>Ga0105044_10011116_pt1 | contig 12278 bp, 8 predicted proteins | sample MAT01_FD_78092 | JGI IMG/M metagenome (GOLD analysis project Ga0105044, IMG submission 78092) | Freshwater microbial communities from Lake Fryxell liftoff mats and glacier meltwater in Antarctica - MAT-01 | ecosystem: Environmental > Aquatic > Freshwater > Ice > Liftoff microbial mat | place...
GCGGCGCTGTTGGCGTACTTCACGCCGGATGCGGCCGCGATGGACTTCAGCCCGCCATCGGCCGGGCCGAAGTTGAAACCGGCCGCGTATGTGCCGATCGATTTATCGCCGCCGAAGGCGCTCGAGTCGGTGCTCGGGCCGCCGGTGGCGCGGTCCACCCCGATGGTGACCGTTTCGACGCAGACTCCGAAAAGCCCGCTCCCGGCGCAGGGCCAGCCGGTCCGCAAAGTGACGGTGGTCCCGAAAGCGATCATCCCGAAGCCGCGCACCGAACCGGACTCGTCCGAGAGTTTGCCGAACCGGGGCGACACGAAAAAAGTCTCCCGCACCGAGCACTCCGGCCGCATTCCTCGTAAAGGCAAGCCCCGCAAGCCGGTCAAAAGCTTCCCCGTACTCACGGTCGTGGTCGTCGTAGTGTTTGCCCTGCTGCTGTTGGGCTTGGGAATCTTCGCGCTCGTCCAACTCGGGGGGAACAAAACCTCCCCCACCACTACGCCCCCGACCGAGCCGAAGAAGACGGCGCCGACGGTCGCCGAACCGCCGCCGAAGAATTATTACCGCCCGACCGACTTACTATTGCCGGACAACACCGAGGCGGTGTTGTTGATCCACGCCAAGCCGTTCTGGGACAAAATCGCCGCCGAGTGGCGACCCGGATCCCGGATCGCCCGGATCGTCGAATACTTGACCCTGCGGTTCCACTTCGACCCGAGGAAATTCGAACGGGCGACCGTCGCCTTCCAAGCCGACCCGACCGATGGAATCGCGGCGGGAGAAGGGGCCTGGCTCAGCCCCGAATGGATCGGTGCGCTCGATAAAGCCAAGCGGTTGAAGGTCGAACCCGCCGACAACCGCGGCACCCAGACAGTCAAGTTCTTTGAGCCCGGCCCACTCGGCCGCGAACTCTCCGCGACGCGGGGTGCTATCTTGAAGGGGCAAGCCTATGCCATCGGCGAGCGCGGCGCCCTCGATTCGCTGACCTTCCGGCTGAAAACGCCGGATGAACTCACCGAGATCGATCCGCTGTTGCTCGCGCCCGTGAGCGCCGCCGCCAAAGGCACACCGCTGCTGTACTTGGCGGCCGCAGGCGGATTCCAACTCCCGGCCAAAGCCGGCGCCCGCGTCGAAACCCTCGCCACCTACGGCGTCGACCTGATGACCGTATCCGGTAAGCTCGACCGCGATTTTCAACTCGACGTGGTGCTGATCGGCCGGAACGACAAGCAAATGAAAGAGTTCCTCGGCGTGGCGTTGCCGAAACTCTTCGATGCCCGCAACGACAAGCTGAAGCCGCTGGCCGATGCGATCCGTAGCGCCTCGGACGACGCGAAGGTCGAACTCGATACGCATCACGGCTTCCGGATCAAGGTCTCGGTGGCGTGGAAGTGGGCCGACGTCATCGCCGGCTTGGAAGCCGTGATACCCCCGCCGCCGGTGCTGGAGAAGTAGGCGATCAGGCCTTCGCCAAGGCCTCCAAGATTTTCCCGGCGATCACCGTCGCGGCCGAACCGGAATCGTCGGGCAACTGGGTGTTGTTCAAATTGTTGTAATGCGGGATCGGCAACTTCCGGCCCGGACTCAGAAACGGGAAGACCTCGCCAGCGTCCGGCCGCGCCATGCCCCACGACGTGTTCCTGTCGTATTCCTCGGTCGATCGCGAGCGGGCCGTCCGCCTGGGCGGCGCGCTGGAACGGGCGGGGTTGAGCGTCTGGTCGGATGCGAACCTGTCCGCCGGCATTCCCTTCGACCGGCAAATCCGGGATGCCCTCGCCGAGTCGGGCGCATTGGTCGCGCTCATCTCGCACGGCTCCCTCCGCAGCAAATGGGTGCGCTGCGACACACTGACACATACAACGATGGTCGGGGTTTCATCGGCAGTGGACGGTTGGCGCGACGATGCCGTGGGTAAGGGCGTCGTCTTCGATGTCGAACAAAGTCGGATCGCCTGCGGCGGGTTGACATTCCCGCATTCGCCCCGGCATCGCGGTGGCAAACTCTGGCTGTTGAACTCGGGCGAAGGGGAACTCGGCTATCTCGATGGCGCCGCATTCGCGCCCGTCGCGTCGATGCCGGGATTCGCCCGTGGGCTCGCTTTCATCGACCGCTGGGCCATCGTCGGCATCTCGAAACCGAGGCACGGGCTGGCCGATGGATTGCCGATCCACCGCCGGACGCAATCGTCCGATGAGCCGCCCCAATGCGGTTTCCGGGTCATCGACACCGCGACGGGCGAATGCGCGGAGTGGTTCCGCATCGACGGGCCGACCGAGGTTTCGGCCCTCGAAGTCATACCCCATGCCACTGCAGTGGAGGCCTACGGCTTCGATTCGACCATCGCGGCCGAATTCTTGTCGTGGGAATCCTAGGGTCGATCCGCGCTTCGCGCGCCGCAGCGGGGTATACTAGCCCGGTATTTCCGGGAACTCGGGAAGGGTCTCGCCGTGTCGCAAACGCTATCGCGCTGGAAAGCCATTCTGCTGGGCCTCGTCGTCATCGGCCTCGTGGCGGTGGCCGGGTTCACGCTCACGCGGGCCGCCGGCAAGCAGGGCCTCTGGGCCGAGACCACCGAGGTGACGGTCGCCTTCCCCGAGGCACACGACCTCGCGCCGGGGACGCCCGTCCGCATTCGCGGTGTCGATGCCGGGAAGATCGTCGCCGTCGAATATCCGGATCACGATGGCGACAACGCCGCCGTGACGGTGCGCATGCAAATCGACGCCAAGTACGCGCCGCGGCTCTACGCCGATGCCAGCGCGCAAGTCCATTCCACCGGGTTGCTCGGTGCCAAAGTCATTTCGATCCATCCGGGGAATCCGAAGACCGGCCCGCTGGCGGACGGTCGCCTCGCGCCCAAGGAATCTCCGGACATCGCCGTCGCCGCCGCGAAAATCGGCGAGACCGCCGACGAAGCCAAGCAGCTCATCAAAGAAATTCGCACCGGCAACGGCACGCTGTCCAAGCTGATTCAAGACGACAAGCTCTACACCGAAATCACCGGCCTCGCGGGGGATTCCCGCAAGATGATCAAACGGGCCGACAGCGCCGTCGGCACCGTCGAAGAGAAATCGGCCGATGTGGACAAGTTCGTCAAAGACGGCCGCGCGACGCTGCAAAGCGTGAAGCAAGGTACCGACGCCGTGCAGAAGATGCCGTTGATCCGCAGTTACGTCACCGACTCCGCGGCGATCCTCGTCCGGCCCGATCAGCGACGGGAACTCGTGGCTTACAGCACCGCCGACTTGTTCGAAACCGACACCTCGATCTTGACGCCGGCGGGCCGCGAGCACCTCAACCAAGTCGCGGGTTGGTTGAAGGGCCTGCCCAGCGGCAAGTCCGATGTCGTCGTCGCGGCTCTCTCCGACGCCGGCAACGCGGGGCAGACGCCGTCGTCGGCCGGGGAGTTGACGAAGAAGCAATCGGAGGCGGTCGTCGAATATTTGAAGGGGCAGAAAGCCTTCAAAACCGGCGTGGTATCTTCCCGCAAGGTCACGCCGCTCGGCATGGGCCAAGGTCCGTCCCCGGTGGTCGAGAAAGGCGCGTTGCCGCCTTCGTACTTGCAGGTTCTGGTCTTCACGCCGCAGTGAACTATGCCCGATACCCTTTCCGCAACTTTCCCTTCTTCCGCCTGCACGGCGACGGACTCGGCGCGCATCGCGGCGCTCTATTACCTCGGCCGCATCCAATACCCGAAGTTAACCATCCCCGAAGACGCGTACCGCGCGCACCTCGAGCGTGCGTTCCGCACCTACGGCGCCAAGCTCGAAGGCCCGGCCCAGAGTTGGGAGGCGTTCCTCGAAGGCCTGTACGCATTCGATTGGTTCGTCACCTGCGGCTGCGCAGAAGGGATCGACGCCGCGTGGGAGACATTATTCAACACCCGCACCGGCCGCAGCGATTGCCTGCTGCTCGACGCCCTGCGGGCACGGGCGTGCCGGCTCTATCCGCGCGACGACGAGAAGCAAGAGAGCGCCATCGCCGAGTTCTGGAGCCATCTGATCGTCCCCGATGCCGAGGGCCGCACGCCGACGCTGCTGCGTTACGACGGCCAACGGCCGCTCGCCCCGTGGCTCATCCGCGTGTTCCAGAACTGGCATTTGTCGAAACTGCGGAAGCACCCCGGCGCCTCGGCACTGCCGGATGACGACTTGGCGATGGAACTGCCGACGAAGACCAAGACCGAGACGCGCTGGCACGAGGCCTTCTGCACCGCCGCGCGGGAATGGCTCGGCGGCATGACCGACCAAGAGCGACTGCTGCTCGGGCTGCGTTGGCGTTACAAAATGAGCCAGCGCGACGTGGCAGGGTTGCTCGGCGTCCACGAGGGGACGATCTCCCGCCAGACCGACAAACTGCGGGACGGAGCGCTCGAATCGATTCAAACCAAGTTGATCGCCGAAGGTTGGACCGAGGACGATCTGCAAGGATACATCCTCACCGAGATGGGCGGCTTGCTGCTCGACGACCCGCGCCTGTCGGCCGACCAACTCGGTCGCTTGCTACAGGCGAAAGGGAAGAAGCTGCCGACGGGTTGAAGGGCTTTGAAATGCCGGTGCAGAATGCATCGGTGGGCAATTCTTGCGGGATCAGATTCGACGTGATCCTTACCAATCGTTGGCGAGCACTTCACCGCCGGCGGGGTTCGTCGCGGCCCAGTAGGTCTTGGCGGAGATCCGCACGGAGCCATCGCGCATGGCCGCGAAGCATGCCACTGCGGTGGGGTGTTTGGGCGATGCTTGGACTGCACTCGCTCAATTTGGGTGCGACTTGGAATGTTACCCCATCCGAACCGTCGCTACTCCGCGCTTTGGCACACTGCAAGTCGAAATCTAATAATTGAGCGCAGGTTCGAGAATCGAATGCCGGGTTGAAATCCGCGTCCGCCCGGTAGCGTGACTGCGCGACCATCCGGTAAAGCGATTGGTCACTTCGCCGAAAAAAGATTCGCGCGAAATCACCCCGCCGGCGGGGCGTGCGGTACAATTCCGATATGAAGTTGCTCGAGTCCGCTCTCACGATGTCCTTCCCCGTCCGAGCGTCGGGGCAAGTGCTTTTTTCCATCGGCATCTTTTCGGGCCTCATGGGCCTGGAAATCGTCGGCCGGGCCTCCACGTCCGACGTGCAAGACGGGCTGGGAGCCTTGGCGCTCATCTCGCTGGCCGGCGTCGTGGCATTTTGGCACAGCCGCCGCCCGCTGGAATGGGTCAATTGGTTGGTGGCCCGGGCCAACCGGATGACCGACCGACTCGGCAAAATGAAGTACCAGCACGGGATCGACTTCCGCGGAATGCCGGCACTGCCCCAGCGAGTGCCCGGGTTCGCGTGGGGTCTCACCTTCGGACTGCTGGCGTGGGGCACCGCTTCGGTCGGCGTTTGGTATTTGCTGCCGGGCGGCTGGCGCGACATCGGCGTGCAGTCGTCTTACGTCTTCTATTTGCTGATTCTGCTGACGCTCTGGTCGCTCTTGTTCGCGGGGTTGCTCGTCGGATTGTTCGTGCCGCTGATGCTGCTCGACCGCTACTTGCGGGAGTCGCTCACGGACTCGGATCGCCGGGTGCTGTTGGTTTTGGCCGGATTCACCTACATCTTCGCGATCTTCGGTGCCGCGTCCTACTTCCCCGTCCTCGGCGTGATGGTCGTATGCGGAATCACCGCCGCGATCGCGATGTACTGGTGCCTCCGACCGGGCCGCGCCGAACTGGCGTTGCTCTGGCGTTCGCGGCGGGGCGGGCGAATTTATTCGGTGCCGGCCCCGCGGCTGATCGCGGGAGGCGTCATCATCGCCGTGATCGCCTACACCGATTTGATCCTCACCGGCATGTGCGGCCGGTTATTGACGAATGTCGAAGCCGACGATTCGATGCCACTGACCGGGTCACTGGCGGCATTGGTCGCTTGGACGACGCCGGGGCTGATCGCGATTCTCACGGCCAGACTCTATTCGGTATGGCGCTCGAATCCGTCTCAGCGGACACCGCCCACGATCCACGTCCAAAGCCCCCGGGCCAACGATACCTTGGAGCGGATCACCGAGATCGTCGGCCAATGGGGTTTTCGCGTCCGGGCCGACGACGGCAAACCGAAATCGACCGAAGTCGGCCTGGTGCTCGTGCACCCGGAGATGTCCGAGGCGACCGAGTTCGACCCGCGCTGGCCGTTGAAAGTCAGCTTGGCCGACCTCCAAGCCGGGGCCGTGCGGGAGCGCTTTGCCCGCCGCGATGAGATCCAACTGCGCCGGCGCTTCTTCCGCGGATTACGGACGCTGATGAAACAAGCCCGCACCGAGGATCGCTCGAAAGGCGGGGGCTACTGGCTCGCCCCGCATTGGTGGTTCTTCAACGGTCTGGGCCGCGAAGACGGCGACGCGACCAAGCGGGCCGAGGACGGCGAAGGGAGCCTGCGCAGCGTCGGCCCCGCGTTCAGCAGCGTCTTCGGCCGCCGCGCCCGCCAGCACATGCACCAAATCCTGCGCGGCGTCGAAATCGACGTGATCTATCTCGAAGACGGCGTCGGCGTGAAGCAGTTGATCCAAGTCTTCCGGGCGATCCTCGAAGTCTACGACGTCTACGGCGGCAAGAAGCGCGTCGACGACCACAGCTTCGTCGGCATTCAAAAGGTCCGCGTTGTGGTGCACGATCTCGGCCCGGAGAAGCCACTGGTGTCGGTGAAGTACCGCCAGCCCAAGTTCGACGACCTCAGCCGCGGCCGCGTGCTGCACATCTTCCGCGATCGCGGCGATTACGAAGAAGTCTCGGATATCCCCTTCGACTACAGTTCGGAACCGTCGCCGCTGCTCATGGTTTGATCCGAGGATTCCGCCCATGCCCGTAGCTCTGCAACCGCAGATGCACCCGACACTCCCGGAGTTGGCCCGCCGCTTCGGGAACGTTCCGGCCCGTCGCATCCGTTTGGACCGCTACCCCGCCGACGAAACCGACGTGGAGGATTTGCACAACTCCGAAGATCGGCTGTACGAACTCGTCGACGGCGTCCTCCTGGAGAAAGAGATGGCGTATCGAGAAAGTGCGATCGCCGTTGAAATCATCTACCACTTGAAGGCATTTGTGAGGGGCAAGAGCTTCGGCGTCATCGCGGGTTCCGACGGCATGATGCGACTCGCCCCCGGGCTGATTCGGATTCCGGACGTCTCGTTCGTTCGGAAGGCTCAATTCCCCGGCGGCAAAATTTCGAACATGGCCCTGCCGAGTATCTACCCCGATTTGGCTGTTGAAGTGCTCAGCCCGAGCAACACGACCGAAGAAATGGACGAAAAGCTCAACGACTACTTCACGGCCGGGGCGACGCTGGCATGGTTGGTCGAACCGGACACCCGCAGCGTGTTGGTCTTTGCCTCGGCCGACCGCGCCACCGCCACGCGGATGACGATCAACGACACGCTCGACGGCGGATCGATGCTACCGGGGTTCGCACTGCCGCTCGCTGCGATTTTTGCCGAACTCGACGCCATTGAGTCGCCCAGTCTCATTTCCGCCGTTTCCAAACCCTCTGCAACCCGAGCGCCCCCAAACCGAGTCCCGCGATGACCAGAGTCGCCGGTTCGGGCACTTGCTTCGGAGGATCAACCGGGTCGATCGGCGTCTTCGGTGGTGGCAATTCCTTCTCGATCTGCTTCGGTGTAATCGACGGTGGTTCGGTCACACCGGCTCCCGGCCAACCGGGCCAGTAGAAGGCTCGGGCCGAACCCGGCGCCAGCAATAGGAACGCCGCAACGCAAACGGCCAGTCGTGTGCAATATCGAGTCGTCCAGTTGAGCCGTTCTCCGAGCATGATGCGTACTCCACCTCCGGCAGAAAATCGGGCCGGTTTCACTCAAGTTTCCATCGTCATGCCAAGTAGGCGCCTCCCCGTCAACCCGGATTGGCCCGACTTGGAAAGCTGGGCAATCTTTGCGGATGATAATTGTTGTCCGGTTTCGAGAAAGCTTGACGGTTGTGCCGGCAGATAGCCGAAAAGAGATCGGAGATAAGGCGATGGGCGGTTGCGGGAGGAGGAACCGGGATGAAGCGCGTTCGAACGATGACGGTGCTCGCGCTCGGCTGGCTCGGCCCCGCGGCTCTCGCCGACGACCTCGGCTGGAAGACGGCCGACAAGCCCGTCGTGGTGCCGGCGCCGAAACCCGCCTCGGTACCCGTGACGATTCTCCCAGCGCCGCCCGCCCCGGACTTTCCCTGGAAGACTGCGCAGCCCCCGGCCGCGTCGATCCTGCCTCCGGTGAAGTTGGAAACGACCGCTCCCGATCCGCTGTTTCGCCCGGTCCCGGTGCCGGCGAGTCAATCGGGCGGGCTGGAACCGTTGACGCCACCGGCCGTGCTGCCGCCGCTGGAAACGAAACCGGTCGGCCCCGTCGGCCCGAGGATCGCGGGGGAACTCCAGTATCCCGTGGAACTGCCCGACTTACCGACGCCGGATTTGCCGAAGCCCCCGGTTGCAGAGCCGCTGCCACCGCCGCGGCCGATTGCGGAACCAACGATCCCGAAACCGATTGTCAACGACGCGCCGACCGGGCCGATCGCGGGTGCCACACTGCTGCGCGCGTCGGCCGTCACGCCGCAAGAAGCGGGTGTTCCCGTGCGCCGGCACGTCTTCGGTTCGAAGCCGGTACAGCTTTCGCGCGACGGTTTATTCACCGATTTCTTCGGCTTCGATTTGTTGACCCGGGAACCGAACGCGGTCGCGGCGATCCCGGACGCCGGCCCACCCGAAGATTCTTTCTTCGTTCAAGCCGAGTACTTGCTCTGGTGGGCGAACAAGCCGAACATCCCGCTGCTCGCGACGACGAACAGCTTCGGGCAACCGGGTTTCGCGGGCCAACCGGGGACGCAAAACTTGCTCGGCCCGGGTACCTTCGGGCCCGGGCTGCGCGATGGTTTCCGGATACGCGCCGGCGGCTGGCTGGACGAATGCGGCCTGCGCGGGGTGGACGCCGGTTTCTTCTTCTTGGGGCGCCGCAGCGAAAGTGCCAGCTTCGACAGCGGTCAGTTCCCGGTCATCACGCGGCCGATCTTCGCACCGAACTTCAACGGCGAGTTCGGGGAAATCGTGGCGCTACCGAACTTGTCGACGGGCCGACTCGACATCACCACCGACAGCTTTCTGTGGGGTGCGGATGTCAATTTCCGCAAAGCCCTTTGCCGCACCTGCGACCGCACCACCGGCTGGTACGCCGGCTACCGTCACTTGAACCTCACCGAGAGTTTGACCATCGCCGAGACGATCACCGCGGCCGGGCCCCTCACGTCGGATCCGATCGGCACACAAGTGTTCGTGCAGGATCGTTTCGAGACGCGGAACCGGTTCCACGGCGGACAAGTCGGCGGATTCTGGAATCGCAAACTCGGCCAGTTCGACGTGGACGTCCGCGCCGGCATCGCACTGGGCACGACGGCGCAAACCGTCGAAATCGACGGGCTGCAACGGCGGACGCGGCCGGGGCAAGCGTTGGAAACGTTCCGGGGCGGCTTGCTGGCGACGGGGCCGAACCTCGGCCGCTTCACCCAGAACGAGTTCAGCGTCGTCCCGGAGATCACGGCGAACCTCGGTTATCGCATCACCCCGAACTTGCGGGTGTCGGTCGGCTACAATTTCCTGTATTGGTCCAATGTCGTGCGGCCGGGGGATCAGATCGACCGCGTCGTCGATGTCGCCTTGGTTCCGAATCCGCCGGTCGGTGTCGCCCCGACCGCGAATCCCCGTCCGCTGCCCACATTCCGGCAATCGGACTTCTGGGCCCACGGCGTCCAATTCGGCGTGGAGTTCCGGTGGTGAGTCGTGTCTGTGCGCCCGAAATGCTCGACGGTTGACCCCCGGTTTGCGATACTACCCGTCGAGAGCGATTCCAACGGACCGCAGACATCAACATGAATTTGAACCTGACGACGGCCACCCGCTATGGACTGAACATCCTCGCCCTCCTCGGCGGGAGCGTCGCCCTGTACCTCGGTCGGTCGATCTTCATCCCGCTGATCATCTCGGCGCTCTTGGCGTCGATCCTCTGGCCGTGGACGAAGTTCCTCAACCGCCGCATGGGCATGCCGTGGTTCTTCTCCTGCTTCAGCGCCATCGGCGTATTGGTGGTCTTGCACTTGGCGGTATTTGCGCTCGTTGCGCTCGCCATCCCGCAGATGATCTCCGACTTGCCCGCCCCGAACGACCAAGCCAAGCAGCGGGAGATGTACGCAAAGGTGCGGACGAGCTTACAGAACGCCAGCCCCGTGCCGATCAACGACACCTTCCCGAAAGACCCGGACGAATCGGGTTTGTTCCAGCAGGTTCGCAAGTACCTCACCGGTGACTACATCACGAACGCGCTCTTGGAGTTGACCAAACTCGGGGCGTCGTTCCTCTGGCAAGGCGTGTTGATCCTGTTCATCCTGCTCTTCTTGCTGCTCGAGGGCGAACTGTTGGCGAAGAAGGTCCGCAATATCTTCGGCCCCGGCCCGGAGGTGCAGCGGCAGGTGACTTCGGCCTTCAAAGAGATGGCCGACGCCGTGCGGTCGTACCTCGTCTGGCGGACCATCGTCAACTTCGGCTTGGCCGTGGCGCTTTGGCTCTTCTATTGGTCGCTCGGGTTGAAGCAGCCGCTGCTGTGGGCCGTGCTCACGTTCATCCTCTGCTACGTCCCGTACCTCGGCACCATCGCTGCCGGGATCCCGCCGGTGCTCGATGCCATGGTCTACGTCTCCCCCCCCGTCGCCATGCTCATCGTGGTCGTTTACTGCGCCGTCGTGACCTTCGAAGGCTACATCATCGTGCCGTGGGTGATGGGGAAGTCGATGGATTTGAACGCGACGACGGTGCTGATCGGCTGCCTGTTCTGGGATTTGGTCTGGGGAACGTCCGGCCTCTTCCTCGCGATGCCGCTGATGGCGGCGATCAAGGCCGTGTGCATCCACGTCGAAGGCTGGGCCGCGTGGGGCCACTTGATGAGCTCGGAGCCGATCCCGGCGCATGTGATCGCCCCCGAGGACAAGGTTCGCATCCAAGATTTGGCCGACGCCCTCGAGCATGCCCCCGAGCCCGGTGCCACCGTTGTGATGAACCAAGCCCCGGCGAAATCGCCGGGGAAGTAAAGTCCCCCAACGGTGTAGTCACGGTCTCGGGCGGTCCAAATGACCCGCTGGCGGATGCGAAGTCGTTGCCAAATTAGGAATATCGAGAATTCGGTTTCGCTTTCGGAGCTTTCGGAGCTTTCAGCGAGGGGGGTATGCAGAATGACTGAAAGCTGAAAGCGAGATCGGACATCCTCCGCCAGTATCCTTTGGCGCACCCTCCCCCAACTCGACCTTGCCCCAATTCCCAGGATTCGTTATTCCCAAGATCGATCGCGTTCCGCACTCGACGAGGGAATCACCATGTCCGCAGCACCCGCCTCGCCCGCCAAGAAATCGGGCTTCGGGGTCTTCAAAGCCGCGCTCGGCGGCTTCGCCGGCCTCGCCACCGGCGTCATCGGCGTCTACGCCACGGCCCTCGTCGATCAGGTCGCCAAGCCGGGCAAGCCGATCGCCAACTTCGCCGTGGTGCGGGCCGAAGGGCTGAGCGTCAACTTCCAAAACCAAGCTACGGGCCAAACCGGCTGGTGGGACTTCGGCGACGGCTCGCCCTTGGAGCCATTCGAACCCGAAAAGAGCGTCACGCACACTTACGCGAAAGCGGGCAACTACTCGGTGAAGCTGACGGTGCGCAACTTCCTGATGGAAGAAAACGACCGCAGCGTGCCGGTCGATTTGACGGCGCCGACGGTCTCTTCGAACCCCAGCATCAACGATTTCACCGTCGAGCCGATCGGCGGGCTGGCCACGGCTCCGGCGACCTTCCGCCTCCGGGGCGAAGTGAAGAACGCCGACCGCGTCATCTGGGATCTCGGTGGCGACAAGGTCGAAGTGACCGACTCCCCCGGCGTGTTCGAGAAACTCTTCGTCGTCGAAAAACCGGGCGACCTCACCATCCAAATGATCGGCCTCGCGGGGAAAATCCCCGTGAAGAAGTCGGCGCTCTTGAAAGTGTCGGCCCCGGCGAACGGCGCGCTGTCGGTGATCCTGCGCGTCGTCGACAGCGGCGCGCAGATCGAACGGCGCGAACTCCCGCAGACGGTCTCGCTGCCGATTCCGGCCAAGGATCCGAAGCCGGTGGAACGCGTGTTGAATGCCGCACCCGGCTTCAGCATCGCCGAGGCCAAGCTCGGCAAAATCACCTCGACGGCCATCAAAAATTTGAAGCTCGAAATCGCGGCGGACAAAAAGAGCGCGAAGCTGACCGGCGAA
>Ga0105044_10011118_pt1 | contig 12277 bp, 10 predicted proteins | sample MAT01_FD_78092 | JGI IMG/M metagenome (GOLD analysis project Ga0105044, IMG submission 78092) | Freshwater microbial communities from Lake Fryxell liftoff mats and glacier meltwater in Antarctica - MAT-01 | ecosystem: Environmental > Aquatic > Freshwater > Ice > Liftoff microbial mat | place...
TCCGCCCGAACGCAGGGATCGTGACCCGGTCCGGTGCGAGCCGATCGATGTGCCGCCGGACATCGTCGAGATCCGCGGTGGTACTGCACGACACCTCGAGCGCCGACGCGTCGCGCCCGGCATCGGTCGCGGTGGCGCGAGCGAGTTGGATCACGTCGTCGAGCACGTCGAGAGATCCAGACATCGGGAAGAACCCGTCGCCGAGCCGGCCGGCACGCCGAGCCGCTGCCTGACTGTGGCCGCCGACGTGAATCGGGACGCCACCGTCGCAAGCCGGCTTGGGGAACATCTGGACCCTGCCGAAGGCAACGGTTTCGCCCTCGTACGTGGATTCGGCGTCGTTCCACAACACGCGCATCGCCTCGACGTACTCGTCGGTGCGGCGGCCGCGCCCGTCGAACGGAACGCCGATCGCGTCGAACTCCTCGCGCAGCCATCCGACGCCGACACCGAGCAGCATCCGTCCGCCGCTCAGCGCATCGAGCGTGGCGATCTCCTTCGACAGCACGAGCGGCTTGCGCTGCGGAAGGATGATCACGCCCGTGCCGACGTTGAGCGTCGTGGTGTGGGCCGCGATCCAGGTCAACCAGATCAGCGGGTCGGGGATGCCCCGCCCGGCCTTGTTGGGAAGCTGACCGGTCGGCGAGTAGGGATACGTCGATTCGTAGTCGGACGGGACGACGACGTGCTCCACCGTCCACAACGATCGAAGCCGGCTTTCTCGGCCAGCACAGCGATCTGGACCGCGAGGCCCGGCGACGACACCATGCCGATGTTGACGAGACCGAACTTCATGACGTTTCCTGTTGGTTCATGAGCAGCGTCACTGCGCTGGGTGATGGGCGAGGCGGAGGCCGGGTCGGTTCCAGCGGCCGACGAGGATCCGGCCCGTGGATGACGCCGTGACGTACACGGTGCGCAGATCCGGGCCGCCGAAGCAGAGGTTGGTGGTGATTGGATCGGCGGTTGGCACGAACTCGACGAATGCGCCGTCGGGTCTGATCGCCGTGATGCCGGCGCCGATCAGCGTGCCGACGTTGATCCAACCCTCGGCATCGACTGCGAGCGAATCGAGCAGCTGCGAGCCCGGCGTGGAGTAGATCACGTCCGACGGCCCGAACAGGTCGTCCGGTGCGACCTCGCCGACCCCGATGATCGTCCGATGACGGACGCGGCCGGTGTGGGTTTCTGCCCAGAACAGCTGAGTCCCATCCGCCGACAGCCCGATCCCGTTCGGCGAATCGGCCGGGAAGATTGCCTCCCGGATCGACGACCCGTCGCATCGGGCGTAGTAGATCGCGGTGACGTCGCGTGTGCGTGCGCCGAGCAGGTCGGTGATGCCGTTGTCGGTGAACCAGAATCCACCGTTGCCATCCATCACCAGGTCGTTCGGGGCTCGCAGCGGGCGGCCCTCGCACGCTCGATACAGATCGGTGACCTGCCCGGAATCCATGTCGACGCGCTGAATGCTGCCCCCGAGATACCGGCTGGGGTCGAACGGGCCGGGAAACAGCATCCCGTTCATCTCGATCGCGGTCATCGCCCGACCGTTGTTGCAGACGTACATCGCTCCGTCTGGTCCAAGGGCTGCGCCATTGGGGCCGCCGGGCATGTCGGCAATGGTGGTGGTCGTGCCATCCGGCGCAATGTGCGTCAGACGTTCGCCGATCATCTCGACCACCACCAGACTGCCGTCCGCCAGTGCGACCGGCCCCTCCGGACATCGCAGCCCGCTCACGAGCTCGGTGAAATCGATCTCGACGACACGGGTGGTGGGAATGGGGTTCATCGTTGGTCCTCCTGAGTGAACAATGCGCCGGTCGATCGCAGCATGCGGATGGCGTCGTCGCCGAGGCCGATCCATTCGCGCAGAACGTCATCGGTGTCCTGCCCCGTCGTCGCTGCGCCTCGTGTCGGTCCCGACGTCGCAGCCGAGAAGTTGTAGGGCATCCGGACGATCGCGCGTGTGCCCGGTCCGTCCGGACGGGTCGAGATCTGCCGTCCGTCGAACGCGGGGGATCGCAGGACGTCGTCGGGAGACACGATGTCGGCCCAGGCGAGCCCGAGTCGATCGAGTTCGTCGAGCACCTCCTGGCGGGTCGAGAAGTTCGCGAACCATTCCTCGAGCGCTGTTCGGCGAGCTGCGATCTTGGCATCGACATCGGCCGCGATGTCGTCGCCGATACGCAATCCGCGCTGGCGGGAGATCTCCGCCCAGGCGTGTTTGGCGCTGGCTGCGAGCAGCAGCGGACCACCGGCAACCTGCCACACGGTGCCTCGGGTCGGGTATGGCTCGATCCGGTCGTCGACAACGAAGTGTTGATAGTCGTCGCTGGCGACCATCGCATCGAGCATCGACATGTCGATGTGCTGGCCGACGCCCGTCACGTCGCGCAGGCGCAGCGCGGCGAGCACCGCGATCGAGCCGTGCAACGACGAGAGCACGTCGCCGAGCGCGAGCGGAATGTCGGACGGCATGCGCCCGTCGAGTTCGGCGTATCGGGCGAGCAGCCCCGACTCGGCATGGATCACCGGCGCGTAGGCCCGACGTTCCGAGTAGCCGCTCGTCGCCCCGAAGCCGGAGATCGACAGCATCACCAATCTCGGGTTGATCGCGGAGAGATCGGCCCAGCCGAGGCCACGCCGCGGTAGCACCGACGGCCGGAAGTTTTCGATCACCACATCACATTCGGCCGCCAGCGAACGAACGATCTCGGTCGATCCATCGGCATCGAGATCGATGCCGATGCTGCGCTTGCCAGCGTTCATCTGGGCGAACAATCCGCTGCGTTCGTTCTCGATCATGCCCGCGAACTGGGTGATGTCACCGGCTGGCGATTCGACCTTGACGACGTCGGCTCCGAGGTCGGCGAGGATCCGCCCGGCGTAGGGACCGGACACCACCCGGGACAGGTCGAGGACGCGGATCCCGGCCAACGGTCGGGGTGACGGGGAGGGGAGCGGTGCTGCATCGGAGCGCACCTCTGGCCGAACCCCTGATGGCACTTCTGGCGGCATCTCAGTACGACCGGGGCAGTCCGAGCACGTGTTCGGCGAGATAATTGAGCACCATCTCCTGTGAGATCGGGGCGAGGCGGCCGAGACGCGCTTCGCGGAAGTATCGCTCGACGTCGTACTCGGTGGCGTAGCCCATCCCGCCGTGGGTCTGCAGGGCTTGGTCGGCAGCGGCGAACGATGCCTCGGCAGCGAGGTACTTGGCGATGTTGGCGTCCTCGGCGCACGGCAGGCCCCGGTCGTACCGCTCGCTCGCGCTGCGCACGGCGAGTTCTGCGGCGCGCAACTTGGCATGGCAGGCGGCGAGCGGATGAGAGATCGCCTGGTTCATGCCGATCGGACGTCCGAACACGACACGCTCGTTGGCGTACTGCACGGCGCGCTCGATCGCTCGCCGGCCGATGCCGATCTGTTCGGCGGCGATCAGGATCCGTTCCGGGTTGAGTCCGTCGAGCAGGTACGAGAAGCCCTTGCCCTCGTCGCCGACCCGGTCGGAATCGGCGACGAACAGGTCGTCGTAGCGCACCTCGCACGACACGACCGCGTTGCGGGCCATCTTCGGGATCGCAACGATGTCGACCTCGGGCTGTTGCAGATCGGCGAGCAGCAACGTCATCCCGTCGGTGCGTCGCTGCACGTCGGCCAACGGTGTCGTGCGAACGAGTAGCAGCACCTTTTGACACAGGCTGGCCTTGGTGGTCCACACCTTGCGGCCGCGCACGAGGTAGCCGCCGTTGGTGCGACGGGCGAAGGTCGAGATCGCGGTCGTGTCGGTGCCGGCATCGGGCTCGGTCACACCGAACGCGACGTGCAGACTTCCGTCGGCGACGGCCGGCAGGTACTTCTGACGCATGTCGTCCGAGCCGTGTTTGACGACCGGGTTCATCCCGAAGATCGACAGGTGCACGGCCGATGCTCCGTTCATGCCAGCGCCTGAGGCGGCGATCTCTTCCAGCATCACCGACGCCTCGGTGATGCCCTGGCCGCCACCGCCGTACTGCTCCGGGATCGCAATACCGATCCACCCGCCCGCAGCGAGGACCTCGTAGAAATCCATCGGGAACTCGTGAGCAGCCTCCTTCGCCCGCCAATAGGCATCGTCGAACGAAGCAATCGTGCGCCGAACTCCCTCGCGAATGTCTGCGTGTGGGTCGTCGGAACGGTTGCGGGTACTGCTCACGTCATCTCCCTTCGGTACCCATCGGACGGGCCTGATTCGGGCCGGAGAGCTGTTGCTCCTTGGGCAGGCCGAGAACTCTCTCGCCGATGATGTTGCGGAGGATCTCGTCGGTGCCGCCGGCGATGTGGTAGCCGGGAACGCCCAGCACCACTTCGCGCCAGGCATAGGTGCCCCATTCGCCGCCGTCGGCGACGAGCTGCGGGCCGAGGATCCGGCCCAACAGATCGCTGATCCGTTCGACATTGCGGCCGAGCGAGATCTTGTCGAGCGCGCCTTCCGGACCCGGTGCTGCGCCACTCGCACGTCGCGCCGCAGCGCGCCGCCGGCTGTATCTGGCGATGCGAAGAGACGCGTACAAATCGGCCAAGTGTTGACGCACGACTGGGTCTCGTTCCATCCCGAACGCTCTCGCCATCGCGACGTATCGCTCGAAGCGCAGTAGACCCGACCCGCCGAATCCTTCGCCGCCGATCGCCGTGCGCTCGTTGGCGAGGGTCGTCAATGCGACCGGCCAGCCATCGCCGACTGCGCCGAGTCGCTGTTCATCGGACACCCAGACATCATCGAGGAAGACCTCGTTGAACGCCGCCGCACCTGTCATCTGGACCAATGGCCGGACAGTCACCCCGGGCGCACGCATGTCCACCAGGAATGCCGTCAGATCACCGTGAGTCCCTCCCGCTCCGGTACGACAGATGATCTCACCGATGTCGCTGAACTGCGCACCGGATGTCCAGACCTTCTGGCCCGTCAGCCGCCATCCGTCGCCGTCGCGCTCGGCGCGCGTGGCGAGCGACGCGAGGTCGGAACCGGCACCTGGTTCGCTGAACAGTTGGCACGCGATCAGGTCGCCGCGATGCAGCGCCGGCACGTACCGGCGCCGAAGTCGATCGTCGCCGTGACGCATGATGGTCGGAGCGATCATCCCGATCGAGATCGTCAACAGTCCGTTGCTCGGCACGACGTAGGAGCGAGCGGCCAGATCGAACACGCTCTGGTGCGATCGAGACAGGCCACGACCACCGAATTCGGTCGGGCCGGTGATCCAACCGAGGCCGTTGTCGAACAGGTCCGCTCGCCAGTCGCGGATCGAGGCGACCTCGGCCACGAGTTCCGGCGACCGGCCGTCCTCGTACAGCACGACCTCGTCCGAGCCCTGTCCCCAGACGAAGCCGGTGGATTCGACCGTCCAACGGCGTTCGTACCGCTGCTGCAAGAACGCGTCGCATTCGGCGTGGAACTGTTCGGTCGTCGGCTCGATGTCGGTCACGGAAGCGGCCATCACCTCAGCATAGTAAGCGAGTATTCACTCCTCTTACACGGGCGCCTGATCGAAATGCTGAGCGCTCCGACCGTCGCTAGGGTTTCGCTGCTCCGGCGACCTTCTGCTTGGAGGTTTTCGCAGAGGTGGCTGTTGGCGCCTTGGTTGTTGGCGCCTTGGATGGCGACGACTTGGTTGCAGCGCCTTTGGCGGGCGCCGGTTCGTCGGCGCCCGTTGCGGAACGGCGCCCGATCGCGCCGGTGATGACCGGGAGCAGTCGACGCTCCTCGGCGGCCACGACCTGCTTGGCCACCTGCCGCGACGACGGGGGCTTCTGGGCCAGGCGCTGTTCGAGTGCGAACATCAGCATTCCACCGAATTGAGTGGTGGCGGACAGACTGTTCGCGTACGTCTCGCCGGTTTCGCGCAGGTACGCCTCGTCCCACGAGACGCGCACTTCCTCGAGAGCTGGTGCGAGTACGTCTCGGTAGAACGGAACGGCGTACCGCGGGTCGCCGAACAGCACCAGACCGAGCAGCGGGACCAGCTCGGCGATCGCATCGATCGCCTCGGTCCAGTAGCGCACGCTCAGTTCCCTCAGTTCCGGCCCGACCCGGGTGAGATCGAACTCGGCGATCTTGTCGAGACTGGCCTTCACTGCCTTCGTCAGCGGATCCACAGCGGCCTGGACGAAGAGTTCGTCCTTGCTCTCGAAATGCCGGTAGATGATCCCCTCGCTGATACCGGCTTCGTCGGCGATGTGTTTGATGGTCGTGCCGCGCACGTCGCCGCTGGCCGAAAATGCTCGTCGGGCGGCCTCGAGGATCAACACCTTGCGATCAGCGGCGCGCAGACGAGTGCGGCGTGGCGAGGCGTCGGTCGGCTGATCGTCGCCGGTCATGGTGCGAGACTACCCATGGTTCGTTTCGTCGTACCTGGATGCAGGTGGGGGAGGCGTCTCGATTAACAAAGTGAACGCATACTTTCATACTGAGACGATCGGAGGTATGTTCGGCGTGACGTATTCACGCGACCGAGGGGGCAGTCATGCCTACAGCCGATGGCTGGTTCAACATCTTCCGACTGAGCGACGACGACCCCGTCCAACCGGTGGACGACTTCCTCGCCCCGGCCGAAGCGTTGTTCGGAAACGGTGATGGTGCCGACTGGTTGGCGACGACTCTGGACCAGGGGCTCGCTGCGCTCGACGCCGGAGGTATCGAGCGGGCGGTGTTGAACGTCAGCGATCAAGGACCGAACATCATCCGCTCGCGGTCGCCAGGCATCGAATTCGGTCTCGATGCCTGCGCTCGCGCTGAGGGACGACTGAAGATGGTGATCGGGATCGAGAGCGCGACCAATCCAATGGAGGTCGTCAGGATGATCCAGCGCTATGGGAGTCGCGACGAGGTCGTGGGCCTTGGCATCTTCCCGTCGTGGATCAAGACCGACATCATCGATCGGCGGCTGTACCCGATCTATGCCGCGTGCATCGAAGCCGGATTGTTCGTCCGAGTCAACGTCGGTATCGCCGGACCGCAGTGGTCCTCGAGATATCAGGATCCGTGGATGCTCGAGGATCTGCTCGTCGACTTCCCCGAGCTGACCGTCATCGCTGCCCACATGGGTCACCCGTGGGAGCAACTGATGATCCGGCTGATGATGAAGTTCCCGCACCTCTTCCTGATGACCTCGGCCTACATGCCGAAGTACTTCGCTCCCGAGCTCGTTGCGTTCATGGAATCCCGCCGCGGTCGCGGCCGTATCGTGTTCGGCACCGACTTCCCCGTCCTGCCGATCGCCAAGGCGGTCGAGCAGGCCCGCCAGCTGCCGATCTCGGCGGAGGCGATCGACGACTACCTCGGCGGCGCGTTGTGCCGGCTCATTGGATGGGAGTGACGGTACGTCGTCCGCTCGTCGTCGCGAACTGCAGCGGTTTCTACGGCGACCGTCTCGCTGCCGCTCGCCAGATGATCGACGGCGGTCCGATCGACGTCCTCACCGGTGACTGGCTGGCCGAGCTGACGATGACGATCCTGGCGCGAAGTCGACAGAGGTGGTCTGGATCCGGATACGCCCGGACGTTCGTCAGCCAGGTCGAGCACGTGCGCCGCGACTGTCTCGACCGTGGAATCCGGATCGTCAGCAATGCCGGCGGACTCGATCCCGGCGGCGCGGATGCCATTGCCGCTGCGGCGGAGCGGGTCGGGTTGCATCCGACCATCGCCGTTGTCGACGGCGACGATCTGTCCGCGCGCCTCGACGCGCTCGTCAAGAGCGGGCACCGATTCGCCAATCTCGTTACGGGCGAACCACTCGGATCTCGCCGTCTCGATGCCGTCGCAATCAACGCCTATCTCGGCATGTGGGGCATCGTCGAGGCATTGACCGCAGACGCCGACATCGTCATCACTGGCCGGGTCACCGACGCCGCGCTGGTGGCCGGGCCGGCCGCGTGGCATCACGGATGGCGACACGAGTCGTGGATGCGGTCCCGATCGAGGCGGTCGCAGATTGCGGCGCGTCCGGTGACTCGATCCGGATGCCACTCGGTCGCGTGGTCGGGGCTCGTTCCGGCGACAAGGGCGGCAACGCCAACCTCGGACTCTTCGTTCGGACTTCGCAGGCGTATCCGTGGCAGGCGTATCCGTGCATGCGCGACTTCATGACCGTCGAGCGCCTGCGCGAACTGTTACCCGAAGCCGATGGTCTGACGATCGAGCGGTACGAGTTTGCGAACCTGCGAGCGATCGATTTGGTGATCGTCGGCCTGCTCGGCGAGGGGGTCGCCGCATCCACCCGCATCGATGCGCAGGCGAAGGGCCTCGGTGAATACGTGCGGTCACGAATCGTCGACATCCCCGTCGAGTTGACCCCGTCGTGATCCTGTCGGGGGTGAGGTTGCGTTGGATCTGATCGGTGTCGCCGCCGACGCTGAGCAGATGTTCGGCGGATGCAACCACGACCGCGTACAGTGCCGCGATGGGAACTCCGGCCACTGAGGCCACTGCCACCGAGGCCACCGACGCGATTGATGCGATCGTGACGCATCATCGCTCGTGCCCACTGTGCGAAGCGTGCTGTGGGCTCGAGATCACCACCAAGGGCGATCAGGTGCTGCGGATCCGCGGCGACATGAACGACCCGTACTCGAAGGGTTTCATCTGCCCGAAGGGGTCCACGCTCAAGCAGTTGCACGAAGATCCCGATCGGCTCACCTCGCCACGTATCCGCACTGCGGAGGGTTGGAAGCAAGCAACCTGGGACGAGGCCTTCGCCGAGATCGAACGACGGCTCGGTCCGATCGTCGAGGCGCATGGACGCCAGGCGCTCGGCACGGTGCTCGGGAACCCGAACACGCACAATCTCGGCGGACAGCTCTACGTCCGCCCGGTCATGACCGCGGTGGGGAGCACCAACGCCTTCTCGGCGTCGACTGTCGATCAGATGCCCAAGCACGTCAGCGCTGGTCTGATGTGGGGCCGGCCGGACATGTTCCCGCTGCCGGATCTCGACCGCACCGACTACTTGTTGATGCTCGGCGCGAACCCATATGTGTCGAACGGCAGCCTACTGACGGCGCCGGACATGCCGGGCCGGCTCGAGGCGATACGCGAACGGGGCACGTTCGTGGTGGTGGACCCGCGGCGTACGAAGACGGCTGAGAACGCGACCGAGCATCTCGCGATCGTGCCCGGCACCGATTCGTTTTGGCTGATGGCGCTGATCAACACGCTGTTCGACGAAGGCCTGGTCGACATCGGCCGGCTGGAGCCGCATGTGAGCGGCGTCGATGAGGTCCGCGAGATGACTGCTCCGTACACGGCCGAGGTCGTCGCTGATCGCTGCGGCATCTCGGCCGAGACCACGCGGCGCATCGCTCGTGAACTCGCCGCGGCTCCCAGGGCTGCGGTGTACGCACGGATGGGTGCGCACACGGTCGAGTTCGGCACGATCGCCAGTTGGGCGACCGATGTCCTCAACGTGTTGACCGGCAACCTCGACGAACCCGGCGGCATCATGTTCAACTGCGCGCCGACGCAGAACATGGCGCCCTCGACCCCGGGAGGCCGTGGCTTCACGCTCGGACGCTGGGCGGGGCGTGCATCTGGTCGCCCCGAGGTGAAGGGCGAACTCCCGGCGGCGACGTTGGCCGAAGAGATCACCACGCCCGGCGAGGGTGCCATCAAGGGGCTGTTCGTGCTGGCGTGCAACCCGGTCCGGTCGTTCCCGAACAGCGACCGTATCGACGAGGCGTTGCAGCAATTGGATCTGCTGGTCGTGGTCGACCCGTACGTCACCGCAACGGCTCGGCATGCGCACGTGATCCTGCCGCCGACGTCGGCGCTCGAGCGCAGCCACTACGACTTTGCTTTCGAGGCGAACATGATCCGTTCGTTCGCGAAGTACTCGCCGGCGGTCTTCGAGACCGACGCCCCGAGCGAGGAGCAGATCTTGAGCCGGCTGGCGCTGGTCATCCAGGGCAAGCCGGTCGACACTGACCCGGTGGTCGTCCACAACCAGATGATGGAGCAACTCGTCGACGCCGAAATCGGGCGCGGATCATCGCCCATTCACGGTCGCGACAAGGCCGAGATCCTCGAGGCGCTGGCGGCGTGGGAGTGGTCAGAGCAGATCATCGACTTCCGGTTGCGGGTCGGCCAGTACGGTGACGGGTTCGGCGCGAATCCCGACGGGCTCACATTGCGCAAGCTGATCGACGAGCACCCGAGCGGCGCCGATTTCGGTCCGCTCGTTCCACGATTCCCCGACGCGATCAGGACCGTGTCGGGAACGGTCGAGATCGCCCCGCAACCGATCGTCGATGACATGGTTCGCTTCGCAGCACACTTCGGAGCCATGCGCTTGAATGAGGACGGTCAAGCGAGTGAGCAGCTGGTGTTGATCGGTCGCCGCCAGCTCAAGACCGTCAACTCGTGGATGCACAACGTGAACATCTTGATCAAGGGCAAGACCGACTGCACCCTGCAGGTTCACCCCGATGACGCCAGCCGGCTCGGCTTGACCAACGGTGGTTCGGCCACCGTGCAGTCACGAGTCGGCAAGGTCGTGGTGCCGGTCGAGATCACCGACGAAGTGATGCCCGGTGTGGTGTGCTTGCCGCACGGTTGGGGCTACGACGCAGAAGGCATCGAGATGCACACGGCCAAGACCAAACCCGGCGTCAACTCGAACGTGCTCACCGACGATGCCGCCCTCGACGACCTGTCCGGCAACTGCACCCTCAACGGCATCCCCGTCGAGGTCACCGCGGCCTGACCGCGCGGCATCGGCAGGCGGCACGCTGACAGTTTCTCGCCTTCCGAGCCACTGACATGGGCTGGACTCGACCTGGGGAGATCGCCGAGCAGGGCTTCGAGGAGCTGCGGGTCGCAGGAGCGCGACTGTCCGGTGCCCGGCCCGGTCCTAGAGACCTGGCGTCCCATCTTGCTTCGCCGTCGACATGACTCCCGTCGGACTCCACGCCCGCAATGTCTCGACATCTGCTGAGTCGACCATCCGAAACGCCAGCTCAAGATCCGACACCATCGTCACTCATGCTTCCAAACGCGCTCGTTCGCAGTCCACATCACGTCATCAACCCGGCGGTATCCGGTGTGTCCGGTTGAGTTCGGTCGTGCCAGCGGCCAGGATCGCGGCATGGCCCGGTTGACTCAGTTCGTCGTCGACAGCCGCCGACCGGCTTCGCTCGCTCGCTTCTGGGCTGCCGCCCTCGATGGCTTTGAGATCCGAGAGTATGACGACGAAGAGATCGCACGGCTCGCCTCCATCGGGCGCACGCCCGGAACCGACCGCTGCGTCCTCCTCGATGGTGCATCGCTCGAGATCTGCTTCCAAGAGATGGAGGTTCCGTCGATGGAGAAGCGGCCGCTGCATCTCGACATCTCGGCGCCGGACCGCGCCCACGAACAACGACACCTGGTGTCACTCGGCGCTTCGATCGTCCAAGAGTTCGAGCACCACACCTGGATGCGTGACCCCGAGGGCAACGATTTCTGCCTCACAGACGCGAAGCCGCTATCGGTGGCTGGGCTATGCCGCGTCGATTCGAGCCTGGAGCGCCGGCACCCAGTGACCCGCGTATCGCGCCTGCAAGCCCTCGTCTTCCCAGTCGTCGCTGGTCACCACGCCACGGCAGTTCGACGCTCGGCACCGACATATCATCCGGAAACCAGGCGCTCCCGATTGCGTTCCATAGTCGATCGTCGCTTCCTCTCCCGCTGCCACCGACCGTCTCGTCGCGATCTGGTATGGGCCGACGTGCCACAGAGTCGGGTCACAGCTGTGGTTCCCGAAGTGGGTCGTTGTGTTCGCCGGCAGCACCAGGTGCTGGTCCTCATCGATCGTGACCGTGTCGACGAACGGGGCATCGGGATCTCTGTTCGCCTCCGCGATGAGAACGTCGAGTTCGGCCGTCGAGACCAGTTTCCCACCGAGTTCGACGACGACGGTGTTGGCAACGATCTCCGCCGAGAAGAACAGGCCGTGGCCCTCGATGAGCGATTTCGCGACGACGATTCGCTCGTCAACCCGTATGTCACCACGAGGTGGCGTTCTCACGAGCAGAGTCTGTCGCACGACCGGCAAGTCTGGGCCGGTGGAGCCGGTTGTGGGTTCGAGTGACGCGTTGCCTCCTGGGCACCTCGAAGGCGAAATCGGTGAGCTGGCCAGTCGGCGTTGCGGCGGCATTCCGGCAGCACTCGGGACCGGTCGGCGTGAGCCCTGGCCTACGGTCGGGGCATGAGTGTTCGCTTCGAATGGTGTGGCGCTTTCGCCAACGACGAGATCAACGAACTGCA
>Ga0105044_10011120_pt1 | contig 12276 bp, 12 predicted proteins | sample MAT01_FD_78092 | JGI IMG/M metagenome (GOLD analysis project Ga0105044, IMG submission 78092) | Freshwater microbial communities from Lake Fryxell liftoff mats and glacier meltwater in Antarctica - MAT-01 | ecosystem: Environmental > Aquatic > Freshwater > Ice > Liftoff microbial mat | place...
CCTCACTTCCTAAGCAAAACACCCCCGAAACCAGGTGCTCAAAGGTTTCTACCTAAGTTGAGCACCTGATCCCCTCTGCGCACCTGCTCCTCCCTCCGCCTCCTCAAATCTCAAACCTCAAATCTCGCCCGCACCCCCCACCACTTCTTTCCCCACGGTTGCCCCTCCCCACGTTTCCAGCCGATACACATCCACCCATGCCCCCCACAGCCACCTCCCACAACCTCTCCCAAATCCTCAAACTCGAAGTCCCGGTCATCGTCCGCATGGGCGAACGCAAAATGTCCGTCCGCGACGTCGTTTCCCTCCTGCCCGGTGCCATCATCGAACTCCCCAAAAACGCCGAGGCCGATCTGGATCTCCTTGTCGGCAATAAGCAAATCGGCTGCGGACAAGCCGTCAAGGTCGGCGAAAATTTCGGAATCCGCCTCACCTTCGTCGGCGATGTCTCGAGGCATCTCGAAACGGCCAATCAACCCGCCAGCCAGAACGACCTCGATCAATCCGCCGAAGAACTCGCCCAAGCCCTTCTCGACGCCACGCTCTGAAACAGTCTTTTCTCCCCACTCCGATTTGCTATTTGCCAATCTCCCCCGGACCCTCACCCCAATGGCCCGTGATATCCCAGTCGGCAACGGCGACCTCCTCGTCACCTTCGACCGCTTCTACCGCGTCCGAGACATCTACTACCCCCACGTCGGCCGCTACAACCACACCGAGGGGCACCTGCAGCGCTTCGGTGTCTGGGTAGACGGCCAGTTCGCCTGGATCGAGGATTCCGGCTGGACCCGCCACCTCGCCTACCGCAAAGACACCCTCGTCACCGAAGTCGTCCTCACCCACGACGCCCTGGGCCTCGAGATCACCTGTAACGACGCCGTCGATTTCCACGAACCCGTCTACTTCCGCCGGTCCATCGTCCGAGACCTCCTGGGCAAAGAACGCGACGTCCGCCTCTTCAGCCACTGGGATCTCAGCATCCGCGGCACCCCCGTCGGCGACACCGCCAACTACGACCCCGCCACCAGTTCCGTCGTCGTCTATAAAGACGACGCCTATTTCCTCTTCAACGCCTGCGACGAAAACAAATGCGGCATCGATAACTGGGCCATCGGCACCAAACGCCTCGGCGGGGCCGAGGGCACTTGGCGCGACGCCGAAGACGGCCAACTCGGCCGCAACGCCATCAGCCAGGGCTCGGTCGATGCCACCATCGGCTTCAACCTGCAAGTCCCCGCAGGCGGCACCGCCCATGTCACCAGTTGGCTGGCCTGCGGCAAAAGTTACCACGAAGTCCGCGACCTCAACCGCCGAATCCTGCACAAGTGGCCCGACCGCCTGATCGCCCGCACCGAGTCATACTGGCGTCTGTGGGTCTCCAAGGAACAGATCGACTTGGGCGGAATGCCCGAGGGCGTCATCGACCTCTTCAGCCGCTCGCAACTCATCCTCCGCACGCAGATCGATAACGGCGGAGCCATCATCGCCGCGAACGATTCCGACATCCAGGCCTTCGGTGGCGACCATTACTCCTACTGCTGGCCGCGCGATGGAGCCCTGGTCGCCTATTCGCTCGTCCTCACCGGTCAGTCCGAACTTTCGCGTAACTTCTTCCGCTACTGCGCCCGGGCCATCAACCCCGACGGCTATTTCCTCCACAAGTACACCCCCAACGCCGAACTCGCCAGTTCGTGGCACCCTTGGATGCTCGAAGGCCAGCGGATCCTCCCGATCCAGCAGGACGAAACGTCCCTCGTGATGTGGGCCCTTCGCCGCCACTTCGCGATGTTCAAGGACGTGGAGTTCATCAAGCCGCTGTACGCGCCCCTTATCGCCCACCCCGCCGAGTGGACCCTCAAGTACCGCGACACCAACGGGCTTCCCAACCCTTCGTGGGACCTCTGGGAAGAACGCCGCGGCGTTCACACCTTCACGGTGGCCGCGACGATCGGGGCGTTGGATGCCGCGGTGGCCTTCGCGACCGACTTCGGCGAGCCCGACCGCGCCAGCCTCTTCCGGGAAGGTGCCCAGCGGATGCGGGCCGCCATGCTCAAGCACATGTGGAACCCCGAGCAGGGCCGCTTCGCCCGCATGATCACACCGCTGCCGGGCGGCGGCTACCGGCAAGACATGACCGCCGACTCGGCCAACTTCGCGCTGTTCGCGTTCGGCGGCCTGGATATCGACGACCCCAAGGTGGAGTCCGAGATGAAGGCCTTGCGCGAACGCCTCTGGGTAAAGACCTCGGTGGGCGGGTGCGCCCGGTACGAGCACGATTACTACCACCAGGTCGAACGGCACAACATCCGGGAGGTTCCCGGCAACCCGTGGGTCATCTGCACGCTCTGGCAGGCCCAGTACATTATCGCCAAAGCCAAGACCGTTCAGGAACTCGATGAGGCCATGACCCTTCTGGAATGGACCGTCGAGCGGGCCGAAACGTCGGGCGTCCTCGCCGAACAGTTCCACCCCTATTCCGGCGACGCGATCAGCGTCAGCCCCCTGACGTGGAGCCACGCGACCTTCATCATCGTTGTCCGCGAATACCTGGACAAACTCGCGCGGCTCCGAGCCCGCTCGCGCGGCGACTCCTTCGACTCGGCCCGCCCTGCGACCACGTCGTTCACGAGCGGGCTGTAGCGAAACCGCGATTTGGAAGTTTTGCCGTTTCTCCCTACCGTTCACCCATGCCCTTTGACCCCGACGCCGCCGCAGACCCCGATTCAGGAATCTTCGGCCTCCCCACCGAGAAAAAAGACGCCAAGATCGTCCTGATCCCGGTTCCGTTTGATGCCACCACCTCCTACGGCTCGGGAACCATTGTCGGGCCCTCGTGCATCTTTGTGGCGTCGGCCCAGGTGGACCTCTTCGACACCCGGCTGGGGCGGATCTACGAAATAGGCATCCACATGCTCGACGAGGTGGAGGCCGTGATCCAGTGGTCGGAGGATGCCACCAAGGTCATCAACGAAGCCGTGCAGGACAACGGCCCGGGCCTGGACGAAAAGGACTTCAAGGCTGTCGAGGAACTCTGCGAGCGGGTCAATCGGTACGTTCATGGAGAGGCGAAGAAGATCCACGCCGCGGGCAAGGTGCCCGGGGTGATCGGTGGTGAACACTCGGTGCCGCTGGGGGCCATCCGGGCGGCGGCGGATGCCCACGGTGAGTTCGGCATCCTGCACATCGATGCCCACCTCGACATGCGGAACGCGTATGAAGGGTTCAAGTATTCGCACGCCTCCATCATGTTCAACGTGCTCTCGACGCTCCCCAAGGTCATCAAGATTGTGAGTGTGGGAATCCGCGATGTGGGCGAAAAGGAGATCGAGTTCGCGAAGGCGCTGGGGGATCGGGCCACGATCTTCTTCGATGCCGACATGCAGGCGCGGATGCTGGAGGGCGAGAAGTGGTCGGCCATTGTCGCGGAGATTGTGGCGCAACTCCCGCCCAAGGTGTACATCTCGTTTGATATTGATGGGCTTGATCCCTCGTTGTGCCCGCACACGGGCACGCCCGTCCCCGGCGGGCTTTCGTTCGCCCAGGCATCGCTTTTGCTCGAGGCGATCAAGAAGGCCGGGAAGCAGGTCATAGGCTTTGACCTTGTGGAGGTTGCGCCCGAGCCGCGTCACGAAATTGAATGGGACGCCAACGTCGGCGCCCGCATGCTCTACAAACTTTGCGGAACGGTGTGACCTATGGGAAGCGGCTGGTGGGTGACCGATCAATGGAGTCAGGGGCCGATCTACCTCGGCTCGTGGGTGTTCTGGGCTTTGCTCTCGGTGGTGCTGCACGAACTGGCGCACGGCTGGACGGCCATGCGCCGGGGTGATCAGACGCCGGAGTGGTCGGGCCATATGACCTGGAACCCGGCCGTGCACGTCGACACGATGGGCTGGTTTGCGTTCGCCATTTTCGGCGTTCCGTGGGGCCGCATGCCGATCGATCCCTCACGCATCCGCGGGCGATACGGGCTCTCCATGGTCGCGGTCGCGGGCCCTGCCACGAACCTCGTCCTGTCGGTCGTCTCGCTCATCGCCTTGGTCGCGTGGATGAAGTTTGCGGGCTCGGTGCAGGAACCCGTCCGCTCGAATGTCCGCATTTTCTTTGATACGGGGGCGTGGCTCAACATGCTTCTGATGGTCTTTAATCTCATCCCTATCCCGCCGCTCGATGGCTGGCGCATCGTGGGCAACTTCAGCCGCAAGTTTGAGGACATTTGGCAGGGCGAGCGGGGCGCGATCCTGGGCCTTATCGCCTTTTTAGTCGTCTTCAATTTCGCCGGCAAGTACGTCGTCCGCATCGCCCAGGCGATCATCGAAGCAATCCTTTCCGTCCTCGTCTGACCTCCCCGCGGCTCATCCATCCAACGCCGATGTACGGATCCCATCTCTCCATCTCTGGTTCCATGGTCAACGCCCTTCTTGAGGGCGAAACCCTCGGGCTTGATTGCGTGCAGGTTTTCACGAAGAACCAGCAGCAATGGAAGGCCAAGCCACTGGACCCTGGGATGGTGAGGGACTGGCACCTCAAAGTCGGCGAACTCAAATGGAATGCGGGCGGGCCGCACGGCCGCGGCGGGATCGTCTCGCACTCCAGTTATCTCATCAACCTCGCGAGCGTGAACGATGAGTTATGGGCGAAGGGCGTCGATCTGATGACCGACGAGATCGAGCGGTGCGAAACGCTCGGGATCCCCTACCTCGTCCATCACCCCGGTTCGCACGTCGGGGGCGACCTTGAGACCGGCCTCAGCCGGATCGCGAACGCGTATGGCGAGATCTTCCGGCGCACCAAGGGGGCTCGCACCGTCTCTTGCCTGGAGGGCACCGTGGGCGCGGGCAGCACCATCGGAGCCCCCTTTGAACACCTTTGCACGCTTCGAGCACGAATCGTCGAGACCACCGGCGAGCCCGACCGCATCGGTTTCTGCCTCGACACCTGCCATCTGCACGCCGCGGGCCACGACCTGTCGACCCGCTCGGCGGCGGAGTCGGTGCTCAATGCGTTTGACACCCAGTGCGGAGTGGGCAATTTGCACGTTCTGCACGTGAATGACAGCAAGGGGCCGCTCGCCAGCAAACTCGACCGCCACGACCACATCGGCCACGGCTGGATCGGTGGTGGAGCCACCAAGCACACCGGCGAAGGCACGTTCAGCGCGGCCAAACTTCGCTCCAGCGGGTTTGCAGCGGTCCTCAATCATCCCCGAATCCGGGTGATCCCCAAGATCATGGAAACGCCCAAGGGGGTGCGTGAAACCCCCTCCGGAAGGAGCACGTCCTGGGACCAAATCAACCTCAAACGGCTGCGAGGGTTGCAGGAATCGTGACCGCCCACCAGCGTTCCACGCGACCCCGCGTAAACCACTATCCTTCAATGTCCGATTTATCACCGAAGGATTCCCGCAACCTATGAACCCAATACACGTCGCCACACCAAGTTTCCGTCTCCATCCATCGCTCGCTTTGATCGCGATCTGCGTGCTCGGAAGCCTTGGCGGTTGTGAGTCGTATAACGAGTTCGCTCGCGGCGGCCGGGCGAGGGACAAGGCCGACGCCAAGCCCAACGGCGTCAACACGAACTATGACGGGCAGGCTGCTGTGGTGGGCGGCTCACCGACGGGTGCGGACGGAACCGTTGATCTCCAGCAGGGCCAGACGGCCTTGGCTGCGGGGAACTACGACGCCGCCCTCAGCGCGTTTGAGAGGGCCATTGAAGACAATCCTCGGCTCACACCCGCCTACTTGGGTGCCGGCCAGATCTACCAGCAGAAGGGTGATTACCCGAACGCCGAGAAGACGTTCGGCAAAGCGGCGGAACTGGAGCCGTCGAACTTTGATGCCCAGTACGGGCACGGGCTCGCCCTTCAGTTCCTCAACCGCCTGTCGGATTCGGTGAGCGCGTACTTGCGTGCCCTCACCATCAAGCCCAATGACTATTCGGCGAACCTCAACCTGGGCACCGCCTACCTGCAATTGGGCGAGGCCGAGCAAGGGCTATCCTTCGCCCGCCGGGCCGTTGAACTGGATGCGACGAGTTCCAACGCTCGCATCAATCTGGGCGCGATTTACTCTGCCATGGGTCGTCACGACGATGCGGTTGTTGAATATCAACAAGCCTCTGAACTGACCGAACTCTCACCGCCGCTGCTGCTCAACCTCGCGGAGAGCCTGGGCAAGACCGGGCGCTACGGCGAGATGGTCAACACACTTGAACAACTCACGGCCGCCAAGCCCACGGCCATCGGCTTTGAACGGCTGGGCATGGGGCTTTTCCGTCTCAAGCGGTATTCCGAAAGCCTGACGGCGTTTCGGAAGTCTGTCGAGATCGACCCCAACCACTTTCCTGCTCTGAACGGCATCGGTGTGTGCCTCGCGAACCAGTACGAGTTCAGCGGGCGCGAAGACGACGCTGCGCGGAAAGAAGCCATGGTTGCGTGGCGAAGGTCGCTGCAACTGGAGCGCAACCAGGCGCGAATCCTGGAATTGCTCACCCGTTACCAGTGATGGGCGATTGCGGGTTCGAACCACGGGTGGCTGCGTCCAGGGCGAGGATCTCGAAAAGCACATGGGCGGCAAAGAACGCGGTGATCCCCGAGACATCACGGTCCGGCAGCACTTCGACGACGTCCGCGCCGACAACGTTGATTCCTTTGAGCGATCGCAGGAGGGCGAACGCCTCGGAGGTTGTGATGCCTCCGGGACAGGGCGTGCCCGTGCCGGGCGCGAAGGCCGGGTCCACCACGTCCACATCGAACGTGATGTAGGCTGGGCGGGCGCCGAGTTTGGCGCTGAACTGCCGGAGTTCAAGTTCACCGTCTTGGCCGATCCGATCTCGCGGGATGATGGTGATGCCATGGTCCTTGGCAAATGCGAGATCATCGGCGGTGTTGAGCGGGCCCTTGATGCCGACACTCACCATCGCGTTCGCATCGATAAGGCCGTCTTCAATGGCCCGACGGAAGGGTGATGCGTGGCCCCACTTCTCGCCCCACACGGCATCCACCGTGTCCAAATGGCTGTCGAAGTGAACAAGCGCCAATCCGCCCGCGGGCCTGCCCATCCGCTCCCATGTGGCCCGGATGTTGGCGTAGGCGATCGAGTGATCGCCCCCCACCGCGAACAGTTTGGCGTTGTTGCTATCCATCGCACTCGCCCACGCCGCCACGCCGTCGAGCGTCCCTTTAATGTCGTACGGCTTCACCGGCGCATCGCCCGCATCCGCGAGGCTCAACACGTTGCACACATCGACGCCGTGCCCCATGTGGAACCGCTTCACATACTGCGAAGCCTCTCGCACTGCCCGCGGCCCGAAGCGGGCACCCGGTCGGAAGGTGACGCCGGTGTCGAACGGGACTCCATACAGCACCCAATCGATGGGCCGGTTCGCAGGCTGCACTTCCGCGAGCATCGGATAGCGGCAGAATGTGCACACCCCGGCAAAGCGGGGCGAAACACGCGGGTCGGGGAGAACGGTGTGGGGCAAGGCGGTGCTCATGGTTGTCCACAGTCTAACGGGAGTTCACGCGACGGCCTTGACCGCTGCCGCTGCGCTGACCCATGCGTTGAGCGCAAACGCCGCCCACGTTGCGGCGGCCAGCAGCCCATGAGCCGCGAAGACCGGCCCCCACTCCTTGGGTGACCGCCGACCCGTGATCATCAGCACGCCGGCGTACGCCCCCAACCCCAGTAGGGCTTCATCGAAGCGCCCGGGTATTGGGATGTTGACCGAGATAAGCAGAGCAAACGCCGCAACCGCAAGCAACATGCGCGACAGTCCCAGAGCCACCGAGCCCAAGGGCCGCCCGGCGAGGTGTGCCCCCACTCCCAACGCTACCAGCCCGGTCAGGGTGTGCAGACCGATGTTGAAGAGGGTGGCGATTGCCGCGGGAAACCATGCGTGCTTGCCTTGCGAAGCGACCACAGCCGCGGCCACCATGGCGGCGACCGTCACGCCCGCCCCGACCGCCGCGATGATTACTGCTTCGCCCCGGCCCGAAAGGACGAATGGTTCCGGTCGAACGCCGGGGGGCGCTGCGACGAATTCAGACTCGCTGGGCGGGACCTCCAAACGGGTGGAAGGATTTGCATCGTCGGAAAAATCGGTGTCGTCATCGAAGGCATCGAGCAACTTGTCGGCGTGGATGACGGCTTTGCCGGGCTCCTGGTGTTGAACCGGAGTTAAAACTTGAGGTGCCGGGGCCGGAGCCGGCGCGAGGTCGTACGGGTTCAGTGACTCACCCGGCCGGACCGCTGGCTTGGATGCGGGCGTGGACGTTGCGAGAGGGTTGTTCGGAGTTTCGTTTTCGCTCACCACTAAAATCCTTCCCCGATCGCTCGCCCACCGGACTCGTTGTTCTAACGGACCTCGCGTCTGCCGCTGCGGAGAAAGTATTCCATCAACTCGTGCCCCTCGGTGATCACGAGATCGCTTTCCTGCGACGATTCCTCTGTCATGGGTCGCTCCACCATCGACCGTATCCAGGCACCCGCCATGAGGAACGGCACCGGTGTGGCGTCGTGCTTGCGCGTCGCGCAGAGCGTGAAGTGGTCGGGAAGAATGAGCACCCTCCAGCCGGCGTCACTCGCATTGGCCTCGGGGTCTCCATATTCCAGGAGCCGGGCGATGACGGGGCCGATCACGTGCTCATCGATGGCTTCCAGCGATGCCACTTTTGATTTCCAGTCGCCCTGGTGCGACATTTCATCGGGGGCTTCGATATGGGAGCAGACGAGGTCGAAGCGGTCGATCGCAGCGCAGGTTGCGCGCCCTTGGCCCGCATAGTCGGTGTCGTGATAACTCGTCAGGCCCGGGACATCGAGCCTATCCCATCCGATGTACGAAGCGATTCCCGCGAGCAGATCGACCGAGGTGATCATCGCGCCTTTGATCCCAAAGCGCGATCGGAACGAGGGTACCTCGGGCTTTGTACCCTGTCCCCAGATCCAGGCCATGCTGGCGGGGCGTTTGCCGGCCTGCACGCGGGCGAGGTTCACCGGGTGCGAGGCCAGCAGCGGGATCGATGCCTGCATCAACCGATTCAAAACCCCGGCATCGTTGTCTGAACCCACCGGTAGATGGTCGGCCCACGGCTGGCCCGGGATCGCGTGCGGCGGGGTCGTCGAGACGCCCCGGTACGAGCGTCCGGAAGAGTCGATCAGGATGTTTCGATAACTCACCCCGGGATGCAGCGCAAACCCGCTCGCCAGTTGCGGTTCAATTTTTGTCCAATGTTCGACAAGATCGCGGACCAGCAAGCGGGCTTCGGCGTCCGAAATCGCCCCCGCCGAGTGATCGAGCATCAAGCCGTCCTGGACTCCGGTCGTTACAAAGTTCAGTCGGAAGATCCAGTCGCGGGACGTGAGTTCAAGCCCGAGCGCCGCCGCCTCTAAAGGGGCCCGACCGGTGTGGTACCGGCGTGGGTCGTAGCCCAAGAGACTCATCGAACAGACGTCGGAACCGGCTTCGAAACCGGGTGGAGTGGTGTGCACGCACCCGACGCGGCCGACCGAAGCCAGCCGAGCCAAATGGGGCATCCGGGCGGCTTCGAAGGGCGTTTGGTTGTCGAGTTCGGGGATCGGCAGGTCCGCCGCGCCGTCCGGGATAATGATGACAAATTTCACTGGGCGGAACGATAGTCGGCGTGTGTGGTCGCCCGCATGCGTGCACCGTGGGCCGGAAGTTTAGTGAGCGTGCGGGCCGTGTCCGCAGCAGCCAGCGGCATCGTCGTCCGGCCCGGCCTCATTGTTCTTGATGGTGACTTCGGTGGGCAGTTCAAAGGGCGGCAGTGAGGCATCGTCATAGTCGCTTCGGTCGCCGCTGTTGAGTTGCAACACCGAGGAATCGAGGTGCGTTTCACCGAGGCTTTTGGTACGGATTTCGCCGCCCGCACGCACGCTGACATCGCCCGCGCTCGAAAGAGCGACGCCGTGCGTCGTCGCCACCGTGAATTCGCGGCAGTTGACCGCCACGGTGTCGGTCGAGTTGATCTCGAGCCGCACACCGGAAAGCGAGAGGACCGGCCCGTCTTTCGTCAGCGCGATCCGGAGTTCGATCGCCCCCTCCGGCGACCGAATCTCCAGATGCTCCTGACCGGAGATGCCCGAAACGACCAATGATCGCCCGGAAGGCAATGCCAAGTGTTGTTCGGCTCGGTTATTGGCAGCCGGGGCGGGAACCAACTCGGCGGGGGACCGCGATTTTGGCATTCCAGCGGCGTTGACGTCGTCTGTCGAAGGTGTTTCCACGGGAATGAGCATAGCGGTTCTGCAGAGAAAGGCGTTTTAGGAGCCTGTCGGCGCGCCGATGACACGAAAATCGCTCTTTCTGCTCGTGGCCTTGCGTGTGATAGACTGTGCCCGACCAAAGCCATGAATCCGTGGCCGGATAGATAGGACGTTGCGAAAGGAGCGAAGACCGTGCCCCCCGCTGCCCGCGTCGGCGACATGATGAAGCAGGATGCGCCGCACTGCCACGCGCCCATCCATCCGCCCGCACCCGTTCCCACGCCGGTGCCCCATCCCGGCCTTCCGCTGACGATCCTTCCGCCGGGTGTGCCGACAGTGATCACGGGAGGCAAGCCGCAAGCGGTGATGGGAAGCATGTCCAAGCCGTGCATGTTGCCCTCTTGCGTGCCCGCCGGGCCTGGGATTGTTGCCAAGGGCTCGGTAACGGTGATGGTCGGCGGCAAACCGGCCGCCCGTATCAACGACCTTACCGCCCATGCCACGTGCGTCGCGCCGATTCCCAGCCCGATCGGCAAGATCATGCCGCCCGGTGCGCCGACGGTCATTATCGGCGGCTGAAACCTTTGAAACTGGCGCACTTTGATTCGCTCCGTCCGCTGTGCCCGCTCTGCGTGCAGCGCGGCACCGAGTCTCCGCTGGTGCTCACCGTACGCGAAGTGTCTACATCGACGGACGTTGAATTCGGCGTCTTGCGGTGCCCCGAGAGCGCCTGCGCGACCGAGTACCCCATCCTGCGGGGCATCCCCATTCTCGTCGCGAACGCCGCTGAGTTCATCGCGGCCAACATTGCTTCGCTCGCTGCTTCCGACGACCTTCCACCGGCGGCGAGCGCCCTGATGGGGGAGTGCGCGGGCGCGGGCTCGCCCTTTGATTCTGCCCGGCAACACCTTTCGACCTACGCCTGGGATCATTACGGCGACGATGAAGCCAGCGCGTTCGATATCACGCCGGGCTGCGCATTGCGGATCCTCGATCTGGCCGCCAATCTCAACGGGATTTCGCCGACCGGGAACGCACTCGAAATGGGTTGCGGCGTCGGCGGAACTGCGCTCCGACTGGCCACCCACACCTCCGGGCTGGTGCTCGGCATCGATCTCCACGTCCCCATGTTGCGAATGGCGGCACGCACGCTCGCCAGCGGGTTCGCCGAATACGACCTGCGGCAAAGTGGTTTTCTGTACCGCCGCGTTCGGCGCCGCGTGGATATCTCGAACGCGGCCCGCATCGACCATTGGTGTTGCGACGCGACCCATCCGCCGTTTGCGCCGGGGACGTTTTCGACGGTGGTCGGACTGAATGTGCTCGACTGCGTGCCCTCGCCGCTCGACCTTCTTACGCAAACCGAGCGTTTGCTTTCGCCGGGCGGGAGGTTTGCGTTCTGCACGCCCTACGACTGGTCGCCCAACGCCACCCAGCCCGCGTGCTGGCTGGGCGGGCATTCGCCGCGGGGCTACTTTGATGGAGATCCGAAGGCGATCCTTGAAGCGGTGTTGACGCCGGGGGCGCATCCGGCATCGCTCGCGCGGCTGCGTCGAAGGGCCTCGACCGACAACGTGCCGTGGCATGTGCGCACGCACGACCGGGGCGTGATGCATTACCGGCTTCACATGATTACTGGTGAAGCGGTCTGAACGCCGGCGGGGCGGTTTGGTCGTCGCTCCAGGTACGCTTGCCCCAACAAAAAACGCCCCGACCAAGCGAGGTCGGGGCGTTGAGTTTTGTGAACGAGGTTTCTGGGACCTCACGTCGTCGTGATTCGAAGGTCTCAGCGGCGACGGCGACCAACGACGAGGCCGCCCAAGCCGATGAGGGCGAGCGACGCGGGCGCGGGGACCGCGTTGGCCCGGAGCATCCAGTTGCCGAGGCCGGCGGTGGCGATATCGAACGCACCACCCGCGCCGAATCCGACGTTGGCCGAGTTGAACGCCGCGCCGCCGCCGGCCCAGGAGACGGGTCCGAAGGTGGGGGCGGTTGTGTCAACGCCGATGGGGAATTGGCCCGCAGCGTGTGCCAGCGAGACGCCGACGAA
>Ga0105044_10011123_pt1 | contig 12275 bp, 12 predicted proteins | sample MAT01_FD_78092 | JGI IMG/M metagenome (GOLD analysis project Ga0105044, IMG submission 78092) | Freshwater microbial communities from Lake Fryxell liftoff mats and glacier meltwater in Antarctica - MAT-01 | ecosystem: Environmental > Aquatic > Freshwater > Ice > Liftoff microbial mat | place...
CCACTCGCGCCCCTACATCCCCTTCAAAACAACCCCACGCCAACCCAACCACTCGTCCGTATCGGGCTTGCCCAATACCCGCGATTCCAGCATGCGGCGGGTGGCGACTAGCTCGGGCGCAAGTTCCAGCTTGGCGGCGCGCGCTTCGACTTCGGCGCGCAGGTTTTTGTAGCGTTCGTTAAGCACGGCGCTTAACGGGCGCGGGGCGGGCTCGAAGCCAGCATCATCGCTCGGTTTGGTCAATAGCGCCCACAGTTCTGGCCCACGTTTGCTCGATTTTGGCGCTTTGGCGTCCAGCTCGCGTTGGAAATGATTTTCATCGCGCCACAGCCTTTCGGCCATCTCAAACGCGGCTTGCGTGTCCAATACCCAACTTTTCGGCAAATTGCGTGCGCGGGCTTTTTCTTCGCGCCAGTGCAATACGCGCCAAAGCTTGCGCTGGCTTTCTTCGACTAGATAATGCGTGCTTTTGATTTTGTGGTGCGGCTGCGGGTCGGCTTCATTCGCCGCTGCCTTTTCGAATACGCGCGCGCAGTCTTCAGTTACCCAATCGGTGCGGCCCAGTTCGGCAAGCTTGGATTTTAGTAGTTCAAACATCGGCAGCAGCACCCGCACGTCGGTGGCGGCATATTCAATTTGCCCGGGCGTCAGCGGACGTTTGAGCCAATCTGAAGTGGTTTCCGATTTGTCCAAGGTTTCGCCCAGCAGGTTTTGCACCAGCTTTGCCAAGCTTTGCATCGCCCCCAAACCGGCCAACGCCGCTGCGATCTGGGTGTCAAAAATGGGGCCAGCCGGAACGCCAAAACGATCACGCAGCACTTCCAAGTCTTCGCCGACCGAATGCAACACCTTGAGTATGTTGGTTTTTTTCAACAGCGCGCCCAAAGCCGCGTCATTATAAGTAACGGTCGGATCAAACAAATACACGCCGGTGCCGCTGGCGATTTGGATCAAACCCAGCTCAGCAAAATAGGTTTTGCGCCGCACGAACTCAGTGTCCAGCGCGATGACATCACATGATTCAAGCTCCCGCACGGCTTGATCGCAATCGGCCTGGGTCGCGATCCATCTGGGCGCAGAATTGGCAGCGCCAGGGCTATTTGTCATGGGTAGAACCTTTAAATATTTCTAGGGCGCTACCTTAACTCAGGACGTGGCTTAACGCGCGGCTGGTGATTGGCAAAGTTGATGCCAGTACTTCGACAAACTCAATCATCGAATGGGCCCTTCAACGGCCAAAGGGTAACGTTTTAGCAGTTCAGCGGTACATTTCTGAAGGTAGCATCGACGCAAGCGCTATAAGTATTCGCCTTAAGCCTAAACGCCGCCTATCCTGCTAGCTCAAGCGCTAAACTCAAATTTCGCCTCGCAAGCCAGAACAAGGAAAAATTGCCAACTGGAACAAGGTTTTTTCGAAAATCGCCTAGGAATATTTGTTACTGATGATTACAAAACTACCGAGCTGGATCTGGATTGGCGCGTGGCTGCTGGCGTTTGTTGCAGGCATCGTCAACGTTGTCGGCTTGCTCGGCTTTCAACATCAAGCGATTACGCACCTGACCGGGAATACCTCGCTGTTGGCGGAAGCCTTAGCAAGGTTGGATTTGAGCGCAATCCTGCATTTTTTATCGCTCATTGGCGCATTTGTGGCCGGCACTGCGGTGAGCGGTTTCATTATTCAAGACAGCACCCTGCAACTGGGCCGCAGATACGGCGTTGCTTTACTTTTGGTATCCATACTACTTTTCATTTCAGCACCCTTACTCAGCCACAACAACATTTTCGGGATGTACACCGCAGCCTGTGCCTGCGGGCTGCAAAACGCCATGGTATCCACCTACAGCGGCGCGGTTGTACGCACCACCCATGTATCGGGCATGTTTACCGATCTAGGTATTTTCATCGGTCATGCCTTGCGCGGTATAGCAATCGACTCCAAACGCTTACGGCTTTGCGTCATTGTCATTTCGGGCTTTCTATTCGGCGGCATCGCCGGCACCCTTGCTTTTGATGTTTTAAGCTATTCCGCGCTTTTTATACCCGCCGGTCTAACCTCAGCAGCTGCAATTTTTTATGGCTTCTACCATTATCGCAAAGGGGCGTAGTGAAAAGTGGCTATACCAAACACCTTTGTGGGTCGTCGCGACAGAGTTCGCGCGTTACGACGCAGCACGCTTCTAGGTAACTGGTTTGCCATTAGCGTCGCTTGCCATCATCGCCGACGCATATACAGCCGGGATCTTGCTGCACGTAAATTAAATTTAAGCGTACAAGATTACAAGTTTTGGGCTGCTTAATAACTGACGGCGGCCGGCCGTCAAAGTGCAAATATAAGTGCCCGTACCGGCAACGGCACACTACACAAATCAATATAGCCTGCTGGGCGTTTGTACCAATCATCCCTACGATTGCGGCGGGCTTCGATTATTGCGATGAAACTGGCGCTGTCGGTGCGCAACGCTTCCAGTGCGGGGCGCTCGGCGGCGGGTAAATCGCTGCCCAGTTTGACTGAGGTGATTTGCGTGCGTAGCTCAGGCTTATCGTAAAAACCCATCGGTGCTGGGCCGCGCGCGCTAACGCTCAGCACTTCGATGCCCGCGACAATGCGCCCAACAATGCTGATATTGCGATCAAGCTGGCGTGGTGCGTGACCGGTGACGGCGTAGAGCTCGGCGCCGCTGCCGGATTCCACCGCTACATCACGCCCGGCACCCACCGCGCCATAGCAATGTGCGGGCCAAACTAAACCTGCCGCTGGGTCGCGCCCAACTGGGAAACCATTGCTAAAGCCTACTTCTGGCGCATAGCCGTCAAAATCCGGCAGTTTGGTGAAATCACTTGTGCTGCTGATTGGGATTTCAAACTCCGACGGCAATGTGCTGCGTGCGGTTTTAATTGGCTTACGCTTAGCGTCGTCTTCCGCGTTTGGGTCGCCCCACTGCACCACGAAATTATCTTGACTGCGAGTAATCGCCAAACCGTCGAAATAGCCCTCGCGCGCTAGCGCTTTAAGATTTTTGACGTGTTCGGGCGCGAACGCGTTGGCCAATTCGATCACCAGCGTACCGCGTGCGGTTTGCATCACCAGCAGGTTTTCGGGATCTAGCGTACGCCATTCACTGGTTTTGGAAGCCGCAATAATTTCACCCATGGTCATGCCTTTTTGCGCAACGTTGGTGCTTGACGAAGCCGCTGGCGTGACAGCAACTGGCTTAGCTGCCTGATTGGCGCACGCGCTTAAGGCCAAAAGGCTTAAAACCAATAGTGGATTGCGCATAACAATTCCTTAAATATTAAGTAGTTCAAAATAATGCGTCGTCATTGCGAGGAGCACAGCGACGTGGCAACCCATTGTTCGGCTTGCCAGAAACTCATAAAAAACAATGGATTGCTTCGTTGCGCTCGCAATGACGATAGAAGGAAGCTAATATTTTCGTGGTGATCCAGCGTTGTTTTTGTAGTGCTTGAGTGAATTTCAGCTTACTTCATTCGATTTTTCAACATCCGCCAGCAGCGCTATCACCGCCGCATCAACGGTATTCCAGGCGCACACAAAGCGATAGATATCGGCACTATAAAACCAATAAAAATGCCAACCGCGCGACTCTAAAAATGCAACTTGCGCCGAATTTAGATGCACAAACACGGCATTCGCCTGCACTGGAAACGCGAGCTTCAGGCCTAAATTTTGTAAGCCAGTGCTCAACTGTTGCGCCATCGCATTCGCATACGCGGCGCGGTCAATGAAATTCGGAAGCGCACCCAACCAAGGCGCACTCAAGTAGCGCATTTTGGACAGCAATTGCCCACCTTGCTTGCGCCGATTGAGAAAGCCTTGCGCCAACTCTGGTTTGAAAAACACCACTGCTTCCGAAGTACAAACGCCGTTTTTGGTGCCGCCCAAACTCAATACGTCAACGCCGGCTTTCCAAGTCAATTCCGCCGGTGTGCGCTTTGAGTACGCCAACGCATTCGCAAAGCGCGCGCCGTCCATATGTAGATGCAGTTTATTCTTGCGCGCAAAGTTGCTTATTTCGGCAAGTTCGTCCGCACTATAAAAAGTGCCGAATTCGGTCGTTTGCGTGACGCTAATAAGACGTGGCTGCGGCGAATGCATGCCGCGATTGGTGCGCAGTATCTCTTGCGCTTTGGCCAGATCAATTTTATCGCCGCGCGCATCGCCAATTAGGTGCAGCTTTAATCCCTGCGCGAAAAACTCAGGCGCGGCAGACTCGTCCTTCTCAATATGCGCCTCATTGCTGCAAAACACACTTTCAAACGGCGCACGCAAGGCACCAATTGCTAACGCGTTCGCAGCGGTGCCAGAGAACACGAAAAAAATCTCCGCCTCAATCTCAAACCACGCGCGCAGGGCCTCAATCGCTTGAGCCGTTATCGCGTCACTCCCGTAAGAAGGCGCGGGTGCGCTGCCGGTTAACTCGGTATAAGCCGCTAGCGCCTCCGGCGTAGCCGGTGCGGTGTTGTCGCTGGCAAAGGCATAGCCGTGCGGATTTTCTGCAGAATCAGGTTGAATGGCACTCATTAAAGCCCCCTGCTCGCTTGCGCCACGGCGCGAAATACCGCGCGGCCCTTATTCATGGTTTCTTCCCATTCTTTTTGTGGATCGCTATCGGCGACGATGCCGGCACCAGTTTGCACCGATAAGCGCCCGTCTTTAATGACTGCAGTACGGATCGCAATGGCAAGGTCGGACTCGCCGCGCCAATTGATATAGCCAACCGCGCCGCCGTACAAATTGCGCTTCACCGGCTCCAATTTTTGGATAATTTCGACCGCACGAATTTTCGGCGCGCCGGACAAGGTGCCGGCCGGAAAACAGGCGCGAAACACATCAAAGCAATCCAGGCCAGGCTGCAATGTGCCCACCACTTGCGAAACGATGTGCATCACGTGCGAATAGCGCTCAATCACCATTTGATCGGGTACGCGCACTGTTCCCGGCAGCGCAACGCGGCCGACGTCATTACGGCCCAAGTCGATCAACATGAGGTGTTCGGCTAACTCTTTTGGGTCGCTCAACAGCGCTGCGGCATTGGCGTCATCCAATTCTGGCGTGGCGCCGCGCAGTGCAGTACCGGCAATCGGGCGAACCGTGACTTGCCTTTCCGTGTCGCCTTGGGGCGAGACTTCACCATCTTGACAACGAAAAAGAATTTCCGGGCTGGCACCGACCACATGGGTGTCGCCCAAATTCAGCATAAACATATACGGGCTGGGATTCATCGCCCGCAACGCGCGATAGACATCCAGCGGCCTAGCGGTAAAAGGCACGCTCATGCGTTGGCTCAATACCACTTGAAAAGCATCGCCGGCCAAAATGTATTCCTGTGCCTTCCCGACCGCATCTTTGAAGCCAGCCTCACTAAAGCCCGAGCGAAAATCGGCCTCATTGATGGCAAGGGATGCCAGCGCATCCGGGTAGCTCACGCCGCCCAAACGCAGCTGGTGGCTAAGCTGATTCAAACGGTGCTCAGCGGCTGCAAGTGCGCCGTCGACTTCAATGTCGGCGTGCACAATCAACGAGATGACGCCTTTTTTCAAATCGAATACCGCCAACTCATCGGCCAGCATGAGCACCACATCATCTAAACCTAGCTCGTCTGGATTGGCATCAATTTTGATTTTTGGCTCGATGTAGCTCAAGGTTTCAAAGCCGAAATAGCCGACTAGACCACCGGAAAATTTTGGCAAACCGGGCACGTCGGCCACCTCAAAACTGCGCGAAATCGCTGCAAGTTCGGCGATTGGGTCGCTTAATTCGCGGCTTTCCAGCAATTGCCCATACTCTTCAATGCGCAAGGTCGTGCCGCGCAATCGATAGATGGTTTTCGCGGGCAGACCAATGATTGAATAGCGGCTCCAGCGATCCCCGCCCTCAACCGATTCCAGCAAAAAACTATTCGGCTGATTCGCCAATTTCAAATAAGCCGACAGCGGCGTATCCAAATCGGCACGTACTTCGCGCACGATAGGGGTGCGGCGGTAGCGGCTCGGTTGCGTGGGCGTGTTTAGGGTCATGGCCTTCCTTGGCAAAGCGTTTTCGGGCTGAAGTATGCACAAAGTTTGGGTCGTAGGTTTGTTATTGCCTACGTGAAGCAAATAAGACACTAATACGTTATTGATAATTCACGGCAAAACATTTAACACAATACTTTGCGGGTACACAGCTTTTGCGGGCGCGCGCGCAAGCTTGAGCGTGTATCCTTAAGTTGAACCGGCAGTAAATCCCGCTTTAGCTACGACCGTAGTAGCGATGCCCGCAGTCACTTCGTCCACAATAGCCATGAACATTATTATTAAATGTTTTCTCACCCCTGCATGACGGCTGCAACGTTAATTCTGCTGGCCGGTGAAGTCGTATTTCGCGAGGGCGATGCGCCAGGTGCGGCGTATTTGATTGAGAGCGGCAAAATCGAAGTTTCCGTGACGCAAAACCAGCAACGTCTGGTGCTTAGCTATTTAGGTGCGGGCGATTTACTGGGCGAAATGGCCGCTATTGACGACGCCCCGCGCTCTGCTGAAGCACGTGCGGTTGAGGCCAGCGTGCTAACGATTATTGAGCGGGATCAAATACACGAGCGCTTGAACGAAGCCGACCCGATTGTACGCGCACTCATGGGCAGCTTATTACACCGCTATCGCTCCGGCCTACTTGCAGCGCGCGGTAGCTCGGGCATTGTGTCTGCGAACAGCCCTGGACCTAAGGCGGCGGTTGGACACATCAAACTAGCCGGTCAAGCGGTGAATAAGTTTCGCCTAGAAAGCCAGTTAATGGGCGCGATTGAAAACGATGAACTTTCCGTGGTGTTCCAACCACTCTATGAATTCGCCAGCGAACGCGTGGTGGGTTTTGAAGCGCTGACGCGCTGGGCGCATCCAGAACGCGGCAATATTTCACCCGCAGAGTTTATTGCGCTGGCCGAAGAAACATCGCTGATCTTGCCGGTCGGGCAATATGCGCTGCGAAAAAGCTGCGAAGCGTTAAAGGCTCTGGACACCGAATTCCCGGACTGCTTTATTGCGGTGAACATCTCCGCGCGCCAGTCGGCGGTGCCGGATTTTGCCGAACTGATTGAAAAGCAAGCGCGCATGATCGGAATCGACCCGAGGCGCTTGGAGTTAGAAATTACCGAAAGTTTGACGCTGGACTATGATTTAGTACGCGCCCTAATTGAGCGCTGCCATAGTTTGGGAATACGCATCAGCCTGGACGATTTCGGCACGGGCCTGTCGAATTTGGGGCATTTGCACGAGTTGGAATTCGACACGGTCAAGCTGGATCAGGCGTTTACGCGCCAGATGATGAGCAACGAGCGCTGCTTTGAGCTGGTGCGCGGCATCGTCAATATGATTCATGCGATCGGTGCCAAAGTGATCGCCGAGGGCGTGGAAACCCGCGAACAAGCGGAGAAATTACGCGGCTTGGGCGTGGAATATCTACAGGGCTGGTATATCGGACGGCCTGCGCCGCCAGAGGATATGATCGGCTTTTTGGCGCGGGTGGGAATGCCATAGCAGCAAATTCGACTTCAAGCCGCCGTGCGCCTATTCTTCGCATCCCCCGTTTTAGTCGGAGTACGCCATGAAAATTCTCTACACCGCACACGCAAGTTCCAGCGAGGGCCGTGATGGCCACACCAAGTCCAGTGATGGCGTGATCGATTTGGCTTTATCCATGCCGAAAAGCATGGGTGGCGCTGGCAAGGAAGGTGCGACCAACCCAGAGCAGCTGTTTGCTTGTGGCTATTCGGCGTGCTTTGGCGGTGCCGTGGCACACGTGGCAAAGCTGCAAAAGCGCCCGATTGCGCATGTAGAAGTGAATGCGGACGTTTCGATTGGTATGAAAGATGCGGGTGGATTGGGTTTGGCAGTCACCCTGAATGTGCGCATTCCTGAGTTGAGCCGCAGCGATGCGCAAGCGCTAGTTGCCGCAGCACACGAAGTTTGCCCGTATTCGGTGGCTACGCGCGGCAATATCGTGGTGACGCTGGTCGTGTTGGATTGAATACCAGCGCAAATGCAGCCACGCCGCTGTGCGCGGTGCACGACATCCCAGATGGCGGTGCGATTGAGCTAGAACTTGCGGGTGATTCACTGGTGGCAATACGCTATGGCGCGCAGGTTTATGTGTATCAAAATATTTGCCCGCATGCCGGGCGTGCATTGAACTGGGCACCGGGCAAATTTTTGCTGAGCCTAGGCCAACTCGTCTGCGCTGCGCATGGGGCCTCGTTTAAGCCAGAAAATGGCGAATGCATTGGCGGGCCTTGTCGTGGCCAGAGTTTGACGAAAGTTGAGGTCTATATAGATCACGATCAGGTTTACGCGCACTAAAATCACCCGCAAGCAGCACGCCAAATGGCAATTCCGCCCTACAAATACCGAGAAACAAAATGAATTTTATGGACATCGTCAGGCCGCATTTAACGCCAGAACTCATGCAAAAAGCGGCTGCCTGGCTCGGCGAATCAGAATCCGGTATTAGCAAAGCGCTGTCGGCAATATTCCCGACGGTAATGGGCGCAATACTCACTAAGGCTGACAGTCGCAGCTTTGTGGAATCACTAACCGCCATGATTGCCAGCCCGAACTTGAATGCGGCCGCCGTTCTTAACGATGTGGGCGGCACTTTCAATAGCAATAATGCCAGCAGCGCAACCGGCGAATTGGGTGCGAGTTTGCTGAGCGCGCTTTTCGGCGACAAGCAGCAGGCACTAGGGCAGGCGATTTCGCAGCAAGCGGGCATCGGCATTGGCTCAGTCGGGAAATTACTGGGTGCAAGCGCGCCGGTGGTGTTGGCGCTTTTGAGTACACAAAGCAAAGCTGCCGGTGGATTGGGTGCGTTGGTGACGCTGTTAGCGGGCCAAAAAGCGGCGTTGATTTCAAGCATTCCGGGTGGTATTGGCGCAGCAGCCGGTTTAAGTGGCGCGGGTGCTGCAACTGCAGCCTCAAGTTTTAGCGCCAATACTCGCGTGCAAGCTAAATCGGGTGGTTTTCCGCTTTGGATAGTTCCCGTGCTGGCTCTGATCGGCATCGCCATCTGGTGGTTTTTAAAACCCGAACCAGCGCCAACGCCAGCCGTGACCCAGCCCGTTGCGCAAGAGCAATCAGCAGTTGCAAATGCACCGCCAGTTATTGAACCGCCCGCGATTGAAACTCCTGTAGTCGACGTGCCACTCAGCGTCGCCACCGATTCGATGCCCGCCAATGATCCAGCCGCTAAGTTTGATCGCGCTAGCCTGAGCACGATCTCCGAAGCGAAACTTCTAGATTTTATTGAAGATGCCACGCAAGTCGTCGATAAAGAAACTTGGATTGAATTAGACGGAATCTTGTTTGACAGCGATACCGCAAGCTTGCGGGCAGAATCTAATGCCCAAGTGGCTAATATCGCGGCAATCCTAAAAGCGTTTCCCGACGTCCAGCTAAAAATTGGCGGTTACACCGACAACTCTGGCGATGCTGCGGGAAATCTTAAACTTTCCGCTGCGCGCGCCACTTCGGTAATGAGCGCGATTGCCGCACTTGGCGTCGATGCCGCGCGCTTGAAAGCGGAAGGCTATGGCCCTGAACACCCAGTGGCGGACAATGCGACGGAAGAGGGGCGGCAAAAAAACCGTCGCGTTTCGGTGCGAGTGACTGCGAAGTAGTCTAGCTCGTCATTGCGAGCGCAGCGAAGCAATGCATTTTGCTCTGCTTTTTTAGGCATTCAAGAATGGATTGCCACGTCGCTTCGCGCCTCGCAATGACGAAGCACTATTTATTGTGTTGGCAATAATTGCTGGTTTATTTGTTTGTACAACATGCACAGCTGTATTGCATCCCAACTGCGCAGACCAAGATTCTCGACTTCAGGGCCGCAAACGCTTAATGTGCTGGCCCTGGCTTAAGCGCGTACTGACTTAAGCGCCGAAATAGTTGACGTAAACAGCGCCATGGCGACAAAAGAAAAAGAAAAAGACACCGAAGACAAAGGCCGCATCGCCACGCATAGACGCGCGCGCTTTGAGTTTTATATTGACGAGCGCTTTCAAGCGGGCATCGTGCTGCAGGGCTGGGAAGTCAAAGCGCTGCGACAGGGCCGCGTGGCCTTTAGCGAAAGCTATGTGCTGCTGAAAGACAACGAAGCGTTTTTGTTTGGCTGTCAGATCACGCCGCTAATTTCGGTCAACACCCACGTGGTGATCGACAAACTGCGCACCCGCAAGCTACTGCTGCATCGCGATCAGATTGATAAGCTGATTATCGCCGTGGAGCGCAAAGGTGCCACCGCGATTCCACTTTCTATGTTTTGGCAGAAAAACAAAGTCAAAGTCGAAATTGCGCTGGCACGCGGCAAACAGCTACACGACAAACGCGCTACCGAAAAAGAGCGCGACTGGCAGCGCGACAAACACCGCGTGCTGCGTGACCACAACAAGTAAGCACAATAAATAAGACAGCAAACCGTATGAGCGCGCAAATTTTAGACGGCAAACGCATTGCGGAAGAATTGATTGCGCAATTACGTCAGCGGGTGAAGGCGCGCATACGCGCCGGGCAACGCGTGCCGGGTTTGGCGGTGATTTTGATCGGCGCGAATCCAGCCAGCCATGTTTATGTCAAAAATAAGCGCGCCGCCTGCGTGAAGGCCGGTTTTTACACACGTGATTTCAATTTAGCCGCCAGTTTTAGCCAAAAAGAATTGCTCGCACTGATTGACACACTCAACAGCGACCCAGCCATTCACGGCATTTTGGTGCAAATGCCCTTGCCGCTACATATTGATGCCCGCGCCGTTATTGCGCGCATCGCACCGAGCAAAGACGCCGATGGCTTTCACGCCGAAAATATTGGCAGATTGGCCTTGCGCGAGCCCGGCCTGCGGCCCTGCACGCCGAAAGGCATCATGACTTTACTAGCGCACACCGATAAACCGGTGCGCGGCAGCGACGCCTTGGTGATCGGGGTTAGCAATCACGTCGGGCGGCCGATGGTGTTAGAGCTGATGTTGGCCGGTGCCACAGTTACCGCCGCACATCGCTTTACCAAAGATTTGCAAGCGCATATCGCGCGCGCCGATTTACTGATTGTGGCCGCCGGCAAACCGGGTTTGGTGCCCGGCGAATGGATAAAGCAGGGTGCGGTCGTCATCGACGTCGGCATCAACCGCTTGAGCGATGGCAGCCTGCGCGGTGACGTCGATTTTGACGCCGCCAGCCAGCGCGCCAGTTGGATTACGCCAGTACCCGGAGGCGTCGGGCCGATGACGGTCGCGACGCTATTACAAAACACGCTTGAGGCTTGCGAAGCCTCCGTCTAGAGAAAATAATGACCTTCATTCGACTGACTACGATAGCTGTACTGGTGGTACTCACCAGCGCATGCGGCGGCATTGTGCGTAAAGTGCAAAATGGCGTCGCCGAACAACTGACGCAAAGTGCGCTCAACCATGACGACCCAGAAACCGTCGGTGCGGCACTGCCCGCATATTTGCTACTGCTAGATGCCAGCGCCAATAATCCCGATGCTGACGGCGCAAGCCTTTGTTCGGCGGCAAAACTTTATGGCACCTACGCCGGTGCATTCGTCAGCGACGCCGCACGCCAACAGCGCCTAACCGCCCGCGCCATGCGCTACGGCGTGCGCGGCACGTGCGCGTTGGAAAAGACCTTGTGTTCCGCAAATATGCGCAATTTCGAAGAGCTTAAGCCGATCGTCAATAACCTAGGCACCGATGAATTGCCCGCACTTTCCTGCTTAGGCTCAGCCTGGGCCAGCGACGTGCAAGCGCGCGCCGATCAGCCCGACGCACAAGCTGATGCACCCAAAATTCGCGTGATCTACGAACGCATTGCCGCGCTGAACCCAACTTACGGCAACGGCGAAGCGCAGATGGTGCTGGGCGTGATGAATTCCCTATTGCCACCGGCGCTCGGCGGCAAACCTGAAATTGGTGCGGCGCACTTTAACAAAGCCATTGAGATCAGCGAAGGTAAAAACCTGATGGCAAAAGTGCTATATGCGCAGTTTTATGCGCGCCTCATTTTTGATCAGGAATTGCACGACAAACTACTCAATGAAGTGCTGGCGGCACCCCTTGAGGCGAAAGATCTAACTTTAAGCAATCAAATTGCCAAAACTCGGGCGCAGGCATTGTTGGCAAGTGGTAAGGATTATTTTTAAGCCACGGAAAAAGCCCAGGTAATAACACCTGGGCCTGCATAACCCCCCGGGCCTGCAGCTAAGCCTTCAAGCCGCTTTCAAACTAATCA
>Ga0105044_10011124_pt1 | contig 12274 bp, 12 predicted proteins | sample MAT01_FD_78092 | JGI IMG/M metagenome (GOLD analysis project Ga0105044, IMG submission 78092) | Freshwater microbial communities from Lake Fryxell liftoff mats and glacier meltwater in Antarctica - MAT-01 | ecosystem: Environmental > Aquatic > Freshwater > Ice > Liftoff microbial mat | place...
CTCGACGAGGAGAGGTCGTGAAGAACGTTGGCTGGCTGCTCGCCGGTCGGAGCTCGACGAGGAGAGGTCGTGAAGTTGCTGTCGAGACGGTGTGAGGTGTCCGGTCTTCTCGGGCTGACCGGTTCGCGGAGCTCCTGGATGAGAGGCCGCGAAAACTTTCGCCTGGGACTGCTGTCGCCGGTCAGAGCTCGTCGAGGAGAGGTCGTGAAGTTGCCGTCAAGACAGTGTGAGGTGGCCGGTCTTCTCGGGCTGTTCGGTGCCGCGCGACTCGACGAGGAGAGGTCGTGAAGAACGTTGGCTGGCTGCTCGCCGGTCGGAGCTCGACGAGGAGAGGTCGTGAAGTTGTCGTCAAGACGGTGTGAGGTGGCCGGGATCCCCGGGCTGACCGGTTCCGCGGGACTCATCGATGAGAGGTCGTGAACTGACGGTGAGGTCGCCTCGGCTCCGCGGGGCTTGTCGATGAGTGGGCGTGAAGTTCGTTGGGAGTTGTTGCGACAGGGAGGTGTGGTCCGGCTATCCGGTTCCGCAGCGCTCGGCGGTCCGGGGCTTTGGGCGCGGGTCAGCGCGACCTCGGCAAGCCGGGCTCGATCATTCGCCAGCACGCGTGACCGGCTTGCTCGAGGCGGGTGTCGTCGAGCGTGAGGTAGCCGAGGCGACTCGCCTTGATCAGGCCGACGAACGCGCCCCACAACAGGGCGATCAGCACGTCGATCGGAGCCGTCCGAGCGGTCCTGGTCGGTGTGGTCGCGCGATCGCGAAGCTGCTTGCCGGCTAGGAATAGCGGCGCGATCACCGAGAGCTCGATCTGGCGACTCTCGCCGTCGAGGTAGGCGACATGATCCTGCATTTCGAGGAACCGGAACGCCTCGGGCTCGACGGCCGCGAATGCACCGAGCCGGCGCCACAGCTCGTAGAACCAGCGCTCCGCGTCGTGGGTGCGATACGACGTCGGCGCGCCGAGACCATCGAGCAGTGCCCCGCGCAGCCGGAGCTTCGCATCGCGATAGACCTCGTTGACGAGCGCTACCTTGTGCTCGAAATAGCGGTACAGCGTGCCGGTGCCGACCCCCGCCGCGGTCGCAACTTCCGGAACGGACGTTCCGTGAAAGCCACGCTCGGCGAACACCCGGAGGGCCGCATCGAGGATCAGCCGGCGCTTGTCGTCGATCAGCGGACGACCGCGACGCCGAGGCGACCCGGACGCGCGCGCCTTCGTCGATTCCGGCGGCGCGTGGTCGTCACCAGCAGGCGCAGTGACCTTCGATGCACGAACAGCCACGGCGGCCTTCGAGGCGCGGGGCGCGGGGTGGTCGTCACCAGCAGGCGCAGTGACCTTCGATGCACGAACAGCCACGGCGGCCTTCGAGGCGCGGGTAGGCGCGTGGTGGTCGTCACGTGAACGACCGCTCCGAGCTCGGCCGGAGTCGCGATTATCGGAGTGAACGTTCATTCCTACAATCTATAAACAACCGTCACGCGACCGTCAAGCACAGATCGCGCGCCGGAGCCCCGGTTCCGTTCACGACCGACGCCGAGCCAAGAGGGAGCCGACATCGCAACGAACACCAAAGCGGCCGCTGAGCGCCGCCCTCAACGCCCCCGAGCCAGGCAAGCCGACGAAGTCATCGAGGTCCACGGCACGATGCCCAGGTGTCCGTTGGTGCGACGGCCTGCGACGCTGCGAAGAAGTCCGGTCCACCACGGCACCGCGCTTGCCAGCCAGTGGCGCGGCGCTCGATGCTCACGAAACACCCTCGCCCCAGGCAACCCCGCTCGGGTCACCGTCGAGCAACAGCCGTCAGCTTGTCTGTGTTGTATCGGGTCGGCCGCCGTAGTACCTGCGCGGGATGCACAAGCTCGCGAAGCAAGCGCTCGTCGTCGGGGCGATCGTCCTCGGCTCCTCCTGTAGCGGAGGCGGAGGCGGAGGCGGAGGCAAAGGCAACACGACGCCCGGTGGTGGACCGACCGGACCGACGGGACCGACCGGACCCGTCGATACCGCGGGTACGAGTGGAACTGGTGGACCCGTTGGAACGCCGGCGCCCGGAGCGCGCAAGGCGGTCTATGCACCACCGCTGATCGCGCAGCCGCTGCCGAACGATCCCGCGAAGGTGACCATTCACCGGCTGAGCAACGGCATGACCGTGTACCTCAGCCCGGATCCGCAGGAGCCGTCGGTGGTGGCGCACGTGGTGGTTCGTGCCGGGAGCTCGCAGGACCCGCAACGCTCGACCGGCCTCGCGCACTACCTCGAGCACATGCTGTTCAAGGGGACGGCGCAGCTCGGCACCCTCGACTATGCGAAGGAGAAGCCGCACCTCGACAAGATCGAGAAGCTGTATGCGGACCTCCGGAAGAGCGGCGTCGATCGCACGAAGGTGCTCACCGAGATCGACAAGGAGAACGTGGCGTCGGCGGCGTTCTCGGTGCCGAACGAGCTCGACTCGCTGTACTCGCGGATCGGCATCACCGGTCTCAACGCGACGACCCGCGAGGACTCGACGATCTACATCACCGAGGTTCCCAAGAACCGGCTCGCGCAGTGGGCGAAGGTCGAGGCGGCGCGCTACAGCGACCCGGTGTTCCGGTTGTTCTGGCCCGAGATCGAGGCGGTCTACGAGGAGAAGAACCGCAGCATGGACAACCCGGCATGGGCGGTCCAGGAGGCGTATGCGCGCGCGATGTTCCCGAAGCACGGCTACGGCTGGAGCAGCGGCATCGGCGAGATCGATCACCTCAAGTCACCCGCATACGGCGACATGGTGGAGTTCTTCAAGCGCTACTACTCGCCGGGCAACATGGCGATCCTGCTGTCGGGCGACGTCGACGCATCGGTGTTGCCGCTCCTCGAAAAGGAGTTTGCGCGGTTCACGCGACCGGCAGGCGCGGCGTACGAACCGGGTGAGCTGCCACAGCTGCCCGGCCGCACCGAGATCAGCGTCAAGGTGCCAGCGGAAGAGGGCATCGTGCTTGGCTGGCAGCTGGTGTCGGCGGCGCATCCCGATCGGCTGGCGCTCGAGCTGATGGATCTGATCCTGCTCGACGGTCAGTCCGGTCTGCTCGCGAGAGAGCTCCAGCTGACACAGAAGGTGGCGGACGCTGGCTGCAGCCCGACGTTCCTCCGCGACAGCGGCTACTACGAGCTGACCGCCGATGCTCTCGACGGCCAGAACCACGCCGAGCTCGAGAAGCTGTTGCTCGGCGTCATCGAGAAGCTGCAGCGCGGTGACTTCACGGATACCGATGTGGCGGCCGCGATCCTGACGTATGAGACCCAGCATCAGCAGCAGCTCGAGTTCAACCAGGGCCGGATGGCGATGATGGAGAGCTCGTTCCTGCTCGGCGAGAGCTGGCCGGACGTGGTCACCAAGATCGAGCGGATGAAGAAGCTCTCCAAGGCCGACATCCTTCGCGTCGCGAAGCAGTACCTGACGAAGCAGATGCTCGTGCTGAAGAAGGTGAAGGGAAAGCCGGACTCGATGAAGATCGACAAGCCGACGATCACGCCAGTCCCCGTCGATGCGAGCCGGCAGACGGCGTTCGCGAAGTCGATCCTCGATATGCCGGTGACGGCGATCGAGCCGGTCGCGATCGTCGAGGGCAAGGACTACGAGCGCGGCAAGCTGTTGACCGGTGAGCTGATCACCGTCAAGAACACCCGCAACTCGCTGTTCGCGCTGTCGTTCGCCTACGAGTACGGGCGCGCCGACGACAAGCTCGCCTGCCTCGCGCTCGATACCCTGAAGTTCGCCGGCGCCGGTAAGCGGAACGCAGAGCAGGTGTCACGGCATCTGCACGAGCTCGGGTTGTCGATCGACACCGGCTGCGGCAAGGACAGCGCATCGATCAGCATCTCCGGTGTCGACCGCAACCTGGATGCGGGCATGACGCTCCTGCGCGAATGGCTCGCCACGCCGGTGATCGACGAGGCCACCGTCAAGGCGCGCGTCGCCACCAACCTCACGGAGCGCGCGAACGCGATCGGTTCGCCACAGGTCGTCGCGCAGGCCGTCGCCGCATACGCGCGCGATGGCAACGAGAGCAACTTCCTCGTGCTTCCCAACAACAAGGATCTCGAGAAGGCGACGCCGGCGGATCTCAAGAAGCGGCTCGCGCGCTACCTCGACACCAAGCACAAGACCTCGTACTTCGGCCCGCGCGGCAAGGAGATCGCCGCGGCGATCGTCCTCGGCAAGGGCACGATCGCGACCAAGCCGATCAAGGCATACCGCTATCGCGCGCCGGGCAAGGTGTTCGCGCTCGACCAGGACACCAAGCAGATGCAGATCAACATGCTCTGGCCGCGCGGCCCCGGAAACGAGGCGAATCGCGCGACCGGCTCGGTGTTCGGCCAGTACGCCGCCGCGCTCCTCTACCAGGAGGTCCGCGAGGCACGCGGGCTCGCGTAGACGGTGGGGGGAGGCTACGACAGCGGCTTCCGCAAGCAGGACGACTCGGCGACGATGGCCTATGTCGGCACGCAGGCCGACAAGACGCACGACGCGATCGACGCGATGCTGGCGACGCTCGGCGCCAAGATCGACGATCAGCGGTTCACGGTCGCGAAGGACACGATCGCGCAGAACCACCGCGTCGATCGGATCACCCCGCGCTTCATCGCGAACACCGTGTTCGGGTGGCAGGAGCAGGGCGAGAAGGTCGACCCGCGTGACGCGCGTACCAAGCGCACCCTCGCGATCGACAAGGCCACGCTCGAGAAGTGGATCAAAGAAGCGCTCGGCAAGAAGGTGCTCGTCTCGATCGCCGGTCCCAAGAAGTCGCTCGACGAGAACAAGCTCTCGAAGCTCGCGCCGATCACCTGGATCACGAAGGAACAGGTCTTCGGCTACTGATCGGGTCGACTGTGAGTCGCGAGAAGTCGAACGGCCCCGAATCGAGTGCTTGAGGGCGCCGTCTGAAGCAGGGTTCGATCGGCCGCGAGTCGAAGGCAAGCACTCCGGCGTCGATGGAGCTCGCAATTGTGCTCGAGCGGCCGGGCGGTCGTCGCGGCGGCAAGGACCGCGCCGACACAGCAGGCATCGTCGGAGCAGTTCGGCCGGAGTCACGACCACGTCTTCGACGATCGCGGTGGGCTGCGGCGATCAGCTGGTCGCGGCGGCGGGATGATCGCATGGGCCTGGCACGGCGAGGCGCGGACGATCAGAGGTCGCGAGCGAGGGCGATGAAGCGCCGCTCCGATGTGATGCCCGCGACCTTGTCGTAGAACGGCCGCGGGCCGATCCACGCGACCTCGCAGTGTGCGTGCTCCTTGCCGACGTCGACGAGACAGGCGAGGAGCAGCGCCTCCCCGAGACCCTTGCCGCGATGCGCGGGCCAGGTACCTGTCGGCCCGAACCATCCGAGGCCGCGGTTGTTGCCGTCATGCGCGGCGAATGCGCAGTAGCTGCCGTCAACGAGCGCGACGTGCGCCCCGACGGGATCGTGTCCGAGCGCGCGCTCGAGCTCGAAGGGCCAGGCGCCGCCGAACTCGGTCCGCACGGCGTCGAGCAGCGCGATCTCGTCGGAGCGTGCCCGCCGGACCTCGTAGCCCCTGGTGCCGGCGATGCGCGCGAGCTCGACGGCGCGCTCCTCGGTGACGCGCGGGTTATCGCGCACGGCGATCAGCACGTTCTCGCGTGGCTCACTGGCACGCGCGTAACCGCGGCGTTCGAGCCAGCCGACCACGTACGTGTTGCGCTCGTCGACGCCGGGTGCGAGGTAATTGCCGGGCTGATCGAGGACCCGCATCCGGGTCTCGCCGGATGTTCGCGCGTGAACTTCGCACGCGGCGAGCAGCGCGGCACCGGCACCCTTGCGACGCGCATGCGGCACGACCGCGATCAACCGCAGCCACTTGCTCGATACCGCCGCGACGCCGACCAGCTCGTCGCCATCCCACGAGCCGAAGGCGATCGCAGGCGCGCTGGGCCCGGCGCCGAACAGCTTCTCCTCGGCCACCTCGGTGGCGCGATCGAGCACGCAGGCATCGGCGAGCACCAGCTCGGCGAGGGAGAGGTGCGAGCGATCGAGGGGCGCGACTCGCATCGGTGAACGATAGACGCCCACATCCCAGGACTCAATTCCCGAGCATCACGGAGATCTAAACAGGATCGCGCAGCCTGAGATCCAGTCGTGCGCTTCGTGGTGCAGCCTCCCTCTCGACCTCGCGTCGCACCCGTCACGGCGCTCCGTGTTCTGGTGGCGGAGCGGCGCTCGATTCCGACAGCAGGCTGCTGTTGAAGTGCCGCGTCTCGAATCCACCTCGAGCTCGGGCTCGAACTCGAAGCCTCGGAGCCGCATCGCGGTCGTGATCGAACGTGCCGCCTCGACCGCCGCTCCAGATCGTCGAGCTGCCGGAAGCCATCCCTCGCGTTCGACCGGCCGTCGGGCTCGCAGTTGTCCTCTTCGCCCCAAGGCCTCGGCTCAGCTTCGGAGCGGCTTTCGCCTTCGGCGTTGCCGGCTTGTTGGCCCTCGCCAGCGCACGCACGGTACCATTCATGGATGCGCGCGATGCTGCTGTGCGCCGGACTGTCGACGCGTCTCGGCGCGCTCGGCGCGGAGCGACCGAAACCGATGCTGCCTGTCGCCGGCATCCCGATCCTCGCCTACGGAATCGCGAACCTCGTCGGCCACGGCGTGCGCGACATCGTGATCAACACGCACCACAAGGGCGACGTCATCGAGCGCGAGATCGGCGACGGTCGTCACCTCGGCGCGCGTGTCCAGTACATCCACGAGCCGCAGCTCCTCGGCACCGGTGGTGGCCTCAAGCATGCGCTGCACCTGCTCGACCCCGATGGCACCGACGAGCCGTTGATCTCGCACAACGGCAAGCTGATCTTCGACGTCGATCTCACCGCGCTCGCCGCCGCCTATCGCGCCGCGCCCGCCGGCACGCTCGGCATGATGGTCGTGCACGCCGTGCCGAACGCGAAGGAGTGGGGCGCGGTCAACGTCGTCCACGACACCTACGGCGCACGCATCACGGACATCCTCGGCGACGGCGGGCACATGTTCTGCGGCGTCCACATCACGCGCGCGTCGGTGATGGCGCGCCTGCCCGAGGGCGAGTCCGACTCGATCCGCCAGGGCTACCTGCCGTGGCTGCGCGCCGGGTCGCGCGTCGCCGCCTACGAACACACCACCGGCTATTTCGCCGAGCACTCGACACCCGAGCGTTACCTCGAATCCAACCGCGCGCTGCTCGCCGGTCAGCCGCTCCGCCATCCACCCGGTCGCCTGGTCGGCGTCGATCCCACCGCGAGGATCCATCCCGATGCGAAGATCGTCGAGCCGGTGAAGATCTGCGCGGGCGCACGCATCGGTCCGGTCACCATCGGTCCCAACACGGTGATCGGAGAAGGCGCCGTCGTCGACGTGTCGCTCGCGAACACGGTCGTGTGGGCCGGCGCCACGGTCACCTCCGCCAGCGGACCGATCCTCACCTGACAGATCGCGATCGTTCGCTTTGCCGGCTCGAGCTGCACCGCGAGGCCTCGAGAGATCTTGACGTGCAAGCGATGCGGCGCTGATCACCGAGCTACTCACAATAGCGCCTCCTCTCCTTCCCGATGGACGTGCGAAACGAATCGACGATCGGTCGGCACGCCTCGTCGACTGCCCTGTAGAAAATATGTGTGCCGGCGGCGTCGGGCTCGATCGGTGAGCCAGTTAGTTGGTTAGTTGGTTAGTTAGTTACCGATGCCCATGCCGCCCTTGATCGGCGGGGCCTCTCCACCGGACTGCCACTTCGCCTTCTGCATCGTGCTCATGAACTTCATGCAGCCCGAATCATCGAGCCGGAACACGGCGCGCGCACACGTGATCATGTCGGTGTTCCAGTGATCCGCGCGGCAGTGCCGCTCGAACTTCTCGGAGCTCGTCGTCGTGGTCTCGTGGATCGCCGCGAGCTCCTCGACATCCATGGTCTGCCCGGCGCGCTCCGCCCAGTACTGCTTGATGCCCTTGCTCACCGTCGAGCACTCGACCGGTGGCTCGCTGCTCCCGCACGCCGCGAGCAGGATCCACGCGAGCTTCACGGACACCCCAGCGCCGGCAGCTTCGCGGTCTTCTCGATGCAATGACGGACCGTCTTGCGGATGCTGCCCGCCGCCTGGATCGCGTCCTCTTGATCGGCCTTCGGATTCGACGCCAGGCGCTTCGCGACGCCGATCGCATCCGGCAGTGCCTTGGCGAGCGCGCACTCCTCTTTGGCTGCCACGACGGTCTCGGCGCACACGCACACCTTGGTCACGTACCCGGTGCATGCATCCGCGGCACGCTGCAGCTCTGCCGGCGGCAACAGCTCGCGCGGCTTGTTGTCGTCGATCTTCGGCGCGGGGTCGCTCTTGCTACACCCGACGACCAGCACCGCGAGCGCCAGCCACCGCATGACTACCCGGCCTCGATCCGCGCCAGCACGACCGAGATGTTATCGACGCCGCCTTCCTCGTTCGCGGCGGTGACCAGGCGATCCACCGCACGATCGAGATCGCGCTCGGAATGCAGGATGTGCTGCATCTGGTCGTCCTTGATCATGCCGGTCAGCCCATCGGAGCACAGCAGGAACGTATCTCCGACGTGCGGCTTCTCCGTCATGATGTCGACCTGCACGCTCTCCTTCATGCCGAGCGCGCGGACGATCACATTCTTGTGCGGCCAGTTCTCCGCCTCTTCTGGCGTCACCCGCTTCATGCGGATGTAGTCGTTGATCAGCGAGTGATCCTCGGTGAGCTGCGTTATCTCGGTGCCCCGCGCGCGATAGCAGCGGCTATCTCCAACGTGGCCGATCACGAGCGCATCGTCGAGGAAGTACATCGCGACGCAGGTGGTTCCCATCCCCTTGAACCGGGCCTCGCGCTGCGAGCGCTCCCAGATCTCGAGGTTCGCCAGCATGATCCCGGTCACCATCCGGTTCACATGCGTGCGCAGGTCGCGATCGACCTTGTATGGCCAGGTCAGCGTCTGCTGCTTCGCCGTCTCGGCAAAGTGGTCGTTGATCAGCTCCACGGCGAGCCGGCTGGCGACCTCGCCGGAGGCGTGACCACCCATTCCATCGGCAACGATCGCCAGGCGTTCGTTCTCGGGGAGCGAGATCGAGTCCTCGTTATGATCGCGTTTGCGCCCAATGTTGGTCGCACCGGCGAACCGGACTCGCATCCCATCGAGCGGGAACGACGTCGACATGCAAGCCAAGTGTAGCCCAGCGGCCGTCTCACCGGCCACTGACTGACTGACGGGAATCTCCGACCCCCGGTTGACTCGGCACCGGGCTTTTCCCATCCTCCTGGTCAGAAGTTGATGTGGGGCTACGCCGAGGGCAACCAGACCGCGATCACCGCCGTGGTCATCGTGATCGTGATCGCAGCGGTCTCGTACGTCTTGCGGAGGTATCTCGGGGGCAAGAAGTGACCGAGCTGGCGCGGGGCAGCGTCGGTGATCGGCCCTGGGGCCTGACGCTCGGCGCGCTCGGCATGCGGGGCATGACGGGTCAGCTGGTCCTCACCTTCGACGGCAAGCCCTATCAGATCGCATTCTCCGGTGGCGCTGTCGTCGGGGCGACCTCCCCGCTGGCCTCCGATTCCGCGGTGCGGCTCGCGATGACCGGCGGTCTGCTGTCATCGAGCCAGGTCGCGGATATCGCCCGCCGCCAGCAGGCGAACCCGCAGCGCGACGAGATCGCCTTGATCGCCGAGCTGTCGCGGCTGACGGATGAGCAGGCGATGAAGCTGCGGCGTCGGGTCGTGGCGCAGCGGGCGGCACGGACGTTCTCGCTCGAGCGAGGCGAGTTTACCGTCGACGATCGCATCACGCTGCCGATCGTCCCCGGCTCCGAGCTCGATATCCGCGCGGTGATCTTTCTCGGCGCGAAGGCCAACCTCTCCGAGGCCCGGCTCGCCGGCGAGCTCGCGATCTTCGGCAGCTGGTTCAAGCTCAAGGAAGAGGTGCTCGTCGATCTCCCACAGTACGGGTTCGGGCGCACCGAGGATACGGTCCTCGACCTCCTCGAGAGCGGCGCGACCCTCGACGACCTCCTCAAGGTGGGCTCGGAGACGCACGTCGTGCGCGCGATGATCTACGCCCTGATCTCGTGCAGCGCCCTCCACAGCGATGCCCGCGCCACGGCACTGCCTCGCGCTCCAACCCGTCCTTTGCAGCCACCGCGCCCGGCCGCGCCACCCAGGCCGCAACCACGCCCGCAGACCCAGCCGACCCAGGCGATGCCAGCGGACTACCCGCCGCGACTCCAGGCGGACGATCTCGGCGACATCCCGACGCTGCGCCGGATCGACGAGGGCATCATGGACGGCGCCACGCTCCGCCGCCCGGTCGGGTTCGATGCCCCGACGAGCCGGCGAGCGCCGCCGCAGCGGGTCCGTCAGCAGAGCCACGATCCGGCGCAAGCCGATGTGGTCAAGGCGCTGATCAAGAAGCACCACGATCTGGTGAAGAAGCGCGCGGATCATTATGCGATCCTCGGCACGCACCCCGACTCGACCCCCGACGAGATCCGCAAGGCGTACTTCGCGCTCGCGCGTCAGCTCCATCCCGATCGGCTGTCGGCGCTCGACATCCCCGACGAGACCAAGGCAGCGCAGCGCGTGTTCGCGGGGGTCAATGCCGCGTTCGGCGTGCTCTCCGATCCGGTGCGCCGCGAGGACTACACCAGCATTCTCCGTCGCGGTGGTGAAGCGGCAGTCGCGGCCGAGCAGGCGCGTGCCGAGGAGATGGCGCTCAAGATCCTCGACGCCGAGGAGGCGTTCCGGCGGGGCGAGGCTGCGCTACGTCGAGATCAGCTCCCGGTCGCCATGCAGGAGCTGTTGCGCGCGCTCGAGCTCAACCCCGAGGAGGTCGACTACATCGCCGCCTACACGTGGGCGGAGTTCTGCGCGTCGCCCGACAAGCTGCAGGTGGCTGCGAAGGCGCGCACCACCCTCGATCGCGCGATCAACAAGTCGCCGCGCTCGATCGCGCCGCGGTTCTACCTCGGTCGCGTCGAGCGCATGCTCGGGCGTGATGCAGAGGCGCTTCGCCACTTCCAGGCCGTGCTGCAGATCGAGCCCCACCATCGCGACGCAGCGACGGAAGCGCGCGTGATCGAGCAGCGCCTCGCCGGCGGCAACAAGCGCAAGTGAGCCGGTCCTGATCGCGAATCGTTTCGTGATCCTACTTCTGGTTACTCGTCGGGATCGCCGACGAGCTCGCCGCGCCAGCCCGAGACCGCCTCGGCGAGCGCGACCGCGTCGTCGCCACCGAGTGTGATCGCCGCGTGCTTCTTCCACGCATCCCGGACTTTTTGCAGCCGGATCAACGCGAGCTTGGCGGGCTTCCAGGTGCCGTCGGGGGCGCGCTCCTCGAACACCATGGCGACGGTCGCCCAGGCACCACGCTCCATGACCCTGCGGTGAAGGACGCGTCGCACCTGCTCGCCATCGACCTCGAGATCGTAGGTAACCTCGTCGAGCGACCCGACCAGCATCAGAGCGTTGGAGGAGAAGAGGGCTCGGACCGCGAGATCTCGAGTTCGGTGATGCGTGCGTCGATCGGGCCGACATGGGCGCGGACACGGGCGATCGCATCGGTGGAAACGCCATCCTGCTCGATCCGGATCGACAGCTCCTCGCCGATCTCGAACAGGAACGGGGAGCGCACGCGCATGATCGAGCCATCGCCATCGATCACCCCGAGCACGTCGAAGACGTCGTGTGCCTTGTCGTCATCGACGACCAGCACACGCGGGGGCGACGGCACCTGTTCCGCGGCCAAGCTCGTCACCCCCGACCGATAGCACGCCGTTACTTGCGCCCTCAAGCGGTTACAAAGGATGGACCAGTGAGTTAACCTGACCGGGCGGATGCTCAAGCCGGTCGAGAAGCAACGCGTCGCCGAGGAGATCACCGAGCAGTTGCGGTCACTCATCCTCGGTGGGCAGTATCCGCCTGGTTCCAAGCTCCCTCCGGAGCGAGAGCTGTCCAAGCGCCTGCGAGTCAACCGGGCGTCCCTCCGGGAAGCGCTCAAGAAGCTCGAGCACCTCGGGCTGGTGCGGATCCGCCAGGGCGATGGCACCCGCGTCCAGAACTTCATGGAGACCGGCGGGATCGAGCTGGTTCAGCACCTGCTGCCCCTCGCGGCGGGTGGCAAGCCGGAGCTGATCCGCGACCTCCTCGAGTTTCGTCGGATCTTCGGGCGCGAGCTGGCGCGGCTGGCGGCGGCGCGGACGAATGACAAAGAAGGTCTCGCGAAGCTGCGGACCCTCGCCGACAAGGCCGATCAG
>Ga0105044_10011127_pt1 | contig 12274 bp, 10 predicted proteins | sample MAT01_FD_78092 | JGI IMG/M metagenome (GOLD analysis project Ga0105044, IMG submission 78092) | Freshwater microbial communities from Lake Fryxell liftoff mats and glacier meltwater in Antarctica - MAT-01 | ecosystem: Environmental > Aquatic > Freshwater > Ice > Liftoff microbial mat | place...
AGCGAACCGGCTTCACGGAAGACGACCTCGCACTCTTCTTTGAAGCCGTGCAGCACATGTTCGACCACGACCAATCCGCAGCCCGCGCCGAGATGACCGTGCGCGGCATCTACGACTTCGAGCACGTCGGCACGCAGGGCGAAAACAATGCCACCCAAAACGCCCGCGAAGCCCAGCTCGGTTGCGCTCACGGCTACAAACTCTTTGAGGGCGTGGCGATCACATTGCAGGCTGGCAAGGATTACCCCGAATCGTTCGCGGATTACACCGTCACCGACAACTGGACCAAGGACGCTTCTCCGACGGGCGTCAAAGGAGTGAGGCTAACACGCCACGTAGATCCGCGCACGCAAACAAGTGAGGAGGCCAGCAATGTCTGACAACAAATCATTGTCGATCCCCTCCGGTCATCACTCGCCGTTTGAAGCGATTCGGCGGACGAATGCGGCGGGGAATGAGTTTTGGTCGAGTCGCGACTTGGCGCGAGTGTTGGGCTACTCCGACTATCGCAACTTCGAGCAGGTCGTGCAGAAGGCTCGGATGGCTTGTTTCAACAGTGCGCAGCGGGTCGAGGATCATTTCGTTGACGTCACCGAAATGATCGAGCTTGGAAAGGGGGGGACAGCGCGAAGTTCCGGTCAAGCTGCTGTCTCGCTACGCCTGTTATTTGGTGATTCAGAACGCCGATCCGAGCAAAGAGATCGTCGCGCTGGGGCAGACGTATTTCGCCATTCAAACTCGGCGGCAGGAATTGTCGGACGAGACAGCGGAGGCCGAACGGCGGTTGTTGTTGCGCGAGGAGATGAAGTTGCACAACGTCAAGCTGGCGGGCGCGGCGAAGCAGGCAGGGGTCGTGGCGCCGATGGACTACGCCATCTTTCAGAACCACGGCTATCAAGGTCTCTACGGCGGGCTGGGAACGCAGGACATCCACCGCAAGAAAGGTCTGAAAAAGGGACAGCAGATTCTCGACCACATGGGCAGCACGGAACTGGCCGCGAATCTGTTTCGAGCCACTCAGGCCGAAGACAAGTTGCGACGCGAGCAAATTCAGGGAAAGGCCCAGGCCAACAAAGTTCATCGCGACGTGGGCGCGAAGGTGCGGCAGACGATCAAAGACCTCGGCGGCACGATGCCCGAAAACCTGCCCACCGCCGAGAGCATCAAACGCCTGGAAGCGAAATCCAACAAGCGAATCGGAAAAAAGAAGGCCGGCGATGTCTAAACTCGGTTCACCCGAAGACGACTACCAAACGATTCACTCGCTCAAACGACTTGCTGTTCTGTGAGCGGCGGCTGGCGTGGACATTTCATTTCGAACCGGATTTCGAGAGCGATCGAGTTTTAACAGCTTGCTTCAAACCTCAGGCCGTGTGAATCGCTCGAGTGAATATGGCATGGCTGATGTTTGGGACATCCAGTTGAAGCACGATCATCGTCTGAGTTCTGGCGGACCATGCGTGTGATCGAGTGAATTCTTTATCGAAGATCTAATGCGTGAATCGTGACGCAGCAGTTTTTCCTTCGATGGGCAGAAACAAGACGTTCGCTTGAGACGCGAAATGATGGAAACCATGGTGCTCGTAAAACCGGATTGCCAAATCATCCCTGGCATCGACCAGCAGGGCATAGACTGCGATGTCCGACTCTGTCGATCGCTGCACGGCGTCGTACAACAACGCACCGCCCAGCCCGCGCGATCGGTATGGAACGTCGATCGCCAATCGGCCCATGCGAGCTGCGGGGATATTCGGATAGCGCGGAAGTCGATTCGAAAGTCGCTCTGGCAGCTCAGGCAACGGTATACTGCACGCAGACAATGTGTAATAGCCCGCAATCGTTTCGGTCGCACTTTCGATCAGCAGAAAACAAACGGCGAAGTGCCGACGCATTTCCTGACCGGCCTTTTGGACAAGGTAGCGATTCAACGCAGCGACGCCACAGTCAAAGCCCGTTCGAATGTGCTTATGCAATCGTTCAATGCGAAACTCATTCACTTCAGTCGATGCCCGACATCGGACTTGATAAGTGCGGCATGCGTCTTAGCTGCTCGACGCATCGCCGGTGCGACCTTCTGCGGGCCAAGCATCGCCTTCGCAAACCGGACCTGGTCATCGAGCGACAGTTCCAGGCTGGCCTGCTCCTGCAGTGTCCGTTCAGCCGCTTCACGGGCTGATCCAATCACAAACTCGGACAACGAACGACCCTGCAAATCCGCTGCAGTCTTAATCAGATCCAAAACAGACTGCGGCAATCGAGCATCAAGCCGGGCCGTTTTTACGGATTCACCATTCATGATACGACTCCCAACAAGGGCTGAAAGCCCTTGACCCAAATGAGCCTAACGGCTCGTTGCCAATTCGCCGCTCACGTTGTTCGCCCAACTGAAACATGCTCGAATGGAATAGAGTAAGACCTTGATGAGAACTATCAGGCAATGTTAATTGTACGGCGGTATTCCGTACGTGTCAATTCCTGCAATCATGATTTCCGAAAGCCATTGCCGTGTTGGAAGACGACCTGCTTCCCCTCAGCTATCTTAACGACATCCTCTTTTGCGAGCGGCGGGCGGCGATGCATTTGATTGAGCAGATCTGGAAGGAAAACCAGTTCACCGCCGAAGGTCAATACGCTCATCGCAAGGTCGACAAGACCGCAAATCTCAAACGCGGCGACAAGCGTAACGTCACCGGAATGATGCTGGTCTCGTACCGGCTGGGGGTCACCGGGAAAGCAGATCTTGTCGAGTTTCGCGAGCCGGATGCGACGGTGGCCGTGCCAGGAAATGCAGATGCGGACGAGGCGGCATCGCTCCCGGGAGCGCGGGTGTCCCGCCCGCCTTCTCCCTTCATCCCATATCCCGTCGATTTCAAACGTGGCAAGAAACGTCGCTGGGACAATGACGAAGTCCAACTCTGTGCCCAGGCCATGTGCCTTGAAGAAATGCTGAACGTCCCGGTCCCCAAAGGTGCCATCTTTCACATTCGCAGCCAGCACCGCCGTGAAGTCGTATTCGACGCGGCCCTCCGGCAGCAAACCACGACCGCCGCCGCTCGACTGCATGAACTTGTGAAATCCGGCAAGACGCCGCCCGCCGAATGGAAGCCCCGCTGCAAAGGCTGCTCACTCCTGGAAATTTGTATGCCCAAAGCCTGGCGTCCCAAAGCCACGGCAAAACGCTACCTTGAAAGCTTGCTGGAGGACGAAAATGCCTGAAGCAAAGCCGAGAGGCTGGCATTACCGAGGATACCTGCCTCATTTTGATGATCAGGAGACTCCGCAACCATTGTGCAGAATGCGTTGCGATACTTTGACGGTCAGCGATACCACCTTTATTCGTGGGTGCGGACGCGACGTCCGCGCTCCGGAGGGCAAATGAAACAACACCTCAATACACTGTTCGTCATGACGCAGGGCGCCTACCTCAAGAAGGACGGCGAAACCATTGTGGTGCGAGTCGAAAAGAAGGACCGTCTGCGGTTGCCGATGATCAACGTCGGAGCCATCGTGTGCATGGGCCGCGTCTCCTGCAGCCCGCAACTGCTCGGAGCCTGTGCCCAAAATGGAATCGCCATCAGCTTCATGACGATTCACGGGCGCTTCCTCGCCGCCGTCAATGGATTCACACCCGGAAATGTACTCCTGCGCCGCGAGCAGTATCGCCGCGCCGACGATCCGATCGCGACCGCCGCGATTGCCCGCGCTTGTATTATTGGCAAACTGGCTAACTTTCGAACCGTGCTGCGGCGTGCCGTGCGCGATCAGTCCGCCTCTGAGGCGACTGAACGACTCGAAAAGACAGGCACACGAATCGATATGAAGCTTCGCACGCTGCAATCTGAACTCGATGTTGACCAGTTGCGGGGCGTTGAGGGAGATGCATCCGCTGACTACTTTGCCGTCTTCAACGATCTCATCACAAGTCAAAAGCAGGATTTTGTGTTCACCAAACGGTCCCGACGCCCGCCATTGGACAACGTCAACGCCATGCTGTCGTTTGTCTATTCCATGCTGACGAACGACCTGCGGAGCGCCTGCGAATCTGTGGGACTCGACGCCGCCGTCGGTTTCCTGCATCGCGATCGCCCAGGACGTCCCGGCCTGGCACTGGATCTGATGGAAGAACTGCGTCCCGTGCTGGCCGATCGTGTTGTGCTGTCGCTGATCAATCGGCAACAGGTCAAAGCATCGGGATTTGTGGAAGAACCCGGCGGTGGAATCCGGATGGACGAAGCCACTCGCAAAGAACTTGTCGCCGCTTATCAGAAACGCAAGCAGGAACAAATCACACATCCCTTTCTGCAGGAAAAAATGACTCTCGGACTGGTGCCGCTGATTCAGGCGCGGCTGATGGCCCGTTTTCTTCGCGGAGATTCAGACGCGTACCCACCTTTCAACTGGAAATAGTTTCCGGGGGCGCGGATGTCGCGTCCGCAATTGACCGATAGTCCGGAACATTCGTCAGCAAAGTGAAACCATGCTCATCCTCATCACATATGACGTCGCCACTGGCGACAAAGCCGGACAGCGACGACTGCGACAGGTGGCTAAGAAATGCCTGGACTTCGGCCAGCGAGTCCAGAATTCTGTATTTGAATGCTCGGTCAATAATGAGCAGTACGTGCACTTGAAGCAGCAACTCACCGATCTCATCAACCCCGAGGAAGACAGTCTGCGGTTCTACATGCTGGGTAACGAATGGAAGCATCGCGTGGAGCACCTTGGAGTAAAACCATCCCTGGATCTGGATGAGCCCTTGATTTTCTGAGGGCGGAGAGGTATCCCACAGGCCATCAATTCCAGGTTGCGAACGTCCAGCGCACAGCCAAACCCCGGTCGGTTCGCGACCGCGATAAACAGCGTGCAGGGAACGATTTATGACGTCCCAGTCCCGATTTCCATCACAGCCCATCGCTGACTCAGCCGGGTTCGCGAAATGCGCCTCCATTGTCAAGCCCCTGCATGACGTTACGATGAGACCCTTTCGCCCCGCACGCGGGGCGCGGATTGAAACATAGTTGATACGATACGAAATCGTTTCGCGTTCCGCTTTCGCCCCGCACGCGGGGCGCGGATTGATGTCAGTTCCGGCCAGAAAGTGAGCCAGAGTTCCAGAGCCAGTTGAGCCAGATTGGAGTTTGACGATTCCGGTTTGGTTGGCGTTAATGCCTTTGGCGTATTTCGCACATGAAGCGTTCAGGGTGGTTGGTTGCGAACAATCGCAGAGCACAACGGGTTCCACGAAAGAAGCCCGCTGCCAGCGCCACCAGCCGAAGACACACCAACTTTAGCTCGATTCACTCAATTAGCCTTTTGTGTCAGCTCATGCAGCCTGCCGATGATGTTGGTTTTTTGGTCTCGCAAGGAACCATGTGCCACAATCTTCCCGTCAGCATCAACCAGAAGCGCGTAGGGAAATAAGCCAATCGGGAATTCGCCAATCGATTCACCACTCGTTGTTTCGCCTGCCACAGGAAGATACGTCGGGTAGCCCAGCTTTTCCTTGTCGATCAATTGTTGAACGTCTTCTGGCTTCGTTCCAGCCGGATGCAGCCCGACAATGAGGTCCCCGGCAGCCGCCAATTTCTGCAGGATCGGCAAGTCGTTTTTGCACGGGCCACACCATGTCGCCCAATAATGAATCAGAAACGGCCTACCACTGACATCCGGTCGCTCACCGCCGATCCAGCCGTCTTTGGGCAGTTTCGGCGCGGGCTTGCCGACCATCGCATCGAACGGCTTGAGCCTCTGTTTAATCAGAGCCTGATCTTCCATGTTCCGCTGATACTGCTTCTGTACCTCCTCCAGAATCTCGTCGTCGGTGAGTCCTTCGCGATACACATAGTCGACGATGGCGATATCACGAAACCGCTGATCCTGAACGCGCTCGCCGACAGCAGGCTGAAGCGCCGCAACCGTTTCTGTCAGGTCGATATCAGTGCGAATTTGTGTGACTCGGGACTTCACTCGCGAGAATGTGAATCGTTTCTCGCCCATATGACCGTCCGTTCGATCCTCTTCGAAGGGCCACCAAATGCCGGGAGCGATCTCACGGAAGTCTCGAAATCGAACAAACAATGATGGCTTTACATGGGCAAGATCCAGCGTTGCGGTCCATGCTTTACTGAATTGCCACTGCTTTTCCGACGACAGATTCTCGTACTCAGCATTGTACCAGTCCGAATACTCCTGCTGAGACGAAAGCTTACGCCCGGCAATGTTCGTCACAGCATCAGATTTGTAAAAATCCACATCCATCTGACTGGTGCCATATTTCGCACATGCTCGGATCAACCCTGATTTCTGACTGATCCACAAGCGTTCGAGCCTGGTTAGCGAATGCACAACGTCACACATGTCACCATCAATTTCTTCGGCGGCCACGAAGCTGTAATCGGATTCGGAAGGAGGAATCGTGGTTCCGTACAGTGAGTTGCGGTGGCCGTCATTCGCACCCCACCAGAATTCATGCCGCGTCATCGTGATGTAGTTAGGATCCGTCAGGGTATGATCCTTCCAGATCGCCGCGATGCCCGACTGCAGTACATGTTGCGCCGGTTTGTCTCTGCCTTTCATTCGCTGCGCTCCCCTGTCTTTCGTCGCCCAGTGGAGGCTGCCCTGCACAGCCAGAGATTCTGGTCCCGATACTGTGCCGAGATCTTTTGGCAACTGGAAGGCATTTAACCAGTGCTTTTCATCCCATGCGAAAGTCGATCGATAGTGAAACCAGCGAGCATCATCGACAGATTGCAAAAGTGCTGCCTTGAGATTCGTCAATGAGTCTTCCACCGGGTCCTTCAGGCGGAGGTCAGTCTGAGTCGCCACATCAGCGACAATACAGAATCGCGGCAACGCATCGATCGCTGTCGCCTTCTGATGCGCGGTGGCCGCTTTTTTGGAATTCACTTCATCCCGGGCATTCAAATCTTGCACCTTCTTCGGTCCACCCTCTGCTTCGAGACGATCGTTAGATCCAAATTGTCCTGGTGTACCGGCACCTGACACGAGATCAAGCACGTGCCCTTCGATAATCACCGGTGGCTGGTCAACGCTCTTTGCATCCTCGGATACCTCTTTCGTCGCTGCACCCTGTGACGAGGCGGCGGCCTCCGCTGTCTTCGGCTCGTCCTTACTTGCACGCACCGACGAAACCCCGCCGATCAGCAGAACACACCCAAGCAGCATCGTGACAATCACACTTTTCGATTGCAGATTCGTACGAAGCATGACATTTCTCCGGGGATTCAAGAGGTCGATCACTCGCGTTTCCAAACTCCAACTGCGTTCGAACAGACCGAGCAGCGACAAGGCCAGGCCGGGCTTGCCGCATCGTTCGGTCAAATCCAGCAGAGTCCTCGCGAAGTCCGCAGCACTCGTCTGCCTGAGCACATAGTTGTCGCAAATTTCCTCCCGCGATCGCGAGAGAACTCGGCTTGTCGCTAAAACTCCGGGATGAAACCACCAGAGAATTCCCGCTAGTTGCTGCAGTGGGAGTACCCAGTGGTCATGGCGAACGACGTGAGCACACTCATGAATCAGCACACTGGCCAAATCCGCGTCGCTCAGATCCTGCATCAGCGATTCCGGAAGAACGACTTGCGGCCGCAAAATTCCCAACACCACAGGCGCCGGGATCAGCGAACTTGTCGCGATTCGAGCCAAATTCGACGTGCCGACGGCATTGCAAACCAAACGTCGCACGTCGGCAGAAATCTCGTCACTATTGAGTGGCTTGAGAGCACGAATGGCACCGTTTAACCGTCGTCGCCGCAGTATGAGCCAGCCCGCGAAGAACAGGACTCCAGCAAACCACACGCTCGCGATGAACACAACCAGCCGAGAACTCCATTGCGCCAAGAATGTTGCGGATGCGGCAGGCCATATTCGCTGATTTTCTGAATCTGTTTCACTTGTGGCAATGCGGTCGTTGCTTGTCACGTTTCTGGACGGAGCCGCGATCGCAGTTGCGTCTGAATCCGGTGGAGTGACTATTTCATTCAGTGTTGAGGCGATCTCTGTTGCGTGATCGACGCCTTCTAATTTCCTGGAACCGACAACTGCGTCCGGTGCGGGAGTCAGCCCATTCCATCGACCCGGCAGCGAATACGTCAGCAATGGACTGATCAGCACCAAAAGAACTGCCGTGAGCGAAATCGTGTGGCGCGTTGCCGCATTGCGTCGCGCTGTACGTGCCATAATCAGCCCGAGTGTGGTGATGACCGTCGCCTGGATCAAAAGCAGCAGAATCAAGGAAAACGATGCTGTCATGACTTCTTTCCTTTCGCGTGGGAAATGAGCTGGCGAATCCGAGCGGCCTCAGCCATCGACAAATTGCCCTGATTGAGCAACGTCAGGACAAGCCCTTCCGCGGATCCATCAAACACAGTGTCGATCAACCGTTGGACGCATTGCTGCTGAGTCGATTTGCGAGACACGGTTGCTGAAAACATCACATTGCCTTTTTCAGCATCTCGCGTCAGCCAACCCTTTTCTTCCAGGCGCACCATTAGCGTATGAACGGTGTTGCGACTGACGCCTCGACGCTCTTCAAGCACCTTCCAGACATCCGACGCCGAACAGCGTCCCAAATCCCAGACAACGCTCATCACTTCATGCTGGACCTCGGATAGAGGCGGCAAGTCTTCTTCAGACATCGGATTCTCCCTTCAATGGCGAACGCTCAGGCGTGCAAACTGCCAAACTCAAATCCGCTCACGCGCCTACAGTTGTCGTTCATTGTGCGAATGTTTACTACATCTGTAGGCGCACTGCAAGAGTCATTTTCGAAAATTCGCCAACGAAACAGTCGAGGGGATTGAGGTTCGACCTCGAAAGGCGCGAATTGCGAAAAAAAGGGCCGCACCAGAAATCGCCCTGGATTTTTCTTTTCGTACGTGGTCGTTCGCTGCCGGAGGCCGTTTTCGGTTCTTCCGGAAGGGTGTTGATAACTACGACATGCTTCGTAAATCGTGCGTTCCTCAAAAATGTGCCACCCACATGTAGTACACATGACGTTTTCAATTCGCTGTCAATTGGGTTGGCAATGGTCGAATGAAATGTCGGCTTCCGTGCAGATGCGTCAGCGGGAGAAAGGGCTCACGCCTTTTTCTGAACGTTTCTGCACGGACATCTACCAATAGACTTGTATTAACGAAGCTCCCACTTGAGTATTAATAGTTGCTCAACGCTGGTTTCTGTGTTGCATGTGGCCCAACAGTTTCTGTAAACAGAATTGTGGTTGATCATGTCTCGCCATCCAGGACTTTACGTTTCGACACTATTCGCAATCGTGTGCGGGCATGCCGCGCTGTGCTACTTGTTGGCGACCCCTCGCGGATTTCCACTCACTGGACCGTTCTGGATGGTGATCGCGCCGTATGTCTCGTTTTGTGCAGTCATAATTGCCCCAGTATTCGACGACTTCCAGGATGCTCCATCTATTCGCTACGTCATTCCTGCGATTTTCACATGCGTCATGACATTGACCTTTGTCATGGCCAGCAATAATCCCGATGTAATCACACGACTGTTATTTGCAACGCCATTTACATACTGCCTCGAATCCACAGGCCGCAGCGTTTGGTCAATAATTCGCAAGTTCGAGCCATGTGAATTCAATTAGGATGATTGCCCGACAATTTGGAAAGTATCAGAATTCCTAAGATTGTCGGCTGCGAATCTCGGCCACCAAAGGTTCTTCAACAGCAGTCTGCAGATGTGTCAATCTCGAACTGACTTGCTCGACGTCTTCATCATCTTTGATTCAGGATCGGTAAGGTTCCGCCGGGCTTTGGGATCAGGCACTGCATCCAGCGGATCAACCTTCGCAGGCGGCTTTCCTTCCGCTTCACGAGCCGCAGCTTCGACGACCGCTTTGGCACGCGGCTGTCGAAGTGACCAATTCAAGGCGGGGGAATCTCCCATTGGCGACAGATTACTCGCGCCAGCGGATTGGGAATCCCTCGATGGCGCGGCACTGGGGTGCGACGTCCGTTCGCAAAGTTCTGATAGATCGAGTGGCTGTGGCCTTCGCGAGTCAATACGCAACCGTGGCTTTCCAGATGCTGAATCAAGTCGCGACGCTTCATGGCGCGGGAACCGTTACCTGCCGAGACAGTTGTTGCCCCGTTTGCAGCAACAGATAAATCGGTTCTTCCAAGTCAGCGTCGTGGTCAGTCCGTTGCTCATCCGGCATTGGCAGCGACTCACCTCGAAACAGATTCGTCTCGGCCATATCCCGCAGCGCTTCGGCCAGATTGGCCCGCGCTTCGTTCAGCGTGCTACCGCAGGAAACGGTTCCCGGAAAGTCCAGAACTTCGCCCAGGCAGACACCCTCTTCCCATTTGTACGCAGATTTGTAGACCAACATCGGCGGCTCCTTTCTTGAGCCACTATAACAGTCAAACGGCGTGACGTCTCCAGGACAAATCAGTTTTCAGCTAATAGTGAGCAATGCCGTGGCCAACAACCACCGAGTGACGATCCGCGTGTGAGGCGCTTTCGCCCCGCACGCGGGACGCGGATGGAAACTTTTCAGAAGTTGCACGTTGCGGGTTGCACGTTGGCTTTCGCGCCGCACGCGGGGCGCGGATTGAAATGACCGGCAGACGTCACTCGCCTACTTTGACATTCTGGCTCCGGGTGTCACCAGATCGTTAAATCGATCGATCGGTTCCTGAGCGGTCCAGGCAGTCCCTCGCAACAGCAAAATTCGAAACAGCGGATCGTCAAATGTCCAGCTGTAGTGACCCGGAATGCTGACGAAGACTCGACCGTTGCCTTTCTCTGTCGTCCACATTTGCGGCGTCGGCATGCCGTCTTCGGTGCTCGTCGCCAGCAGCGTAACGTCCTGCGGTTGTCCGGTGAGTTTCCAGTAGCTTTCGTCGTAGAGTTGCAACTGTTCAAAATTGCGGACGATCGGATGATCGGTGTTGTGAATGTCAAGAGTCAGCGGGCCGTGACGGAACGCAATGCGACCGCCCCATGATGCGTATCCGATGCGCTTTGAAAATTCCTGCACCTGATCGTTGCCGTTGACGGCCCAGTGAATGTAGACCGCTCCGCCACCGCGCGCAAAAAATGCGTCCATCTTTGCCGGGCGGTCTGGTTCGAAACTGCCCTTCTGGAAAAATAACAACACATCCGCCGCAGCCAGTTGTTCGTCGCTCGGAAATTCTGTCGCCGTGGACACCGAAACGTTGTCGTCGGCTGAGAGTAATTCTTCCCAGACGGACTTCCAAGCCGGATAATCATGCTCGCCAGGCCCGTGATCTTTCGGCCCATCGACCAGTACGAGATTCAACAGACGCGTCGGTTCCGGAACCTGCGGCGATCCTGCCAGTGCAATGGCGACCTCCGCCTGCGTTCGCAGCGGTGGTGCGGTGAGTGGCGCTTCGAGCGGCATGTGAGGCGGCGGCGTCATCAGGTAGGTGATCAGATCTTTCATCTGATCGGCCGTCAGCTTTTGAGCGATCCCGGTCGGCATCACGGACGTCTTCGACGGTGCCATGGATTCAATGTCTGTTTTCGACAACTTCGTGACGACGCCCTTTTCATCGCCGAGCAGCAACTGATCTCCGTCCGATTGCAGGACGCCGGTGAGTACGCGCCCGTCGTTGAGAGCGATCACATGGCCAATGTAATCGGGGTTAATTCCGAAACTCGGGTTCGCAATATCTCGCATCACGGACGCATAATCCCGATGCACGAGATTCATCAAATCGGGGCCAATTCGTGCTCCACCTCCGCCCACGGAATGACACTTGAAGCAACTCGCCGCTTCGCTGCGGAATACCTTGCGACCGCGAGCCCAACTGCCGCCTTCCAGTTCAGCGAACTTCGGGAACTCAGCCAGTGTTGTCGAATCACTCTTCGTGTTCGGATCGACCCACGGCAGAATGAATCGATGCAGTTGCAGAGGCCGTAGGGAAGAATCTTCGTTGGTCTGAACAGAGACCGTCAGGTCAGGAATGGTGCTGCCCCCCGTTTGCACCGCGACAACTACATCGACCAATTCAGCATGATCTGCAGAAGTCCTGAACGTCGCCAGTTGCCATTCCACATTGGATTGATCACACACAACGGCGATCTCGATCACAGGCTGATTCGCATCCGTGGCGCGGCTGGCCTGAACGACCGTTCCGTGGTCGCTGCTGAATGTGACGATAGCTTCTTCGGCGGGCCATTCGTAGTCGATGCTGGTTCCCGGCTGAATTGCCGGTCGCAGGATGTGATGCAGGTTCAGCCTGGTTTTGAGCGTCAGGATTCCGGGTTG
>Ga0105044_10011128_pt1 | contig 12273 bp, 4 predicted proteins | sample MAT01_FD_78092 | JGI IMG/M metagenome (GOLD analysis project Ga0105044, IMG submission 78092) | Freshwater microbial communities from Lake Fryxell liftoff mats and glacier meltwater in Antarctica - MAT-01 | ecosystem: Environmental > Aquatic > Freshwater > Ice > Liftoff microbial mat | place...
AAGCGCAGCTACGCCAACGCCACGCGGGTGCGCTGATCTTGCTGGCCGAGGACAACGAGGTGAACCGCGAGATTGCCGCTGCGATGCTTTCGTTCGTCGGGCTGGTCGTAAATTCGGCAGTGGATGGTCGCGAGGCGCTTGAGAAGGCGATGGCAGGAACCCATGACCTGGTATTGATGGACATGCAGATGCCAGAAATGGATGGGCTCGAAGCCACGCGGGCCATCCGCCGGCTACCTGGCTGGAGCACGACGCCCATCCTGGCACTGACGGCCAATGCTTTCGACGGCGACCGCCTGGCTTGTAAAGAAGCCGGCATGAACGATTTCATCGCCAAGCCGATGGCTGCTCAGGATTTGTATCAGGCCCTGTTGAAGTGGCTCGATGCTCAAGCCAAAGCCAGAGACACGAGCAACTCGTGTTCCTTTGACCCACAGTTGACGAACGACTGATTGCTGACCGGCTACTCGGGCCCAGCGGTTCAGTTACGTGCGTTACCGTGTTTGAGATCCAGGTTTTGTCGGCCATTTGCAACTCGGCGCAGAGAGCCAACCTACCGATCGGCCTGGCCATCGCCGTAACGGCGGAAGAACCCCAGACGGGCGTGTCACTTGGCTAGGCTAATGCTGCCGCCGCAGGTGGGGGTCGGCTTTGAAGTCACGAAATCTGCGGTTTGAACTTCCGCTCAGGGTCGGCAGCGCCAGTTCGAGCCTTCGGGCAGCGGTCGTTCGGCTGGCACCTGATGCCAAACGGCGGTAAGCCACGTCGAACGACAGCTACCGAAGTTTCGTCGCCGCGCCTCGATGTCGATCGATGTCAGCTTTCAAGGTACAGCGGTCGGCCGTCGCGAAAACCGCCGCCGGCTCCTATGGGTCGGAAGGGTCAGTTCGCTGCCGGAGGGAGCAGTCGCTGGCCTGAATGCCAGCGCCGGTCGACGCCCACCGTGACGGCGTACGTCAGCAGTACATCCCATACCGGACGCTCAGGCGGCCGAGATCGCGGCACCGCGATGACCGGTCTGTTGCCGAGATCGTGATTTCGGAGGTCGGGATCGACCGACCGGAGACGCTGCATGGCCGCCACTCAGGCAGGCGCGGCGAAGGGCAACAGAGGGTCATTCACGAACATTCGGTGCCACACTCCAAGCGACAGTTCCCGGCCAGGTAGCTAACCGGCGGGGTTGCGCGAACTCGTCTTCTCCGCGCTGGCTGACGGCCATACCGCCCTCCCTGTTTCACCTAGCGCTAGGTAGGTCAGTTGCATAAACTGCCGCCAGCCAGTCGCACAACGGTGGCGTAAGGCGCAACTACTTCGGCACCCTACGGCCGCACCAGCTTAGCGTTCGAGTGGCTCACGTAGTGAGCCATCTGCCGGATACCCTCTGGGCATGGATATCCAATCGCGCACGGCCTTCGGGTCCCCACCGCGCTCCGCGCAGGAAGCACAGGAGGCGCTCGACAGTCTCGTCATGACATGGGCTCACGACATTGAGACCGGCCAACCCGTGTACATCATGGAACTGGGACCCGAGCGGAACGGCGGCAAGTGTGGATGCGAATGTCGAAGCTGCGGTTATCCCCTGAAGGCAGCGAACGTCGGCAAAGAAGAGGGCACTTACATCCAAAAGCCGCACTTCAAGCATCGAATAGGCGTAGTGAAAGACTCGTGTTTGGTGCTGGTCGCCAGGGCAGCCGCGCTGCGCCTGTTGGTGGAAGACGGAATGATCGACCTGCCGCCAAGGACTCGATCAACATCCTGGCAAGGGCTGAGCGGTGCGGAGTACCAGGGAACTGCCGAGATTCACGCGAAGCGCCGCAGGGTTGCCAGCTGCCAGCTCAAAGATCGCACAAGTGCCGTCCTGACCTTGGACGACGGCAAGCAGTTGCTGGTCCAACTCACTGGCACGAACATTCAATCGGAGCCATCCTCGGGAGAGGCCGCCGAGGGACGTGCGACGATCTTCATCGACATCAACGACCCTCGCCTGGCGGGGATGTCGCCTGATGAGCTTCGGACTCGGCTGAGGCTTTTGCCCGAGGCTATGTGCTGGCATACCCATTGGGAAGACGCGAATCTGGAGCAAGAGGCAGCCGCTGCGGCAATGTTGCGAGCACAGGAGGTGCTCGACTGGCCAGATGACATCAGTGCACAGAACCTGGAGGCCGTTCCCCCGGAACTTCGCAGGGTGACCGTGCTTCACCTTACCGTGAAGCAAATCCTGGCGGCCTCAGGACAGTTACGAGTCCCAATCCTGGCGATCCAAGAGGTGGCGGGAAGTGGTGGCACCAGAGCGACAGTCGATGCCGTCATCGTCAAGCAGCAGTCGCTCGTGCTGAGCAATCCCCGTCTCGAACATCGCCTCGGGAAAATCATACCCGACGTATGCGCGGACGCAATGGACGCCGAGGGCAACAACATCGGCCTTCTGTGCATCGAGGTCACCGTTACCAACGGATTTGACCCTGCACGTCTCGCACGGGTGAGCCGCGCCAATCGGCTGACCCTCGAAATCGACTTGAGCGAAGCCTATGGGCGCATCAGTCGATCAGAGTTGGCCAAACTCGTTATCGATGGCCTGGCTGGAAAGCGCTGGCTGCATCATCCCGACCGCATGCGCCGGCAAGAAGAGCAGCGTGCTGCCGCCATGACTGCATCCGAAGCCAAGGCCAGAGACCTGGAGGAGGCATCGCGCGCAGAACGAGAAGCCGCCGCCTCTCGCCCTTCCCGGGAACCAGGTTCCGAGCGGTCTGCAGCAATCGGGTTGGCGCTCAACCTGCCGTCGCCCGACGAAGATCGCGTGCGATGCCGAATCAAGGTGAAGAGTCTCCAGTCCGGGTGGGCGCCGAGCGAAGACCTTCTTGACGGCCTGCTCTCCCTTCGACACGGAACTGGTGTTGGTCAACACAGAGGCCTGACCGCCGGGCAGGTGGCTCACAAGCTGCGGTGCACGATCGACACCAATCTTCACTGCCTGATCCTGATCGCGCTGAACGCGTTCGGAGAAGGCCCTGGAGAAGCAGACCGTTCGGTCGTCGACGAATGGGCAGCAACGACCCGAGAGAAGATCCGAGCGAAGGAGCCCATGTGGCTGCCACCAACCGGGGCGCTGCCACTTATCAAGGAGTTGCTTCCCGAGCTGTCGGCCGCGGTCGACAAGATGATTGAGTTCATCCGCAGCAAGCCGAAACTGGAGAGCAGGTGGACTTCCGGCGAGCCGCCAGTCGGCCGGCTGAGGAGAGCAGAAGCTATGCGGCACGGCCTGTTCAACGACGGCGCCTTCCGGCTCTATGCGCCGCGCGTCGACTATGACCGCGTGATGGCCGAGGCGCGTAGCGCTCGGGCCCGCCAGGAAAGCCTGGCAGCGTTGCTTGCGAAGGGGTCCAAGGAGTACGCGCCGGACGCCCTCAAACCGTTCATCAATGTCCTTCGAGAGGCCGGGCTCGTAACGTGAACCGCCAGCTGTAAGGCTCGCTTCTCCCTCCCCCGGCCCCTCCCCAGCTTGGTGCACCGAGGTACGCCTGCCTGTGGATTTGCGGACATCTCCTTCGCTCAGCTGCGCTGAACGAAGGAGACCGGCTGCTTCCTGTGGACAGGCCTGATGGACAACCCTGCGGGTTGACCACAGCCCTCCCCACAGGACTCCAGCCTTGCCCACAAGCTCCACAGGCACCCACTCACCAATTTGAATCTTCCATAATGCGAAGGCAAAAAACCTCGCGCATGAACCACCTGAGCTTCCGTGCTCTGCATCAATGGTTCTCTGCCCAATCACTGGGTCACAGAGCGATACCTGACCTTTGTTTGAGCAATTCCGGAGAGATCCGGTTGGCGGTACCGAAAAAGGTCCCAAAAGAAGCGCTTGCTCGGATTGCTCGGAGCTGACGTGACCTGGTTCCTGGTGTGCGCGCATGCGCAGCACGTCCCGCTGGCGCCGAATCGGCGCAAAAGGGCAAGCTGGGCGAATAGCAGCGCCGCAAGAACCACCGCATCTGCAGCAGCACTCTTCGGGGCTTACGGCCTGCTGTCCCTGGCTGCTCGGCTCCAGGCGTCAGGGGTGAGGCGGTTGCGGCCCTTGGCCATCGATCGGCGGAATCATTCAGACCGGCAACAAGCGATCGTCGGGACATGGCTATCGGCACCCGCAGCCCATTCCGCGCTGCCCGACGGCCTAGCAGTACACCCGACAGCGAGGCCCGAACAACCGGTTGCCTGGCCAGCATGGCACCTGAAATCCAGGCTGCCCAAGCGCAGCAAGGTCAGGCACCTTGGCCTACCCCGAGCGCTGTTCGGCGCAGGCCGATCAAGCCCAGCACCCCGGTGAGCATCAGCGCCCAGGTGCCCGGCTCGGGCACTGCCGTCACCCGCAGCACACCCGAGGTGTAAATCTGCGAGATGTCCCAATTCAAGCCCGCGCCCAGGCCGGGCAGGTTGAAGTCGCCAAAGTTGCCCGACGGTGCCAGGGCATAGCTGAAGAGCGCGAAGCTGTCGCCGACCACGGGCGCGAAGCCGTTGATCAGGCGCACCTTCAAAAAGCTGTTGACGTCAAACAGCACGCTGCCGCCGAAGACGATGCGGTCGTGCTGACTGCCCGCCGCCAGGCCACCCAGTTCCATCGTCAACTGGCTGGCGAACTGCACGTTGGCCATCAGCACCTGGGCCGGTGAAGCGCCGGGTGAATAGCCGCCTTCAAAACGGTGCATGCCGACGAGGCCCGTGAAACTGCCTTTGCCTGACACGGCACCCGCGTAGACGATTCGGGCCCCACCGCTGACGCGCAACTCGCCGTCGTTGATGAGCTCATCCCACAGGGCCAGGTCAGCGTCGTCTGTGGCGTGCACCACGCCGCGCGGGCCGTTGAAGACGTCTCCCCGCAGGTCTGCGCGGCCGTTGCCCACCAACACCAGGCCGGCGTTCTGCATGCGGTCGACGCCATAGCCCACCTGCAGCGCGCCGCGCTGGATCTCCAGGGTGGCACCGCCCTGGTTGACGACACGGCCTTCAAAGGTCAAGGTGCCGCCATCCCGAATGCGAGCGCGTGAACCGTCAGCCATGGAGTGCACGGTGCCGGCCAAAGTCAGGTTTTGCCCGGCGCCCACCTGCACACCAGCAGCACCGCCGCCGCGATTGAGCAAGTTGGCCTCGATACGGCCCGTGCCGGTGACCAGGCCGCGGTTGTCCAAGCCGCCGTCCATCACCAGCACCTGCCCGGCCACGGCATTCACCACGCCACGGTTGATGACCATCATCCCCGCGATGCGGCCATCGCCTTGCAAGCGGCCATTGACGCCCACAGTCACGCCATTCAGGGCGTTGACGACAGCGCCACCGCTCAAGGCCAGCGTGCCCAGCCCCAGCGGTGAACCGTCGATGCGAAGCGACTTGGCGATGAAGCTGGTATCTCCCGTGATGGTTTGGTCGCGGGCGGTGGTGATCACCAAGTCCAGAAACTGGTTGGGCGAGAAACCCATGCCGCTGTCCCAGTTGTCGGCCACGCCCACACTGCCGCCGGCCGACCGGGCCCAGGTCAATGTACCCGTGGGGTTTTGTAGGGCGCCGTTCACCGTCAAGACTTGCCCCAGGTCGTTCATCTTCAAGCCGAAACTAGACAGCCCAAGACCCTGCAGGCTGACCGCCCCGCCAGACGCCGTGTGAATGAAGCTCTGTCGGGTCGGCACCCCCTGGTTGGTCACTGTCAAAAAACTACCTAGAGTCTGGTCGCGGTTGTTGATGCTGTAGGCCTCGTTGTCCGGTCCGCCGGCGTCCAGTTCCGCCGCAATACGGGTCGTGACACCGTTGCGGTAGATGAATGAAGACGAGCGTTCATCGCCGATAGCCACAACGAAGCGGGCCGAACCGACCACCGTGCCCCTGTCATTGACGCCACGAGCAAGCGAAGAAACGCCACCCAAGGTGCCGATGTCTTGCACGCTTCCCGTTCGCCCATTCCAGATCGTGGCGCTGTAGGTGCTCCGGCTAATGCCAGCAAAACCCACCACGATGCCAGCGTTGTTCATGGCCAGCGCATTGGCCCCAAAGGGACTCAGGTTCTGAAGTTGAGTGAACCCGCCCGCAACGCTACCGGCAAAGGCTTGATCGAAGTCGCGGGCGGGCGTAAAGGTGCCTGCCATGACGCCGTCCTGGTTGACGGCCGTGAGACGCGAGTCGATTGCGCCTGCGAAGCTGAAGGTCTGCACCGCGCCCACCTGGCCCAGCAGCGTCGTGGCTGTCTGTACAAAGTTTCTTGGAGACGCGCAACTTTGGTCCGGGCAATCAAAAATATTGCCGGCAATGTTCACCGTGCCTCGCAGTCCGGAGGGGTCAGACAGCGCCTTGGGCTGCCAATACTCGGCGCCGCCGCCCGTGTTGCCCAGCCAAAGCAATTGCCCGCCCGAGTTCAAGAAGGCGCGGTAGACGCCGTTGACCTTCACCGTGCCCACCGACTGGCCTACGTTGTTCATGGCCGTCACGACGTAGGTGGAAGAGTCCACGCCAGACAGCACGGGTATGGGCGCATCTTCCCAGCGTATGGCTTGCGCCTGCGCGCTGCCCATCAGTCCTGTCAGCCCTTGCAGCACGGCAACGGCAATCAGGCTTTTGCGCCAGGTCAGGCGCGGTGAGTGACGAACAGGCATTTGATTTCTCCGGTTGCAGTGAAGGGAAGATCGCAATGGCGCGAGAAAACCCGCCACGGCTTTACCGTTGCGGCGCCAATACAGGCTGTGCGGGCTGTGCGGGGTTGAACACCAGTCGCGGCACCCAGGGCCCTTGGCCGCCCAGCGAGACCATGCGCACCGCGGCAACCGGGTTGCGCGGGGCAAGCCCGACGTCGCAGCGCCCGTCGCCGTTCAAGTCACCCAGCACCACTTGGCTCAAGCCCTCGGGCATGACATTCAGGAAGCGCCACTGCCCGTTGACACTGGAACGCACCCACCAGGTAATGCCTGTGGCCATGAATGCGTCAGGTTTGCCGTCGCCAACAAAATCGCAGCGGCCCAGCAGCGCCATGGGCTTGGCGCCAAAGCGGTTGTTGCTGGTGACGGTGATGGGCTGGGTGATGACCTCCACGAAAGTGACCGTGCCGTTCGGGCCCGCCACGCGCCGGATCTCGCCGTTTTGCGCGATGGCGTCGCCGCGGCTGCCATGCGCAAACACATTGCCGTCCACCCACACCCGGTCTTTGGGGTTGCCTCGAATCTTGATGGCCAGGCCGTTTTCATGCACCGTGGCGGGCCCCAGCGGGCGCGGGCCACCGGTGTAAAGCACGGTGTTGCGTTCAATCAGCATCGTCTCGCCGGCAATGCCGCAGCAATGGGCGCTGGTGCTGGTGCTCTGGGTGCCGTGCATGTCGATCTGGTGGGTGCGCCAGCAAACCCGGCCCACGGCAACGTCCGTGCCCGGCACATGCAAGGTGTTGCAGTGCACACCGCCCCCGGGCAAAACCAGGTTCTCTCGAAAGATGAAGCCAGAGAAGTCGCTGCGTTCCTTGTTGGCGCTGTCGCCCGCCATGGCGTGGCGGTTCTCTTCGAACACATTGCGCTGCACCAGTGCGTAGCCGCCCTTGGCCACCGTCACGCCATAGCCGAAGCCGTCGAAGTGCCGGTTGTGGTGGATGAAGTTGTGTTCGATCAGCACACCGCCCGCGCTGGCCAGCGACTGGCGGAAGCGCGCGTTCTCGCCTTCGTCGACATCGCGCACCTCGATGCCGGCGCCGGGCCAGTGGTAGATCTCCATGTTCGATATCGAGATGCCGGCCACGGGCGTGGCGCTTTCGGTAGAGATGACGGTGATGCCGAAGGCCTTGTCATGGTCGTCCGCGCCCACGCCTGCCGAGCCCTCCCCGCCGATGACGGACGTTGGGCCTTCAAGCCGGAAGCCGGCGATGCGCACGTTGTTGCCGCGCACGATGAACAGCGAAGTGCCGGGGCGGTTTCTGTCGCGCACGAAGATGCGCGGCCCCAGCGAGCGCGGCCCGCGTTCGCAGCCCTTCTTGGCGGTCAGTGACTGGCCGGTCTGCAGCGCCAGCGCGTTTCGGCCGCTCAGGTCGATGTCCACATTGCACAGCTGGATGTCGGGCACCAAGGCGGCCAAGGCGGCGACCAAAGTGCCGCCGGGGTCGGTGAACTTTTCGTCGATGACCAGCGTGGACGGAAAACTCACGGCCACGCTGGCAGTGGCCACCGCGCGCTTGCGGGTGAGCGAGCGCACCGTCATCACGAAGGCGGTGGTGTGCCCCGGTATCAGCACCAGGCTGCCCTGCGGCTCCACCGGCGTTTCGCCGAGAAACAGCAAGCACTCTTCGGGCAACTGCGCCTGCCAGCGCAAGGTGATGCTCTGCCCGTACGCAACCTGGCCGGGTTGGGCCGACAGGCTGGCCCGCGCGGTGCTGAGGTCGGGGCAATCACTGTCTTCGATGGCACCGCTGGCGGGCAGGCGAAGGGCCGCTCCGGGTTGGGCGTTCGCGGCGATGGCGCTGAAGGCAAGCAGCAGCACGGTGCAGAGAGTTCGGGTTCGCATGGGGGGCTCCAGTGGCGGCTCTTGAAGGGAGAAGCGCCGACACTTGGACAATCGCAAACGCGGTCCAGAACCCGCCAAGGCGGTCTTCAAGATCGCAGGGAGTCGCCGCTGGCGGCGCATCGCGCCTTCGGTTGAGCGCATGCCCACGGGCTGCCCCAGGCGCTGGCACGTTCGAGCTGGAACAACGCGCCGGGGCCTTGGCCTCATTCAAGTTGCGTCGCGGCAGGGGTGCAGGCATAGCCCGGTGGCTGCCTCGGCAGGCAATTGGCGGGTTTCGGCCTTGAATTGCGATGACACTGGGTGAGCCCTTCCCGCCTCCGGCTCTTCACCCTGCAGGTTTTTGCCATGAGCCTTCCCGACCCCGCCCGCTGGGCAGTGCTCAGCCCCTTGTTCGATGAGCTGCTCGACACCCCCGAGCCGCAGCGCGCCGCCCGCCTGGCCGAGCTGCAGCTTGAACGACCCGAATTCGCCGATGAACTGGCCGCTCTCCTACAGCACAGCCAGCAAGCAGGGCATGCCGGATTCCTGGCGGGCGTGGCCGCCGTCTGGCCCGAGCCCGAATTCCAGGCCACCCTCGTCGGCCAGCGCCTGGGCGCCTACCTGCTGGAAGCCCCGCTGGGCCACGGTGGCGGCGGCAGCGTGTGGCGCGCGCGGCGCGAAGACGGGCGCTATGCCGGTTCGGTGGCGGTGAAGCTGTTGCATCTGTCGCTGATCGGCCAGGCCGGCGCAGAACGATTTCGGCGCGAAGGGCAGATCCTGGCCCGGCTGCAGCACCCCCACATCGCCCACCTGCTGGACGCCGGCGTCACCCCGACCGGACAACCCTACCTGGTGCTGGAACTGGTGGAAGGCGAACTCATTGATCGCTACTGCAATGAGCGCCGGCTGGACGTTTCTGCCCGCCTGATGCTGTTCGAGAACGTACTGGCAGCGGTGGCGCACGCACACACGCACGGTGTCATTCACCGCGATCTGAAGCCCGGCAATATCCTCGTCACCGCCACGGGCCAGGTGAAGCTGCTCGACTTCGGCATCGCCAAGCTGCTGGCCGACGAAACCGGCGAGCAGGCGACCGAGATCACGCGCGAAGGAGGCCGTGCGCTCACGCCCGAGTACGCCGCGCCAGAACAATTGCGCGGCGAAGCCGTGACCACCGCCACCGACGTCTATGCCCTGGGTGTGCTGCTGTATCAGTTGCTCGTCGGCCGCCATCCCACGGCACCGACCAAGGGCAATGCGGCCGAGGTCATGCGCGCCACGCTGGACGTGGAAGCACCCCGACTTTCCGCCGCCATCACGAACCCATGGCCGGGGGGTGCGACAGTGGGTGGCGATGGCGATGTTCCCCTGCAGCGCAACACCACGCTGCGGCGGCTGCAAGGTGATCTGAAGGGCGACCTAGACACCATCGTCGCGCAGGCGCTGCGCAAGTCGTCGGCCGAGCGCTACCCCACCGTAGCGGCGTTGGCCGAAGACCTGCGCCGTTTTCGCCTTCATGAACCGGTGCTGGCGCAGCAGCCCACACTGGCTTACCGCAGCGCGAAATTCGTACGCCGCCATCGCGGCGGCGTGGCCGCCAGCGCTCTCGTGGCGGTGGCTATCGTTGCCGGGGTGGTGGGCACGATGTGGCAAGCCCAGCGTGCCGAGCGTGAAAAGGCGCAGGCCCTGGCCGAGCTGGACCTGGCCACGGCGATGTCCGAGCTGGTTTCCGTATCGCTGGGGCCGGTGTCGGACAAACCCTTCACCGCAGGCGACGTGCTCAGGCGCGGTGAGGAAATGGCCGCGCGGAAATATGCCCAAGACCCGCGCATCCGTGGTTATCTGCTGCGGCAGCTGGCCTCGCAATGGGCTTATTACTACGACTGGGACAAGACCGAAACGCTGTTGAAACTCGGGCGTATTGCGTCGGAGAAGGCCGGCGATGCATCGGACCTGGCAAGCAACGACTGTTTGATGGGCATGGTGCTGTCCTCACGCGGCGAGTTTTCCAAAGGACGAGAACTGATCAACGCGGCCCTGCATCGGCTGCAAAGCCACATGGGCGACCAGCGCAGTCGTCAGGTGGAATGCCTCTCGCACCGCGCCAACGTGAATAGCAACGAAGATCAACACGAGGCCGAGCTGGCCGACGTCAACGAAGCCATGGCCTTGATCGGCACGCCGCGCCGAGCGCAGGAGAACTCGCTGCGCTACCTCCGCAGCCGCAAGGCTTCGGCGCTGAGCGAATTGGGCCAGCGGGCACCGGCTGTTGCCGAATACGAGAGCCTGTACGCTGAGTATGAGCAGCTCGGGGAGCTGGGCAGCAGCTTCAATATCTCCTTCCTGAACAGCTATGCCGTGCTGCTGCTCGAAGTCGGCCTGAGTGGTCGCGGCCTGCGTGTGATGACGGCCCTGTTGAACCGGCAGGCAGACCCGGAAGACAGCGGGGCTGGCACCGCCGTCGAACTGGCCAACCACAGCCACGCCTTGCTCGATGTCGGCGACGTGGCGCGTGCGGTGACGGTGAGCGAAGGCAACCTGGCCCGCGCAGTGAAGGCGGGCAACGCGCGCGACATCGGCTACGTGGCCCGCAATGCGGCCGAAGCGCAATGCGCGGCGGCGCAGTGGGCGCTGTGCGCCGCCCACGCGGCCTTGAGCGAACGCCACCTCGGCGCCATCTTGCCACCCACGCACCCGGCGCATTCAAGGATGTTGCTGGTGCGCGCGCAGCTGGCGCTGGCCAGCGGGCAAAGTGCGCAAGGTGCGCTAGCTCTGGGGTACGCCGACAAGGCCCTGGCCCTGCTGGACGCCGCGCCGCAAAAGAACGGGCGCTATGTGAGGGCGTTGACCCAGCGTGCCGCCGTCTTGCAAGCCCTCGGCCAGAGCCCTGCGGCCTTGAACGTGGCGCAGCAGGCCGTGGCCGCGGCGCGCGAACTGTTCAAGGATTTCCCCCACACCATCTGGCATGGCCTGGCACAGCGCCAGCTTGCGAACGTATTGCGTGCCCAGGGTGACGAGTCCGGGGCACGCCAGGCCATGGGCGAAGCGCTTCGCCAGTTCGAAGGCGCGCTGGGCGCCCAGGCACCTGCCACCCTGGCGCTGCGCGCGTTGGCTTCAGGCCGCTGAGGGTTCACGGGCGACACGGCGGCCGTGCTGTGCCGGGCCCTGCGTCACCGAGCGCAGCCTGCGATGGCTGTGCGGCCTACCGCATACCTTGCTCTCGCCTTGCCTTGGTTCGGGCGATCCCTTCAGCTTCGCCGACGGGAACTCGCGGATGGGCGCCGGCAAGCGGTCTGTCGTGAACGGCGGCTGCCGGTGGCGCGCAGCAACGGTGTGCTGGCGGCGCTGGCGGTGCCTGAAGGCGCGGTCGGTGGCGGCTTTTCGGGCACCTCGGCGCTCTTGAAGATGGACGGCTGGACCTGGGAAGACATCGCCGTGCAGCGCGAGGTGGCCGTGCACCTGGAGCTGCCTTCGATGCGCCTGGGCGGTGAGCTGCTGCGCGGGCCGATGGAGCCTTTTGCCGACGAGCTGCGCTGCATCACCGCAGCGCGGCTGAAGCTCATCGACGAGCCTTTCGAGTCAGCCTCCGCCTACGGCCGCGCGCGCAGCGCCGACCCGGCACACCCCACCGACCTGCGCTGGGAAGCGCTGCAGCCGGTGCTGCGCGGCGAGCGGCCGCTGTTCGTGCAGGCCAACGAGCTGCCGCAGATCCGCCACGCGCTGGCGCTGGCCGAACGACACGGCTTCAAGCTCGTCATCGTCGGCGGGGCAGACGCCTGG
>Ga0105044_10011132_pt1 | contig 12271 bp, 7 predicted proteins | sample MAT01_FD_78092 | JGI IMG/M metagenome (GOLD analysis project Ga0105044, IMG submission 78092) | Freshwater microbial communities from Lake Fryxell liftoff mats and glacier meltwater in Antarctica - MAT-01 | ecosystem: Environmental > Aquatic > Freshwater > Ice > Liftoff microbial mat | place...
GCTCATAGAGTTTACAGTTGGAAATTATCGCTCATTCAAAGACAAAAAAACGCTGCACATGGATGCGTCCTCTTCAGTCAGCGAGCATCGGGAAAAATTGATTTCGGCGGGAAAGTACAAGCTGGTACGGAGCGCGGTACTCTATAGAGCGAACGCGAGCGGGAAGTCGAATTTGTTGCGGGCGATGGGGGTGATGAGGAGCAATGTGATGCATTCAGCGAGTAGGTCTTCGGCCGAGGACATTGTTTATTATGAGCCTTTTTTACTGAACGAAACAAGTCCTCACAGACCAAGCCATTTTGAATTAGTTTTTGAAATAGAAGAAATTCGATATCGTTATGGTTTTGAGTTTGACAAGAGTCGTTTTCATGCTGAGTGGTTGTTTGAATTAAAGAAAGGAAGTGAAAAGCCACTTTTTATTCGAGACATGGACGAAATTCAGGTAAGCAAAATTTTTCCAGAAGGAAAGGGCTTAGAAAAACGAACAAAATCAAATTCGCTTTTTCTCTCTATTTGTGACCAATTCAATGGAACAGTAGCTGCATCCATTACGGCATGGTTGACAAAGTGTAATGTCATGCTAGGAGATTCTTCAAGGATTTACCGAAACCATACTTTTAATCTGTTTTTAAATGAAAAACTGATCGAAAAAGCGATCGAGTTCATTAAGACGTTGGACTTAAGCATTGATGATGTTTATCTTGATGCGGAAAATGTGAATGCCCAAGATTCTGAGGGTGGAGATACACACGAAACTACCTTAATTTCGGCGAAAACCATCCACCAAAAATTTAACGATGATGGGGAACAGGTTGGTCAAGTCGAATTTGACATGGATAAATCAGAATCTTCGGGTACCAACAAACTCTTCGATCTCTCAGGCCCGATATTCAGCTGTTTAAGTAATGGCGGCCTCTTTATCGCCGATGAACTCGATGCCAAAATCCACCCCCTTATGACCCGCGCGATCGTGCGACTTTTCAACGACCCTGAAACCAACCCGAACAACGCGCAACTCATCTTTGCTACCCACGACACCAATCTGCTCAACTCCGGAAATTTCCGCCGAGACCAGATTTATTTCACCGAAAAAGATCAGTATGGTGCAACAGACCTTTATTCTTTGATTGAGTTCAAAGCGGACGGCAATGGGAAAGTGCGTAAAGACCGTTCCTTCCACAAAGATTATATGCAGGGTCGCTATGGCGCAGTCCCACATATTGGCAACCTCGAAAACCTGCTGAACCCGACATGGCAAAAAGTGAACCAGTAGCAGGTCGATTCAGTCGTCAGGAGTCGCGGAGAGTGTTTGGGACACGCTCGCCGCGTCACTATTTTCTCATCGTCTGCGAAGGCGAGAAGACTGAGCCGCTCTACTTTGAAGGGCTAAAAAAAGACCTTCCGTTAGGTACTTTACAGATCAAAATTGAAATCGAAGGCTTAGGTAACAACACAGTTTCTCTGGTTGCAAAAGCCCAAAAAGAGAAAGCAAAACGGGAGAAATTTGGGCTACAGGTTGATAAGTTGTGGGTAGTGTTCGACCGCGATGCTTTCCCATCGGCGCATTTCAACGAAGCCATCGAAACCTGCAAGCGCGAGGGCTTCGATTGTGCATGGAGCAATGAAGCTTTTGAACTTTGGTATTTGCTTCATTTTCAATATTTTGAATCGGCAATTGGTCGCGCCCAATACCTTGAAATGCTCACGGAGAAAATCCAAAGACACCGTGGCCAAAACATCCGATATCAGAAAAACGACCCCGGTTTTTACGATTTCCTCCAAACCTATGGCAACGAAAACCAGGCTATCCAAAATGCTAAACGACTCTTCAGCCTTTTTAAAAACCGTCGAGATTTTGCTGACCAAAACCCTTGTACCACAATTCACTTATTGGTGCAAGCATTGCGGTCTTTGACCTGATTCATTTACCATTTCAAACATTTCGCCCTTTTCAATTCATTGATTCGATGAAATTCAAACACATCCTTTTCCTAGCATTTATTTTAGCAGTCTTGTCCTGTAGCGAAAAGAAGATTGGCAGCACTCCAGCGCCAGACTCTATGGCTGAAAAAGTCCTGCTCGACACCTTTGCAGACCTTCAAATTCTTTGGTACGAGCTTCCAGGCTTTGACCAACTTTCCATTCGCCAAAAAACCTTCATTTACTATCTCTCCGAGGCCGCATTGGCTGGGCGCGACATTATTTACGACCAACATTGCAAGCACAACCTCGCAGTCCGCAAAACCCTGGAAGCTATTCACAGCTCCTATAAAGGCGATAAAACCAGTGCCAATTGGAAGGCATTTGAAGTCTATTCCAAGCGTGTTTGGTTTTCTAACGGCATCCACCACCACTACAACGAGGTGAAAATCCTGCCGGATTTTTCCAAAGAATATTTCAGCACCCTGGTGCAAGCTTGCGATGCTTCCGCACTGCCTATGCCTGCTGCGGATATTCAGCACACTCTGGTGCCCGTCCTATTCGATCCCAAGGTGATGCCAAAGCGCACCAGTAAAGAAGGCCCGGATGTGGTACGCAATTCTTCCGTCAACTTTTACGAGGGCGTGACCGCAGAGGAGGTGGACAAGTTTTACCAAGAAAAAATAAAAGCCGCAGGCAAATTTCCACCACTTTTTGGGCTCAATTCAAAACTCGTGAAAGACGAGGGCATGCTGAAAGAAATCGTGTGGAAATCTGGCGGTATGTATGGCCCGGCCATTGATAAAATCACCGAAAACCTCAAAAAAGCCATCCCTTTTGCCGAAAACGGCCAACAGAAAAAAGCACTCGAGCTGCTCGTAGCTTATTACAAATCAGGCGATTTGAAAACCTTTGACGAATACAACATCGAATGGGTGAAAGACACCGAAAGCACCATTGATGTGATCAATGGATTTATCGAAGTCTATCACGATCCAAAGGGTTACAAGGGTGATTTTGAGGCTATGGTGCAGTACAATGACCCGGAAGCTACCCAAAAAATGGCCATCGTAAGCAAGAATGCACAGTATTTTGAAGACAACTCGACCATCGCGGATGCACATAAAAAGAAAGAAGTGAAAGGTGTTTCATACCGCGTCATCAATGTAGCCATGGAGGGCGGTGATTGTGCCCCGAATACGCCCATCGGAGTGAATTTGCCAAACTCCAATTGGATTCGCGAGATCGGCTCCAAATCCATCAGCCTCAATAACATCGAAAACGCCTACAACAAAGTCGGCGGCGCACTGGCCCTTCTGGAATTCGCCAACGATCCCCAAGAAATCAAGTACGCAAAAAAATACGGCGAGGCTTGCGGTAAAATGCACACGGCGCTTCACGAAGTCATCGGGCATGCGAGCGGCCAAATGAACCCGGGTGTGCCAGAACCAAACGTGACGCTCAAGCATTATTCCAGCACCTTGGAAGAAGCGCGTGCTGACCTGGTGGCCCTGTATTTCATGCCCGATCCGAAACTCATTTCATGGGGCCTCTTGCCCGACGCCAACGCCTACAAGGCCGAGTATGACAACTACATCCGCAACGGGCTGCTCCAGCAACTCCGCCGTCTTCCAGCGGGCGCCGACATCGAAGAAGACCACATGCGCAACCGCCAGCTCGTGGCTGCCTGGGCTTTTGAAAAAGGGAAAGCCGACCAGGTGATCGTCAAGTTAATGCGCAACGGAAAAACCTACTACGACATCCGCAACTACACCAAATTGCGTGTCCTCTTTGGTCAATTATTGACTGAAATTCAGCGTATTAAGTCGGAAGGCGACTACAAAGCAGCAGAATTATTGGTGGAAACATTCGGTGTAAAAACGGACAAAGCCACGGGTGCAGAGGTCAAAAACCGTTATAGTGCCTTGCCAACCAAGGCCTATTCAGGCTTTGTGCAACCCAAGTTGGTGGCCCAAAAAGATGCCAATGGCAACATAATTGATGTGAAGGTGGAACGGGAATTTGACTTTGTAAAACAGATGCTTCGATATGGTAAGGAGTACTCGTTTTTGCCGGTGAAGAATTAAAACACGACCAAACTTTCCTTTGAATTTCCGAGCTGTTTATGTTTCAAAAAATCCTCCGTACGCTTCGCTCCTTTACCCGCTTGCCCCGCGAAGTGGAGGAAGGCAAAATACTCAGTGCCCGCCTGCTCACCCACATGCATGCCCGTGAGCAGGCGGCTATCCTGGAAAATCTGCAACGCGCTGAATTTAAGGTTTTTTCGCAATGGGGCGACGATGGCATTATCCAATTTTTGGTCCATTACCTCGAAATCAAGCCACAGACTTTTGTTGAATTTGGGGTAGAAAACTATCGCGAAGCCAACACGCGCTTCCTGCTTTTGAACAACAACTGGCGCGGGCTCGTGCTGGACGGTGCTGAAAAAAACGTGGCACAAATTCGCCAGGACCGCATCTATTGGCAGCACGACCTTCAGGCGCAAGCTGCATTTGTCACGGTCGAAAACATCAACGACCTATTGAAAAATAATGGGTTTGAAGGCGAAATTGGTCTTCTGCACATTGATATTGACGGCAACGACTATTGGGTCTGGAAAGGGATCAGCGTCGTCAGCCCCGTGCTCGTCATCATGGAATACAACAGCGTGTTTGGTCCCGACGAAGCTTGGACAGTGCCTTATGACCCCCAATTTTACCGAACCAATTACCACAGCAGCAACCTTTGTTGTGGCGCCTCGCTCACAGCGCTCTGCGATCTTGCCGAAGAAAAAGGCTACGCTTTTGTGGGCAGCAACAGCCACGGAAACAATGCTTATTTTGTCAGAAAAGACCGATTGCGCGAGCTGCGCCCGCTCACGGCGCAAGCGGGGTATGTGGAGTCGAAATTCCGTGAAAGTCGCGACGCACAAGGGCAGCTCAACTATTTGAGTGGCAAAAAGCGGCTCGAAGCAATACGCGGAGCAGAAGTCTTTGATACGCGGGAAAAACGTTTAAAAACTATTTGATTCTCTTTAGTACCAATGGAATAACACATGGAACAAACAAGCGTTCCATACCTTTGCCCATTCAAATTTCAGCCCACCAATCCTTCTATTGTTTTGAAAGTACGAACCCATTTTGCCCTCTTTTTCTGCCTCTCCCTTCTAATTGTTACGGCCTGCGGCACCGACAACCGCACCCCGCGCCCCGATGTATCGGATATAAAAGTGGAGATGCAAATTCTCCGTTTTGAGCAGGATATTTTCGCACTCGACACCGCCGATCTACAAATGGGGATGCAAGGATTGCTGGGCAAATACCCGGTGATGCTCCCACTTTTTTGCAACGAAATTATTCACGATCAATCAAATCCTAGTGAAACACCGCGCCAAGCCTTGGGCGGATTCCTTTCCATCCCGCAGGTGCGGCATTTGTACGACACGGTACAGCAGGTGTACGGCGATTTGCGCTGGCTTGAAAAGGATTTGACCCAGATGTTCCGCTACTACAAGTATTATTTCCCGAAAAAACCGGTACCGCAGGTAATTACGATGGTGTCGGAATTCGCCACGGATGCCTTCACGGCAGGCGACAGTCTATGTGGGATCGGGCTGGATATGTTTTTGGGAGAAAATTACCCCGGTTATGATCCAGATGTTTTCCCGTACTTCATGCGGCGACAGTTTCAAAAGGATTACATAACGGTACGGCTCGGCAAAGCATTGGCCCAAAATTGCGCCGACGCGCCGCCCGGTCAACGGCTTCTCGACCTTATGTTACACAATGGCAAGCAGCTCTACATCGGCGATTGTCTCCTGCCGGATGTGGCCGACAGCCTTAAAATGGGCTATACTCGAAAACAAATGGAAGGCTGTTATGCCAACGAAACAGAAGTATGGGCACGGTTGATTGGCGAAAAAATGCTGTACTCCACGGACTTCGACAAAATCCGAAAGCTGGTGACTCCCAGCCCAAACGCCCCCGCTATCTTTCAGGAAGCGCCTGGCGAAATCGGCAACTGGATGGGCCTGCAAATAGTGCGCTCGTATATGAAACGTTATCCAAACACTACCATGGAGCAGTTGCTTCAAATGACCGATGCGCAGAAATTTTTGGAGTTGGCTAAGTACAAGCCTAAGCGGGGTTAAAATCCGTGTGCAGGGGGAACACGGATAACGCGGTTGAGGCACGGATGGGGAGTGCTCATCAAAGTGTGGCACACCTCGACAAATACATTGATTCTCAACTCTCGAATTTAGGTGTGCCACATTTTTCTTAACATTCCCGATTACCGCATATCCTTTGCATAAATTTTCAAAGTCCTCCGGCCCTGCCACTCATCTTCCCGGAGATTGAAAAGGAGCCCAAATGGTTTGCCCTGCACTTTTTCAAAAACCTTTCCTAGGCCGAACCCAATGCCCGTCATTTCAACTTTGCTGCCTGCCTGGCGCAGGGAAAGTTTGACATGGTTATTTTCCAACAACTTGCTATTCCCTGTATCTGAAACATTTTCTGCCCAGAATACCGGGTTTCGATTCTGTGGGCCAAATGGCTCAAATCGGTTAAGCATTTTCCAAAATTCGGGCGTGATCTCATCGAACTTGATTTTCGTGCAGACGTCTATTTGAGGGTCCTCCATTTCAGGTGCTATACTTTGACTTACTACGGTTTCAAAGCGTTCAATGAAAGCATCCACATTTTCCAAAGGCATTTGCATCCCGGCAGCGTACGCGTGCCCGCCATAGGTGGTGAACAGGTCTTCGCACTGCTGTAAAGCACTGTAAAGGTCAAACCCGGCTACCGAACGTGCCGAACCAACGGCCTTCCCATTACTTTCTGTCAATATGACCGTGGGCTTGTGGAAAGTCTCTACAATTCGGCTGGCCACGATTCCGATGATGCCTTTGTGCCAATTGGGCTCAAAAAGCACGGTGCTTTTGCGGCCACTCCAATCGGGCATTTCCTTGAATTTTCGGTGGGCTTCGTCCGCAGTGGCGTAGTCCATTTCACGGCGCTGCTTGTTGCGCGTCATCAGTTGGCTGGCATTGTCCAGCGCGCTGTTTTTATCTACAGAAAGCAGCAGGCGCACCGCTTCCCGTGCATCGGCGAGTCGTCCGGCAGCGTTGATGAGTGGGCCAATACCAAACACAACATCCGTAATATCCAGTGGCCGCGGGCGATTGATGCGCTCGCAAATGGCCCAAAGGCCGAGGCGCGGAGATCGGTTGAGCCGTTGCAACCCGAAGTGTGCGAAGATTCGGTTCTCACCCGTCATCGGCACGATATCGCAAGCGGTGCTGACCGCTACCAGGTCGAGCAGGGAGGTGATTTCTTCAGATGGCGTATTGTGATGGAGGGCAAGGGCTTGAGCGAGTTTGAAAGAAATACCACAACCGCTGAGTTCTTTGTAGGGGTAAGGACAATCGTCGCGCTTGGGATCAAGGCAAGCCACTGCTTCGGGCAAGCCACCTTCTGGCAAGTGGTGATCGCAAACGATAAAATCAATGCCATAAGTCTTGGCGAGCGCAATGGGCTGGTGGCCTTTGATTCCGCAATCCATTGCAATAATAAGGGTGCAGCCCGTTTCTCGAGCATATTCTACGCCCAAAAGACTCACACCATACCCTTCTTTTTCACGGTCAGGCAGGTAATAATCAAGATTGGAATGGAAGCCAGAAAGGAAAGCGAACATCAGCGCGACGCTGGTGGTGCCGTCTACGTCATAGTCGCCGTAAAGTAGAATGCGTTCGTTGTTTTGAAGCGCGGCGTCGAGGCGTTCGACGGCCAAATCCATGTCCTTCATCAGGAATGGATTGTGGGTGTTGTTCAGATCGTGTCGGAAAAAGATTCGTGCATCTTCGATGTTCAGAATGCCGCGCTGAACAAGAAGCCGACAAAAAAGAAGTGGAATATTGAGTTCTTTTTGAAGTCGTTCGGCTGCGGACTCATCAGTGGGTATTAAATTCCAAGTAGCAAGTTTCATTGGTTGAAGTGGATTTTGCTTGTTTGCTACGAAGTTAATAACAATTTTTTGGAAATACAACAAAAGTTTGCACCACCCAATGGAGATCATCAGGCGGTGCAAACTTTTAGGTTCAAAAGAACTTAAATCTTCACAAAAGAACCCTCGTGCAGCATATTGCCCATCCTGCACTGAACACGATAAACACCTGCAGGCCATGCGCCCAATTCAAGCGGGAAGGAAAATTCCGGGCTTGATTTTGTGACCATATAGGTTTCAACCCGTTGTCCGGCCTGATTCCACACCATGATTTCTGCGGTTCCGTTTTTATCATTTTGAAGCTTCAGCACCGTGCGCTCGCTGGCCGGGTTTGGCGAACATTGCATCGAAAGTATTTGGAAACCAACGTTTTTTACGCTGTTGATGCCCAATTCGTAGCAACCACGGTCAGGCAATCCAATATGTGGGCTCCCGAGAAGATCAGAAGTTGGGGCTCCTTCGGCCACCCCGCCATCTACCGCTGGCCCCATGGTCAGGCGGAAGTCGTTGTTTGTTGGATCAACAAAAGTAGTAGGCAAGTTGTGGGCATCCTTGCTGGCAGTGAGATAGGTTTGAAGCGAAGCATCGTTGCTCTGGTTTCCATTGAGCGAAATGACTTCCGGCTCGCCTTCTTCGATGGAATAGTTTTCGCCATCCGGGTTTTGGAAAAGGCAGTTTAAAAGCGAAAGTTTGCCATTGCCTAAGGGAGCTTCCCATTGGGCTATTCCAGCGCCGAGTGCAGCATCATTGTCCGCAAACGTGCAATTAATGGCTGTTACATTACTGAACAGGCTATCGGAAGCATTGATAGAGAGGGCTCCACCCGCTCCGGCGCCTATGTTGAGGTTTCTGGCGAAAAGACAGTTGGTGAGCACGGCTTTTGTGTCGTTGAGATTGAGTGCCGCGCCTTGCGTAGTGGCAAAGTTGTCGCGGAAAACCGTGTTTTCAATAATCAAGAGGCTGTCTCCAATGGCTTGCAAAACGCCGCCGAAATCAGCCAAGTTGAAAGTAAACTCGCTGTTACGGATACTCGTGGGTATGTCTGGGTTGATATAAATACAGCCGCCAGCACCCGTGGTGGTGTTCTCGCTGAAAAAGCAATCATCAATACGCAGGCGCGTACCAGCATTTTGGGTAAAAATAGCTCCGCCAAAGCTTGCCTCATTGGCCGTGAACGCACAATTTTTGTACAGGACGTCCGCTTCAAATCCGTTGCTTACCGCAGCCCCGCCCTGGGTGGCCTCATTGCTATTGAAAGTACAAGATTCAAATGTTCCATTACAATCAATGCCATAGTTGGCAACGGCAGAAGCGTAAGCACCTGTATTGTCCTCAAAAAGACAGTTGGTAATGGTAAAAACAGTAGAGTCGCTGTTGTAGAGGGCAGCACCTGAACTGGGTGCCACATTTCCCCTGAAAATCGAATTGCTGAGCGTGTAGTTGGTGCCGTTGTGGTAGATCGAGGTGGCGCCATAATCCGTTGCAATATTGCGTTCGAACAAACAACTGTCAATCGTTAGATTACTGTCGAACTCCCGGCCCTGAAAGTACATTCCTGCCGCATTGGGAGCGTAGTTGTCGCGGAAAACACTGTTTTTTATCGTTACAGTGGCCTGCCAACCGTAAATACCCCCGCCGCCAAACGCCGTTGCGGTGTCTCGCTCAAACAAGCAATTGTCTACCGTCACAAAATCACCGCCGTCGCGCCCGTCAATGTAAATTCCGGCTGCATTGGCCGATTTATTTTTTCTGAAAATACTGTTCGTCATAGTCCAACTGGCTTGCCATGAAAACATGGCTGCGCCAAAATTGGCCGCTCCATTGTTGCTCTCGAACAAACAACTGTCAATGACAATCGCAGTGGTTTCAGATGGATAAAGCGCGCCACGGTTGGTCAGGTTTTTACGGAAAATGCAATTATTTACCTCACCCGTAGGGGTTTGGAGCAATAAGAGCACCCCTTGTTCGGCGGCTTTGTTTGCCTCAAACAGACAATTGTCCACCAAGATGCCATCGCTGCCCACACCGATGGCCGCAAGACCTGCGCCCAATTCGCCAAAATTGTGGATGAAGCTACAGTTTCGCACGGTCAGTTTGGTGCCCGCAAGGATACCCCCGCCTTCGCGGCTGAGGATTGGGTTCACATCGCCAATAAGCGTATGGCCACCGCGAAATATAAAACCGTCTACTACTGCCGCCGCCTGCGAAGTGTTGAAAAAGGCAATTAGGATGTGCAGGGCATTGTCTGTGCGGTTTAGATCGAAATTTCCGGCAAGGTCGTCTCCAGCGATATCGCCACTCAGCGTGGTCACATTAAGGGTGAGGTTGCGCTGACTGAGTTGTGTTTCAGTGCCTGCAAAGCCGCCATAAAGCTTGACCCCCGATTGCAGCAGAAAGGAGTTGTCGGGAGCTGGAGCACTGGGCTTATAGGTGCCGGCGGCCACCCAAATCGCCTGGCCAGGGACTGCGGCACCGAGTGCGACATCCAAAGAGGTGTAAGCATTGGCCCAAGAACTGCCGTTGTTGGAGCCTGATGCGTTTGCCTTCACAAAAATAGTTTGGGCATTCAAATAGCAGCTTACCAGGAGTAAGAACAAGGTAGAGATTTGCTTCATGGTTGAATAAAATAAGTCGTTTTGTGAAATCATGAAATTGAATCCCAAAACTACAATTACAGACTCGATCCGCCCGGTTCCAATTCCCACTTTCGACCAAACTAGCTAAGTGTACCTTTACCGCGTCTTATTCCCAAATCAACCCCCTCCTTCGCTTTCACTCGCCTTAGCCATTAGCGGCGGCGAGTAGGCTACGGCGGGTAAACAATCACCCGTAAACCATTCACCAACAAGCATGAAGTTCGAAGAATACCGCATCGCCACAGAGATCAAGCGAAATTTGGAAGAAATGGAATTCCGGCGTCCCACCGATATCCAATACAAGGCCATACCCCCGATCTTGAAGGGTGAAGACGTGCTGGCCATTGCCCAAACGGGCACTGGCAAAACGGCAGCGTTTGCCATCCCGATTATTCACCTGTTGCACGATCGCAAAGTGTCGGGCCGTTCTGAGGGCATCAAATGTGTGGTGATGGTGCCGACGCGCGAACTGGCTTTGCAGATCACGGAAGTTTTTGAAAAATTAGGTCGCCACACGCGGGTGAAAACGTTTTGTGTGTTTGGTGGCGTAGAACAAGGACCACAAATTGAACGTTTGGAAAAGGGGATTGACATACTGGTGACCACGCCGGGGCGCATGTTCGACCTTGTGAGTCAGGGTTTTATCAGGCTGGAACGTGTGGAGATTCTGGTGCTCGACGAGGCCGACCACATGCTGGATCTTGGGTTTATCCGCGACATCCGGGATTTGATGAAATTCCTGCCCCGCAAGCGGCAAACGCTGTTTTTTTCGGCCACCATCAACGATACCATCAAAGAACTGGCCTATTCGCTGGTCACCCGCGCCATACGAATCCAGATTTCGCCCAAAGACCCGGTAGCCAAAAACATAAACCACTCGGTCGCTTTTGTGGAGATGGACGACAAGCGTTTTTTCCTTGAACGGCTCATCAATGAAAATCCGGAAAGCAAAATTCTCGTGTTTGTACGCACCAAAGTCCGCGCCGAACGGGTGATGAAAGCGATGGAGCGGGTTGGGATTCAAAGCATTACGATCCATGGCGATAAGGAACAGAAAGACCGATTGACGGTAATGGGGCAATTCAGAAGCGGTGAAGTAAAAGTGCTGGTCGCTACCGATGTAAGTGCCCGCGGTATTGACATCCCCGATGTGGATTATGTCGTGAATTACGACCTGCCCGATGTAGCCGAAAACTATGTTCACCGCGTGGGCCGAACCGGTCGTGGCGACAAAAAGGGCTTGGCCATCGCGTTTTGCAGTCCGGAGGAAAAGGAAATACTTGCAGAAATCGAAACCTTTCTTGACAATCCAATTCAGGTAATGAAACTAAGCAAAACGGAATATTCCGAGACGCTGGTACTTACCAAAGAGGAACCGGACAAGTGGAAAGCGGTGATGTTGGAGATTGAGCAGGCGGAGGAGTGGAAGGCTAAGAATAAGAAGCGGAATAAGAAGAAGTGAAGGGGCATTTAGGATTTTGGAATTACGATTTAGGATTTTTTTGATGCGAAAAAAGGCATGAATCGCTCTTTTCCGCCGCGCCTGGGTCTTTTGACCTACCGTATGCACACATCTTAATGCGCCTCCAACCAATTCTCCCCAACCCCTATTTCCACCAAAATCGGCACTTTCAAATTCGGCAATGCGGTGGTCATTTTGTCAAAAATCAAGGGCTTCATCCGCTCCAATTCGTCCTTCCGAACATCGAACA
>Ga0105044_10011134_pt1 | contig 12270 bp, 12 predicted proteins | sample MAT01_FD_78092 | JGI IMG/M metagenome (GOLD analysis project Ga0105044, IMG submission 78092) | Freshwater microbial communities from Lake Fryxell liftoff mats and glacier meltwater in Antarctica - MAT-01 | ecosystem: Environmental > Aquatic > Freshwater > Ice > Liftoff microbial mat | place...
CCGATTCTCCCCGGCTCCCCAAGGTAGCCGCTCCTTCGTCGCGCCAACCCTGGGCTGAAGGATGGAACGCCGTTGGCGTTCGCTGGACCCACATTTAATCCAACCCCAACTCCACAAGCCGCCGGGCTTGTCTGCTCGATGGCTGCCGCCCATCATCCGCAGCATGTCCGATGATGCCATTCGCATTGAATACAACGAGAGCTTGGAGCCGCTGGAAACACTGCTGAAAGGCGTCGAGCGCGCGGGAGATTTTTTCGTGAATGGGGCGGTGGAGATTCCGATGCCGAAAGTGGAGGTGGACGGCGTGGGGGTGCTGTCGTTCCCCGTGCCGCCTGCGCAAGTGGCCGCGCTCATCCGGCAGGCGACGCGCGCGCCTTACGGTCGCGGCGAGGCCACGATTCTCGACGAGTCGGTGCGCAAGGTGTGGCAGTTGCCGCCGGAGAAAGTGCGCCTCGGCGGCAAGTCGTGGGCGGCGACTTTCGACGGCATTGTGCAGCAGGTCATCGCGGGCCTCGGCTGCGCGGGGATGGCCGTGAGCGCGGAGCTTTACAAGCTGCTGGTGTATGACCCGGGCGGATTTTTCCTCGCGCATCGCGATACGGAAAAAGCGGGCGGCATGTTTGGCACGCTCGTGGTGGTGCTGCCGGCGACGCATCGCGGCGGCGAACTGGTGATCCGGCACGCGGGGCGCGAGGCGACGGTGGACGTGAGCGGCGCGGAGGTTTCCGAAGTGACTTTTGCGGCGTTCTATGCGGACTGCGAACACGAGGTGCGGCCCATCACGGCGGGCCATCGCGTCTGCCTGGTTTACAATCTGATTCAGCAGCGCGGGGCGAAGGGCCAAGGCGCGTCGCTCCTCGCACCGGATTACGAAATCCAAACGGCCCGCGTGACGGCGCTCTTGAAAAAAGAACTCTTCGCGGGCAGTGCGCCGGCGAAGATCGCGTGGTTGCTGGAACATCAATACAGCCCCGATGGTCTATCCTTCGCCGGGCTGAAGTCCGCCGACGCGGCGCGCGTGCAGGTGCTGGCCCAAGCGGCGGAGCGTGCGGATTGCGCGGCGCATCTGGGCATCGTGCATATCGAGGAATCGGGCTCGGCGGAGGAGATCTACGATGGGGGTCGAACGCGCGGCTGGAGACGCTATAGCGACGAGGATGAGGATGACGATGATGCGGCGGGCGGCGACGAGTTCGAGGTCATCGAGGTGTGCGACTGGCGGCATTATGTCAGTCAGTGGCGTGACCTGCGCGATCAGCCGGTGGGCTTCGGCGAACTGCCGATCGAGCCGGGCGAGTTGCTGCCCGCCGGCGCCTTGGATGACGCGAAGCCGGACGAGCAGCGGCTCATGGAAGCGAGCGGCAACGAGGGCGCGAGTTTCGAGCGGTCGTATCATCGCGCGGCGCTGGTCATCTGGCCGCGCGCGCGTTTCGCGGGCGTGTTGTTGCAGGCGGGCGTCGGCGCGGCGCTGCCCCATTTGCGCGAGCGCCTCGCGGCCGGCGACGGTGCGGCTTCCGGCATTGCCGGACAAATCATCGCGGCTTGGGAGACGGCGACTTCGGACTACCGCAGCGTCGCCAAAGATGCGAGCCGCTCCGAGATGCTCCAGTTGCTCGTGGAGCTGGGCGACGAAACGTTGTTGCGGCGTTTCATCAGCGGGGTCGTCACGCGCGGATTCGACGGGAGCGAAAACGAGGCGCTCGCCGCGGGCCTCGCCGTGCTCGGTGCGAAGCGGTCGGCGAAACTCCTGATCGCGCTCGTCCGCGAGAACATGCCGCGTTTTCACCGGGCCTGCGTGCATCTGCCCGGCTGCGTCATCCGCGAGCTGGGCGGGAAGCTGACCGCCGAATGGAAGGCCGCGTTGCGGGAAGTGGCGGCGGTCATCGTCGAGGCCTTGCCGAAACTCCAGCCGCCCGGTGATCCGGTCGCGCACCCCGACTGGCAGCGCGCGCAAAAGGCGAAGCCCGTGGACGCCGCGATGGTCACCGAGTTGCTGGAGTGTCTGCGCGCCTTGGACGCGGCCACGCTGCGCACCCAAGCCGCCGCCGCCATCGTGCAGAGCGCGCCGGCGTTCGATCCCGCCAGGGTCATCGTGCCCGCGCTGACGCTGCTTCAGGAGCGCGAACGGGAGGCTTTTGTCTCCGACGCGGACAGTGGACGGCTCTGGGTTCACGCCGCGGAATTTCTGCTGGCGCGCAGCGAGCAGCCACCCGCGCCACCGACGGACTGGCGGCAGCCCGCGGCCCTTTCCTGCCGGTGCGACGACTGCCGCGCCTTGCAGGCATTTGCCGTGGACGCGCAGACCCAGGTGGCCCGTTTCCGCGTGCGCCAGGATCGCCGTCAGCATTTGCACCGGCAAATCGAGCAACACGGCCTGGACATGACCCACGTCACCGACCGCCAGGGCTCGCCGCAAACGCTCGTTTGCACCAAGACCCGCCGCACCTACCAGCGCCAGTGCGCGCAACACCGGGCCGATAGCGCTTCCATGCACGCATTGCTCGACGCGATGCGGCCCCTGCCCGAAGCACTCGCGCCACTGGCCGCCCGCCTCACCGCCGCCAAAGCACGCCAACCCCAAGCCTGAAAGACCAGCGGGTGTGATTGAATGTGGGACCAAGGAGAGGGGAGAGGCGGTCCGAGTCGGGAAGCTGCTGAAGGGCCAAAGGCCCAGCGACAAACCAGCCTAGGGCAACGCCCTGGGGTAACCCATGACCAACGACTAGCCCTGAAAGGGCGTCGCCATTTTTGGGCCGCCCTTTCAGGACTCATTCCGCTGGGGGACAGCGACCCAGGACGTTGCCCTGGGCTGGCTTGTTGGCGCACCTTTGGTGCTCGTCGCCGCCTCGACATGGACCCACTTTCAATCACACCCAAGACCAACCATGCCCGCAAAAACCACTCCCGCGAAAACCCGTTCGATCAACGCGCCGCTGTATCAACTCAAGATCACGCTCAAATGGTCCAAGCCGCCCATCTGGCGGCGTGTCGTCGTGCGCGGCGACATGAGCCTCGACCGCCTGGACGAGGTCATTCAAATCGCGATGGGCTGGACGAACAGCCACCTGCATCAATTCATCACCACCTCTGGCCGTCTCCGCACCTGCTATGGCCGACCCGACCCGCATTTCGACGACCTGGGCGGCGGGAGACTGGACGAGCGCCGCTACACCGTCGCCGACCTCGCGCCGGCGGCGAAAGGGAAGTTCGTTTATGAATACGATTTTGGCGACGGCTGGGAACACGACGTTGTGGCCGAAAAGATCTTGCCGCCCGATCCCGCCTTCAAGCATCCGGCGTGTCTCGCGGGTGCGGAAGCCTGCCCGCCCGAGGATTGCGGTGGCATTCCCGGCTACTACCGCCTGCGGGAAATCATGTCCGACCCGAAGCATCCCGAACATGCAGACATGAAGGAGTGGATGGGCGGCGAATTCAGCGCAGAAGCGTTCAGCGTGGAAGACGTCAACGCGGTTTTTCAACGACTCAAGGCATGATCGCCTCCGGCTACGATGGGGTGGAGCGGCATCGGGAACGGAGACCTGCTCGCCGCAGCGGAAAGCGACGGATTCGACCTCTTCTGGGCAGCAGCCGAATCAATTCGCCGAAAAGGGCAGCGAGCTTTACGCGAAGGCCTGACTCGGTTAGCTGTCACTCATGAAATTCTCCACTGTGCTCGATCGGGACGAAGACGGCGTTTGGATCGCGGAGTGTCCATCGATTCCCGGTTGTGTGAGTCAGGGCCACACTAGGGAGGAGGCCGTGGCCAATATCAAGGAGGCCATCGCACTCTGTCTGGAGGTTCGTGCCGAACGCGGACTGCCGCTCACCGTCGAAACCCAGCAAGTCGAAGTGACCGTGTAATGCCGCAGCTCCCGGTCCTGAGCGGGCGCGAAGTCGTTCGCGCGTTCGAAAGGCGTGGCTGGGAAGTCGCCCGGCAGCGGGGCAGTCATCTCATCATGATCAAAGCGGGTGAAAACGTGACCCTCTCCGTTCCGGATCACAAGGAAGTCGCCAAAGGAACCTTGCGCAGTCTGATCCGTTCGTCCGGAATGACGGTTCAACAGTTCATCGACTGATTCGAAACGGCGCCCAAGTTTAGGAACTCCAGACTATCCTCCTCGCGTTATGAAACGAGATCAGACAAAACGCCCACGCAAGACGGCGCCAAGACCGCGCACTTCTGCAGCATGTGCGGCCCGCACTTCTGCTCGATGAAAATCACCGAAGACGTCCGCAAATACGCCGCTGAGCAGGCGATCTCAGAAGAGGAGGCGCTGGCGAAAGGGATGGCAAAGAAGTCGAAGGAGTTCGTGGAAAAGGGCGCGGAGGTTTACGCGAAGGCTTAACGAAGATGAATCGCCGCGAATCTAACCCGAGCTTTCGACCTATCGACTCGCTCATTGAAGAGTTACAGGGGTATCTCGACCTAAATATGCAAACCGAAGCTCGTAAGATCATCCGAACAATTCTCAGGCATCCCTTCCTAAATGCTGACGGTCTTGCCGAAGCGGTTAGAGCGATCGGCATGGGGATGAAGTCTCCGCGTGTTTGGCGATCATTTATTGAAGCCGCGTATCGGAATTTACCATCAAAGGAACGACGGGGAGCGCGCGCCAGCATGCTCGCCTATTACAATACCGTTTGGGATCCAGACGCCGCGTTGCAGTTTTGCAGTGTCCGCGACTTGCAATCACCAGCGGATTTGATGTTTGCGATGGATGTCCTTTTGCATTTAGGAAAGCTCAAAGAAGCAAAGATCATCGCGCGCAAATGCGAAAGCGCATTGAACTCGGACATCACACGTTTCGATGCTGGTTGTCTGATCGACGCACTTGCATCCTACTGTGTGCGGACTCGTCAATGGCAGCGCGCCTTGGAACTATGGTCCCATGCGCCCCGTGAGGAACCGCTGGCTCGCAATGCGGCTACCGGAATTGCTGAAGCATTCATTGCGGCCGCAATGGACGCCATTACTGGGGAACTCGCCGTCGTAGAGAGTCTCGAGAAGAAGGCGTCAACAGAACTTGCGTTGAGCTTGCCTGGCGTCGAAGATGGAATGCTGCAAGATACCAAAAAGGACTTGCTCCGATTGAAACGAGGCTTGGAGCGTCTCATCCCGGAAAAAAGGCGGGTAGCTTTTGGACTATGAAATCGCAGTTCCTCCAGCTTTTTACTCGTGGTCGATATGTCACGACGAGGTCGATTGCTTATAAGGAATCGAAAGCCGAGTCGCCGCTGGCGAAGCACGAAGAGCGAGAGAGATTTGCTGTGGCAGCGATCGCCTTTTGCTTGGAACATGACGAAGGGTTCAAGAGTCACTTCCTCAAAGTCGTCGCTCACCTTTCGGGAGCGGCTATCAAGACTATCAATGTTGAGCCCGAGCGATGGGGGGATTTGGTTTTGGAAGGATCGAACGAGGTTGTTGTGTTGGAATTCAAACTCGGCGCCTTGTTGGTGGAACATCAAGACCCTCGGAAGCCTTTATTTAAAACGGTTGGCTATGGTGCCGATATCAAAAGGAAATACGGCGAAACGAACAGCAAGAAGGTTAGATATGCCGTAGTCGGCAAAGATTTCGACGCCGGAACGACGGACGACGGTCTTGATTATTGCGCAGTGCCTTGGTCTGCATTGCTCTATCGCGGCAGCAGCGAACCGAAACTCGTTCAAGACCTCTACGATTGTCTTGGAACCTTGGGCGCAACAGTTTTCCTTAGCAGAACTATGACACGAAAAACCGCAACGAACGAAGCACTTGGTGCGATGGATCTATACAAGCTATTAAGCACGGCGGCGAACGGATTCCAAATTGGCGAGGCCGACAGCGGCATTGACCACATCGGCCTCAATATACTAAAGAAAGGTGCCGCTTCCGGTTCGTCGCACGCGCGCCTGAATGCGCTAGTGAAGCCGACTAGCCGCGTCCTCGGATGGATAGGCTTTGAACGGTTGGAGAAGCTTTCTCTTTCCGTCTGGTATTATTGTCCCATGGAGGAGACGAAGACCGTTAAGAAGAAGCTCAAACAACTCGGGATTGGCGAGGTAAGTGAGGATGGCGGCGCAGTCGGTCTTTCCAGCGTGGCTGATGATGAATCAGATCACGAGGCGTGGTTTAGAAAGGCTCTTCTTGTCGTTTAATGCCTTATTGCCTCTCGTTGCCTCTCGTTCCCAAAGTTAGCGCAGCGCTTTGGGAACGCCCTCCACGGCGAGACTCCGTCTCCCTCTCGGCGAACGAAGACTTGGAGCGCCGTCCCCACGCTTGGCCTCCGCCCGCCACCGTAGTGGGCGAACCTTTCGAGGATGCGGCGCAGGTGGCCCTCGGCGGTGTGGCCCTCGACGAGCCGGTGCTGGCGATGGCTCCGGCGTTGATCATGGGGTTGCGCGGCTTTCGCGAAAAGCTCCGTGACTCTGGCGCTCCGGCTTTCTAGATTTACGGACCATCCCGATGAAAACGCCCCTCCTCCCCTACCTCACAGCGCTGCTGCTCTCCTCCGCTCTCGCACCGGCCCAGGAGCCGCTGCCTAAAGCTGCGCTCAGCACGCCAGAGAACCGCCCGGTGCTGCCACCGAAAGCGTCGCAGGCCCCGGCGCCGGTGACGCTGCCGATCGTGCCGGAGCCTGGCGAAACGATCGCGCTCATCGGCAATGTGCTCGGCGAGCGTGAGCAGCATTACGGCTACTTCGAGACCGCGCTGCACGCGCGTTTCCCGGCGGCGAAGCTGACGGTGCGGAACATGTGCTTTCCGGGTGACACGCCGACTTTCCGCCCGCGGTCGGGACAGCCGAACCAGTGGGCTTTCGACGGCGCGGAGAAGTTTCACCCGGAGCTAAAGACGCACTTTGGCAAAGGCCACGAGCCGCGCCCGGACGAGTGGCTGAACCTCGTGAAGGCGAATACGATCATCGCGTTCTTCGGCTTCAATGAGTCGTTCGACGGGCTGGAGAAGCTGGACAATTTCAAGGCGGAGCTGGGCGCGTTTGTGGATCACACGCTGTCTGTGGCCTACAACGGGAAGACGGCCCCGCGGCTGATTCTCGTGACGCCCATCGCGTTTCAGGATCGCTCGGCGGACTACGATCTGCCGGCGGGCGTGGAGGAAAACAAACGGCTGGCGGCTTACGCGCAGGCGGTGCTCGACGTGGCGAAGGCGAAGAAAGTCGGGGCGGTCGATCTTTTCACGCTGTCGAAAAACTGGTTCGAGAGCGCGGCGGTGAAGCAGTCGAAAGCGCAGCCGACGATCAATGGCTGCCATCTCTCGGAGGCCGGCTATTCAGTCATCTCGCCGGCGCTGGTGGATGCGATTTATGGAAAGGGCGCGGCGGTTTCCAAAGCCGATCCGGAGAAGCTGCGCGCGGCGGTGAATGACAAGGCGTGGATGTGGCACAACGACTTCCGAATCGTGAATGGCGTGCATGTCTACGGGCAGCGGTGGAACCCATACGGCAACGTGAACTACCCGGAGGAGATCGAGAAAACGCGACAAATGACGCGGCTGCGCGACGAGCGGATCTGGGACATGGCCGCGGGCCGGCCGCTGATGAACAAAGTCGCCGACGAGAAGACGCGCCCGCTGTCGGAGGTTAAGACGAATTTCAACAAGCCGATCACGTATCTGACCCCGGACGAGGCGCTGAAAACGTTCACCCTGCCGGCGGGTTACAAGATCGAGTGCTTCGCGTCGGAGAAGGATTTGCCCGCGCTGCAAAAGCCGATGCAGATGTCCTTCGACAACAAAGGCCGGCTGTGGATCGCGACGATGCCGGCCTACCCGCACTATCTGCCCGGCGGCCCGCGACCCGATGACAAGCTGCTCATCCTCGAAGACACGAATGGCGACGGCAAAGCGGACAAGACGACGGTCTTCGCCGAGGGGCTGCACCTGCCGATCGGCTTCGAGCTGGCGCCGGAGGGTGTCTATCTCTCCGAAGAGCCGAACCTCATCCTGCTCCGCGACACGAACGGCGATGGCAAGGCGGACACGAAGGAGATCATCATGGGTGGCTTCGATTCGCACGACACGCACCACGCGATCTCCGCGTATTCCGGCGACCGCGGCGGCGGCATCTATCTGCTGGAGGGCCGCTTCCTGCACTCGCAGGTCGAGACGCCTTACGGTCCTCAGCGCATGACCGATGGCGGCGCGTGGCGTTTCGATCCGAAGACGTGGAAATGCGACCGCTACTTCCAGGCCGACGTGAATAATCCGTGGGGTTTTGCCAGCGACTACTGGGGGCAGAACTTTCTCGCGGACGCCTCGGGCGGCGATAACTACTACGCGCTGCCGCTCTCGATCAAGGTGCCGCACGGAAAGGAGATCGGGAAAGAAGGGACTTTCACCACGTCGAAAGTGCGCCCGACTTCCGGCGCGGAGTTTGTCGCGAGCCGGCATTTCCCAGATGAGGTGCAGGGCGATTTCATCCTTTGCAACAGCATCGGGTTTCTCGGCATCAAGCAGCACACGATGGTCGAGGACGGCGCGGGTTTCACCGGCAAGCTGCGGCACGATCTGCTGCAATCCAGCGACCCGAATTTTCGTCCGGCCGATCTCGAGTTCGCGCCCGACGGTTCGCTCTACGTCGTGGATTGGCACAACGCTCTCATCGGCCACATGCAGCACTCCGCGCGCGATCCGAACCGCGACAAAACGCATGGCCGCATCTACCGCATCACCTATCCCGCGCGCCCGCTGGTGAAGCCGCCCGTCGTCGCCGGCGCTCCGGTCGCGGCGCTGCTCGAAAACCTCAAGCTGCCTGAAGACCGCGTCCGCTACCGGACGCAGCGCGAACTCCGCGGACGCCCCGCCGCCGAGGTGCTGCCCGCCGTGAAAGCGTGGGCCGCGAAGCTCGACAAGAGCGACGCGAACTATGAGCACCACCTGCTCGAAGCGCTCTGGGCGACATGGGGTCAGGGCGCGGCGAAAGTCGATGCCGGCCTGCTGGCGCAATGCCTCACCGCGACGAAGCACCAGACCCGCGCCGCCGCGGTGAATGTGCTGCGCTACTCGTGGCAGCGCGTTCCGGGCAGCACGGAGCTTTTCCTCAAAGCCGCCCAGGACGAGCATCCGCGCGTGCGGCTCGAAGCGCTCGCCGCCGCCTCGTGGATGGACAACGCCGACGGCGCAAAAATCGCCGCCGAGGTGATGAGAAAGCCAATCGAGAAATGGATGCGCGAAGCCACCAAGGCCGCGATGTGGACGCTCGGCGACGACATGGACGCGGCGGTGAAAGCGAACACGATCGACCTCGCGAACAATCCGACGGCAGCGGAGGCGCTGGCTGGAAAGTTCACGTTTGTGGCCAAGCCCGCGCCGGAAGCCGCGCCGACCGTCGCGCTCCTAGGTGCCGAACTCGAACTCTACAAGATCGGCGAGGAGGTTTTCAAACGCGACGCCCACTGCGCCACCTGCCATCAGCCGAACGGCCAGGGCTTGCCAAACATGTATCCGACGCTGGTCAAAAGCCCGTGGGTCGAAGGCGACGAAGCGCGGCTGATCAAGATCACGCTCAAAGGCCTGTGGGGACCGCTCGAAGTCAACGGCCAGAAGTTCGATCCGAGCAAAGGCGTGCCGCCGATGATGGGTTTCGGCCCGTTGCTCACCGACAAGGAAATCGCCGGCGTCCTCAGTTACGTCCGAAACACCTGGGGCAACAAAGCCCCCTCAGTAAAGCCCGAAGCCGTCGCCGCGCTCCGCGAAAAGACCAAAGACCGGCAGAACTTTTACATGGTCGAGGAGATCCTGAAAGAGCACCCGCTGCCGGCGAAATAAGGGAGCGCCGCCCCGCGGCGTAAGACAGCCGTCCCGGCTGTCGTTGTGGGATAGCCGTCCCGGCTGTCCCACGCTTTTGGCCGCGGGAAATTTCCGTGTCATCGCGGCGCGGTGCGGGGAATCGCATTCGCGCCCCCACTTTCCCCGACGCCATCGGAAAGACGGACCAACAAACCGCGATGATCCGCGGCGGGGGCTAGACCTCACCGGCGCGAAGAAGCTGACCTTCAGGGCGCGCGGCGAGAAGGGTGGCGAAGCCGTCGGTTTCGAGTTTGGCCGCTCGCCGCGCCGAAGAAATTCACCGACACCGGCAAAGGCAAGCTCGAGAAAGTGGCGCTGAGCAAGGAATGGACACGCTACGAAATCGACGTCAGCGCGCAGGATCTCACGCGCATCAAGACCGGCTTTGTCTGGACCCTCGCCAGCCCCGGCCAGCCCATCACTTTCTACCTCGACGACATCCGCTGGGAGTAGCCCCGGTCGCCCCGCCGCAGATTGCTCCGAATTCCAAACGCGTTTGAAAACCGGACCTCCCCCAGCGGCGGAGGCTCTTCGGAAATTAGCTGGTGGCGTCAGCCACCGGAACCGCATTTCAAAGGAACCGAACTCCGGCAGGACTCGGAGAGATTCTTCGCCTCTCCCGGGGGCGCAACACGTTCCCTGCGTGATCCGACGGGTGACGTTACCGGTTAATTTCCCTCGACCCTGCCGGCCCGCACCGTCCGGCCTTCAACTCACTCTGTTGAAAACGGGTCTGCAAGCCGGCACGCGGGTTTTCAAAAGACGCTCCTCAGTTCGGCTGTCCCCGCTCCTTCAGATATTCGCTCATACTCTTCGCCAGCGTCACAAAGTCCGACTGGCCTGCCCCGGTTTTTGATCCACCAGTGCGGTCGCCCGGCGTTGTGCCGCTGCCGATGTAGCTTGCCGAGCACTTTCGCCTCCAGCACCGAAGCGAAAGCTGCCCGGTTCAGGAACTCGTCCCGAAACCGCCTGTTAAAGCGCTCGCTGTAGGCGTTCTGCCACCGGGCAGCCAGGCGGGATGTAGAGCGTCTTGAATCCGCGTCGCTGGATCGAATCCTGCACGGCCAGCGCCACGAACTCGGGGCCGTCGTCGCTGCGCATGAATTCCGGCGCGCTCCCACGTGCGATTACGGCCTCATCCAAGATGCGGATCACATCCTTGGACTCCATCCGCCGCTCCACTTCCAGCGCCACCAACTCCCGGCTGAACTCGTCGCAGAGCGGCAGCCCTTTGAGCCGCCGCCCATCCCCGGTCTGGTCAAAGACGAAGTCGTAGCTCCCCGCAACTGCTGTTGCTCCTGCAAGGCATGGATGAGCCGGGAAAAGCCCCGGAGCCCGTGGCCGCGGAGGCCCCACGGCGCTCGACCGGCCAATCGCCTCCGCGGGAACGCGGCGGAGGGCCAGATCGTGCTCGCCGGCTGCCTGGCCCATGAGCGGCGCAAGTTCCACGAAGCCCGCGAGACCGCGCCGAAAGTGGCAGGCTGGTTCCTCAAACACTTCCAAAACCTTGTGGTCGATGGTCATCTACCGTCTCCCGCGCGCGTCCCTGCGCTTACGCCCTCGAAGCCAAACTTCGGAACGCGCGAGCCGGTCCGAAGCTGCGCCAGGCCGAGCGTACCAGCGCGAGCCGACCGGTGCTGGCGCGGCTCCATCGTGCCTTAGTGCGGTTGAAAACCCAGCGCCGGTTCCTGCCCCGCAGCCTCATGGGCAAAGCCCTCGACGACGCGCTCAACCAATGGTCCTCGCTGCTCGTCTTCCTCGAAGACGGCCGGGTGGAGATCGACAACAACTTAGTCGAGAACGCCATCCGCCGACGGCGATCGGCAAGAAGAACTGGCTCTTCATCGGCGACGCCGGGGCCGGCCAGCGCAGCGCCATCATCTACACCATTATCGAAAGCTGCCGCCGGCGCGGCCTCGACCCCTTCGCCTACCTGCGCGCAGTGTTCACGCGGCTACCCACGATGACCAACTGGCAGGTCAAAGACCTCACGCCCGAAGCCTGGGCCAAGACGCAGCAGCGCGCCGATGGAAGCGCAGCGGCACGCGCGGCGGCGTAGGCGTCGTATCCCGCCGGGATACGAGCTGGATGACTGGTCAGGACGAAGCAGTGTCAAGAGGAGCCCGGGCGGACGCATACGGAACACTTCCAGAATCTTTACGCACTCGAAGCCCAGCTTCGGCAGGCGCGAGCCGGGCCGAAGCTGAGGCGAGCCACGCGGGCGAGCCTCAGCCGGCCGGTGCTGGCGCGGCTCCATCGTGCCTTGGTGCGGCTGAAAACCAAGCGTCGCTACCTGCCCCGCAGTCTCATGGGCCAAGCCATCGACTACGCGCTCAATCAGTGGTCCTCGCTGCTCCTCTTCCTCGAAGATGGCCGCCTGGAGGGTAAGCGTCCGCGCGAGCGCCACTATCTGAGCGAGCCATATTCGTCGTAGCGTATGGGCTATGACGAAAACGACCCTGCCGGATGAAATCCTCAAGAGC
>Ga0105044_10011136_pt1 | contig 12269 bp, 13 predicted proteins | sample MAT01_FD_78092 | JGI IMG/M metagenome (GOLD analysis project Ga0105044, IMG submission 78092) | Freshwater microbial communities from Lake Fryxell liftoff mats and glacier meltwater in Antarctica - MAT-01 | ecosystem: Environmental > Aquatic > Freshwater > Ice > Liftoff microbial mat | place...
ACGCGTGCCCTGGCCGGGCGTGCTGTCGATGGTCAGGCGGCCGCCAAAGTGCCCGGCCCGTTCGCGCATGCCCATGACGCCGAAGCTGTGCGGATCGGTAAGCGCGGCGGGCGCCGCGCCCGCGCCGTCGTCGCGCACGTCCAGGTACAGCACCGGGTCGGGCGGGCCGTCCACGGCAATGTGCATGCGCACGCTGCGCGCCTTCGCGTGCCGGGCCACGTTGGACAGCATCTCCTGGAAGATGCGGAACACGGCGATGGCCACGCCGCCTTCGGGCGGGCTGACGGCGGCTGCCACATGCACCTGCAGCGTGGCGTCTAGCTCGCTGCTTTCGATGAAGTCCTGCGCATGCCATTCCAGCGCTGCCCACAGGCCCTGATGGTCCAGGATGCTGGGACGCAGGTCGGTGATGATGCGCCCCACGTTGTCCACGGCAGTGTCGATCAGCCGACCCATGCCCGTGCACTTGGCCACCAGTTCGGGCTGGGGGGCCACCCGCTTGCCCAGCCAGTGGGTGTCCATCTTCAGCGCCACGAGCAGCGAACCCAGCTCGTCGTGGATCTCGCGGGCGATGCGCGTGCGCTCGGCCTCGCGCACGGTTTCCAGGTGGTTGGCCAGGTCGCGCAGCTGGCGTGTGCGCTCGGCCACGCGCAGTTCCAGTTCCTCATTCGTGCGGCGCAACAGGTCTTGCGCCTGGCGGCGTTCGGTGATGTCGACGAAGGTGACCACCGCGCCCAGCACCTGGCCGTGTTCGATGACGGGGTAGCTGCTGTATTCGGCCCAGAAGCTGGAGCCATCGGCGCGCCAGAGCACCTCGTCGTCGATGCGGCAGGGCAGGCCGCGACGGAAGGCGTTGTAGATGGGGCAGTCGCACTCGGGGTAGTGCCGGCCGTCGCCATGGGTGTGGTGGATGAGCTCGTGCATGTTCTGGCCCAGCACCTGTTCGGTGCGACAACCCAGCATTTGCGCCGCAGCGCGGTTCACGAAGGTGCATCGGCCGTCCATGTCGATGCCGAAGATGCCCTCTCCCGTGCTTTCCAGCAGCAAGGTCAGGCGGTCTGGGGTGGACTGCACAAGCTTGGACATGCCTGGCTGAGCGCAAGCCCCATGCCAGGGCGCGGTTGGCTGCGGGCGGATAGGCAATTCAAACGCACTCTCTATCCCAAAGGCCCCCGTCAATGCTCTTGAACACCCACTGGTGCGGTCCTTGGGTTCCGGTTCGGCAGCGGCCTGTTGAGGGTCGACCGCAGCCCGAAAGGGCGTCATCCGTGGCGGCCGTCTCCGGGTTTTCCGGGCGATGGGGTGTGGTGCAGTCTGGGGCGTGGCAAGGGCGCCTAGCGGGCGCCCCTTCGGTCGCCCACGCAGCCAGCCGCTGCATGAACTCCAGCGGCGACATCACCAGGTGCGTGGTGCCGTCGCGCCAGGGGGTCTTGAGCCTGAGCACGACTTGCCCGGCCGCGTTGGTTTGCACGCGATCTTCTGTCCTGGGCCGGGCGCGTGATGTAGCGGCAAAGCTGCTCCAGCGCCTGGCGATCATCGGTAGCACAGCGCACGGCGGCGTGCTGCTCTGTTGCCGGCGATGTCGGCACACAGCGATTGCTTGAAGGCGGCGTCCCTGGGCATGCCTTGCAGGCCGCGCTCGCGCTTGCAAGCGCGAACTCTTCGCGAGGCACGGGACCGTCCGCAAGGACGGTCCCATGTCCACGCTCAGCGCCTTGCACCGTCAGCACCTTCTGGCCGGCGCGTGGGCCGAAGGCGATGCGGTAGGTGCACGCGGCGGCCTGCAACGGCCAGAGCACGCGGGCCTCGTCCGAATCGGCGTCGTCGTCGGCCTTGCAGGTCTGGCCCTGCTCTTCGACGAGCATCCCCCGACGGTTGAGCAGCTTGCGTCATGCGGGTGATGATCTTGTGCAGCACCGCCTGCAGCGACTCATCGGTTGGCGCGGGCACTTCGACGAAGACAGGTTCGCCTTCGGTGTCGCACCGGTACACACCGTCCAGCACCAGGCAGTGAAGGTGAATGTTCAGATTGGCGGCCGAACCCGTCATTGGCAAGCTCGGCTGGATCAGCGTGACCGCGCCACTGTCGGCCTCGTCAGCCTTCAGACCCGCCTGATCGAGCAGAAAACGCGTGATGGCGCGATGCAACACCTGCAGCACGGGCGTTACCAGCTTGGGTTGCGCGGCCTGCCGCTGGCGCTGATCGGCGTGATGCTGGCGCTGCTGCTGTGGAAGAGCACGTTGAACGTGTTCTCGATGATCGGTCTGGTGATGCTGATGGGCCTGGTGACGAAGAACGCGATCCTGCTGGTGGACTTTGCCAATCAGGCGCGCAAGGCCGGGGCGACGGTGGCTGATGCGCTGCTGGAGGTCGGCCTGACACGCATGCGGCCGATCGTGATGACGACGGCAGCGATGGTTTTCGGCATGCTGCCGCTGCCGCTGCCGCTGCCGCTGGCGCTGAACGACGGCGCTGAACGACGGCGGCGAGCTGCAAGCCCCGATGGGCCGCGCGATCATCGGCGGCGTCATCACCTCGACGCTGCTGACGCTGGTGGTGGTGCCGGTGCTGTACAGCTATCTGGTGCGGGTGAAAAAGCCCAAGTCGGTGGTTCAGCACGGCACCGCGGTGCAAGCCGGTGGCGCCCCCGGGCCGCTGCCGATGCCGGCCGATCGGGACTGAACGCGATGGTAGTATGGGAACCCATATCCGGGGGCCCATACGACCATGAAGACGACCATCGAGATTGCCGACCCGCTGTTCGAGCAAGCCAAACGTGAAGCGGCGCGGCGTGGCACCACGCTGCGTGCGCTGGTCGAGCAGGGCTTGCGCGAGACGCTCGCGCAGCCGGCACCGCGCAAGCCTTTCAAATTCAAGCCCGTGGTCTTCTACGGCGGCGGCGGCATGCGCCCCGAGGTGGCTGCCGGCGGCTGGCCGGCGATCCGCGACATCATCTACGAAGGCCACGGCGCTTGATCGCCGTCGATACCAACCTGCTGGTGTATTCAGCGCGGCGAGACATGCCGCTGCACGCCGTCGCGGCGGCCCGCATCGCCGGGCTGGTGCAGTCCGGCCAGCCCTGGTGTATCCCGTGGCCCTGCGTGCACGAGTTCATCAGTGTGGCCACCAACCGCAGGCTGTTCGAGGTGCCGATGCCGCTCGAAGTGGCCTTCGACGCGATCGATGCTTGGCGCGCGACGCCGCACTTTGCTTTCATTGGCGAAGCGCCAGGGCATCTGGCGCGGCTGCGCGACACCGCGCTCACCGGCCGCATCAGCGGCGCGTTGATCCACGACGCCCGCATCGCCGCCATCTGCATCGACCACGGCGTGCACGAGCTGTGGTCGGCCGACCGCGACTTCGGCCGCTTTCCGGCGCTGAAGGTGATGAATCCGCTGGTCCGCGTTTGACCGCGCCGCCGTCGGCCTGCTCGGCCTTCAGCCCGGCCTGATCGAGCAGGAAGCGTGTGATGGCGCGGTGCACGACCTGCAGGACGGGCATTGGCAGCTTGGGTTGCGCGGCCAGCAGCAGGCGCAGCGGAATCGGCAACGACAGTACCCACTGGCGCACCGGCACACGCGGGACGACTGTCGCGTAAGTCCGGTGCCTGGCACCCCTTCAAGTCGATCTCACGGTGGCAGCCAGCGCGGGCGGCCACCTGGGCGATGGGCTTCTTCGTCCGTTCTTCACGGCGGCACCAAACTCAGTGCGTTTGAACGCCTCGAGCGTGTGGCGTGAAGCCGTCGATGACCGGCGTCAGTGATAGTCCTCTTCACGCTGGTGGCGTACCGCGAGCACCAGGACTCTTGACGGGCTGACGATCTCGAACAGCGCGACATACCCGGTACCTCCGAACGGAATGATCAATTCCCGCTGGGCTGGGTTCTGGGCGGCTTTGCGGAAGCTGAAGGGCGTGATCGCCAGCCTGTGCTTCGCAGTCGCTCTGATCGCTTCGATCGCGGCTTGGGCTCGATCAAGGTCTTCAGTCGTCTCGGACCGTTCGAGCAAGAAGTCAAAGAGACGTTCCAGGTCATCCACAGCCGCAGGAGACAGCTCGACGACAAAGCTCATCGGCCAAGCTTCTTACGCTTGGCGTCAAGCCTGGATTGCAGTCTTTCCAGGACGGGTTCAATGGGCACGGAAACGCCTGTCCGGTGGTACTCCTCGGACGCAGCTTGTGCCCGAGCGTGGAATGCGGTCTGGACGCGCCTGAAAGCGATGGCGTCTCGCACCGTCGCTTCGACGAAGTCGGTCAGGGTCTCGCCCTGCCTGAGAACGGACTCGAGCTCTGCGCGCAACTCTGGTTCAACGCGGATTTGGGGTATGACAGCGGACTTCATCGGGGCAGTGTATTGCGATTGAGTTACGGCTCCAACCGGCCTCGTCGGCGTGCGCGCCCGACCGGACGGCGGAAGTCGCTTGCGTCGGCCTGCCCAGGAGCGGGCACAGGCTCGACTCATCGCGGTCTCGGCGATCGTGATACCGCGTGTCTGCAAGGCCGCGGCGCCATAGCTATCGGGCGTGAGCGCGGTAGCAAATCCGTGGCACTGACGCCAGACAAAACGGCGCACGCAGTCCGGCAACTCAGTCCGGCAACTCAGTCATTTGTGGCAGCAACACGGCGTGTCGCCCGTTGATTGGCATGCAGAATCCGCGAACAGTCCTTGACCCCATCGGGTTCGTCGTCGCGAGGCTTGGCCGGGCCGAAAAGAACAAGATTAGTCCTTATGAATCAACAGCTTAGTCCATGGCACTTGAGTGTGGCGCCCATGATGGCGTGGACCGACAGCCACTGCCGCGTCTTCCACCGCCTGATCACGCGGCACACGCGCCTGTACACCGAGATGGTGACCACGGGCGCTTTGTTGCATGGTGATGTGCCGCGTCACCTGGACTTCAGCCCACTAGAGCACCCGGTGGCATTGCAGCTGGGCGGCAGCGAACCGGCTGATCTGGCGCATTGCGCCAAGCTGGCCGCGCAGTGGGGTTACGACGAGGTCAACCTCAACTGCGGCTGCCCCAGCGAACGGGTGCAGCGCGGTGCTTTTGGCGCGTGCCTGATGGCCGAACCCGAGTTGGTGGCCGACTGTGTGAAGGCCATGCGCGACGTGGTGGACCTGCCCGTGACGGTGAAACACCGCATCGGCATCGACCGTGGCGAGAACTACGACTTCGTGCGCGACTTTGTCGGCACCGTGTCGCAGCGCGGCGGCTGTCAGGTGTTCATCGTGCACGCGCGCAACGCCTGGTTGCAGGGCCTGAGCCCCAAGGAAAACCGCGAGGTGCCACCGCTGCGGCATGAACTGGCCTGGCGGCTGAAGGTCGACTTTCCGGCGCTGACCATCGTCATCAACGGGGGCTTCACACAAGACGAGCAGATCGAAACGCAGCTGCAGCACGTCGATGGCGTGATGGTGGGCCGGCATGCCTACCACGAGCCTTTTGCGATGGCCGACTGGGACCGCCGCTTTTTTGGTGCTGGTGGGCCTGCGGCCACCCGAGACAGCATCGAGCAGGCCTATGTGGCCTACATGGACGGGCTGGCGGCGCAGGGCACGCCCTGGTCGCATGCGTCGCGCCACATGCTGGGCTTGCGCAACGGTTTGCCGGGTGCACGGCGCTGGCGCCAGGTGTGGTCTGACCACCGGCTGAAGGCGCTGTCGCCGCATCAGGTGATGGCCCAGGCGGCGGCTGGCAGTGCCCGACTCCCTGCCTTGGCTTAGCATCTTCTGGCGCCGTGCCCGCCCCGGGCCGCCGCGCACCCACCCACAGAAGGAAACCCGACCGTGACCCAACCCTTGCTGGCCATCATCGGGGGCAGCGGCCTTTACGACCTGCCGGGCCTGACCGACACGCGCTGGGAGACCGTGGACACCCCTTGGGGCGCGCCGTCGGACCAGGTGTTTCGCGGCCGCCTGAACGGCGCTGAACTGGCCTTTTTGCCACGCCACGGGCGCGGCCATCGCATCCCGCCTTCAGAGGTGAACTACCGCGCCAACATCGCCGCACTCAAACAACTGGGCGCGACCGACGTGTTGTCGATCTCTGCCGTGGGCGGTCTGCGGGCCGACCTGCCGCCAGGCACCTTTGTCATCGTCGACCAGTTCATCGACCGCACCTTTGCCCGCGCCAAGAGCTTCTTCGGCACCGGCATGGTGGCGCATGTGTCCATGGCGCAACCGGTGTGCCCGCGCCTGGGAGACCACGTGCAGGCCGCGTTGGCGGGGCAGGGCGTGCCCCATGCACGTGGCGGCACCTACCTGGTGATGGAAGGCCCGCAGTTCAGCACCCTGGCCGAAAGCCAGCTCTACCGCAGCTGGAATGCCAGTGTCATTGGCATGACCAACATGCCCGAAGCCAAGCTGGCCCGCGAAGCCGAGCTGTGTTACTGCTCGGTGAGCATGGTCACCGACTTCGACTGCTGGCACATCGGCCACGAAGCCGTGACGGTGGACGCCGTCATCCAGGTGCTGCTGGCCAACGCGCAGGCGGCCAAGACGCTGGTGGCGGGCCTGGCCGGCACCATCAGCGCCGACGCCCAGGCCGCAGCCTGCAGCTGTCGCCAGGCGCTGAGCTTTGCACTCATCACCGCACCCGAGGCACGCGACCCGGCACTGGTGGCAAAGCTCCAGGGTGTGGCCGGGCGTGTGCTGAAGCCGGCACCATGATCGTCGCCGGCCAGGCCTTGCGACCACTGCGCGCCATGCCCGGGCGCGACGCGGTGGAGGTCATCGACCAGCGCCTGTTGCCGCACCGGCTGCAAATGGAACGGCTGGCCACGCCCCAGGCCGTGTTCACCGCCATCCGCGACATGTGGGTGCGGGGCGCGCCGCTCATCGGTGCCACCGCCGCTTACGGCGTGGCCCTGCAGTGCAACACCGATGCGTCCGACGCTGCGTTGGCGGCCAGCACGGCGTGGTTGCGGTCGTCGCGCCCAACGGCGGTGAACCTGATGTGGGCGCTGGACCGCATGGCCCGCGTGCTGGGCCCGCTGCAGCCGCAGCAACGCCGCGCGGTGGCCTGGGACGCGGCGGACGCCATCGCTGAAGAAGACGTGCTTGTGAACGCTGCCATCGGCCAGCACGGCCTGGCGCTGCTGCAGGCCGCGGCCGCGCGCAAGCTTCAAAACAGTGCGGGCCCGGTGCAGGTGCTGACACATTGCAACGCCGGCTGGCTGGCCACCGTGGACTGGGGCACAGCCACTTCGCCCATCTACCAGGCGCACGCAGCGGGCCTGGCCGTTCATGTGTGGGTGGACGAAACGCGGCCGCGCAACCAGGGCGCGAGCCTGACGGCCTGGGAACTGGCCCAGGCCGGTGTGCCGCACACACTGGTGGCCGACAACGCGGGCGGCCACCTCATGCAGCGCGGCCAGGTGGACCTGTGCATCGTGGGCTGCGACCGGGTCACCGCACGCGGCGACGTCTGCAACAAGATCGGCACCTACCTGAAGGCGCTGGCGGCGCACGACAACGGGGTGCCGTTTTACGTCGCCATGCCCACATCGACGCTGGACCTGGGCCTGAGCGACGGCCTGGCCGAAATCCCGATCGAAGAGCGTTCGGCACGTGAGGTCACGCACCTGCAAGGCCTGGCGGCCGATGGCGCGCTGGTAGAGGTGTGTCTTGCGCCCGAAGGTACGGCCGCTGCCAACCCGGCTTTCGACGTCACGCCGGCACGGCTGGTCAGCGGCCTGATCACCGAACACGGTGTGGTGCCTGCGCAGGAAGCGGCGCTGCGCCAGCTGATGAAGGGGCGCGCATGAACGACGATGAAACCACGGTCCGCGCCGGCATCGTGGCTGCCGTGCAGCGCCTGGACGCACTGGGCATGAACCGGGGCAGCACGGGCAATGCCAGTTGCCGCTGGGGCGATGGCATGCTGATCACGCCCACGGGCATGGGCGCCGATGATGTGCGCGAGCAAGACATGGTGTGGATGGGCTGGGATGGCACGCAGCGCGGCGACTGGGCGCCTTCGTCCGAGTGGCACTTCCACCAGGCCATCTACACCGCGCGGCCCGACCTGCACGCGGTACTGCACACCCATTCCACGCACGCCACGGCCTTGGCCTGCCTGCGGCGCGAGCTGCCGGCCTTCCACTACATGGTGGCGGTGGCCGGTGGCGACAACGTGCCTTGTGTGCCCTACCACCTGTTCGGCACCCAGGCCTTGTCAGAAGCGGTGGCCGCCGCCATGGCCGATCGTCATGCTTGCCTGATGGCCAACCACGGCATGGTGGCGGCCGGTGGCACCTTGGCGCAGGCCATGAAGGTGCTGGTGGAAATCGAAGCCTTGTGCCAGACCTACCTGCAAGCCTTGGCCGTGGGCGAACCGGCGCTGTTGTCGCAGGCGCAGATGCTCGAGGTCATCGAGCGTTTCACGCACTACGGCAAAGCCGCACGCGCCTGAGCAGTTGCTCGTGCGGAAACGAATCGCGCCCTCATGAGTGCCCTGACGTCAAAGGGCCGGGGCCGGGTCCTTTTTTTGCGGCCAGGTGGCCAGCAGCAGGCCGGCCAGCGCCAAGCCCAAGGCCAGCGCGTGCGGCAGGCCGAAACCTTCACCCAGCACCAGCGCGCCCACCAGCGCCGCGCCCACCGGCAGCAGCACCATGAAGACGCCGGCCTGTGACGACGGCACATGGCGCAGGCCCTGCATCCACAGCCACACGCTGACCATGCTGGCTGCCAATGCATAGAAGACCAGCAAGCCCCAGGTGCCTGCCGCCACGGCACCGAAGTCGAAGCTCAGCGCCTGCCAGATGCCGAAGGGTGTGACCAGCGCCAGCCCCCACAGGTTGATGAGCGCACTGATGCGGCGTGGCGTCACCTGACCCGTCAGCTGCTTGCCGATCACGACGTAACAAGCTTCGCAGACCACGGCGCCCAGCAGCAGCGCATAACCCCAAAGCGAATCGGCATCGCCAGCCGCCGCCTGTGGCGAAGCGCGGGCGTAAGCCAACAGGGCGATGCCGGCCACCGCGCAGGCGATGGCCACTGCCACCCGGGGCCGGATGTGTTCACCCAGTGCCAACCGCGACAGGATCGCGATGGCCGCCGGAATCGCCGCCATCGTGACACCCGCAGCCATCGCCGATGTCAGCGCCACGCCGTACAACATGCAGATGCTGAACAGGAAGTTGCCCAGGAAGCTCTCCCAGAACAGCAGGCGGCGGTCGCGCGGCGACAGCGGCGCCTCGGCAGGGCCGCGCCGCACCCAGTGCAGCATGGCCACTGCCGCGATGCCAAAACGCAGCCACGCCAGCAGCAGCACCGGAAACACAGCCACCAGCAGCTTGGACAGGCCGACGTAGCTGCCCACGAGCAGCGTGCTGGCGGCCAGGCTGGCGTAAGCCCAGACGGGCACGGCGCTCAAGGGCGCGCCAGGCCCACGTCTGGCAGAGCAGGGCGGTGTTTCAACGCGTTTGCCATGGCCTGCTCGACGAATGTCCGGTCGGCATCCGGCAAAGCCAGTCTCGGCGGCCGGGTGCGCCAGCTGCCATGTCCCACCAGGTGTTCACACAGCTTGATGCACTGCACCAGGTCAGGCCTGGCGTCCAGGTGCAGGAGTGGCATGAACCACTCGCAGAGCGGCACCACCTTGGCCATGCCGTCCACCTTCTGCCGCGCCGCTTCTTTGGTGGTTTCGATGGCAAACACGCTGGTGAATTCGGCCGCGCCGCAGATCACGGGCACACACCCTGCGGCCACCGACACGGCTGTCTCCATGATCGGGCTCTTTTCCGCGCGGGTGAGCGAAGTGTTCTCGCCCGCCGTGCCGCAGATCACCAGGCCCGAGACACCGTCGCGGACGAGTGCGCCGATGACCGCCGCCGTGGCGTCGATTTCCAACGAAAAGTCGTCGCGGAACTGCGTGGTGAGGGCGGGAAAAACGCCTTGCCAGGCGACGGCCGGTGTTGTCATGGGGTTGCGGTGGGCGGTATGGATGGGCATGTGAGGGCGGCTCGCTGCATCGTACAGTTTGCTTCGTCTCGACTGAGCTGCTTGCCATGCCCGACACAACCACCGCACGGCCCGCCCGATTGATCGATTCGCACACGGGTGGCGAGCCCACACGGCTGCTCATCAGCGGCGGCCCGGACCTGGGCAGCGGCAGCATGGCCGACCGCCTGCAGCACTTTCGCCAGCACCACGACACCTGGCGCCGCGCGCTGGTGAACGAGCCACGTGGGAGCGACGTGCTGGTCGGCGCGCTGCTTTGCGAAGCGCAGGACCCGTCACATGCCTGCGGCGTGATCTTCTTCAACAACGTGGGCTTCCTGGGCATGTGTGGCCACGGCACCATCGGCCTGGTGGCCACGCTGGCGCACCTGGGGCGGCTGACCCGCGGCACCCACACCATCGAAACGCCGGTGGGCCCGGTGCAGGCCACGCTGCATGCCGATGGCAGCGTGACTGTGGCCAACGTCGCTGCCTACCGACACCTGCGGCACGTGGCGGTGGACTTGCCCGGTGTCGGCCGCCTGCATGGCGACGTGGCCTGGGGCGGCAACTGGTTTTTCCTGTGCCACGACCATGGCTTGCTGCTGCTACCCGCGCACATTGCCGAACTCACAGCACGTGCCGAATCGCTGCGGCAGGCCCTGGTCGCGCAGGGCATCACGGGTGCAGGTGGTGCAGAGATCGACCACGTCGAACTGCTGGGCCCGGCGCAGGACACCCGCCGCGACCCCGCCTTCAGCGGCCGCAGCTTTGTGCTGTGCCCAGGCGGCGCCTACGACCGATCACCCTGCGGCACCGGCACCAGCGCCAAGCTGGCTTGCCTGGCTGCAGACGGGGTGCTGGCACCGGGCGAGTTGTGGCACCAGGAAAGTGTCATCGGCAGCGTGTTTGCGGCGCACTACCAGGCCGCTGCAGCGTGTGCCCCGGGTATCCAGCCTTTCATCCATGGCCGCGCCTACGTGACGCTGGACGCCACCGTGGTCTTCGACCCCGAAGATCCCTACGCCTGGGGACTTTGATGAGCGATGCTGCCGACTGCGTGGTCGTCGGCGCTGGCATCGTGGGTTGCTGCACCACGTTTCGCCTGCAGCAGGCCGGCCAGCGCTCAGCGCTGAACGATTGTTGGCGGTTGTGAGTTCACGAGCAATGGCTGACGGGCCCTTGTCCTACAGCAACCCGGGCGAGCGCAGCACCGTCTGCGGTGGTGCCGTCCGGCAGACGCAGGACCAGCGGAATCCGACACTGGTGACTCAATTCATCCGACGAGGAGTCCCACGTGCTGCCCTCAAGCCGACTGTCCAAGCGTTATCCAGCCGTTAGCCCGATTGGCCCGATTAGCCCGATTAGCCCGATTAGCCCGCTGGGCGTGTCCTTGTTCCTGGTAGCGGCGCTGGCTGCGGCGCCCAGCTGGGCGCTGACCCGCATCGAACAAGCCGAGATCCATGCCCGCTACAAACAAGAGCGTGCGGCCTGCATGGTCAAGCAAGACACGGCAGACCGCAGCGCCTGCCTGCAAGATGCTGTCGTGGGTCAAGCTGCAGCCTTGCGCGACAGGCCCAAGGATCTGGACCCGAACTATGCCGCCAACCAGCTGAAGCGTTGCCAGGCCTTGCCAGTGAACCTGCGCAAGGACTGCCTGTCCCGCATGCGCGGTCACGGCACTGTCAGCGGCAGCGTGGACTCGGGCGGCATATACCGCGAACTGGTGACCATTACCCCGGGTGCAGCGGTGCCGGCCGCCTCCCCGGTTCCGTCGGTCAGTGACACGGCACCGTCGAAGAACTGAGTTGGCGCGTCAAAAGGCCGTTGCGTAGCGGTCCAGTTCCCAGCCGCTGACATGGCGGCAGTAGGCCCTGAACTCACGGCGCTTCAGGCGCACAAACTCGACGCTCAGCGTGTCCCCCAACGCGGCGGTGATGACCGGGTCGGCTTGCAGCGCGTCCAGGGCTTCCTGCAGCGATTGCGGCAGCAGTGGGATGCCTTGTGAACGTATCCGGTCCAGCGGCCAGATGAACAGGTCGTCGGTGCAGGCGGGGCCCGGGTCCAGGCTGCGGTCAATGCCGTCCAGTCCAGCGGCAATGAGTGCTGCCGTGGCCAGATAGGGGTTGGCGCTGGCGTCGGGCACGCGCCACTCGAACCGGCCCGGCAGCGTGCGCAACATCGCCGTGCGGTTGTTGGGTCCATGCGCCACGTAGGCCGGTGCCCAGGTGGTGCCGCTGATCGATTCACCCACCATCAGGCGCTTGTACGAGTTGACCGTTGGCGCGGCCAAGGCGCACAGCGCACCGGCATGGGTCAGGACTCCG
>Ga0105044_10011139_pt1 | contig 12268 bp, 7 predicted proteins | sample MAT01_FD_78092 | JGI IMG/M metagenome (GOLD analysis project Ga0105044, IMG submission 78092) | Freshwater microbial communities from Lake Fryxell liftoff mats and glacier meltwater in Antarctica - MAT-01 | ecosystem: Environmental > Aquatic > Freshwater > Ice > Liftoff microbial mat | place...
ATCGCCATAACCCAGTGTTTGCCCGCTTCCCTTTCGTGCTTTCGTGCTTTCGTGCTTTCGTGATCCTTTTGTATTACTCCATCCACCTTACACTCGAACGGCACCTGCCCGATCGCGGTGCCGTTCGGATAACTTCGTCCTAGAAGTCCGGTACTCTTCGGAAGCGATCCCCAGTTGCAAGTCGGCAAACTTTGTAAAAACGACAATCGCCTGTCGGTAATTTCCACTTGTAAATTCAGTGAAACAGGTTATTCACCCCGTTCTTCCGACCCCAATCGGCACAACGGCCTGGGCAGATTCCGATGCAATCCCGCGGCACGCCATCGGTACGACTCTCTCTTGAACAACTGGAATGCCGCGAACTCATGAGTGCCGGTTGGGCGCTTGAGACGTTCGACAACGCCACTCCACGAACGCTTCCCACGGGTTGGCAGCAGTGGAGCAGCACGGCGAACACTCCGGTTCAGGTAATCGACGGGGCAGGGTTCGGGTCCAACAATGGTCTGGCGACTGTTGGCCGAAGCAATACCACTGCCCGCGCGTGGCAGACCGGCACCTCTGAAAAAGATGTGCAACTGCAGGCGGACGTCTTCCTCAACTCGCTGGCCCCGATCCAACTCTTTGCCCGCGGCCAGAACCTCGATACCACCCGACCTACCTATTATGCCGTCACCGTCACGCGCGGCATGGAAGTCAGCCTGCAGCGCGTTGTCAACGGTGTGTCGACCACGCTGGGCAAAGTCACCAGCGACGACTGGCTGAGCAATCAGTGGGTACGCGTCAATCTGCAGGCACAGGGCTCGAAGCTGACGGTGCAGATCTTTCGCACCGACACGGCCCAGTACCTCAACAGCACCGGCGAATGGCAAAGTGCCCCCGCCAGCGTGATCTCGCTGACCGATACGGCGATCACCACCGCGGGACGCGTCGGCATCAACCGTAATCCGGGTGTCAACGGCCAGGTGGCGATCGACAACTTCGCTGTCAACAAAACGCTGACGACAACGACGCTGACGGCATTGAATCAGCAGGACTTCGGCAGCAATCTCACACGCGGGTTGCCGGCCAACTGGTCGTCGTACACGAATACGCAGGGCCAAACGTTGCAGGTCAGTGCCTCCAACAAGGCGCTGACCGGGTCGTCCGCCATCGGCGTCACTGGCGATTCGGGCCTGGTGGCCCGCGCCTGGTCGAACACTCAGTTCCCGGCGGACGTGCAGGTTTCGGCTGCCCTCTATCTCGACAGCCTGGTGCCCGCTCTGGTGTTCGCACGCGGGCAGGATGTCGACACCGACAGCCCCGAATACTACGGCCTATCGATCACACGCGGGGCGACAGTTCAACTCGTTCGCGTCATCGACGGACGCACGACCGTCCTGGGCACCGTCACCACTGATGCCTGGCTGGGCAAGCAGTGGGTGCAGACGACATTGTCTGTTTCCGGCACCACGTTGCGGGCACAAGTCTACCGGTCGGATACCGGCCAATACCTGATGTCCGACGGCCAATGGTCGGCCCTGCCGGTGTGGGCAATCGAGAAGACTGACGGCACGATCCGCGGACCGGGCAAGGCGGGCATCGGCCGGTCGAGCGGCTACACCGGCAGCGTGTCGTTCGATAACTTCCTCGTCACCGCGGCCGCGGGAACAACGACGACCCCGACCACGCCCCCGACCGATCCGACCCCGGCGGGCTCGCGCACATTCGACTTCGACACCTCAAGGGCCGGGGCGCTGCCTTCCGGCTGGTCGTCCTACTCGAAGACCAATCAGGGTAAATTCGCCGTCACCAGTTCACCCGCCCTCAGTGCCCCGAACGCACTCAGCAGCGTCGGCGGCAGCGATGTCGATACCCGCGCCTGGTTCGCGGGACAGACTTACAGCGATTCGCAGATCGTCGGCTCCTTCCTGGTGGACGGGTTGGCCCCGTCGATGCTGTTCACGCGCGGTACGAACCTCAGCAGCGCGCAGGCCAGCTACTACGGCGTCAGCGTTTCGCGCGGGCTGTCGATCGATCTGTTCATGATGAACAACGGCCAGCGCACCCGCCTGGCAACGCTCAGTTCGGCCACCTACGTCAGCAACGTCTGGCTCACGGTCGGGCTACGCACCGTGGCAAACACGCTTGAAGTCGTTGTCTTCCGGCAGGACACACAGCAGTACCTGGCCGCCAACCGCACCTGGCAATCAGCCGCCACCGCGGCCATCAGCACCACCAATGGCGCGCTGCGCAGCGGCTACTCCGGTGTCGGCCGGCCCGCGGCGTACAGCGGGCGCGTACTGGTCGATAACGTGTCGCTCGTCGATCTCGCGAACAGCACACCGCCGACGCCGCCGGACGATTCGCCCAACACGCCCGGGCCCGAGACGCCGGGTCCCGGCACGAACAACGGCACGACGGGAGTGCAGCACTACGGCCATATCCGTATCGCGCAGTTGGCCTACTACGGCACGCCGATCGGCGACTTCGAGACCAACCTGCTGAAGAAGAGTGTCGACCTCGTTGTCGCCAATCCCGTTTATCTCGATCAGATGGAAGCGGTCGCCCCCGGCACCAGCAAGCTGATCTACACCAATTACTCGAACGTCTACCTCGATCTTCTGACGGACTGGCTGGCCTACGCCGACCGCAACGGCATCGACCGCGAGAGTGCCTTCTACCACGTGAACCAGGCGATGAGCTTCACCGGCAACAGCGGGTCGTCGCGGCCGGTCAGCTGGTTCTGGTCGGTGCAGCGCGGCACCGCGGCCGGGACCTGGACCGACTTCACGCGCAGCGCCCGCAAGAATGCCGAGAACTTCGCACTCGGGGCGATGGGTGAGTCGGTCGTGATCGGCTATCCCGAGAAGTTCCGCGAAATCAACGTAGCCCTGCAGCGGGCCGCGGGCGCGGGGTGGAAGTCGGTCATCGAGTATGCCTCGGCCGTCGACGCCAACGGCAAGCCGACCGCGTGGAAGACGCTGAACGTGACCGGCGATGCGACCAACGGCTTCCGCAGTAACGGAACGATCACGTTCGACCCGCCCCCGGCCGACTGGAAGGCCGCGAGCATCGGCGGCAGCGATCGGTTCTACTACGTCCGCATCCGCACCATCGGTAGTGGCACCGCCCCGACCGTCAGTACGGTGCTGGGTCGCGACTATGTGCGGGCCAACGGTACCACCAGCGGTGTTGTACCCGCCTTCGACAAGGCCGCCGACAGAAACAACGACGGCTATCTCGACGATGCGGAATACGCGAAACGTCGGCCCGGCTTCGATGCGCGATTCGTTTACGAAAGCCGGGTGTTCTACCCCGCCTACGGGCAGATGCGCTTTGCGACGAATGTCTCGAATGCCGCGTTCCAGAAATGGTCGGCCGATTACAGCTATCGCTATCTGGCCGGCTACCCGAACGCGGATGGCCTGTTCGCGGACAACTCCTTCGGCCGGCTGCAGATCGATCAGTCCCGTCTGCAGGAGTCGCTGACGAACTACGCGGAAGACTACGGCAAGCTGCTTGCGGGCGTGAACACGAAGATCGCCCCGCGCTGGGTGCTGGCCAACACGGCCGGGGCCGGCAAGAGCGCCGACCCGATCGTCCGCAACGGCGTGGCCTTCCTGGAAGAGTTCGCCCTGCGGCCGCTGGTGACCAACACGACGCAGTTCGAAGACATCGCCGCGCTGGTCAAGTCGCGGTTGGCATTATCGGGTGGCAAGGGGACGGCGATTCTCGACACCTACCCGCAAGGCGGCTCACCCACCGATTCCCGCACGCAGATCGCCGCTCTGTCGTACTACTACCTGCTGGCTGAACCGAAGCAGACATACCTGATGTTCAACGGCGGCTACGAGCCGGCCACATCGTGGACCCGGCACTGGAGCGAAGCGGTCACCTACAACGTCGGCCTGCCGAGGGGGACATGGTCCATCCTGGCCACCGGCAAGGACCCCGGAAGGACATCGCTGACCTACAAGATCTACCAGCGGGAATACGACAACGCACTCGTGCTGTACAAGCCGCTGTCTTATCATCAGAGACTCGGCACCGGCACGCTCTCCGATTCCACGGCCACGACGCACATCCTCAACGGCAACTACCGCACGCTGAACGCGAACGGAACGCTCGGCGCGGTGATCAACCGCATCACCCTCCGGAATGGCGAAGGGGCGATCCTGGTCAAGGCGTAGCTGCTGCAATCGCCCGATGCCGAGCCTGTCGTTCCGAACCGGCACCGTGCATCGCTTCGCCGCGCGGCAGTTCGTCCAGCACGAACCCCGCCAGGAAACTCGGATGATCGGTCCGCCCGTCGCGGCGGTAATCCCGGCCCAACGCTCGCGCGGCCTCGTCCGTCAATTCCGGGTTGCATTCACGCACGAAGCGCAACAGCAACTCGAACGACCGGACCAGGGCAATGCCATGCGTCTGCTTCGTCGTGTCCCACAACCAGTTGCTCAGTTCCATGAAGCGCGCGAATGGTGAGCCGTCGCGCATGAGCAATGGCAGCGTCTGCGTGAAGCGGCCCGAGTTCGCGAACAGGTCCCAGTAGCGCGCGAAGCGCCGCAGCCTGCACATGGTCGCGAAGTCGATCAGCTTCGTGCTGAGCACTTCGTAGGGTGATTGCGGGCTGTAGACCATCTGCCATTCAACATCGTGCCGTACGATCGGCGTGCCGCGCAGCCGCTTCAGGATGCCGACCTGGATCTCCTGCGGCCGCAGCGCGTACAGGCGATCGAACCCGGCCGCGAGGCTGTCGAGCGACTCGCCCGGCAGGCCGACGATCAGGTCGGCATGGATGTGGACGGGGGTGTGCTCACGCAGCCAGCGCAGGTTGTCGGCGGTCTTGTCGTTGTTCTGCCGCCGGCTGATGAGGGCCTGCACCTCCGGGTTGAACGACTGGATGCCGACTTCGAATTGCAGCGCGCCGTCGGGGAACTGGACGATCAGCGCCCGCAAGGCATCCGGCAGTCGATCGGGCACCATTTCGAAGTGCACGAACAGACCGGGCCGCATGCGTTCGAGGAAGAACTGCAGGATCGACTTGCCGATGGCGATGTTGAGGTTGAACGTGCGATCGACGAACTTGAACTGCCGCACGCCGCGGGCCAGCAGGTCGTCCATCGCCTTCAGGAATGGTTCCAGCGGTGCGTTGCGCACCGGTACTTCAAGCGACGACAGACAGAACTCGCACGTGAACGGGCAGCCGCGCGAGGCTTCCACGTAGATCACGCGGTGGGCGACATCGCGATCATCGTACAGGTCATAAGGCAGCGCCAGCGCTTCGAAGTGCGGCGGATCGGCGTTGATGATGTTGATGAGCGGCCGTTGCCCGCTCAACAGCTGCCGACACAGAACGGCGAACTCCAGGTCGGCCTCGCCGGTGATGGTGTAGTCCGCCAGGCGAACTATCTCCTGCCGATCCATTTCATGGCTGACTTCGGGCCCGCCAAGCACGATGATCAGCGATGGCCGGGCACGCTTGAGAATACCCACCAGCTCGGTCATCGGCCCGATGTTCCAGATGTAGACCCCCAGCCCCACGATGCGCGGCTCACGCGCCAGGATCGCCTCCGCCACATCGATCGGCCGCTGGGAGATCTCAAACTCGGCAATGGCCGCGCGCTCTTTCAGTTCGCCCAGATTGGCGAGCAGATAGCGCAACCCGAACGCCGCATGCGCGAACTTGGCGTTCAGAGTGGATAGGAGGATGTCCGGCATCGATCTCTCAAGGCGAGCGGAGAGCATAAGCTCCCTGTTCTTTATCTTCTTCTTCTAGGATACAATCCTCCTTCACAATTTCGTCAACAGTTCGCGGGGCAGAGGCATGAGCAAAATCGCAATCGTCACCGGGGCCGGGTCGGGGATCGGGCGTTCGGCGGCGCTGGCGCTGCTTCGCGACGGGTGGTCGGTCGTGCTGGCGGGGCGGCGGGCGGAGACGCTGGCGCAGACGTCCGCCATGGCGGGGAAGGTCGATGGGCGGATCCTCGCGGTGCCGACCGATATTGCGGAGCCGGTGTCGGTCAAGACGCTGTTCGTCAAGACGCTGCAGACGTACGGCCGGCTTGATCTGCTGTTCAACAATGCGGGGACCAACGCACCGGGGATCGCGCTGGAAGAACTCTCCTACGAGCAATGGCGCAAGGTGGTCGACACCAATCTGACCGGGCCGTTCCTGTGCACGCAGGAAGCATTCCGCCTGATGAAATCGCAACAGCCGCGCGGCGGGCGCATCATCAACAACGGTTCGATCTCCGCACATACGCCCCGGCCGAACTCCGCCCCTTACACGGCGACCAAGCATGCGATCACCGGGCTGACGAAGTCGACCGCGCTGGATGGCCGGCGGTTCGACATCGCCTGCGGGCAGATCGACATCGGCAATGCGGAAACGGAGATGGCGGCCCGCATGAAGCTCGGCGTGCCGCAGGCGAACGGCGAAGTGCTGGCCGAGCCGATGATGGATGTGGAGCAGGTCGCCAAGGCGGTCGTTCACATGGCGAGCCTGCCGCTCGACACCAATATACTGTTCATGACCGTCATGGCGACGAAGATGCCGTTCGTGGGAAGAGGGTAGGGCTCTGTCACAGCATAACTGTCGGGTGTTGCTTCGGGATTTGTAGGGTGGGTGGAGGCTTTGCGGAACCCGCCACTCCGGCCGGAAGGTGGGTTCCGCAAAGCCTCCACCCACCCTACAAAACGTCGGGCCACCATCGAGGCAACCATAACTTTTAGCTGTGACAAAGCACTAAGGCGACGCCGCAAGCGGCTACTTGGGAGCTTTCAGCCCCCACATATCGAGAGGAACGGGCACGGAGTCAAGGTTCTCCATCTTCCGTTCTTTCCAGTTGTTGCCGTTGATCGACTTCGCCTTGGTCGCCTTGATGAACTCGATGATCTGCCCTTCGAGGTACGAGACTTTCTCGTCCTTGTCCTTCACCTTTTCCATGATGTCGAGCAGCTTGATGCCGGAGAGTTTCTCGGCGCCGGCCACTTCGCGCATGTACTTGGCAATGTCCGCGTCGGCGGTCTTGTTTCCGGGGACGCCGAAGTAGGTAAGCCACTTGCGTGCCTCGCCGGCCGAGGCCCGGTCGTCCTTGCCGTAGATGAAAGCCATGGCCACTTTCTTCTTGATCTGGTTGCCGATCAGCGCCGTTTCCGAGCCGAGCTCCTTTTCAGCCATCACCTTGGCGGCGACCGACATGGCTGTCGCTGTGCCCGAGCCGGTCGAGCCGGGCCAACTCAGGAACACCAAGCCGCACAGGTCATCGCCGGCACTGACTTTCTCCGGTTCATCCATGCGTGTCTTCGGGCCGAAGCCGTAGCGGGCGAACTCCGTGGCGGCCCACATCATCACCAGCGGGCTGCTGCTCTGTTCGGTGATCACGAACACCCGGCCGCTGTTGCATTGGCCGGCATCGTTCTGTTCGTCGAGGAACTTGCGGGCCGCGGTCAGGTCGTTGACGAGGTAGGGGTAGTACGCGGTTGAAAATTTGTCCTTGGTGATGTCCTTGATGGTCCGCGCGTTGAGCGCCTGGCCCGAGTAGCGGTTGTAGCCCTGGGCACAGAAGATATCCGGCTTGTCCAACACGCGGGCACCGACGCTTTTGCCGTGGCCGCGGAAATCGAACAGCAGGACCGAGTGGCCTTCCTTCTTGAGCGCCTTGGCCAGCGAAATCCAGGACGGGCTCTTGGAGACATCGGTCCCGTAGTTGGGAACGAGAATCACACTGTCCGACTTCTGTCCCTTGCCGCCGGCGAACCAGAGGTAGTTCAGGCGCAGGCCGTCAGCGGTACGGAAGCGGCCTTCTTCAGGCGGATCTTCTGTTTCCTGGGCACGCAATGCGGACTGATGCGACATCATCGCGGCGAGCCCCAGCATCAGGCACGCCAGCGGAACATGACTGCGGATGGAAAACATGCGGAACCCCCGGGAGAGCGGCGGCGACGTTCTTCGTGAACGCGTCCCTCTTCAGAACATCATTGGATCATAAGGCGTTGGCGCGATGGAATCAAGCAATGGGGGGACCGGTGAAAAAACCGCGGGCATGCCGGGGCGGCCAATGGAGACTGCCGCCCCGGCATGACGCCGCGGGGGCGACCGGTTTCCCAGACCGATCGCCCCGGAACATTCGCTTCGCCGTTCGCGAGCTTACCTCTCTTGGTTGCTTTCCAGAACCCAAGTAAACGGCGGAGCATCCTGTCCCGGTGAATGGGCACTTGCTTTCGTGCGGCCCATTCGGCATCCACTTCCGTGAGGAAGCTGCCGTCCCCCAAGGTCTCCCGGGGTTGGCTGGATGCGGCACGTTTTTCGAGACGGAGACCATGATTCTAGCCGCCGTTGATCGGGCGTCCGTCGCGAACCGGGAGGAATTGGCCAACTTGCACACCCCACCGGCCGCAGACGCGCTGCATCCGTCAATGCCCTTCGCGCACCAGGTTCTTGTTCCACGCAGGAATTACTACGACGAGGTCCTGCGTCCCGTTCGGAACGCACTGGCAGCTGAGACGCGATTCGAGCGTCAATTGTCTCGCACTGTCGAGCTGATCGAGTTCATCGTCACTCGCCTCGCCGCAGGAGCCCAGGCCCTCGCGAACATGCACATGGCAGGTTGCGCAGGCGCAGACCCCGCCACAGGAGTGATCGATCGCCACGCCGGCGCCAAAGGCAAGATCGAGCACGCTGCCGTCGAGCCCGGTCCGCGCGTAGGGGAGCTTCGTCGGGTCGACATCGAAAACGGTCTTCTCGCCTGAATCTTCTTCAATGAACGTGACTTTGAACTTCTTCGCAGCCACCGGGGCCGTGCTCTTCGAGATGTAGGGATTGACGCCGCCCATCGGGTTCCTTTCGGGGAATTGTTCGTTCAACAACAGCTTACGAATCGCTGGACCAGTTCATCAGCACGATCGTCGGCTTGTCGAGCTTCAGGCCGATCGGGACGATCAGCGTGTTGCTCTTCTCCAGTGTGCGGACGTTCTTCTGGCCTTCGATGAATTCCGACGGATCCTGCAGCGTGTCGACCGCGCGATTGCCGTAGTGCATCGGCAGAACGTACAGCCGCGGCTTCAACTGGTCGACGACCTCACGGGCCTTCTCGCCGTTGATGGTGTAAATGCCGCCGACCGGGATCATCAGGATGTCGATCCCGCCGATCGCCTTGATCTGTTCCGCTTCGAGCGAGTGGCCCAGGTCGCCCAGGTGGGCGATCTTCAGGCCGTCGACCTCGAACACAAAGATGCTGTTCTTGCCCCGCTTCAGGCCATCTTCCGCATCGTGAAAGCTCGGAACGCTGCGGATCTTGATGTCCTTGAATTTCTCATCGATCTTCGCCCATTCCTGCCGCTTGCCCTTCACAGTCAGGCCGCGAATGATCTTCGCTTCCCTGGAATCGGTCAGTGCGTCGGGTTGGTTGTGATCGTCGTGTTCATGCGTGATCAGCACCAGATCGGCTTTGCAGGTCGGCCGGTTGTACTCGATCATCGAATGCGGATCGACGACGATGAGCGTTTTGTCGCTGGCCTCGACCTGGAAGAACGATTGGCCGAACCACCGGATCGTCAGCACCTTGTCGTCCTTCGCCTGAGCGAAGACGGGGGCCGAAGCCGTCAACCCGATCACAAGCACCGCCAGCAGTCGCAGCAGCATGAACAGTTCCTCCCGCGGGGTCATCGAATTCATTCTATACGACGGACGGCCCCGCGGGGATTGACAGCGGGTCGACATGCATCCTCGGGGGCGACCGCCACTTCAAGTCATGAAGACATAGCCACGGATGAAAGCCGGATAAGAACCGCTGGCAGTTTGTGATCGCCTGCATTCTCTTATCCGGTTTTCATCCTGTCTTCATCCGTGGCTGCCTTTTCTTCTTCTGCCACTCTCCCGAAGGCGACATCTTCCAACTACCTGCCATCTCGTTCATCGCCCCTGCAGCGTTGCGTTCGCGGCGATTGTCGTGCCCACGTCGTCGTTGTCGTAGAGCGCGGCGAAGTTCTGGTCGATCCGTCGCAGGGCGATCCGCACGAAGTGTCGGCCCGCTTCGATCTCGGCCACGTCGTTACTGCCGCTCGTCAGCAGATGGTCCAGCCGGCTCAGCGCGCAACTGCCGACGTACAGGTCGATGGCGATGTCCGCCAGCCGTTCGTGCAGGTACTGGGCCTGGATGAAGCGCTCTTCGGTTCCGCACATCTTGAACACCCAGGGCAGGTTCAGGCCCAGGCGTTTCACCTGCTTCGACAGTTTGCCCGCCAGCGTCGTCAGCTCGGTACTCTTCACCGGAACTTCCGGCCGACCGGCCAGCGGCGTCCACTTGCAGAGATGGCCGACGGCCCAGGCGCCCAGCTTCAGCGGGTTCTTGCGGATGCGGTCGAGCTTCATCCCCGGGGCCCGCGAGCCGACGACGGCGATGAATGCCTTCAGCACGTCGTTCGCCCCTTCACCGATGGTGTTGATGCGAGCGTCGCGCATCATCCGCTCGTAGGGTTCGTTGCTGAAGTAGGCCTGCCCGCCGAAGATCTGGATCGTATCGTTGACGATCGTCCAGAGATGCTCGGTCGCGAACACCTTGAGGATCGCCGTTTCGAGCATGTAATCGTCGGCCCCGTTGTCGATGAACGCGGCACAGGACGTCGTTGCCGCTTCCATCGCGAACGCATGGGCGGCCATGAAGGCGATCTTTTTCTTCACCAGTTCGAACTCCGCGATCGGCTGCTGAAACTGGATGCGCGTGTTCGCGTGCTTCGTCGCGGCATTCACCAGGAACCGGGCCGCACCGGTACACGATGCACCAAATGTCGTACGACCGAAGTTCAGCACTGACAGGGCGACCTTCAGCCCGTTGCCGACTTTGCCGAGGACGTTCTCCTTCGGCACCTTCATGTTGGTGAAGCGCAGCCGCCCCGTCGCTGTCCCCTTGATGCCGCACTTCGGCATGCGGCCTTCGACGATCTCGAACCCGGGCATGTCCGGCGTCACCAGGAATGCCGTGATGCGCGTGGCGTTCGGGTCGCTCGCCGTCGGGGCCGGGGTGCGGGACATCACGGTCAGCACGTCCGCGATGGCGGCATTGGTGATGTAGCGCTTCTCTCCGGTCAGCGACCAACTGCCATCGTCGGTGGGAGTGGCCAGCGTCTGCACGTTGCCGGCATCCGACCCCGCGTTCGGTTCGGTCAACGCGAACGCCGCCAGCTTCTTGCCGGAGACCAGATCAGGAAGGAAGGCTGCTTGCTGCTGCGGCGTGCCGAAGAGCACCAGCGCCCGCACACCGATGCTGTGATGGGCATTCACAAACACCCCGGTCGACGCGCAATGCCCGCCGATGACTTCCAGGATCTTGCAGTAACCCTGCTGCGTGAAGCCCTGCCCGCCGAACTCGACGGGCGCAGCCATGCCGAGCACACCCAGCTGTGCGAGGCCGTCGATGACACTGCGGGGAATGTCCGCCTCGCGGTCGATGGCGGCCGCGTCGATATGGTCGTTCGCGAATTGCCGAACCTTGGCCACCGCCTGGTCGACGCCCGCCTGCGTGGCGGGGGGCAGCACCGGGTACGGGAAGATCAGCGACGAGCGGAAGTGCCCGAAGAACAGGGCCTTGGCAAAGCCCAGCGTCTCCGGCCCGGAGAACAGCAGGTCCTCAGCCTCTTTCTTCTGCTTCGCGAGTTGTGCCGCGGTGAGGGCCATGGGAGTGTTCCTGATGGGGGATCCGGGCGAGAGTGGCTTATCTGGATTATACCCTTCGATTGGCGGCGTGCGTACCTCTTTCGTGGTGCACGCAAGACGCGTGCACGTTCACGCGCTGCACGACACGCACACGCGGGACGCGTATGCTACGAGAATAACGTGGTGCACGCGTCTCGCGTGCACATTCAAGCGCTGCACGACACGCACTCGCGGGACGCGTATGCTACGAAGATAACGTGGTGCACGCGTCTCGCGTGCACATTCAAGCGCTGCATGACACGCTCACGCGGGACGCGTATGCTACGGTCGCCGACAAACGATTGCGGCATGCGCGATCATCGCTTATCATACCCGCCATCGCCTCTTCCAACGGGCCAGTATCATGCTTCGACTCTCCGCGATTGCATTTCTCCTTTTCGCCACCGCCCTTTCGGCCCAGGATCGGCCGCTTGCGCCGAAGGATGCCGCTAAGGCGATGACGCTGCCCAAGGGCTTCAAGGCGACGTTGTTCGCCGGGGAGCCCGACGTGGTGCAGCCGATCGCCATGACGTTCGACGATCGCGGCCGGCTGTGGGTTGTCGAGTGCCTGTCGTACCCCAAGTGGACCGACAAGCC
>Ga0105044_10011142_pt1 | contig 12267 bp, 4 predicted proteins | sample MAT01_FD_78092 | JGI IMG/M metagenome (GOLD analysis project Ga0105044, IMG submission 78092) | Freshwater microbial communities from Lake Fryxell liftoff mats and glacier meltwater in Antarctica - MAT-01 | ecosystem: Environmental > Aquatic > Freshwater > Ice > Liftoff microbial mat | place...
TACACTCTTTTCACCTTATTCGGTGGCGGTAATGCCGGACCATATTTTTTGGATTCTTGGTCAGTAAATGGCCAAATTTACAGTGGGCCATTTGCTGACGTAAATGAACTTGTGGCTTTGATGAATACCAATGACCAATTAGGAAATTGGCAATACAATCCTACCACCTTATTAATAACCGGTGGTGTTTCTGGCGCTGATTATTCCTTGATGACCGTTACAGTCCTTTCATTGGGTGGAGCAAAAGGATTTATAGGCTTGAATTTTGGCATTCAATTTTCTGGAGCAAGTATTAGCCTGCCAGTTGGAAAACATGAAATCATCCTAACTGACAATTTAACAAACGAGTCAGATACCAGCTTTATACATTTAACATGTATTACTCCAGAAATCATTGAGGTAGACATTCCATTGGTTGTAACAGATACAATATGCTTTGACTTGAGTCAACTTACTGGTCCTGTTGCCTCCATCGAGAATTTATGCCCAGATGCAAGTGGTATAAACGTATTTTTTCAAATAGTGAATGGCGTTTGTCTTGAATATACAGGGATTGGTGTTGGAGTTGATACATTTTGCGCAAAAATTTGCGATATTCATGGGATATGTGATACAGCAAAATATATAGTAAATGTCTTTGACAAACCAAGTATTACAACTAAGATAATTAACATTTATGAACTTCAAGACACAATATTGTGTATAGATTTAATCGGATTAACTGGAAATCCAGTAACTATTGTCAACTATTGCCCTGATTCTAGTAATGATGATGCAGAACTGATTATTGGTGCGAGCACTTTCTGTATCACCTTAACAGGGTTAACCGAAGGTTCTGATACAGCTTGTATTCAAGTCTGTACAGATTTTGGCTCATGTGATACTACCATATTCATCATCAATGTAAAACCACTTCCTCAAAAAGATACCGTCTTTATAAACGTTTCAGCTGGAAAAAGCATAGTTTATTGTCTTGACTTAAGTGAAATCGATTTCAACGTTACCAGTTTTGTTAATTATTGTCCAGATGCTTCTGGCACGGATGCTATTATTACAATTGACACCCTGAGCGGCTGTCTTACAATAGCAGGGATACAACCAAATACTCAAGACACCGCATGTTATGTCTTCTGTAATGATCAACTCGGCATTTGCGATACCACAATTGTTATCATCACTATAGGTGCTGGCAATCCACCCAAGATTGTTGATTTGACTATTGAAGTGGGCGAATTGACACAATATTGCATCGATACAATAGGGATACCTGGAATGCCAGTTGCAATTTTCAACAATTGTCCTTTCGGATCGGATGGTAATGCTGATATTGTTATTGACCAGTCAACTTTTTGCGTATTTGCTTTGGGATTGGTTCCTGGAGTTGATTCAGCATGCATCATTCTTTGTACTGATGCAGGTTTCTGTGATACCACCATTATCAAAATAACAGTCGTAGAAAATAAACTACCCCAGACTATAACTTTGAATGTTTATAAGGGCGATACCTTGAGCTATTGTGTCAACCAAAATACTTTATGTTCACCAATATTCAGCATTGATAACGCATGCCCTGGGATTATAAATGATAACATCGTTGCCTCGATAAATGATTCAACTTTGTGCATTGATTTTGCAGGGATTGAAATTGGTCAAGATAGTCTTTGTTTGTCCTTGTGTTGTACGTCAGCTATCTGCGATACCATTATTTTCATTGTTAATGTCCTTCAAAAACCCAATTCTGATATTGTAGATATAACTGTTGAAGTTGGTGATAGCACCACTTACTGTTTAGATATTGCAAATCTTTGTTCGCCAATAATTGATATTGAAAATTTATGCCCTGGATCCATTCCTGATAATTCATCCATTGAATTTGATCCTAACACTCTTTGTATAAATATTACAGGTCTTTCAGTAGGAATTGATTCATTATGTTTGGGCATCAACTGTGGGGGTGTCACTGATACTTTAATCATCAAAATAAATGTAATAAACCCCCAAACCAACCAGACCATTCTTGTGACCGTTGAAAAAGGAGATACCTTGGTTTATTGCTTTGATCAACTCACTGTTTGTTCTCCAGTTTTATTCCTAGAGGATTTATGCCCTGGTGCCATTGTTGACAACTCAAGTATATCGCTGGATAGCAATTTGTGCGCGACAATTATAGGTTTGGTAGCTGGTGGACAAGATTCATTGTGCTTGGCTTTTTGCTGCGCAAATGGATGCGATACCGTAACATTAATTATCAATGTAGTAGAAAAGCCAAATCCACCAACCATTGTAAATTTAACAATTGAAGTTACAGATACTATTCAATACTGTATCGATATTAGTGATTTGACCACTGGGGTAGCATCAATAGAAAATATTTGCCCAACACTAAATAATGGATTTACCATTTCAAGCTTAGATACAACATCCCTATGCTTCACCTTCATTGGCGCTGTTCCGAATGGTCAGGATATATTCTGTATGGTAGTATGTGACAGTACAGGTTTTTGCGATACTACTGTAATTTTTGTAAATGTACTTCCTAAAATTATTACACCAGAAATTGTAGTTTTGACGGTTTTTGAAGGTGACACTATTTCCTATTGTATAGACACTACAGACTTAGGTGGCAATATAATCTCCATAGAAAATATTTGTGAAGGTGCCTCTGGTGAAAATGCGATCGTTACAATAGACTCAACAACTAATTGCTTAAACATCACTGGTTTATTGGCTTTTGGAACTGATACTGCATGCATTGTAATATGCAGCTCCAACGGATTCTGTGATACAACAACGCTAATCATTCATGTAGTTAAAGATGCCTATCCGGATACTTTGTATTTCAATGTTGAACAAGGAAATTCATTGGTGTACTGCTTTGAACCTGATTCAATTGGTGGAAATATCACCTCAATCGTAAATATTTGTCCTAACATTTCGGGCAATAATGCAGCTTATTTCTATACCATTCAAGACTCTTGTATCACTATAGTTGGAATACTTGCAGGAGGTACGGACACTGCTTGTTTTGTGATTTGCAACGATATGGGTTATTGTGATACAGTTACTATGATAACAAGTGTCTTTAAAGTAACAGATCAAATCATATACGATACCTTGTTAATAAACTTTACTGATTCTACTTGTATATCCATCGCAGGCTTAGATCCCAATACCATAACAGTTACCAATGAATGCCTTGGATCATCTGGAACCGAGGTGAATTTTACAATAAATGAAATCACGCTATGCATTTTATATGATGGCTTGGCTCTTGGTAATGATACAGCATGTATTAAAATATCCGATGCATCTGGAAACACGATCAATACAACAATTATTGTAACTGTTGTGCCACCATCACCTGATGTTTATATTGATATAATTGGTGTTGGAAATACAGAAATATTCTGTTTGGATCCAAGTGAATTGGCTGGAAATATAGTAAGCGTGATCAATTTCTGTCCTGATGATAGTAATGGAAATATTTCAATAGTTATTAACAATACAACAGGATGTATTACTATAACTGGACTCGTACCTGGCACAGATACTCTATGCCTACAATATTGCGATGACTTAGGGGTTTGCGATACAACCTATGCGTTTATTACGGTTCCTCTACCTCAGATTATACTAATCGCAATTGATGATTTTGATTCTACTACTGTAAATACGCCAGTAATAATCAATGTTTTACCCAATGATATTCAACCTGGAGGAGCGACAGTAAGTGTTTTGCCAGTTTCTCAAGGAGGTGTTGGACCAATAAATGGTATTGTTACGCTTAACAACAATGGCACATTTACTTACACACCTAACAATGGATTCTGTGGAGTTGACAGTTTCAGCTATGTTTTGTGTTTGGGCACATTGTGTGATACAGCAATTGTAACAATCAATGTCAAATGTCCTGATGGTTTGGTGATTTATAATGGTTTCTCTCCTAACGGAGATGGTCAGAATGAAACCTTCACCATTGACGGTATTCAGAATTATCCAAACAACAATTTAAAAATCTACAATAGATGGGGTAATTTGGTTTACGATAAAGATAAATACAATAATGATTGGGGAGGAACTTGGGTCAGCGATCTCGTTCCAGATGGCACTTATTTCTATCTACTCGACCTAGGAAACGGTGAAGTATTTAAAGGATACTTACAAATATTCAGATAACAGAACAATCACAAATTCAAATCAATAAAATGAAAAGTTTTTTTCATCAAATATTCAGAAACGTGAACCAAGCAAAAAAACTATTAATAGCGGGAATCCTTCTTGTCTCTTACGTAACAGTAAATGCACAACAAGACCCAATGTTTACTAAATATATGTTCAATAGTCTTTGGTACAATCCAGCATATGCTGGTTCGAGTGATCACATGAATTTCAATTTAATCCATAGAAGTCAATGGATTGGTTTTCCCGGCGCTCCTCAGACTCAATCATTAACTCTGCATACTCCGTTAAGAAACGAACGCGTAGGTGTTGGTTTCAGTTTGGTAAATGATAAAGTTGGAGCGTTGAATAACCTCTATGCTAATTTTGCTTATGCATACCGAATTCCTGTAGGTTATGGCAATTTATCAATTGGCATGCAAGGGGGATTGAGTAATTTCACTGCCAATTGGGCGAAGTTGAATATCAAAGATCCAGATCCCAGCTTTCAAACACCTTTAAACACATTTCGTCCAAACTTTGGAGCTGGTTTGTATTATTACACAAGCAGATTTTATGCTGGTTTAGGAGTCCCTCACCTCATTGAATACGATTTGTCACCTAAGACTGCTCAAGATGCCATTTATGCACGACAATATAGACATTACTATTTCAGCATGGGAGGAGCCATCAATTTAAGTGGGCCAGACCTTGTTTTCAAGCCTAGTATTTTGGTTAAGAACGTAGGCTTGTTGAGTGGCATTAGTAAAGACACAGCTTTTCAGAGAATCAACGCTCCAACAGAAATTGATATTGATGCTAGCTTTTTGTTCTTTCAAACTTTATGGATTGGAGCAGCATACCGAACAGCTCTGCAAATCAAGAATTCAAGCAATGATTCATTTGATCTCTGGGCTGCTTATTTTCTTGGCAACGGCTTGCGCATAGGACTTGCTTATGACTATCCTTTAACTAGATTGAGACAACAAACCATAGGTTCATTCGAAATAATGTTGGGGTATGAGTTTGATTACAAAACCAGCCGAGTAGTTACCCCGAGATACTTCTAAATTCCAGACCGCAGTTTGAACTGCTCAAATTATAAAACAATGAACAAAATATTTGTAAAATTTGCACTAATAATAGTCGTAGCTGTTCTTTCGTCCTCTCCATTAGAGGCACAAAAGGCCAAATTGCGAAGAGCAAGCAAAATGGTGCAAAATCTTAATTATGTTGATGCTATTAGGGTTTATAATGAAATCCTAAACAAAAAAGACAACTCAGAAGCAAAAATCAATCTAGCTGACTGTTATCGTAAAATAAATGATTCTGAAAACGCTGAGTATTGGTATGGTCAAGTTGTCAGGCTTCCAGAAGCTCAGCCAATTCACAGTCTCTACTATGGTGAAGCGCTTCAAAAGAATGGAAAATGCGATCAAGCAAAAGAATACTTCACCAATTACTCCAAAGCAGTACCTGGCGACGTACGAGGCCAAGAATTAGCCAAAGCCTGCGACAAGCAAAAAGAACTAATGAGCAAAAACGAAGGAATATATCAAATAGAAAATCTTTCTTTTAACTCTAATTTGGATGATTTTGGGCCAACTTTTTACAAAGAAGGTTTGGTATTTGCTTCGGAAAGGGACAAGGGATTTGCTGTCAAAAGAGAACATACTTGGACTGGAAACCCATTTTTAGAGCTCTATAAAGTTGAAAGCAAAGGTCTGAATTCAACAACTTGTTCAACTCTATCTTTTGGCAAAGCCGATAAATTTTCATCAGAATTGAATACAAAGTATCATGAAGCTGCGGTTAGTTTTAGTTCAGATCTAAAAGACATTTATTTCACTAGAAACAACTACTTCGAAGGCAAAACTGGAAAAAGCGATGATAGAAGTATCAAGCTTAAAATATATGAAGCACATCAACAAGGTGAAGCATACGGAGAAGCTGAAAGCATGCCTTTCAATAGTGATGAATTCAGCACAGCTCACCCTAGCTTAACAGCTGATGGAAATACACTATACTTCTCTTCTGATATGCCAGGTGGTTATGGAGGGATGGATTTGTACAAGTCTACCAAAGAAAACGGCAGATGGTCTCCAGCTTTTAATCTAGGCGTTCAAATAAATACAGAAGGAAATGAGCTTTTTCCTGTAATTCATAAATCCGGAAAATTGTATTTCTCTTCGAATGGTCACAAAGGACTTGGAGGACTTGATATATACTCGGTTGATGTACTTGCTGATGGCAGCTTTTCAGTCCTCGAGAATATTGGATTTCCGATCAACTCTACAGATGATGATTTTAGTTTGATATTGACAGATGATGGGTTTTGTGGGTTTTTCTCTTCTGATCGCACGGGTGGTGCAGGAAGAGATGATATTTACTCAATCAAGAAAATAGCAACACCTGCTGAAGTTTTGGTTTATGATGCCCTTACAAAACAGCCAATCGAAGGTGCAACGGTGAACAGCACATGCAGAAACAATGAAAGAAGCACCAACATTGAGGGTAAAGCAAATTTCGACATAAAATTAGAAGAGTGTTGCGATTTGACTGCTTCCAAGGAAGGTTACAACATCGCAAAAATTCAAGCTTGTGCCAAAGGATTAAATCTCGGCGATAAAATAGTTATAGAAATTCCACTTTTCAAAACCAAAAAATATGGCCTCGAAGGTGTAGTATTTGACCAGAGTACAGGATTACCACTTGCTGGAGCTGTAGTTTCAGTTGATGGAAACTGTAAGCCAGCGTATTCAAATTCTATTGTAACTGGACCTGACGGCAGATACTCAATTGAAATTCCAGAGGGTTGTTGCTACAATATAAAAGCGGAAAAATTAGACTTTCTTACAGATACCAAAGACAATCTTTGTACAAAGGATCTTTCAGATACTACCAAATTATTTGCAAATCTATTCTTGCAACCTATTATGGGAACTTCGGCAACAAGTACTGGTATAACCGTTATCAAAGATCCTAAAACTGGGCTTTGGGTTAACAAAGAAACCAATAAACCGGCAACTGGACTAATCAATGGTGTCAATTACCGCGAAGGAGAAATTGTTGGAAAAAGCACCATGTTCCAGACAAGTATTTTATCCAATGAACCAGGAAAACCTGTTGCCTATCTGTTAGACATTTACTACGATTTTGATAAATATGAGATTAGAGAAGAGTCTGAATCAGAATTGAACAAACTATTAAAACTCTTGAATGACAATTCTAAAATCATCGTTGAAATCTGTTCTTTTACAGATTCTAGAGGCTCCAATATATACAACAAGAAGCTTTCTCAAAATCGCGCTCAATCAGTAGTTACATGGTTAGCTAATAATGGTATATCAAAAGATAGAATTATTCCTAAAGGCTACGGTGAAACCTTACCTACCAATGGTTGTATTGATTTGGTGAAATGTGAAGAGAATAAGCATCAAATGAATAGAAGGACAGAATTCAAGGTTGTCGGTTGCAAAAATTGCAAAGATCCGAAAGAAGGAAAGATATCAAAACCTAACAAAAATACGAAAATTGACCCTTGTTTGAACTGCCCTTTCTAGTAAGTTGACTTGATTCATTTATTCGTAAAAAGACATTGGTACCGATCAATGTCTTTTTTTATTTAGCCTGTTTAGTAACATATATAAAAGATCTGTTATAAATTAGCACCTGAATTACAATACCTACCATGAAATACATAACTATTCTTACTATCGTTTTAGTAACGAGCTACTCTCTGCGCTCCCAATCTTTAATCAAAAAGGCAAATAAATTCTTTGATCTCAAGCAATATGATGAAGCAATTTTAAGCTATCAAAAAAATCTGGAAAAATTTCCTGCCGACATCCTTGGTCCTGCACAGATTGCTGAAGCACATTTCAGAACCGCAAACTACGAAGAAGCACTCAGATGGTGGGATAAAATCATCAACACTGAAGCAGTTAATTCAACAATGATGACACACTACGTCATGTCTTTGCAGTCTCTAGGAAGATTGGACGAAGGAAAAATATGGTCTAAAATTCTAGTCAAAATGGATTCAACTGCAGGAAATGATTGGTATAGAACATGTGAACGTCCTCAAGTTATCCGACTAACAAGCCCAACTGTTGAAGTAAAATCAGAATACACTAACACACCTAGTAGAGATTTTGCCCCAAGTTTTAATAATAACAAGGTATTGTGGTCGGTGCCTGTCAGCGGAAAATCAGGCAAACAGATGGAATTATTGTCATCTGATGCTGATCAAAATGGATTTTTAAAACCTGGCGCACCTTACCATCCTGCCTTACAAAAGCAATTTAACGATGTTCCATTGAGTTTCACTCCAGATGGAAGAACAGTTATTTTTACAAAAGGAGAATGGCTCGAAAACCACCGACCATTATCTGATAACGCAAGAAATCTAACACTCTATTCTGCTACAGTAAATGATCAAGGCAAGTGGGTTAATATTCAAAAGCTACCATTCAATGGCAATTATAATTGCACGTGGCCATTATTGGCAGACTTTGGTCAAAAATTATATTTTTCATCCGATAAGCCCGGAGGCAAAGGAGGATTTGATATTTACGTTTCGCAAAAATTTGGTGAAACTTGGTCAGTTCCCGCTAGTGTTGGAGAAGGAATCAATAGCGCTTATGATGAAATCTCTCCTAGTCTTTTGGGGCAATTTCTTTATTATTCTTCAAATGGTCCAGGTGGATGGGGTGGTTTCGATGTGTGCCAAGCACAAAGAATTGATGGTAAATGGGAAAACGGAAAAGTGCTTGACAATGGAGTCAACAGCACATATGATGATTATGCTTTGACATGGGATTTAGTAAGAAATCTCGGCTATATGGTGTCTAACCGAGCAGATGGAAAAGGCCTCGATGATATCTACCGAGTACGTTACGTTTCCCAACCATTTACAGTTCAAATAAAAGATAAAAAAGGAGAACCAATATCTGGCGCAATATTCGACGGCAGAAAATGTGGGTTACAATTACTCAATTCAGATATAAACGGACAAATAAAATTTTCACAACTGCCAAAACCAGAATGCATTTGTAAAATATCACTGGAAAAACACATTGATCAAGAACTTTCACTTCAAAGAAATGAAGTAGTTTTCGGTGGTAACGTTGATGTAATTCTAGAAAAGGCAAATATCAAAGTCAAAATAAATGCAACAGATAACAGTACTGGAAAACTGATGCCTGACGCTGATTTTGTCTTGAATGCCAGTCCAGCCAATTCTGAATTCAAATCAATAAATGCAGTTGGCAGTATTACGACAGAATTGCCCCGTAAACTTTCTTATTTTGTAAAATGTACATCCAAAGGTTTTTTACCAGAAGCAAAGTTGATTCAACTAAAGGATGTGGAATCGGATGACTTTACATTGAATATTGATATGACTCCATCAACATTTTCTGCCAAGAAAGCTGATGTAGTATCAGATGAACCTCAGAAAGTTGTACCGACGGCTTCAGAACAATCTGGAGAATATGCGCTTCAATTAGGTGCAATTGTAGCATCTAATCCTCCATCATTAAATGCGTATCAGGCACTATTGCCTCAAAAAACTTTTTACACCCTAACGGAAAACAACATTACTAAAATTCGCGTTGGATTTTATGATACAAAAGAACAAGCTGTAGCTGCACTTACTGAGCTTGAAAAAACCAAAGGTGTCAAAGGGTTTGTAGTTCGTGACGCAAAAAATGCTCCAAAAAAGAAAGAAAGTAAAACAACTGAAGCTCCCAATTCTGTTGAAAAAGCTGAACTTAAAGCTGCTCCAGTTATTGCTGACACGAAATCTATAACGGCAAGTAAGCCAAAAGAAATTTTGCCACCACCAGCAGATAATTTTAGAGTTAGAATTGCTGCTGTGAGAACCATACATGAAGAGGAACTTACGAAATTAGGTTTGTTCGGGACAGTCATCACCGAACCAAGAGGTGCATTCACTGCAATTTTCCTAGGTTATTTTGCTGAAAAAAGCGAAGCCTCTACTTGTCTTAAAAAAGTACTCGCCGAAGGTTACAAAGATGCTTACGTTGCTAAGAAACGTGGAAAAGATTGGGTGAAATAAGCCTTATCTGGGTATTCCGCGTTAGTCGCTGATTTGACGAAATTTTTGGTTTTTCCAAGAATTTCAGGGCTTTAAAGTCGTAAAATTAAAGATTTTCGTCTATTTATGATGCTTTGATCAGAGCCTTACAAGCCAATGAGTATCAGGCCCAAAGAGCACATTCCTGTAATGCGGATTTTGGGTTCATGGAAAATATTCTTTACTTTGGCTTTACTTCCATTTAAAGAGAAATACCGAATATTCTACCATATAGCCAAATTCCAAGCTCATTGTTTCACCACTTTATCTACTTGTATCAATCTACCGTCCATCATAAGGTTCAATATATACATGCCTAGGGGAAGTCCTTCCGTATTCATTTGATACATACCTTTGGTATTTACATCTTTAAGCTTGGAGATCATCTTACCTGACATATCATAGAGCATAAGATCCATCGCTCTTCCTGGTTGAGGATTGACCATCTCGATAGTCAACTCAGTGGTGAATGGATTGGGACCCAACTTATAAAAATATTCCCTAAGTTTGATAGCCTCATCAGTAACTGTTGGATCAGCTCCTAGAAATACATCATCACTTGTGCAGCCCGGGGTCATGCAACCCATGCTATCGACTTTGAGGATAAAGATGGCATCATCTTTGCCAACCAAACTTGCATTTCCATTAACGTAAATGAATTTTGATTCGGACTCTCGTATATTCTCACCTTGAAAGAAACTGATAACTGGCAGCGGCACGTGCGACGTAAAAACCTTCTCGTAGGCATATTGCTTACTCCATTTTAACGTTCCTGTGGGGGATACACGATATATCCAAATTTGATGTGGAGAACCATAAGGCATTTGATTGATCTTCTTGTAGTGTCCCGTACCAATTACATCATCATTTTGACATTTAAAGATGCCACCATTACTTTGCTTCCTACAAAAGCAAGAATCACTGAGTTCAGTATCCCAAAGGTGCTTCCCCTCGGGCGATAAAAATCGCAAGGCTGTCCTTGTAGAGGCCTTTCCAGGGTTAAAATCCTTGCCTTGATACCTGATGGAATGCACACTGTTACCATTGCTGAGTCTTACAATTTCCCATTTTGCTATTCTACTACTAGCATCTAAGATACTGTCACAATAAATCCACTCTACTTCACCCTTAGCATTGGATTTGATTACATAATGCATGGAATTAAAGAAATCCATACTCTTGGTAGAAGCATCAACAGATAATAACATACTGTTTGCATTTTGAAAGACAAAATGAGCTGATTCAACTCTATAATATTTTAAATTGGCTTGTACCGGGTAGAATTGGCTTTCACCTGTATTAAGATTATAATGACACAAGTAAATGGAACCATTTGAAATTTTGTTGATGTACCGATAACCAAATACCAGCAAGGTGGAATCATTTATCATAGCTGCATCATAAGGTGGAATTAAATGGTAGGTGGGACTGCTCAATATTATGGCATGCCTTACATTTAGCTTGAAATCGGAAATTAAAACAACAGAATTTTTCAGCTTGCCTGGTTCAGCATTGCTAAAAAAACTAGCGACCAATCCATTCCTTAACTTTTTGCTTTGTGAAGAATTATGTTTAAAAAAACAATTTCCATTTTCAAAAAAAGAAGAAACCGTAATTGAATCAGCAATGTCACCATTATCATAATAACTTTTAAAAGCTGGACATCGGTTTACAGAATCAAAACTGCAATAACCAGAACTTGACAATACAATTGATCCAGAATCCACCTCCAATCCCGCAATTATTTCAAGAAAACCGACAGTCATATTATTGAATTTTATCCATGGACTTTCTTGAGCAGTTAGAATTGATGAAACCTTCAGGATAAATGATATTAATAAAAATATAAATCTTTTCATTGTTAATTGGCTTAAAAAAGGCAAGGCAATACTACCTTGCCTTTGATGTTTATTAATTTTATTTCATTATTACAATACGTTCTGTTTTGGAGTACCCATCTACGTTTTGAATGATTGCAACATAGCTACCATTGTTCAATTCGTTCAATA
>Ga0105044_10011143_pt1 | contig 12266 bp, 12 predicted proteins | sample MAT01_FD_78092 | JGI IMG/M metagenome (GOLD analysis project Ga0105044, IMG submission 78092) | Freshwater microbial communities from Lake Fryxell liftoff mats and glacier meltwater in Antarctica - MAT-01 | ecosystem: Environmental > Aquatic > Freshwater > Ice > Liftoff microbial mat | place...
AACCTGTTTTAACAGGTTTTCGCTATTAGCCCGGAATTTATTCACGGGCGGGCCATTGGGACAACGAATGGGCTATATGTGCCGCTCTGCTGCTTGAATTGAATTCGCTCACAGAATCATTGATTCCCAGGTGGATAATCAGAAATATTGAAGGGGATATTCTTTCCTAGAGGTCGCCTAATACGATCGGGCGAGGCAACTCAATATCGTATTATCAGTACTTTCATTGCTAGGGTAATTAGTAAGAAGGTCGGCTTCGGTATTGCCATTTTTCGATCGCGCCCCTCGTCTGCTATACTTTTGGCGAAATTCTGTACGATCGCCTGCCGAGGATCTTTCATCGTGACCACCCCAATCGCAAAATTGAACGTAGGATTACTCTTCGGAGGCCGATCGGGAGAACATGAAGTCTCCATCATCTCTGCTGGCGCAATCGCTAAGGGACTCGCAATGGGGGCTAACGCCGATCGTTATAATGTTCAACCCTTCTATATTTGCAAGAATGGCGCATGGGTCGATGGTAATACTGCTGCAAAAGTATTAGAGACTAGAGAATCTTTTGTCACTGAAGACAAACCCAATCTTTGGGCTTTCCCGGCCAGTGCCGCAACCATAGATCTTTGGTATCTTGTGCTGCATGGACCCAATGGCGAAGATGGCACTATTCAAGGATTGATGGAATTGATGCAAGTGCCCTATGTCGGCTCCGGCGTTCTTGCGTCTAGCGTTGGTATGGATAAGATTGCAATGAAAATGGCATTTGCTGAAGCGGGATTGCCTCAGGTGAAATACTATGCAGTCAATCGATCGGATATTTACTCAGATCCCTGTCGCTTTCCTAAACTTTGCGACGACATTGAAGCCCAACTTGGCTATCCCTGCTTTGTCAAACCTGCAAACCTCGGATCATCTGTCGGCATTTCCAAATGTCGAACTCGCGCTGAACTAGAGAAAGCACTTGATGAGGCGGCCAGTTACGATCGACGCATCATCGTTGAAGCCGGAGTCATTGCTCGTGAAGTGGAATGTGCGGTGTTGGGGAATGACAATCCGAAGGCATCGGTCGTTGGCGAAATTACCTTTGATAGTGACTTCTATGACTATGAAACCAAATATACTGAAGGTCGATCGAAAGCATTCATTCCCGCAAATCTTTCCGCTGATGTTGTGATTCGGATTCAAGATATGTCTGTAAAAGCATTCAAAGCGATCGATTGTGCAGGAATTAGTCGTGTTGATTTCTTTTATAGCGAAGTCACGGATGAACTATTTATCAATGAAGTTAATACTCTCCCCGGATTCACGGCTATGAGTATGTATCCTCAACTTTGGGCTGCATCTGGTCTTGATTTTGAATCACTAGTTCATCAAATTATTCAATGCGCGATCGATCGTCATCGCAAATAATGGATCTGACTCTAAAGCTATCTTTATGAGTATATTCTGAGATCTGTTCTCACTTAGAAGCCGAATTTTTAGATTGAATTGTAAAAATACATAATTCTCTTCTCCATCTTCGCTATCTTTTACTACTATTAAAAGTAGAGAGGATTTATTTGGGTGTTAGGAGGGATTTATGCGATCGCGCTATGACAAACGACGACGCTCTCGAATATCGCCGATCGATCGGTTGCTTCAAAGCTCAAAGGGGAGCGACATTTTGGCTGCCGTTCAGCCTACCCGCGAGAGTACCCGTCCCCAGCCTCCAGCCTTAAAGCACAGTGCTTGTAGTATTGTGGGGGTTCCGATCGCCTCTCCAGAGTTAACCGAAACTCAACCACCGTCCAGACCCAAACGTAAAAATAGTGTCAACCGCGCTATCCATCGATTGCAATATCCTGTTGGTTGGTGGCCGCTGATTATCTTGGGAGTCCTGTGGATAATCATGCTCGGTATCATTTGGGGAGCCTTTCAAGAAATCATGAGCTTAGGTGCTTCTCCAGCCAAACAGACGATTACGCAGCTTGAACGCAAGTCACTGATTGAATTGTTCGGCGCACTTTGTCTCGGTGGCATCGGCCTGTCGCTGTCGCTAACTCCCTTACTCAAACGTCCTAGGCGGGATAATCCTAAGCTGTTACAAGCAAATATTGATAGGACTACGAATAAATAATGCGAATTTTCCGTATTTTGATTTTGGGCGGCACGGGAGATTCGGCCCGTTTGATTCCACAATTGGCGGCATTGCCCAATGTTGAACTCATCGCATCTCTTGCAGGTCGGACTCCAAAACCGAATATTCCCAATGTTGGTCGAGTCCGTATGGGCGGCTTTGGTGGTGTTGAGGGTTTGGTGAACTATTTAAAAACCGAAAAAATAGATCTGTTGCTAGATATAACCCACCCCTTTGCGGCTCAGATTACCCATAATGCGGCGATCGCGGCTCAATGTGTTGGTATTCCTCGATTGGTTTTTTGTCGTCCGGCTTGGGAAAAGGAAGCGGGCGATCGGTGGATTACGGCGATGGATCATATGGCAGCGGCAAAGTTAATCCCAGAGATTGCCGATCGGGTTTTTCTGACTATTGGACGACAGGAATTGAGTGCGTTTGCGACAGTTGTGAATTGTTGGTTTTTAATGCGAATGATTACATTACCGTCTAGTACAACGCCACGACCACCGGGGGAAATATTGCTCGACCAAGGTCCGTTTGATTTACAGAAAGAAACGCAACTTCTCATTCAATACAATATTGGTGCGATCGTTAGTAAAAATAGTGGTGGCAGTGCGGCCCAAGCCAAGATTATCGCGGCGCGTCATTTAGGTTTGCCGATTATTATGATTCCACGACCGGAGTTGCCGGACGGAGAAGTAGTTTCTGATCTCCAAGCGATCGTTCCTTGGGTTGAAAGTCTATCAAGACCCAACTAAATATGATAAAAAATAGCATAAGCCATTAACCGGATTAACCCAGGACTCCACGACTGTGAAATATGATGTTCGCTACAAACCCACTTTTGCCACCGTATTCGTGACCCTCCAGCCAGGAGAAAAAATAGTCGCAGAAGCTGGAGCCATGGCCAGTATGGACGGCAATATTACTGTAGAAACCCAGTTCTCCGGCGGTCTGATTCCCGCATTGCTGAAGACCTATCTGGGCGGGGAATCCATGTTTGTCAACACCTTCACCAATAAAAGCAACAAACCTCAAGAAGTTGTCTTAACCCAATCGACAATAGGCGACATTACTCGCATCGAACTAAACGATCGCGAACTTTGCCTCCAACCCGGAGCCTACATCGCCCATGCCGGAAATATTACCCTTAATGTCCATTGGGCTGGATTCGCTAGCTTCTTTGCGGGAGAAGGCTTATTTAAACTCAAAGTCGGAGGCAATGGCATTGTATTCATTGGAGCCTATGGCGGACTCTCTAAGCGTCAGGTCAAAAATGATTTCATTGTCGATAGCGGCCATCTTGTTGCCTATGACCCAAGCCTCAAAATGAACATCAAACTAGCTGGAGGTTTGCTAGGTTCCGTAACTTCTGGTGAAGGCTTGGTCAATCGCATCACAGGCAACGGCGAAATATACATGCAATCCCGCAGCGTCAGTGGCCTAGTCAGTTTCCTTCGTCCAAAAGTTTAACTAGATTTCCATTCACAATTGTCCATTCACACGTCATTCTTCATGAAACTCGAAATACTTCATCAGCCTGATAGCGCGATCGCCAAAATCAATCTAGATCCGCAAGAAGAACTCGTCGCTGAAGCCGGAGCCATGGTCGCCATGAGCAGCAATCTCAACGTCAGCACCACGCTTCGTAAGGGCAAAGGCGGCGGCATCATGGGCGGACTCAAACGAATGGTCGGTGGAGAATCGCTCTTTCTTAGCGTCTTCCGCACCACCAGCGAAGCCGGGGAACTCTACCTCGCACCCAAATTTATGGGCGATCTGCTTTCCTATCAAATGAACGGCAAGACATTACTAGTTCAATCCACTGGATACCTGGCCAGCACACCGGGCGTAGATTTAGAACTTGGCTTTCAAGGCTTCAAAGGCTTCTTCAGCGGTGAATCAATTTTTTGGCTCAAAATCAGCGGGAATGGAATTGTCTTACTCAATGCCTTCGGTGGCATCTACGAAATTGATGTAGACGGCGAATATGTCGTCGATACTGGACATATTGTCGCCTTTGAAGACAGCCTCAGTTTCCGAATTAGCAAAGCCAATGCCAGTTGGTGGGGAGCCATTTTCGGCGGCGAAGGCTTAGTCTGTCGTTTCAGTGGAAAAGGCAAACTCTACTGCCAGACTCACAACCCTAGCTCCTTCGGCAGAGAAATTGGCGGACAACTCCCCCCACGTTAATCCCAAATCCCGCATTCATAATTCACCATTCACCATTCATCATCCACATGTATACCTACGACATTCAACATTCTCCCGCCTACGCCTCCTTGCGCGTGAAGCTTGCCGCCAATCAAAGCCTCATTGTCGAAGCCGGAGCCATGGCTGCAATGGATAGCCACATCACCATGAAATCTAAAATGCGTGGTGGCATTATGAAAAGTGTTGGCCGGATGTTTGGTGGGGAATCTTTGTTTTTGAGCGAATTCACCGCAACGGGAAAACCGGGCGAATTACTATTGGCTCCTGGGGTTCCTGGGGATGTGTCTCATTATCGCTGTCAGACCGATCGCGCCCTTTTCATTCAATCCAGTGGCTTTGTCGCAGCAGATCCTAGTATTGTAATAGATACAAAATTTCAAGGAATGAAAGGCTTTTTTAGTGGCGAATCACTGTTTTTAATTAAAGCGAGTGGCGATGGAGATGTTTGGTTTAGTTCTTATGGTGCGATTTTAGAAATCCCAGTCAATGGATCGTATATTGTAGACACGGGCTATATTGTCGCCTTTGAAGATACCCTGAGCTATAACGTCGAAATGCTAGGTGGACTTTCATTTAAGAGTCTCAAAACTAGTATATTTGGCGGAGAAGGGTTGGTTTGTCGCTTTAGTGGACAAGGTAAATTATGGATTCAAACTCGCCATTTGGGATCATTAATCAATTTTCTCCATCCATTCCGCCCCGTCAAATCAGACTAACTAATTCACCAAGTTTTCATATGCAACTTCCTCCCGGCATTGCTAGTTACAGCGATCGAAACCCTGAACCAAAATCTCGCGATCTCTTCAAACTTTTTGTGATTTGTATTGCGAGTTTGATGGCGATTATTTGGGGCACATTTGCCTTGGGAAGCGCCATTGTTTGGTGGATTCCGCCGAGTGTCGAACAGCAATTGGGGAACTTGGTGCTTCCGGTTTATAGCCAACAAGCGAAACCAGGCAAAACTCAAGATCAACTCAATGATCTTTTAAATAAACTAGAGTCCCATCTTCCGCCCAGCAATCCCGTCCGCAATTACCAAATTCTCTATATCAATCAACCTGTTGTTAATGCAGCAGCCGTTCCTGGCGATCGGATTCTAATTTATCAAGGGTTACTCGACAAAGCCGAATCTGAAAATGAATTAATGATGATTCTGGGTCATGAATTGGGGCATTTTAAAAATCGCGATCATTTGCGTGGGTTGGGCAATGCATTATTACTTCAAATTGTATTTTCGAGTTTGTTTGGTGACATTGGTTCAGTCGCTGCGATCGGCACCAGCAGCATAGAAGCCATTAGTCGTGCCCAGTTTTCCCAACAACAAGAAATTCAAGCCGATGATGTTGGCTTAGATTTGCTCTATAAACAGTATGGTCATGTTGCCGGAGCCGTTGACTTTTTCGATCGGATTAAAGACCTTCCAAACATTCCACTACTCGCCAGTCATCCCGCCCCAGCTAGCCGCGTTGAGCATTTAAAAACGCTGATTCGCGATCGGCAGTATTCAATCAAACAAAAATCGCCCCTTCAGATCTCTCAATCCTAATCACCATGCAATCAGCCATCACGGTCTCAAGCCATGCAATAATGATTTCCGGCTAGAGCAAAGCAGAATGAGGGACTAGACATGGTGCAGACAGCAGCGCAGGCAGATACGCCTTCAACAAAAGCATCTCAATTTGAGGCTCAATTCGATATGGCTCCCGTGAAAGCCACGAAAAAAGTGCGGCAACCGAAAGCGAATGGGGAGCCAGTTCTGGACCTAGCCGCTCTGGAAGAAAAATTAGCCATCAGCTTTGACGTACAGCTTCCTGATCCAGAAGATACCGAAATTAGCGCTTATGACTTTCAGCATCATATCGAGATGGCATGGCAAGTGTGCGATCGGTTAGATTTGCAAACTGACGTGTGGCGAGGCAAAATTTTGCGGGCTGTGCGCGATCGTGAACGAACGTCAGAACCAGGCAAAGGACTTGGCTTTTTGAATTGGTTAAAAGATCGCGAAATGAGCAAAAGCACGGCCTACAGCTTAATTGATTTAGCTGAATGCGCCGATCGGATGATTGATGACGGCTATCTCGAAGCTGAAGACGTTAATAAATTCACCAAGCGCGCCTTTATGGAGACGGCCAAATCGTCCTCGGAAGTGCAGCAAGTAATCGCCGACTCCGCCAAACAGGGCAAGCGCATTACCCGCCGCGAAGTCAAACAGTTGTCTGATGAATGGGTCGCCATGACTTCGGATTTGATTCCTGAAGAATTGCGCGTCAAGGCCGCCGACCAAAGCATTCCACCCCGATACATTGCGCCTTTAGTCAAACAAATGGAGCGGCTTCCAGAAGTCCATCAAGACACGATTCGCGAAGCAGTAGCTGAAAATCCGGATCTTGGGACTCTAAAACAAGTGACGGCTGAAGCGCGATATTTGGCACGGTATTTGGAAGGTGCAAATCAAGTTCAGGCATTAAATGATTCTAATGTTGATTTAGAACTGGCCCTTGAAGAAGCATTGCGGTTAGGGGTTTTGAATACTGCCGCAGAACTTGTAAATCAATCTGGCATTCTAGAAGGTGCAATAGCAAAACTGTATGGAAGTTGGCGCAAAATGAATCAACTTTCTGAACGGTTGTATGTTGATACTGGAGCTAGTACGCCTCATTTGCGTGGATTACTAGGCCGATTGGATCAGCTCTGTGGTGAAACGGTGGAAATTACAATAGGCGATCCAAATGGTGAAGGCTTTTCGCGCACAATTAGATTGACCATTGAAGAATCGGGTGAAATGAATTCAAATCAATTGGATGCTTCTGAAATCACGGTTAATGCCAGCATAAATACCCATACAAATACCCATACAAATACCAGCGACAATATACTCGTTGATCCAGAAGACGAAGATTTAGGTGAATGGTAGAAAAGTACCGTCAGGACATGGTACGTAGTCTCGGCCCGATCGGGCGCAGATCTCAACGACAACGTACAAGTGCGACCTCGATCGAAATCACTACGATCGAGGTATGGGATTTTTATCCGATCGGTCCACCTGTACCTACACTGGACGGCATCCCACCCAGAAAAATGCTTGCATTCCGCTGATATTCAGCAGAAGATATAGTTATGTAACTCGTTTTAATCTTTCGATTAACATACTGCAATGCAAACCTCACCGATCGTTACTGACTCCCCACTCCTCAATTGTGATTACGGTGTAACTTGTGACCTAACAGGTGTTGAGCTTGGTCTTGAGCAGCAGATAGATGTCTGTGAGTACGATGCTGTCATTGTTGGGGGCGGAATTGTGGGCAATGTCGCGGCCTGCGCGCTAGGACAAGCCGGACTGAAGGTCGCTATTGTTGAAGCCGAAGCTCAGTCGATGGCTAGCGATCGGGGACAAGCCTATTCAATTAATTTGCTATCAGTGCAGGTCTTTGAAGAGTTAGGACTTTGGCAACGCATCCGGCCTCAGGTGGAAACCTACCGATCGGTCCAACTTTCTGACGGCGACTATAGAAAAGTAGTGCAGTTTTCACCCCAAGATCTAGGCCGTGAAACCATTGGCTACGTCGCGGAACATCGTGTTTTATTAGAAGCCTTAGAATACGGGCTGAACGCCTTACCCAACGTCGATCGTATTTGTCCAGCGACGGTGATAGACACCATAAAGGAGGGCGATCGGACCATCGTTAAACTCGCTCAGACTAGTTCTCAAAACAGCGCACAAACCTTTTCCACCAAACTCGTGATCGCCGCCGATGGAAGCCGATCGCCCCTGCGCCAAGCTGCCAATATCTCTACGTTTGGCTGGCAATACTGGCAATCCTGCATCGTCGCCTTCATTCAACCTGAGCATCCCCACAACCAAATCGCCTACGAACGCTTTCAAACCGATGGTCCCTTTGCAATTTTGCCCTTGCCTAATGGTTTGTGTCGCATTGTTTGGACTGCGCCTCGGGATGTTGCCAATAGGATGTTGACGCTTAAGCCCGATGAATTTATGACGGAATTGCGATCGCGCTATGGCGACCATATGGGCAAATTGACCTTAGTGGGTGAGCCGTCGGTATTTCCGGTTCGACTCCTGCACAGCACTCGATATGTGAAACCGGGACTTGCTCTAATCGGGGATGCGGCGCATTGTTGTCATCCAGTGGGCGGTCAGGGAATTAATTTAGGAATCCGTGATGCGGCGGCGCTGGTAAATGTGATGCAGAATGCACTGACTCGGGATGAAGATTTTGCTAGTCTGTCTGTTTTGAAACAGTACGAACGGTGGAGAATGTGGGAAAATTTAATTGTATTAGGATTGACGGATACGCTAACTCGTGTTTTTTCAAATAAAATCTGGCCGATCGTATTAATCCGGCGCTTATCTTTGTGGATCTTGCAGGATATTTCTCCTGTTCGGTCTTTAGTTCTACGGCACATGCAAGGATTAACGGGCAAAGCGCCCCAGATTGTCGTCCAGTACCCGAAAGTCTAGTTCTGTTATCTGATCATCTGATGCATTAATTTCTAAACTAATACAAAAAAACGGGCATACTAAATATAGTGCATTTATTCTATTTGATGGGCTATGTTTAAGATGGCTAGGATTTCACCCGATCGCAGTTTTTGGTACATTTATCGTCAGCCCATAACTTGGTTGACTATGGTTCTTACAGGACTTGCTTACTACCAATCAGCCAATCTTTCTATGGGCCTCGCATTGCCCAATTCGCCAAGTATTACACCCATCTGGATTCCGGCCCCGATCGCTTGGGCAACCCTATTTCTCGGTGGTAATCATTTAATACCGGGCATTGCGATCGCAAATTTTATTACGAATTTCGACGTTCTCACAAAAACTCTAACGATTGAAAAGGCTCTTTTTACGAGTTTGATTCAAACAGTCATTACAATTCTAACAACAGTGGTTGGTGCGAATCTTTTACGCATTTTTTCTGTTGGGCAAATTCTCGATCGGGTTCGTAATGTAATAGTATTCATCGCCACTGGATTGGTCATTCCAGTCATTACGCCAACATTGTCACTGGTCTACATGGTTCTGTTGGGTATTGTCCCTTGGGCATTGTGTGGCGAGATTTTGAAAACATGGTGGATTGGTGATGCGCTCAGTGTGATTATTGGGATGCCGATGTTGGTGGCCTGGCAGCGGTTTCGATGGCGACAGATCACTTGGGATCGATCGTGGGATGTCGGATTATTATTGCTAGGGTTTGGCGTATTGAGCGGGTTTACTTTTTTATCAAACTATCCACTTCAGTATTTAGTCTTGCCGGGATTGCTCTGGGCGGCCATTCGGATAGGGAACTGCGGGGCAACCTTTGGTGTGGTGGCGGTGACGCTGATGACGGTGCTGGCAACGGCGATGGGGCGAGGACCATTTTTACGATCGTCGTTGAATGGTTCATTAGTATTGCTTCAAACCTTCATGGGCACCATTACCTTAACCACATTTTTGATGTTGGCAACGATTGCTGAAAAGCGTAAGACTCAACAGGATCTCGCGATCGTCAATGAAAATCTAGAATTAAGAGTGCGCGATCGTACCGAGGAGTTAGAACGTATTCTGAGTGAACTTCAACAAGCTCAAACTCAATTAGTCCAAACTGAAAAAATGAGTAGTTTGGGACAATTAGTGGCTGGACTCGCCCATGAAATCAATAATCCCATTAGTTTTATCTATGGAAATCTTACCTATGCTCAAAACTATTCTCAGGATTTATTGAGTATTGTGAGTGCATATCAAGCTCATTATCCACAGCCCGATCAGACACTTGAGGCAGTAGTGAATGATTTAGAATTAGACTATATTCGAGATGATTTTCCAAAAGTCTTAAATTCAATGAAAACGGGTGCCGATCGAATTCGTCAATTAATTTTAACCTTACGGAATTTTAGTCGATTAGATGAGGGCGGTTTAAAAAAGGTTGATTTGCATGAGGGGCTAGACAGTACACTTTTTGTATTAAATTATCGTCTAACTCAATCCCATCATAGTGTCCAGATTGAAGTGATCAAAAAATATGATGAATTTCCAAAAATTGAATGCTACGCCGATGAACTGAATCAAGTTTTTTTGCATTTACTGAACAATGCGATCGATAGTCTACAGGAAAACAAGTCTACTTCACCAACTCTACGCATCAACACCAAGTATCACCACAATGATAAAACCGTAGAGGTAAGCATATGGACTGATGGACCACCGATTTCCTTGGCGATTCGATCGAAGATGTTTAATCCATTTTTCACGACAAAACCGATCGGTCAAGGCACTGGGCTAGGGTTGCCCATTAGCCAACAAATTATTGAAGAACGCCATGGCGGAACCTTGAGCTATCGTTCTGAATTGGGAAATGGAACAGAATTTTACCTTCGCATTCCCATACAACAATCCTCAGTTAACTCTCCAAATGATTTGAAAGTTGAATCCCACGAATTGCGTAATCTAAGAACTGTATCGGATGAAGTTCTGGCACCACTTCCCCCTGAATTGCTAGATGTTTAAAAATTTGAACATAGCAGCCAATAGTTGCACTGACGATCGTAGTTACTCCCGTTTTAGTTAAGTTTGTAACTTTCTGTTGTCCAAATTTGTATGAATATTGAACTATCTACTAATTATATCTTAATGGCGAATAACTATCTATCCTAATCAATATCTCAGAGGGTGTTTGAATCAATTTTCCCTTATTTTCTGTACATCATCCAGAAAACCTGTATCATTTGTTATTAGTGAGATTTAAGCATTTCTCTGTCCCCAATCCTACAAAAAGCTCACATCATGACAAAAATCAAAATTGCTACCATATCCGATGTCAGTACCGATAAGGTATTGAAAACTAAGGCCGGGAAACAATCCGTCCTTGTGGCAAAAGTCGGAGACAGCTATTGTGCCGTTGCTAACAAATGTCCTCACCTAGGACTTCCTATGAATAGCGGCAAATTGGAAAACGGCGTTATCACTTGTCCGTTCCATGGTGCTAAGTTTGAAATTTCTACGGGCAAAAGTGTTGGATGGGTAGAATCAACTCTGGGAATTAAGTTACCTGATTTCGGCAAAAAAATCCTGGCAATGGGTAAAGAGCCGACCGACATCGCAAGTTTCGCCGTTAGTCAAGAAGGCGAAGACCTGTTCATCAACGTCTAACATGTTACGGGGAATGGAGCAGTATTTTACCGTTGCATTCCCATCAATCTTGCCATTCGCATCAAACAGTTGTGAATCAATTCTCCAAATGATCTGAAAGCTGAACACCTCGAATTGCATAATCTAAGAACTGCATCGGATGAAGCACAGGTACTACTTTTCCTTGGATTGCCAGATGTTTAGAAATTTGAACGTAGCAGCCAATATTTGCACTGGCGATCGCACTGGCTCCCGTTTTAGTTAAGTTAGTAACTTTCTGTTGCCCAAGTTCTTCGGCAATCTCAGGTTGGAAGATGTTGTATACGCCTGCACTGCCACAACACAATGCAGCATCGATCGGCTCTTTTAGAGTCACACCCGGAATTTGTTTGAGTAATTTGCGCGGTTGAGATGTAATCTTTTGCCCATGAATCATATGGCAAGCATCTTGATAAACAATTGATAATGGTTCAGTTTGCAAGGCTGAAAGTGGTGCTGTTAGGCCAACTTCAGCTAAAAATTCTTGGACATCACGCACCTTTTTCACAAATTCAGCAGCCCGATCGGCATAGTCTTTATCATCTTTGAGTAAATGACCATACTCTTTCATGGTGTGTCCACAACCAGACGCATTAATCAATACATACTCAACATTCTCCACATCAAAACAATCAATCATTTGTTTGGCAAACGATCGGGCTTGATCTTCTTCGCCTTGGTGATGAGGCAATGCACCGCAACAGCCTTGACTTTTTGGAATGACGACTTGGCACCCGTTGGCCGTCAATACGCGCATCGTTGCAGCAT
>Ga0105044_10011144_pt1 | contig 12266 bp, 9 predicted proteins | sample MAT01_FD_78092 | JGI IMG/M metagenome (GOLD analysis project Ga0105044, IMG submission 78092) | Freshwater microbial communities from Lake Fryxell liftoff mats and glacier meltwater in Antarctica - MAT-01 | ecosystem: Environmental > Aquatic > Freshwater > Ice > Liftoff microbial mat | place...
GCCCGACTGATGGTATTGCCCAAGACGAAGCTGGCAGCGTTGCCAATCTAAGTCTGGCGGCACGTCAGTTCATCCAAGTGTATGGGCTAAACCCGACCAATGTCATCGTCGAGACGTGCCGTGTGCAACGATTTGCGCGGGATACTAACGATAATGCGCTGGATAGGGGTGGTATTGAACGCCTATTTCTTGCTAATGGCGATCCTAACCCCGCCGCCAATGCCGAGGATGTGGCGCGCTTTAGTGAACTGTGTACCGATCTCGAATTAAAATTGGTGCGGGTGACTGCCCAAATCGAATCGCCCACGATCTTTATGCGCTTGTTGGGCTATGACACCATCACTTTGACTGAATCATCGATTTCGCAGACGGCGGTGATCGATGTGGTTTTGATCATGGATGTGTCCGAGTCGATGCTCAACGAAACAACCTATGCTTCGTGGGACACCTTGACACCCCGGCAAGGTGTGCGCTATATGCCGCCATATATCAATGAAAGCAAAACCAATCCCATTGCGCCGGCGCTTGTTGATCCGTGGGAAGAGATTCTCAACAATACCCAGAGTACGTTAAACTCCCGTACCAACTATACATTGGCAACGGTTGATGCCATTCTTGGGGATAAAACCGAGGCTTTTGAACCGAATAGCAGCGGCATCATGGTCCCTTATGTGGATCTTGGTTCTGGTTTGAGTGCCAATAGTCGCCAACAACCACCGGAATTTTGTCGTGTGCGTGCCTATAATGGGACAGTTTTTGGCAGCGGTCCGAGTTATTTCCCGACATGGTTGCGTAACGAGTATGCCAGCTATTTTGGGTCTAATTATGGTGAGCAGTTTGATGAGCTAAACCCCGCTGGGGACGCAGCGACTTACCCCCATCTCTTCAGTGGCTTTGTGCCGATGTACAACTTTTATGGGTGCTGCAATGACCCCAACCTCGATTTTCAATTTGATGACTTGATTTGCGAACCCTTCCGCGAAGCGCGCGATGCGGCGGGTCAGTTCCTTGAACGTCTGGACTTCTTGCGTGGGGATCGCGTCGGCTTTGTCACCTTTGACCGCATCGCTTATGCGGTTGATCCCGATGGAAATGGTGCGCAAGATGTGATGATCGAGACCCAAAACAACCTGAACAACAGTAGTGGCGTCCTCATTCGTAAAGGTGCTTCTGAAACCCTGCGCGATCTCATCGGGGTGCGTTCTGAACCCTCGGCGTACACGGATTTTAACTTTGATGGCAATTGGGACGGCTTTGTCGATGGTTTGATCGCTGCCGATGCCTTTGTCAATAGCGCTGCCACTTCGGCAACCCGACGTGATGTCAATAATTTGATGACGGGCGTCACGATCGGCGCAATTTTCAATCATCCAGTGGCGTTTAGTTGCCCCTTGGATAATGCCATGATCGACAATGCCTATGAATACACGATCCACCGCACCATGCCCGATGGCTCCCCGCGCTATGTTCCTTTGCTGGACGGGGTTGCAGGGGTAGTGGCGGGCACTTTCCCTGCTTGGGAAAGTTATAACGCGGGTAAAACCTATCAATATCGCGCGATTTGTGCCGGGACGAATATCGGTGGCGCTGTCGCTGCTGGCAGCTCGACGCTTTATGGGAAAGGGCGTCGTGAGGGCGCGGTTTGGATCATGGTCTTGATGAGCGATGGCGCTGCCGGTTCTACCAATCCCGTTTCGCGGGATGGGGGTAATCCTGCCAAACCCGACATCTATAACATCACTGGTGGTAATAATGTCCCCCTTGCAGCAAATCCCGCGAACCGTGCCTATGGTGCTTTTGGGCTTTGCCCTTATGGCACGCAGGCACAACCGAGTGAATTGTTGACATCGGGTGCTGGTTTACCCTTTTGCCAAGATATCTTCCCAGAAGCGCGTACTTTTTGTAATCCCACTGCTGCCGCTCAACTCCCATCCCAAATCGTGATCGATGCAGCGACTAATTGTTATGAGTTTTACAACGTCGATGATTTTGCCCGTGATTGGGCGGATTGGGTGGGTTTAGCGGAGTTGCCGGGCGCGTTCACCGGCACGGGCAGTTCCCGCGTCACCGAGCAGCAGCTTCCCACCATCTTTGCGATTGGTTTCGGCTTAAACTTTGCGAACGACACCGATCCTAACACTCTCGTTACCACCAATTCGTGTACCGCAGCGGGCGGCACTGCCGCCCAAATCGCTCTTTGCGAGCGCGGTGGGTCTACTCCCAACACGGGTACCACACGTGCCCGACGCCAAGATTATTTGGGCGAAGAACTGCTACGTTATATCGCCGATGTGGGCGATAACAACCAGATTGATAGCGATTATTGGCAGTGGCATATGCCGGGGCGCATCGGCAACGATATTAATACGTCGTCTGCCCAACCCGAATGGGGCGCGCGTGGCCCCTGTGAGCAACTGACATGGGTTGGCGGATCTAATCAACGGGGCGATAATTACCTACCGCTTGACCCGACCATTGACTGCGGCAATTATTATGCCGCGACCAGCGGTGCCGAACTTGAAATTGTGTTCAACGAGATCGCGTCGCGTATGTTTACGCGCTTGTCTCAGTAACGTTTTGTCCAGTACTACTGCATAAGCCAGATCGTGCCGGAGGAAAGTATGAAGCAAAAGCAAAGGCAGATATCGGGTCGGCGGAAAGGGCAAACGCTTGCTGAGTTTGCCCTCACGCTCCCTGTACTGCTGATTCTGTTGTTCGGAATCATCGAATTTGGACGCATTTTTCAGGCGTGGGTGACCCTGCAAAATGCGGCTCGTGCCGCCGCACGTTATACTGCGACGGGTCTGTATGATGAGGATAAGTTTGCACTCGACTTGACGATTTATGAACAAGACCCGGTGCTGAATCCCGGCTACACCGGCGATTTGAACTCGATTGTGCCCTGTGGCTACAATCAACGGTTGCAAGAGAACCGAACCAACGATCCCGCCATCACCGCCAGCAACAACCTCCGGACCGCAGCAAATTTGGCACAACGCGGTACCCTTGGCACGATCATCCCGTATACGGGGGCGACCCCTATCGAAGTTTATCAAGGGGGTGTCGAGAGTATTTTTGCCACCTATTATGGGGGTGATGATTGCGACCCGGGCGACTCGGTTGATCAAAATCGTCGTAAAGACCTCGCCCGTATTCTCAGCATTTATGACGAAGCCCGCATCGGTGCCGCAGGCTTGGCATTGGGTCCTCAACAATTGCCGATTCCGCCCGTTGGCGCGCCCGGTGCCCCAATCCCGGCTTCGTATCCCAGTTTTGAGACGCTCCCATGGTTTTATCCATGGTATCGCCCGTTCCCTGGTGACAGTGACAACAATCCAGTTACACCTCCAGACTATGATCAGCAGCGCTTCTCGAATGAGGCGGGTTGGTTTGATGTGATGGTGTGTAGTAATCGTCCTAAATTGGATCCGACCAATTCCGGACTGGCGCGCTTTCGGTTTCCACCGTTCTTAGAAACAGGTGACGACGCGCGCGCCCCCGTTTGTCCTTTGCGCGAACTCCCTAGCGCTGCCTTAGACAGTGCCGGTTGGACATCGAATAACAATATTCCATGGTGGGATGCGGGTGGTCCGGGCGATACGGTCGCCATTGTGATCACTTTCAATCATCCGCTCGTGACTCCGCTTGGGATCGCGCCCTATGTCCCGCTGCAAGCACGTCGTATCGCCGTGAATGAAGCCTTCCGCCGCGTTGGTGCTATCCCGCTGGGGTATGATGTGCCCACGCCGCCTCAGGTCGATACCGATACACCAACACCAATATTCACACCGTCGCACACGGCGACGCATACCAATACGCCGTCGCATACGCCAACGAACATGCCTACCAATACACTGACGTTCACGCCGTCGTTCACGCCGAGTTTCGCTTGCTCGAATGTGACCCTGAATGCGTCCATTACTTACGGTGGCGATAGGGTTATTTTCACTCTCAATAACAGCTTGCCGTATCAAACGGAGCTTCGACGAGTCACTTTGGCGTGGCAAGCGGCAACAGGGTATGCGACAACGCAATCCGCCAATGCCTTCTTCCTGCGCGGGTCACCGATTTGGGTAGGCAGCAGCCTCCAACCATTGACGGATATCGGTAACGCTGTCACCGTCGGTGCGGGTACACCCGCCCCTGCTGGCGCTCCTCAAGCTGGCTTTAGCGGCGGGGCGAACTTGATCCTGCCGCCGGGCAATAGCAGTTTTGAAGTGCGTTATGTGAACGGTCCGGCGTTGAACGCTGGCGTCATGCCGCCACATTATTTCAACGGTACGACCTTCTACTACGATGATTTAGGATCGACTACGGATTGCGCTATTCGCTTGAACTATGGATTGCCCACGAACACACCGACGCCGGGGGCTGGCACCAGTACGGTGACCAATACGCCTATCCCGACGTGCCAACCGAATTCGATCAACGTTTCGAACGCTACCTTCGAGCCATTCTTGCGCGTTCGTTTTGACATTTCCAATTCCAGCACCACCAGTCCTGCCTCTATTCATGGGTTCGGTCTCAGATGGGTGAAGCGGACGACCGGCATGACCCTTGTCGAAGTCTGGGGTGGCGGTTCTGGTCCCGGTTCGTCGGGTAGCATTCAAATGTGGTCGGGTACCGATACCACTGACAATACCACCAGTGGCAACGCAACCTCCGGCTTGACTGGGCTGGAAGGCACATGGCTCAATCTGCTCGTCTTGCAACCAAGCCAAACCCGCTCGATTTACTTCGTGTTTGGGGGTGGTTCTGGCAATACAGTGGCGACGGACTTCGGTTCAACCATTTTGGACTTCGATAACACGTTCTTTGTGTTTGACGCGCCCAATTGCTCGACCCCCATCGCGACCGATGTCTCGACAGCGGTTCCGACGCCGACGCCGACTTTCACCTTAACCTCGTCGCTTACACCATCGATTACGCCGACGTTCACGCCGACGTTCACGCGGACGTTTACGCCGACGTTCACGCCGACGTTTACGCGGACGTTCACGCCCTCGTTCACGCCACCGAATACAGCGACGTTCACGCCGACGTTCACACGGACGTTCACGCCGTCGAACACGCCGACGTTCACACAGACGTTCACGCCGTCGAACACGCCGACGTTCACACGGACGTTCACGCCGTCGAACACGCCGACGTTCACACCGACGTTCACGCCGTCGAACACGCCGACGATTACACGGACACCCACAGAGACGTTCACGGCGTCCAACACGCCGACACGCACGCCGACACGCACACCGTCAAACACGCCGACACGCACGCCGACACGCACGCCGACGTTTACGCGGACATTCACGCCGACGTTCACGCCGTCGAACACGCCGTCAATTACGCCGACGTTCACACGGACGTTCACGCCGTCGAACACGCCAACACGCACGCCGACGTTCACGCCGTCAAACACGCCAACACGCACGCCGACGTTCACACCGTCGAACACACGGACGTTCACGCCGACGTTCACGCCGACGTTCACACCGTCGATTACGCCGACGTTCACACGGACGTTCACGCCGTCGAACACACCGACGTTTACGCCGACGCTCACGCCGTCAAGCACGCGGACGTTTACGCCGACGTTCACGCCGACATTCACGCCGACATTCACGCCGACGTTTACGCTCACGTATACGCCACAACCGACGGGGACCTCGACGTTCACGCGGACACACACACCGACGTTTACGCGCACGCCAACGATTACCTTTACGCCTTCGGCGACCAACACCAAACCCTTCGTGGGCGGAGGTTAGCCCAGCACCAGCTTAGTTAGATAGCAAAGGGGGCACTCAGATGAGTGCCCCCCTTGCTATTGATATCGGTCAAAACCCCGCTGTTGTTTATGGGATGGCTGAAGGAATTACACTACAATAGGGGTACTCAGTCGATCTAATTGCGAATTTCCCGTGAAGCCTTATGCAGACCATACGTGTTGCCCTTGCGGATGATCATCCGCTTATCCTCAAAATTGTACGCCAAGAATTGGCGCGAGCAGGTGATATCAGCATTGTATGGGAATCAGGGGCGGTCAATGATCTGTTGACATTGATCACCCGCCAAATGCCCGATGTCCTTATGCTAGATTTGTCGTTTTCAGGACACCCGTTTGATCCCTCTGCGTTTGTGCGCGATCTCAAGACGCGCTTTCCCAAGATTCATGTCCTCATCCTTACAGCTTACGATGATCCAGTGTGGATCGATGAATTGTTGTCGGTGGGTGTCAGTGGATATATCGTCAAAAGCGATGATTTTTCGTTGCGTTTGGTGGATGCTGTGCGGGCGGTGGCGCAGGGGCGCACCTTTCTTTCAACGACTGCCGTCATGGGGTTGATGGCGGCACGTCGCCACTACACCTTGACCGACCGTGAGCGTGCGATTTTGCGTTTGGCTACCCAAGGACACGCGAATGTCGAGATTGCGGGTACCTTGGGGATTTCACACGGCACTGTTCGTAATCACTTGTCCAACATCTATGCCAAGTTAGGGGTGGATAACCGCGATGCTGCTGTCCGCGCTGCCGAAGGATTGCGCGAACTGCCGCGTGCCAATGCCAATCAGCGTCACGAACTCCGCACACCCCTACATACCTTGATGGGATTAACACACATGCTCCATTCGCGTTTAACACGGCGGGGGGAACTTACGCCTGAGGATGCCGAAGAATTAATCGCGCAAATCCTTGCCGAAGCCACCCGACTGGATCACCTCTTGGATGATTTGCTCAAATGACCCCGATCCTTGTGGTGGATGATCATCCGCCGGCGCGCTTTTTGATGGAGGCGATCATCCGTGATTTGACTGAATATGATTTGATAGCGGTTGGTTCGTGCGCCGATGCCCTGCGCGTCGCTCAGCAAGTGTTGCCCATGCTCTACATCATTGATCTGGAGTTGCCCGATGGCGACGGGCTAAGCTTGGGCAAGGCGCTGACGGCAGTGCATGATGCCCCGGTCATCATCATGTCCGCCTATGCTGATGCGGTTGTCGAGCAAGTTGCCGCTGCGGCGGTTTTTGCCTTCTTAAAGAAACCGATGATTCCCGATGATGTGGCGCGAACTATTGAACGGGCTATTGCCCGACTCGACTAATCTTCTTCCACCCGCGATTCAAGCCGATGCCGCCCGCCGAATTCGCCAGTATTGGCAGAGTCGCGGATGGCAACTGGTCTTGGGACAGGTGGTTTTGTGGGCAGCGGCGGTTTATCAACAAACGCCGTATGCGTGGGCGTATGGGGTGCTTGCGGGTGCTATTGGCTTCACCTATCTGGTCGGTTGTTTGGGACGGTATACGGTTTTTTGGTTGCTCTGCACCATCGCAATTTTTAGCTTGCAAGGGCTGGTCATCAATGACTTGGGGGGAGTGACGGCGCTAACGACCTTGATCCCATATACCATCAGCGCCATGTTATTGAGCGGGCGCGACCGCAGTTTTGTGCAAATGGGCTGTATCCTCGCGTTTTGGGGGGTTCTGATTTTTGAAGTGATCGACTTTTCCGTGCGGTTGTCGCCTTCGCGCTCGATCCACGTCAGTTACAACATCCTGCTGGCGGCGTTTACCTTTCAAACTTTGCGCTTCCTCAGTCACTTGACAGTCGATATGAGTACCGCGCATGTTGCCGAAGAAATGCGCCTGCAAAGCCAACACTTTTTGGCGCGGGTCAGTCACGAATTGCGCACACCATTAAATTCTGTTCTCGGTTTTGCTTATCTTCTGCGGCGTTCGCCGATGGCAGAAACGCCACAGAGTTACCTCACCCAGATTATTGAAGAGGGGGAGCATCTAAATCGTTTGGTGGGGGATTTGCTGGATCGGGTACGGTTGGCGACTGGGGAGTTCGTCCTCGACCTTAAGCCTTGTGACTTGAACCGCTTGTGTCAAATTGCTGTGGATGAGTTGCGCTTGCAGGTCAGCGACGGGGTTCAGCTTAGTGTGTCTTTGGACGAAACTTTGCCCACTGTCTTTGTGGATCACTTGCGCCTTCGCCAAGTTATTACGAATCTGCTGTCCAACGCCATCAAATACACGACTGCTGGACAGATCACGGTTCGCACCTATGCCCATGCGGATCGCGTCTGTATCGAATTTCAGGATACCGGGATGGGTATTCCCGAAGCCCAACGCCATTTGGTCTTCGTCGCGTTTGTGCGATTACAAACCGACTTGCCAGGGACGGGGCTAGGGCTAGATATTGCGCTGCAAATTGTTCAACTGCATGGTGGCAACATCGATTTGGTCAGCGAGGTGGGGGTGGGATCAACGTTTACGATGGTGCTGCCCGTTGCTGAACACCCCATTTCGTCCTCTATAAAGCCTACCAAGACTCCCTCAAATTAGACGTTTGTCATGCATTGTTTAGGATGCGCGCCTATCGTTTCGATGGGCACCATCCCCTATGCTAAGCAAATCGTGTTGATGGCTTAGGGATAGGGAGGCATAAATGGAGACCGATCATGGTCAAAGAGCGTTAACGATCACAACATATGGGGGGTGCGCGTTGGTTGTCACCTCGATACTGGTTTTGGTGCGTGACCTGCAATCCCCATCATTTTTGATCCACGCGCTAATGCTGCTGTCACTGGTGAGTATGTTTTGGGCGCTGAGCGCATTTACCCGACGGCATGGTACTGCACCGCTTGCCGCTGACGGTTTCGGGACGGCAGCATCATGGTTGCTTGCCGTCACCCTCATCCACTTAAACAACCAACGCTGGTTGTTGCCGGATGCGCTGGAGTCGTCGTATTGGCTGGTGGCGTCAGTCGTGGCGGTGGTTGCGGTTTTGTGGATGGCGGCACACACACGCTTGTTGTTGATGGTACCCGTCGTTTTCCTATTGCAGATCAATTTATTTTCGTCAGCATTGGCGGCGGGCGGCTTAAATGTGTTGTGGCAGCCGTTGAGCTTGACGCTTTTGGCAGGATTATGGATTCTATGCCCTGTGCGCGATTCGTTTTGGCGTGCCGCTGCCCGCGTTAGCGGTGCCATTTTGCTGGCGTTCTTGGGGGTATTCGTTTTGTGGTTGCCCAATACGTTACCAATAGTGGCGGTGGCGACATGGTTCATCAGCGCGGCACTCTTTTTAGAGATCGGTGTCCAAATCAAAAAGGGTATTGCTTTTCACATCGGGGCATGGGTGGCGACTGTCGCATGGGTATTGGCGTATCACTTTTGGCTGCATGATCCAGCAGTTTTTGCGTTGTGGTTGGCGGTACCACCGCTCGTGGCATTGTCCATTGCCCGCTTGACCCGCACGCACCGGAAACGGTTCCAAAAAAATGGGGTGTCGGATATTACCTTGGCAGTGGTGCGGTGGGCGGCGGCAGATATCAGTATTTTCTTAAGTGGAGGGATGCTGGTTTGGTTGGCGCTCCATTTGCCCATCATCGACTCCGGTTTCATGATCCAAACGCTGATCGTGATCGTGGCATTATGGTTGGCGTTGGGTATCGAGTATCGGTTGCCGGTTTTTGTTCACCTTGCACTCTATGTCGCGCCCTTCCCGCTATCCCTCGCACTTCTCTACGCCCATGTGATTTTTGCGCAGAGCATTTTTATGGGATTGGCATGGCAGGGCGGGGCGTTGCTCCTACTGCTGTTCGGGCATGGGCTGGTGCGTCAATCAAATGCTTTGCGCACGCCATTTTTCATCGTTGGCTATGGCTTGCTCTACGGGGCGGTGCTATTGGCGAATGCCGCGACCCTGCCGCTGAGTTTGGGTTTCGCCCTTGTCGTCTCGCTCGTTACGGCAGGGGTTGTCTTGGTAGGCGGACACCCTGTTTGGATGGCGCTCGTCCGCCATCTTGCCCCGCCGGATCAGCGTGCTTTCGCTCATCGCCAACTGAGCAACGCCTTTTTGTTGATGGGGGCGTGGTTATCGGCAATTTGGGTACATGTTTTATTAGGGGCTGTCGGCTTAACAGCGGCACAGCAAGGGATGGGCTTGGTGCTGCTGTCGAGCCTGTGGTTCATGTTCGGATGGGTGTTAGAACGGGTGCCCAAAGCCGTCGCATGGCATGTGTACAGCGCCGGGTGGCTTTTGTGGGGGACGGGCTTATTGCTGGTCTTTTTCTCGCCTACCGAGTCGATCATCACGGCGATTTTCGGTTTGATCGTCAGCACCGAAGAATTTAATCGGGTGCGCCGTCTGCATTGGTTGCCCATCGTCACGTTTCAACTGACCTTCATCGCCCTGCAAATTGCATGGTTGCTCAAATTGCCCTCGGACGCGGTGATTGCGATGGTCGGCGTTTTGATCTTCTTTGTGAGCTGGTGGTGGCAACCGCGCTCCAAACAAGCAGGACGGATCACAGAAGGCTGCGCATGGTTGGTCATCGGTGGGACATGGCTGTTGGGACGCCAAAGCCTTGTCCCCTCGGTCAGTTTGACGCTCCTACTATTTATCAGCCTTGTGCGCCACCGCGATTGGCACCTTATCCCGATCTTGGCGATCAGTTGGGGGATGTTATTGCGGGCGCTAGGCATTGACTCCGTGCTGTTGCAAACGATGCCTGTTGCCGCTCTCTTGTTATTTTCCGCTGTGGGGCATCCTCGTTTAAGTGGGATGCTGGAGTCTGCCGGGATTGTCATGATGTTGACCGGAACCATGCTTTATGCACAGCAACTCGGCTTTGCCGCACTTTTGCCGAGACTCGTAGTGATGGCGGCAATTGCTGGTTTGCTATTCTATGGTGTTTTGGGAAAACGGCGTCGCTCGGTCGTCGTTGGTGCCGGTGCAGCAGGTTGTGGTATTTTATACGCCGCTGTCAGCGTCAATCCTTGGATTGTGCCGCTGTTTGGTGGGGTGATCCTGATCGGCGCGTCGCTCTTTGTGGAAACCCAACGAGATGGGGCGACGCGCCAATTGAACCGCCTAACACAGACGTGGAGTCATTGGCGTTAGCGGCGTCAGAAGCTATACCGATGGCGTGAACGGTATTCCCGCCCGGCGAAACTTGTCTTCGACTTGGAGGCGGGTGTCTCGGAAGGATAATTCAAGATATGGGAAGACGAGCCATGCCGTCATCAAGCCAAACATAATACCCGTCGCCACCCTAAACGTGGGTAACGTTTCACGCGGTTCCCAAAGTGAAAAGGGGGGATAACCCAGCATTTGGCTGAAGCCATCAATGCCGATGGGGACAACCCCCGCAAATACGTACAACAAGAGTGGGATGGGGCGTAACCGCCGGCGTATAAATGGGATGCTATAGATGAGTCCGCCCAAGAAGATCGCCGCATAGATAGCGACATCGCGTTGACACAAGGTGGTTTTATAGCCCATCCTTGATGAGCCGAAAAAATCTTTGGAGGCGAATTGCATATCGAAAGACCATAATGCCGGATCAAAATCCTCGACCGTCGCAAAACGGCTTTGCCCCGGTCGTCCCACCCAATTTAGGAGGGCGGCGTCAAATTCGGGGGAATTGGTGATGTAATCTTCATAGGAGGCAAGTTCGCTGCCCGCAATCGCGCGGGGGTAAGCGGATTGCTCCCCAAATAGAAAAAATGACCGGAAGGCAAATTGGTGACAAAATGGACCGTACACGAAATACAGGACGCGCGCTGGTGCGGTTACACCCGCCGCCATCAACACCGGCGCGACCCAGGGCAACGCTGCATAAAGACCAATGACCACCAGCGCAGCGCGCAACCAGTGTCGTGATAATTGAAGCACCCAGCGGTTCAGGCGCACGGCAAAACTTTTTCGGGTTTCTCGTTTATCGGTCATGCACCCTTGCTTTCAGGTTATTCCAGCGGTTGTATGGCGTTGCGCAGCGTTGCTTCATCGGTTGCCCCAAAGAAGATGTGCGTGATTTTACCATCAGGCGCGATGACATAGGTAGAGGGTTGCCCGCGCAAGGCGTAGAGACGGGCGATCTCGCCGGTAGGGTCGAGCGCTAGATCAAACGTGAGACCAAAAGTTTGTCCCCATTGTTGCATCAAATCGCGCGATTCGCCGACGTTGACCGCGATGATATGAACATCGGGGTTCGCGTCGCTTAAGCGCTGAAGTTCTGGCATTTCGACGGCACAAGGGGCGCACCATGTCGCCCAAAAATTAATGATAAGCGGTGATCCCCGAAGCGTCGCGCTATCGATTTGACCCACGAGCGTGTCGGCAATAAAAGTTGGGGCGAAGGCACCGATCTCTGGGGCTTGGCGGACGCCATCAGCGGTTAAGCGCCCAGAATAGAGCGACCTTTCCGGCAGACTGGCGACCCCTACAATGAGGAATGCCCCCGCCCATGCGGCAA
>Ga0105044_10011146_pt1 | contig 12265 bp, 12 predicted proteins | sample MAT01_FD_78092 | JGI IMG/M metagenome (GOLD analysis project Ga0105044, IMG submission 78092) | Freshwater microbial communities from Lake Fryxell liftoff mats and glacier meltwater in Antarctica - MAT-01 | ecosystem: Environmental > Aquatic > Freshwater > Ice > Liftoff microbial mat | place...
ATAGCTCCCGCGATAGCAAATTTTTAACAGCCCATCGCTAGCCAGCCTGCTTTCGGTAACCCGACGCGTAAGAGAGGTATTTTAGTACCGGTCCCTCGCTTACTCGCACTTACGCGTCGGGTTGTGAATAATCCGAGCTAGCAAACTGTGGCCGTGGCCTCGCCTAAATTCAGGATCGTTCCGGATGCAAAGTGACTTCGCTTGACATAAGCGAGCGCCAAGAAATGGCCGGTAGCGGAATCCAACGCGACCGAACAAACCATACCTATCTCCTTGCCCTCGGATTGCAAAACCATCGGTGAGTCGGGACATAGATTCGAATCTATGCGGACGGTCACCAGTTTCTTTTGGACCTTACCCAACATGTCCAGTCGAGCGATCGTTTCTTGCCCCAAGTAACAGCCTTTGTTGAATGAAATGGCTTGGCTATCCCGAGCCAACTCTTGCGGTAGATGGCGATCGTCCATGTCGATTCCATACCATGGCCAAAACGCTTGTATCCGAGCCAACTCCCATGCAGTGCGGTGAGTCATATCGCTTTTGATCCATTCGCTACCCAATCGCTCAACCATGCTCTCGTCATTCTGACCCGCGGGCACAAGAGCGAGAATCGACTCAGGGCCTATCCAGGGCGCATGCATCATGACGGTTGGCTGGCCGTCTCGTTCAAGACTTATAGCACTCCCCTGGTTTGGGACGATGCTATCATCAATTGAGAAAGCCTGGGCTGCACTCGATCGATCTTGAAAGAGCCAATACTCATACGCGTCGCTGACATCGGAAACGATTGCATCTTCGCGGATGATATAGCGATCGAAATGCGGTACCAACTTGCTCGCTTGTTCGGGGACCGTTACCAGGAACGCTTCGTGCCCGATCGACATGGCGATACCGTGTCCGAACGTTCGTCCCTTTCCATCGGTGACAAACGTCTCGAGCGCTTGACCGTCTGTGAGTTTACGAAGATCCTGAGTGCAGAGGTTGTTGAAGACTTTGCAACGGTCCGCGCCTTGAAAACGGATCACAGTCCCTTTGCCTAAATGAAAGCCGCGTGGCATTGATGATTCTTTCGTGTTGGTAACTAAGCACTCAACCCATTTTGTCGAGTTGCCATTTCGTCTCGCAAGGCTCTGAGTCCGCGCTTGAGCAAGCCAGCGACCGCCATTTCGGACTTGCCCGTTCGATCGGAAATTTCCTTGAGCGTCATCCCCTCCAAGTATCGCATGCGTATTGCGTCGCGTTGTGTTTCGGGAATCTGCTCCAAGCAGGTGGCGAGTACAACGGACGCTTCGTCCCGCATCATGCGTTGGCTGGGCGATGAGGATTCGGATGGCAAAATGTCCTGCATTCCCAAGGAACTGCCGCCTGATTCGGAGCTTATTCGCAGCGTGACTTCCTTGCGAGCCGAGCGTTTCTGAGCGGTCAAATGATGTTGATGCGCGGTGGACACATTGTTTCGAAGGATATGGCGGAGCCATGCCAACAGTGATTCCACAGTCTCACCACGAAAACTGTCGAAGTCGCGAAAAGCCTCTAAAAACGTTATCTGAACGACGTCCGCATAATCGAGCCGACTCTGAAGCCGTTCATCGAGATGGCGTTGCGCGATGACGTTGAGGTAGGGACGAAAGCGGTTGAGCAACTCCCCTTTGGCGGACTCGTCCCCTTGCTTAGCTAATGCGAGAATAGCGTTGGAATCAAACAACATGGTAATCAAACAACATGGTTAGGAGTCCGGATCGATCTCACCGATATGCATCCATTTCTTAAGCAACGGCGAAAGAGCCAAACATATCAAGCCGGCACAAAAGGAAATGATTGCTAGGATCTTGTACACGTCTCCGTAGATATGCACCGTTGCAGAGGGGATCGGGACAACGGTTCTGCCCCCTTCGTTTACAGTCGCGAACTGAGCGATGATCCCGGCCATGAATTGAGCAAACGCGGTCGCCAGGAACCAGGAGCCCATCACCGTGCTGACCAGCTGAGTGGGTGACAACTTCGTCACCATCGATAACCCGATCGGAGAGACGCAGAGCTCGCCCGTGGTAAGGAACAGGAACAGCAATATCAGCCAATAGGAAGCGACCATTCCATCGGAATCGGATGTTTGTGCACCGAAGTAAACCATTGCAAACGCTAACCCAACCTGCATCAATCCCAATGCAAACTTGACCGGCGGCGTTGGCTCCATCCCGAAAGCACCCATCAAGCTCCAGAGGCCAGACAATACGAGTCCCAACAGGATAATGAACATACTGTTGACCGCTTGAAAAACCGAGGCAGGGATTTCAGACCCATCCAACCCGATCTTGCCAACATTTTCTTCTACGTATTGCCATTCGATTTTCCTGTCCTCAATCGTGGAACTGCCCTGCTTCGCAAACTCACGCAGATAAGTGATTGCCGTCATGGTCATCTTGGGTTCTTTCTGAAGGTCCGCAATCGTGGCTACGAGCTTGTCTTCAGGCATCCGTTTCGCTTCCTCTTTTGCGGCTTCCACCTGTCGTATTGCTTTTTCAATCTGAGGAAGAATCTTCGTAGAACCATTTCTATGCCCAAGGTACTCCTGGCTAAAGTAACCCAGGTCCATTAGCTTTTCGTCGGTCGTCAAACGGAGTTCCACTGTCTTGCCGACATCGGATTCCGCAGCCAGTCTCTTTTCGCTGACACGATCGACATTTCGATCCGCAAAGTTATTGAGCGAACTACCTTGTTGTTCAAAGAAAGCCCAAAACCAGATCGAAAAGAAGGTCAAGATGAAAACAACGAACATGCGTTCGCGTGCGATCTTTTTGACTCGAAAGGCTTCTCGCATCAAATAAATCGTGGCAATGATTCCCGACAAAGCCAAGACGAGACCTGCGGGGCGGCATGCTTCTTCGAAAATAGTCGCTAACCCTTTGATGCGTTCGTTTTCGCTATCCTGCATGGGCTTGATCAGGGACTCTGGGATCAAGGTAACTTGTTCGCTGAAGCCCGGTATCACCTTGAAACCGGACACCAACACAACGAAAACCGGAGTTGCTGCGACGATGCCAAACAAGACGAGGATAAGATTCTTGTTCCACTTTTCCGGGTAAGGCGCTCTGCCAATTTCCTTTGGAAGCCCGCCACGCGTAAGCGCCGTAATCGCAATGATGGCAGAGATGATAAGCGAGAAAACTACGAAATAGGTCGAGATGAGAGAAAAGGTATCGCCTGCGTTGAACCTGATCATGGCAACGACGCTGGCCGTCGCAGCCATCGCGATGAGAGCTTGTGTTATGAAATTGGGTGCAACGAAAACAGCAAGACCTATCAACATTCCAATGGTCGCTAAACCAAACCCACGTTCCCATCCATAGGTTTCACCGATGTAGCCACAAAGCAGCGGGGAAATGGCGCCTCCCAAGTTGACACCAATGTAAAAAATGGTGAACCCGCTGTCTCGCTTGGTGCTTTGCTCGGTATAGAGCTCACCCACCATCGACGAGATATTCGGTTTGAAAAACCCGTTGCCAGTAATCAATAAACCCAGCGCGCAAAAAAACCACAGTTCTGTTTGAATCATCATCAATAAATGGCCCGCGGCCATGAGCAAGCCACCGATTACAACGGCTGTCCTTTTCCCGATCATTCGGTCGGCGATCATGCCTCCGAAGAACGGAGTCATGTAGATTAAGGCCGTGTAAGCGCCATAGACCGCATTCGCATCTTTGTCCCCAAAGCCCAGGAACCCTTTGATCATGTACAGCAGCAGCAGAGCTCGCATCCCATAGAACGAAAAGCGTTCCCACATCTCTGCAAAAAACAGAGTGTAGAGTCCAGTCGGATGCCCAAAGAGGGTGGGAAACGTGGCCGGATCCATTTTCGAAACTTGCGAGTTACCTACGTGCACTATTCACTCCATCCAAATGGGAATTCAACGATTCAAGTTTGGAATCCAGCATAATCAATCGCTGCCAATTCGAAACCAAAACAATACGACTTGCAGAGGAACCGCAAAGGTCAGATCGGCTCCGAACCAGGAATCGGGACCAAATCAAGCACACCTTGCTTATTAGGCGATCCGCAGAATGAAAAATACCGTAGGATGGGACCAGAGTCCCGTCCGTTGATTCGTTCGGGACAATGGTCCCAAACTACGACTGGTATAACACAGTCTACCGCTCGCCTTGTTGAGAGAACCTATTTCTAATTGATAGCGTCGGAGCACGCAATACGCTCCAACGCCTCGCACTCGACTTACACTCAACGCTTCGGCAAAAACCAAGCACTTCGGTGCTGTGTCATTCCAATGTGTGGATAGTAGGACTCGGCCGCCGGGGCGGAAAGGAGCAGCAGCATGGTCCCATGCCCAGCCGCCTCATGTGTTCTTTCGATCAATTCTCGCCCAATACCCAGTCCCTGAAATGCCTTGTCGACTGCCAAATCGGAAAGGTAAGTGCAATAGCTGTAGTCCGTAATGGCCCTCGAAACTCCGACCAGCAATCCGTCGCCAGTTCGGGCAGAAACGAGGATGTCCGCATTCTTAAGCATGCCTAAAATGATCTCGCGATTGTCGACAGGGCGTCGCTCCGCCAACGTCGAACGCACTAGGCAGTCGATGAATTCCTGGGCAGACAAATTCGGTTCCAGTTGGTAAGCAACGACTGGCATGTTGGATCACCTAAGTAAAGGTAGAGAACTTCGATTCTATGCGTCGGATCGGTGCCGCCGGTTCATCGTTGTAAGTTAGTCATGTGGCCACCGCAACGGGTTGCGTTTGCATTCGGACCAATGCAAGTTTGCGTTCCGAGTGCATTACCAGTTCGTCGCGAAAAACTTGGCTCATCCCTAACGCCATCATCAGAATCGTATTTTCGATGGATGAAAACGAAACCTCGTGGAAAGCCATTTGAATCGCATGAACCGCAATGATACAAAAACTGAACACTGAGGCACTGCGAGCAAAGTGGGATGCCGTCGGGTGTATCCACACAACCCAACAGTTGCGAATGAGACTCACCGCCGCAATCAAGTAAAGAGTCGCTCCGATTAGCCCCAAGTCGACGACCAAGCTCAAAAACGAGTTGTGGTGTACATAGCCGCGAATCGACTCCAATCGAATATTGGTTGTGCGGTCATCCAGGTACGGACGATTGTAAACCTGAAATTGATTGAAACCAAATCCCACAATCGGCGAATCCTGAAACATCTTTATGGATACGTAAGCAAACGCACCTCGCATCTTGGTGCTCTCAAGCGTCTCTGCCTCGGAATACTCTCGCTTGAATGCGACCAGACTAGGCCCGACTACAAGTCCTCCAACCACGCCAGACACGAAAAGTGAACCGAGAACCAACGTGCGCGTTTTCCCTTGCAACATCGTAGATAGCAAGATAATCACGATGGCACCTGCCCCCATCCAAATGCTGCGAGTGTACGTCAGCATGATCGCAAGCATGAAAAGGGGAGTCAATCCAATCGCCATCAACCAAGCCCATCGTTCTCGAGCGTAGATCCACACTGGAAACGTCCAAAGAATAGCTAAGCACAAGTTCAGACACATTCCTAATCGAACCGATTGCAGCATTGGCCCGCGAGCGCGACCGAAGTGGATTCCAAGCTTGGGGTCACCAATAAATTGCGGAAAGACCAACGACCATTGCTTCGTGATCTCCAGTACCGCTGTCAGGCTCAGGTATATCCCGAAAAGCAAAATGACTGCGACGGCAGGCCAAAGAGTTCTTGCTCGAATCTCGGAATGCCGAATCAGAAAGAACAAGTAGGCTGGAATCAGGTAGCCGTTGATCAAGTGCAAAACCGTCGAGGGCTGCCCCAGGATTTCCTTTCCCAAAGGAGTCGTAACTGTCCGGACGACAAGCCAGGCTAGGAACAGAAAAAGCCAAATGTCCGAAGCCGTTAGATCGCGAACTCTTGCCCGACGATTCCAAAGGTCATACAAAAACTGTCCAAGGATCGCTCCAAGCCACACTCGGTCCACCGTCAAGGATACTCCTCCGACTTTCGCCGAAACGTACTCCGGTGGAAACACACTCGTCACGATGATAAAGATAGCTGTACCGGTCAGTATGTCGTGATAGCGCACCACCGCAATCGCCCAGACGATTGCTGCTAAGGCCATGAATACGAATACCAAAATCACAAATAGAGCCTTTCAATGGGAGCGGACCGTTTCGGCAAGTCAGGCACAAACCGTGTTGGCAAAGTATCGTCCTGCAATCCATTCGAATATTGAAATCCTTGGCGAATGCGCAATGCAACGAGTCCGTTCGCGAAACGATGAGTGAAAGCCCCCGCTATTGCCATAATCGATGCGTTCGTTGCGACCGGCATTCCGCGTTTCGTTTCTGTAATCAAATTTGCTTAACAGAAAGACAAAGCGAAAAAAAGGAGCAACGATTACTTAGTCGTCGAGTCTAGAAACAGCCTCCCAACAAAATTGCATGTCAACTTTACGCCGTGAAATTGGATTAACTCTCTACCGCTGGGCCACTGCGCGCCAGCGGGCGAACCTCTCGGCTTCGTTTGAAAATCAAAAAAGATTCCCCGCCTTTGTCCTTTTTTACCATCGTGTTGCAACGCATTCGATGAACGGTTGGTCCATCCAGAAACGAAACTTTGAGTTGCACCTGGATTGCATTTTCAAGCATGCTACGCCAGCCTCCTTGGACGAAGTTCGTGAATCTCAAATTCTTGGAACGCGTTCGAAACCCATGGTCGCTGTGACGTTCGACGATGGTTATGCAGAAAATTGCGAGCACGCGATTCCCGCTTTGATCGAGCGCGGTATTCCATGCACTTATTTTGTGGCCACGGATTTCGTTGATACAGGCAAGCCGTTTCAGCATGACGCCTCGAACGGAGTGCATCTAAAGCCGAATACAATCGAAGAGATCCAACGCATGGCCGAGCAAGGTATCCAGATCGGTGCGCACTCGCATACGCATTTGGATTTCGGTCAACCGCTCAGCGATGCACAGCTCCGATCCGAGATCACTGACGTTCGAAAGCGGTTGCAGGATTGGACCGGCCAATCCATCGACTACTTCGCCTTTCCCTTCGGTCTCAAAAAGAATATCTCACAGGAAGCCATCGACGTTGTTTTTGAATCTGGCTTTAAGTGTTTCGTGAGCGCAGCAGGCGGTATGAACTGGCCGGGACAAGATGCAAATCACTTGCAACGCGTTCACGGCGATCCGGGTATGGCTTCGCTACGGAACTGGCTAACGTACGACCCGCGCAAAATCCATTTGACGAGCCCAATCCAATATGAGTTCCGAGCTCAAACCCTGAACAAATGCCTCGCATAAGATCGAGAAAGGCCAAGCGATGACTCCTTGCACCACAACGGTTTCTGTCTCAATTGCTTCGGGCACACGTCGACTCGATCCGACCAAAGACATCGTCCCCAATCCACAGCGGCCACTCAAAGCACTCTTTGTCATCACGAGCATGCCTGTCGGTGGCGCAGAAACTCTTTTAGTCAATTTGCTCAGGCAATTTCGTCCTTCCCATATCGTTCCATCCATCGCTTGTCTCAAACAGAAAGGCCCGCTGGGCGAAGAGATTGCAAAGGAGTTTTCCGTAACCGAAAATTGGCTACGAAGCAAGTTTGATCTAAGCGTCGTGCCGCGATTAGCAAAACATCTCCGCAAGGAAAAGATCGACGCGCTAATCACCGTCGGGGCCGGCGACAAAATGTTTTGGGGACGACTTGCCGCTAAATTCGCATCCTTACCAGTGGTCTGTAGTGCATTGCACTCGACTGGCTGGCCAGACGGTGTTGGCAAAATGAATCGCTGGTTAACACCCATCACCGATGCGTTTATCGCGGTCGCAAAGCCCCACGGAATATTTTTATCCGACTTTGAAAAATTTCCAGCGAATAAGATCGCAGTCATCCCCAATGGAGTCGATACAAATCGGTTCTTGCCGAACCCAGGTGCGCGAGCAGATGTTCGAAGAGAATTGGGGCTCGCTCCCGACACGCCGTTGATCGGCATCGTCGCTGCATTGCGTCCCGAAAAGAATCATGCACTCTTCCTCAACGCGGCCAGCAAGGTCCTTGCAAAGTTCCCTAAAGCGCATTTTGTGATTGTTGGAGACGGTCCGGAACGATCGCACATCGAAAAAACCGCCGCCGAATTGAAGATCACCGAAAGTGTGTCGTTGCTGGGTACGCGGTCCGATACGCCAAGATTGCTGGCGGCGTTGGATGTGTTTGCATTGACCAGCCATAACGAAGCAAGTCCAGTATCCATTCTGGAAGCGTTGTCATGCGGTGTACCGGTAGTCAGCACGCGTGTGGGTTCGGTCGCCGAATCCGTACACGACCAATGGAACGGATTCACCGTGGAGCCAGGCGATGTGAATGCGGTTGTGGAGCGGATCAAGTACTTGCTTTGGAACAAAACGACTGCCGAAATGATGGGGGTCAATGGACGCGAGCATGTGCGGGCGAATGGTTCTCTCGAGACAATGGTGCGAATGTACGAGCAACTTATCCATAGCATCTTTGACCGAAAGACAAATCGCGTACAATAGGCCGAAACGGCTCCGACACACTCCCAACACCAACAACGGATTTAGGTGGTTCTTTGAACAAGCAGAATTTTTTTCCACTGGCCTCTCTCCAGCATCCCTTGTTGGAAACGGCGATGGAGGCAGTCGATCTCGGTGCCAAAGTCTTGTGCGAACGATTTCAAACCACCGTTCAAATCGAGACCAAGGGACTGGCCAATTTCGTTACCGAAGCAGATCTCAGTTCCGAAAAAATCATCGTCCAAACGATTCGAAACCGCTATCCCGACCACGCGATCATTTCCGAAGAGTCGCACAGCGATCGCGCTGACGCACAGGATCTGTGGATCATCGATCCGCTGGATGGCACCAGCAATTTCATGCACGGAATTCCGCACTTTGCAGTCTCTGTCGGCTATTACCGAAACGGACAGCCGGAACTGGGAATCGTTTGCAATCCAGTTAGAGACGACTGGTACATTGCCGTGCGTGGACAAGGAGCGTGGCATAAGGGCGTTCGGCAGCAAGTGTCTGTGGCCGACCGAATTGATGCGACCATGATCACTTGCGGCTTCTACTACGATAGGGGCAGTATGATGCAGGCCACACTGGATACCATCGGCGATTTCTTTCGAAGCAATATTCACGGGATGCGACGGTTTGGTGCTGCTGCCCTGGATCTTTGCAACGTTGGCTGCGGTCACTATGGTTTGTTCTTTGAATACAAACTGCACCCATGGGACTTCGCCGCAGGGCAGCTCTTTCTTTCCGAAGCGGGAGGCAAAGCAACCGACTGCGATGGACTCGCTTTACCACTGCACCAAACCTCTAGCATTTGCGCAACAAACTCACTCCTGCATGAGCAAGCTCTCAAAATCATTTCACCGCACTGGAACGGATGGAAAGCGACGATGCTAGCCAAACCAGACTCCGGCAAGTCGTAGCATCCCGATTCGGTTTCTTTTAGTCTCGACATGGAAACGCCGATATCCTATCGAAGATGCTGAATGCCGCGACCAGGGTACGGTCTATGGCTTTTCAAATAATCCAGCTGCCGGAAAAGATCACTATGCGAATCGCGAAGAAGTTTTTTGTCTGTTCTATCCTCGTTGGCTCGTTTGCTAGCACTAGCTACGGTCAAAACCAAACCCGCGATGGTGCATTGTTGGGCGGTGTGACCGGTGCCCTGATCGGTGGCGTTGTTGGGCACCAAAACAAAGAGACGACCGAGGGAGCCCTTATCGGTGGTGCGGTCGGCGCGATTGCGGGCGGTGTGTTCGGCAATAAGCGTGACCAAGTTTATCGACAACAACAACAATACTATCAGCCCCAACCGTCCTACACGACTTACCATGAGCATCGCACTTATGTGCAAGCACCGCCGCAACAACGCATTGTCGTTGCTCGCCGCCCGGTAACAACTGCCGAAGTCATCAATATGACTCGGAGTGGTGTGAGCGATGCGGTAATCGTGGCGCACATTCAATCCAACGGTGTGGCGCTGCAACCCGATGTAAACGACGTTATCCTAATGAATCAAGAAGGGGTCAGCGATTACGTTGTTAACGCCTTGCAATCCGGCGGTAGAGTGACCACGGTCTACCAGCAACCGACCACTGTTTATCAGCAACCGACCACTGTGTACCGAACCTACCCGCAACCCGCTCCGGTCGTGGTCCGCGAAGAGTACCACTACCAGCAACCGGTTTATCAAGCTCGGCAACCATCCTACCGACCGTATTACATCGAGCGCCGCGGATTTTAGTTAGTTAACGCGGGTAATGATCCTGCAGGATACATCCACAACTTTACGCACAACTCGAATGCGATTTCTCCCCCTCGCCCCTTTTTAGGGGAGAGGGGGTCGGGGGGTGAGGGGTCGACGCTGACTTGCGAGCTCCGGTTCAGTGATTGGTTCGCTCTTCTTAAACAAGGCATGGTCTTGACTCCAAGATCGAAACTCCAATCATAACACAGTGCAAAACCCCTCACCCCCAACCCCTCTCCCCTAAAAAGGGGCGAGGGGAGCAAGCACAAAGATGTCCCTTTGCACCCATGAGTCCATTGAAGAGAATTATCCAAGCCATCTCCGAGGCGGGTGGCGTCGCGTACGAAGTGGGCGGCTGTGTACGAGATCAACTGCTGGGACACCCGAACAAGGACTTGGACATAGAAGTCTTTCATCTGGATGCGTCGACATTGTCCAAGATTCTTTCGCGGTTTGGGCGCGTAAACGAAGTGGGCGTCTCGTTCGGTGTTATTAAACTTCGCACCGCTCACGGGGAAGACCTCGATTTCACATTGCCGCGTCGTGAAAGCAAAATTGGACGCGGGCATCGCGGCTTTCAAGTGGAAGTGGATCATACGCTCAGCGTCGCCGACGCCGCGCTCCGGCGCGACTTCACCATGAACGCCATATACCGTAATTTGCACGATCAAACACTCATCGATCCACACGGTGGCAAGCGAGATCTGGAGCAACGGGTGCTGCGCGCTACCAGTGAGCATTTCGCCGAAGATCCGCTTCGAGTCCTGAGAGGGATGCAATTCGCTGCCCGATTCGATGCGGTCATGACGAACGACACGCTCGAAATGTGTCGATCCCTAAGCCATGAATATAGTTCGCTGGCGCTGGAACGGATTTGGAATGAATGGTTGAAATGGGCGACCCGTTGCAAGTGTCCGAGCAAAGGTCTGCAAGTTCTAAAGGATTGTGATTGGATCGAACACTACCCGGAGTTGGCGGCACTTCAAGGCGTTCAGCAAGATCCCGTATGGCATCCAGAAGGGAACGTCTGGGTTCATACGCTGCATGTCTGTGATGCAGCTTCTCGAATTGCTGATCGAGAAAATCTATCCGAAGACGAGCGAGTGATATTGCTGTTTTCGGCTCTGTGCCACGATCTTGGAAAGCCCGCGACCACTGAGTTCAAGGAAGGGCGATGGCGATCCCCGAGCCATGCGTCGGTCGGTGTGCCGATTGCCGAAGCGTTTCTAACTCGTATTGGATGCCCGAAACACTATATCGAGATCGTACTACCGCTCGTGGCCGAGCACCTCGTTCATGTTCAATCGGAAGCGACCCTTCGAACCGCGCGGCGACTGTCGGTTCGACTGGGCAAGGCCTCGATTGTGCAATTGATGCGACTTGTAGAAGCAGACCTGGGAGGTCGGCCACCGCTGCCAGCAACGCTGCCCGAATCGCTGCTGTGCATCGCTCGTATCGCCGAATCTGCGAATGTCTCCTTTACGAAGCCTGAGAAAATTATCCAGGGACGTCACTTATTGGATTTAGGATATTCACCGTCACGCTGGTTTGGCACTGTTTTAGAAGCATGCTATCAAGCTCAGCTGGACGGCCTCTTTGAACGAGAGAAGGATGGAATCGAATTTCTAAAATCCGAGTTAGCAAGAGTGCAACCTTACTAAGTGAGCGACGCACTTAAGAGTCGATGGCCATCATCGATAAAAATGGGATGCCGCTGTAGAGGGCATGATCAGTGAAAAACCGACAATGATCAGCGTCTTTCCGAAACTGGTGACCAATCGAGCATAAAAGACGGGCTTGGGAAGCAACGAATCACCCGATTTTTCAAGTTCCATCTGGACCTCTCTGGATTTCATTGTGGACTTTATTGCGAGATCGATTCTGCAACGCTCGCCATGATACCACTGTCGCAATGACTGAATTCGACCCCCATGGCCTTGAGCCATGGGTGAAGGAGCTTAGTTGCTAAAACAAAAGCCGCGATGTTCC
>Ga0105044_10011147_pt1 | contig 12264 bp, 9 predicted proteins | sample MAT01_FD_78092 | JGI IMG/M metagenome (GOLD analysis project Ga0105044, IMG submission 78092) | Freshwater microbial communities from Lake Fryxell liftoff mats and glacier meltwater in Antarctica - MAT-01 | ecosystem: Environmental > Aquatic > Freshwater > Ice > Liftoff microbial mat | place...
AGCAGAGGCGGATGCGATCCCCAAGCCTTTCCCAATCGCCGGCCAAGTGAGCGACTCCTAGCATCGCGCCTTTACCGATTCCCTCACTTCCCATCACCGCAGAGGACCGCCCAGCCATGACCACTACCACGCCGGCTCACGCCACCAAGAACGCCGCCGCGGATCGGGCCGCTGCCTTTGCCAAGGGGCTTGAGGGGGTCGTCGGCGGGCAGACGGCCGTGTGCTCGATCGAACAGGACAAGCTGATCTATCGCGGTTACGAGATCCATGATCTCGCGGCGGGCGCGACGTTCGAGGAGGTCGCGTTTCTTCTCCTTGAGGGGCACAAGCCCGCGGCAGCCGAACTTGTTTGCTTCAAGGCGGAGATCGTCGCCGAGCGGGCATTGCCGCCGGCCGTGGTCGCGTTCATCGAGTCGACGGCGGGGTGGCTGGCGTCCGGGCGTGCGGTGCCGATGGATGTGCTGCGGTCGTCGGTGAGCATCCTCGGGCACACCGACCCGGAGTGTCAGGAGAACTCAGCGGGGGCGAACCTTCGCAAGGCCAAGCGTCTGCTTGCCAAGATCCCGACGATCATCGGGCACATGCAGAACGTCATCGATAACCGCGCGATCATCGGGCACGAACTCGGCGGCGACCCCGCGCTCGGCCACGCCGCCAACATGCTCTACATGATGACCGGGCGGAGGCCGACCACAGACGAGGCCCGCGTGATGGACGTGAGCCTGATCCTCTACGCCGAGCACGAGTTCAACGCATCGACATTCACCAGCCGCGTGATCGCCGGAACGCTCAGCGACATGCATGGGGCCGTAACAGGGGCGATCGCCGCGCTCAAGGGCCCGCTGCACGGCGGGGCCAACGAGGCGGCCATGGAGATGCTTAAGGAAATCCTCAAGGACGTGGGCGAGCAGGGTATCGGCACGCCGGCGGTCGATCAGTGGATGGAGCGCGCGTTTGCCGGCAAACGCAAGCTGATGGGTTTCGGCCACCGCGTGTATAAGAACGGCGACCACCGCGCGGGCATCCTGCACGGGCTGGGCAAGGCGATGGCCCAGAAGCTGCCCGGGACGTTCGGCGGCATCCCGGCGGGCAAGTGGTTCGGGCTGGGCGAGCAGGTGCAGAAGATCATGCTCGAGAAGAAGAACATCCATCCCAACGTCGATTTTCCGTGCGGGATGACGTACTTCACGATGAACATTCCGGTGCCGCAGTACACGCCGATCTTCGTCGCGGCGCGGATCACCGGCTGGGCGGCGCACGTGATCGAGCAGCACGGGGACAACCGGCTGATCCGGCCGCTGAGCATCTACACGGGGCCGGCGGAGCGGAAGTGGAACGGATGAACGGCGGACGGCCAGCCGCAGGGATCCTTTCATGCTGCGCCTCTTCGGGCTCAACCGCTCCCCCACACCCAGGCCCGAGCACGAGCCAGGTCGCGCGAGCGAGCTTGCGGAGGCGGTGCGTGCCCGGCTGCCGCGGCTGCTCGCCAACGCAGCACAGCACTCCGGTCCGCCGCCGGGGGTGCAGGTCGCCTACGCCGAGCATGGCCGAGTGCTGTACGCCGAGGCGTTCGGCCTGTCCGACGCGGCGACCGGAACGCCCCTGACGATCCACCACGCCTTCACGCTCGCGTCGCAGAGCAAGCCCGTTGCGGCGGTGGTCGCGATGCGCCTCGCAGAGGCCGGCTTGATCGACCTCGATGAACCGCTCCTGGCCCGGGTCCGCCACTGGCGGCCGTCGAACGAACAGCTCTGCGGCCTGAACGCCGACGCCGCCACGATCCGCCACGCGCTCTCGCACACTTCGGGCTGGGATCTCCGCAGCCTGCCGATGCACCCGGCCGATCACGCCGCCACGGCGCCGCGCTTGGAAGACCTTCTCTCGGGGATCGCCGGTCCCCAGTACACACCGCGGATGCGGTCCGCGTCGGACACTTCGCGGCTGTACAGCGGGGCCGCGTACACCATGCTCCAGCTCGCGCTGGAGGCGGCAACGGGCGAGCCCTATGCCGCGCTCGTCGACAGGTTGGTCGCCCGCCCGCTGGGGTGGTCGGGAACCTGGGCGGGCTGGGATCCCTCGCGGCTGGGGCTGCTCGCAGGCGGTCACGGCCCGACGCCCAACCCTAGGCCCGTCGAGCGCGCGTTCTATCCCGCGCTGGCTTCCTCGGGCCTTTTCGGAACCGCATCCGACGTGGCGTCGCTCTGGAGCGCCGTGGCCGGCATCGCCCTCGGATCGACTTCCACTCCCGACTTACTTTCGCCCGTGTCCGCCCGCGGGATGCTCTCGCCTGTGCCCGTGCCCGGCGACGGAATCGAGTTTGGGCTTGGCTTTGCGCTTACTCCCTGGGCCGACCTGACGGTCTTCAAGCACGCGGGCTGGTGCCCGGGGTTCTGGGGGACCACCGAGGGGCTTGCCGAGCTCGGAGTAGCGGCGAGCGTGCAGTGCAACATGTCCGAGCCCGCCGGCAAGTTTGTCGCTCAGCGCCTCTGCGGATTCGTGCTGGAGCGAGCCCGAGCACTCCACGGGGTGCCAGCGCCGCCACCCGCGGCACGTTGAGTCACCTGCGCACAGAGGAATCGGACGCGGGCACGCCCGGTTGAACCCCATTCGCGTTGAGAACTTCGCGATAGATCGCCTCAAGCTCCAGCACATGATCCGGGTACGACCGCAACACGACCCGCTCGTGAATCTCCCGAGGCGAGGGGATCGCCACCTCGCCCGTCGCCAGTCGCGCGATGCACGCCGCCAAGGCCTCCTCGTCGCCGCCCGGGAACAGCAGGCCGTTGTATTCGCCGGGGTGCTGGGCCGGGTCCTTGACCCAGTCCACCGGCCCGCCGAGGCGCGAGCAGACGACCATCTTGCCGGCGTGGAAGTTTTCGAGCAGCACGAGCGGAGAGTTCTCCAGCCAGATGTGCGTGAGCAGACCGACGTCGTACTCGCTCATCGCGCTGATGAGTTGCAGGAGGTCGTAGCCGCCCCAGACGCTCACTTCGGGGTACTTGCTCAAACGCTTGCGGAATCCCCAGTCCCAGCCCTGGGCGCGGATCATGAACTGGCAGCGTTGGCGAATATCCTTGTCGAGTAACGGGATCGCGCGGGCGAGGACCTCCAAGCCTTTGTTCGGGCGCGTCGTACCGAGGAACGAGAAGCGGAGCGGGCGCGTCGCCGTGCTCGGGTCCCACGGCCGCTGTTCATAGTACGGCGAGCGGCGCGTGCGCCGGTTGATCTGGTCGAAGTGCGGCTGGCCCAGGCGGACCCAGCGCGTCTTCTCCTCGGGCACACCCATCGCGACGTGCACCTTCCGCAGGTAGTCGCTGGGTGGCGTGACGAGTGACGCCGCGGCGAGGGCCTCGACGCCCGCCGCGCGACGCTGGCCGTAGATGTTCAGGCTGATGCGGTGGACTGACTTCTCGCCGCCGCGGCCGTTGTCGAGCAGGACCTCGTTGGTCCCCCACTGGGCCCGTGCGTAGTCCCTCGGGCTCTCGGCATCGCTCAGGGGGAGGTTGTGCTGGAGCGTGGTGTCGGTGTCGGGATCGGCGCGGACAGTTTCGAAGCCCAGCGCGAGCTCTGGGTCGGCGAGGGCCTCGGGGTGCATGGGGCCGGGCTGGTGTTTAGCCAGAAGCTCCCCGCGGGCGACGGACCGCAGGAACGGCTTGATGCCATAGGCGGCCTTGCGGACCACGTCGGCCCAGTAGAGGCCCAGGCCGTACTCGAGCGTCTGGCCCCAGGCCCGCTGGTTGCGGAGCTTGAGCACGTCGGTGCCGGAGAGGCAACCGACGCAGCGCTGGCCGCCCTGATAATCGGTGCAGACGGTGCGTTCGTGGTGCAGCAGGTCGACCTGCGGGCAGACGAACCAGTAGTTGTGCGGCGTGACGACGACCGGGCGGCCCGAGGCCTCGATGGCGGGGATCAGATCCAGGCCGTAGCCCTCTTGCGAGTGGACGTGGACGACCCGGGCACCGACATCGGCGAGCCAGCGGAGCACCAGGGCGGTGCTGTCGGGCTCGCGGATCTCGGCCCGCATGTTGTTAAAGTTCCACGCGGCGGGCGAGACGTTGAGGCTGTTGCGCAGTTCAAAGCAGGAGACGCCGCCCCAGTTCTCGCGGTGGACGATGTGCGGCTTGCCACACGACAGGCCCGCGAGGCGGAAGGTCATGCCGCCGGAGAGGTACGAGACGCTGTGCCCGCTCAACGCGAGCCCGCGGGCGAGCTCGCTCTTGGAGAGGTTGTAGCCCGAACCCTCGCGCTGCTGGCTGGAGAGCCGAGCCCAGCCGATGATGGCGATGTTGAGCGGAGCGGCGGCGCGGGGCCAAGCCGGGGCGTGCGACGACGACGCCAAACGGGCTTGCGCGGGCCCGGCTCGTGCGGCGTCGGGCCGGGATTCGGACGGGGGAGTGCTCATCCGTACCGAGACTCGCTCTTGTAAGGCTCGACGGTATCGGCATGCCTGAGCAGCCCCGGACGGGTCCGGAGCCAGTGCAGCAGGAAGCGGATCCGGACGAGCCAGCCGTCGGATTCGACCTGGGCCATGCCGGGCTTCCGGGAGTCGATGTGCAGGGTGCGCCCGCAGCCGATGAGCACCGGGAAGTCGTTCACCAGGTCGAAGACGATCGCGCCGTGCGGCCGGAGCCGGAGCATCCAGAACTGCTTCTTCAGGCGGCTCCTGAGCGACGGGCCGTAGACGACTGCGCCCTCGGGCGCCGGGCCGATGTCGTTCCGGCACACGAAAGTGACCTTCGGGCAAAGGCCCGGGACGGCCTTCTGGAGGTCGGATTGGAGCCGGGCGGCCCACTTGGGCGCCTCGCCCGTGCAGCAGAGCACGACGATGCGTTTGCGGGCGGCGAGGAGGCCGGCGGACTTGAGCGCGTCGACGATCGGCTGGACCGCCGGGCCGTCCGAGCCCGTCTTGCCGCCGGTTCCAGTGGCGATGTCGATCGCGGTCTGGAGAATGATCCGGCTGTGGAACGCGCGGCGGTGCAGGGCGGCGTAGAGGCTGTCGGCCAGGAAGCGGCGCATCGCCTCACGCGTGACACGCCGGAGGCGGTCGGTGGGCAGCACCTTCTGGGCCATCCAAACCCGATTGCGCCCCGCGTAATAGATCCGCGCGGGCGTGAGCTTGAGGTTCCATGGCGTGTGGAACACGACGGCGTCCAGGCTGAGCACGACCTTCCATCCGGCGCGGGCGAAGCGGAGGCACCAGTCGGCGTCGTCGCAGTAGATGAAGTACCGCGAATCCCAGAAGCCCACCGGGGAGCGTTCGGCGGCCGCTGCGCCACGGGTCCCGGGCGGCGGGCCGACGACGGCGGACCAGCGGGCAAGCATGGAGCAGGCGGAGACGACGTCGACGTCCATCCGGCCCGTGTAGCCCGCCACGCCGCGGGGACCGCCGAATCGGTGAACCATCGCGGCGTGGGCGGCGACGCTGCGATGGCCCGGGGGCGGATCGTCCTGCATCGCGCCCGACTCGGGGTTGTAGTAGATCGTGGTCTCGATGGTTCGGTCGCGCTGGTTGAGATCGCAGGTGCGTGAACCGACGAGGCCGACGGCCGGGTCTGCCGCCATCTCGACGTGCAGGTGTTCGAGCACGTCGGGCGGCAGATCGACGTCGTCGTCGACCAGCCACACGCAGTCCGGACCGCCGAAGGTGGGCTTGCCGAACCAGTGCTCGACGAAGGCGAAGCCGGTGTTGAACCCGCCGCAGCCGCCGGTGTTTGCGCGGTTGCGGACGATCGATAGGCTCGCCACGCCCAAGGCGTTGTGCGAGCGGTCCGAGTCGCCCCCCGGGGGCGTTGGGGGAGCCCAATCGCGGATGCGCGGGGGCTGGAAGCTTGGCCGCTCGGCGCGGTCGGTGTCGTTGTCGACGACGCGCTCGGGGTTGAAGGCGGAGCAAAGGTGCGCGAGCGTGCCGTCGGTGCCGGCGTTATCGACGACCACCACGTCCAAGAGGTGCAGCGGGTGGGTCTGCCGGGCGAGGGCCTTGAGCACGACGGAGACGAACTCCCGCCGGTTCCAGGTGACGATGATGGCGCAGATGCGAGAAGTCGCGATTGCGTCCGGCTCGCCGCCGACGGGCGGGAGCGTGGGGGCTGGGGAAGTTTGGCCTGGTGCGATGCTCACGCGATGGTTGCCTTGCGGTGGGCTCGGGAGGCGAACGTTAGCGGCTCGGCGCGGCGGTTCCCGCGGCGGCGGGCGTGTTGACGACAACCTCGCCTGGGTCAACTCCCGAATAGACCTGCTCCATCTCGATCGCGTGTTCGGAGATGTCCTTGGGCGGCCGCACGTTCTGGCGGAGCGACCAGACCATGCGGGGATCCTCGACGGCCTTGCGGAGCGTCTGGGCGAGGCTCGCGCGGCTATTGGCGACAAACAGCAGGCCGTTGTAGCCGTCGGCTACGAAATCGGGGATCCCGCCGACGTCGGCCCCGAGCACCGGCACACCGCAGGCCATGGACTCGAAGACGGTCTGAGGCGCGTTGTCCCACCAGACGCTGGGGACGACCGTCAGATCGCGACCTCCGAGCATCCAGGGGATGTCGTGGTAGTTGTACTCGTAGCCGAACTTGAGCTTGGCCAAGCGGGGCTCGAGACGGCGGAAGATCCACTCGATGCTCTGGCCGTCGAGCGCGAAGATCGAAAGGTCGATCTGGCGCAGGTGCTCGGGGCCCATGAGTTCGAGTGCCTCGGCGAGCACGTGCAGGCCCTTGTAGTAGTTGTTGTAGCCCATGAAGTGCAGCCGCAGCGGACGCTGCTCGGGCCAGGGCGTGGGCTCGGGCTTGGGCGCCGGCGGTGCGAAGGTCAGGTCGGGCTTGAGCGCGACGACGCGGTTGATCCGCGAGCCGATGGGCCGGGTTCGGATCCGCGAGTCGTCGACGCCCAGGCTGACGAACTTCCGCCGGACGAAATCACTGACAGCGAGCACCCCGTCGCAGGAGTTGAGCATCGCGATCATCGCAGCGCGGCGGCGGGCGTAGTCGTTCGGCACCTTGTCGCTCGGCGGCTCGGGCGGGGTCAGGTTGTACAGCGGTTGAAGATCGGGCGAATCGGGGGGCGGCGGCCGCCAGGGGTTAAGCTCGGCGAGCAGGAACTTGGTCTTGCCGCGAGAGTCGTTGGCGTGGGCGGGTTGGGGTTGCAGGACGGGCAGGCCGATATCACCCGAACCGCCGCCCACGGGCGCGGGCTTGCCGGGGGGTGCGACGGGCACGGCGAGCCGGGCCCGGGCCCGCTTCCACTCGAAATAGCCGGTGACCGTGCGCCTAAGGTTGCCCAGAGCGCCGAGCCAGGCGTGGCGGAGATCCTCGACGGCCTTCGGGTCGCGCCCGTGGGCCTTGAGGTAGCCGGCGATGAGCTTGCTCTTCTCGTGCTCCCGCGTCTTGAACTCGATGCAGCTCGCGCAGTTGTGCCCGTTGTCGAAATCGAAGCAGGCCTGGCGGTGCCGCTGCATCAGGTAGACCTGCGGGCAGATCGTGTGGTAGTTGTGCAGGCTGAAGAACTGCCGGGCCCCGCTTACGGCGCGGGCCTTCGCCACGCAGCCGACGCTGAAGCCCTCGATGTTGTTCCAGTGCACGGCGTCGGGCTTGAGCTCCGCGAGCAGACGGCCGACCTGCTGCTCGAGCTCGGGGGCCGAGACCTCGCCCATCGGGTCCTCGAACTGCACGATGCTCGGGGCCATCACCGGCGAGTTGATGACCTCGAAGACCTTCACGTCCATCCAGTCGTCGTGGCGGCGGATGAAGCAGTGCTTCGGGGTCGGCAGATAGGTCCGCCCGCCGAACAGCGAGATGACGTCGTGGCCGCGACGGACCAGTTCGATGGCCAGGGACTGGCAGTATTGGTTGACCCCCCCGCCATAGGACGCGCCGTCCCAGATCTGAGCCCAGTTGACAAGCACGATGCGCATTGGGGGCTCAGGGTAGGCCAGAAGCGGCGGCGGACCGCGACCCGCCGGAGCCGAAACCGGAAGTTCAAGGGAGCAGGACGATCAGTCCCGCTCGGTACGCACTCCGGGACCTATAGTTGCGCCGAACCATGACCAGCCGCGTGAAAGTCCGCAGCAGCGCCCGCGCCAGGCTCGCCCAGAAGGCGGGAGACGTAGTGCCGCTTGCGTGGATCCGGCGGACCAAATATCGGGCCCTTGCGATGGTGGTCGCGATCATTCTGGCGACAGTGGCGACAATCACCTTCGCGGGGCTGCCCTGGGTGCCGGTGGTGGGCGTGGCGGTCGCCGCGGCCTGCGTGAGCGTGGCGACGCTGACCACGCGGCTGCTTAAACCAACGTGCCTGGACTGCGGGCGCGACCTGTCGGGCCAGCCGGTGGGCGTTCAAGGGATCATCTGCCCGGACTGCGGCGCGGTGAACACGCCCGGGCTTGTGCAGCTTGCCCAGATGGGCGACCCACAGCGGCGCGAGCGAGAACGCGACGAAACCGACAAGGCCTGAGCCGGCGGCATCACGGGGTTGACGCCGGGTTACTCAATCACCCTGCCGCCGATGATCACAAGCTCGACGGGGTTCCCGCCGATCTCGTAGCCAAGCTCCCGCTCGTCCTCGTGGGCCAACATGATGAGGTCGGCCCGTGCCCCGGCGGCCAGATAGCCCCGGTCGCTGAGGCCCAATAGGGCGGCAGCGTTGCTGGTCGTCGCGCCGATCGCCTCGGCGACGCTCAGGCCCATATGACGCACGGCGAGCGCGATGACCATCGGCATCGAAGAGCACGGGGCGGAGCCGGGGTTGAGGTTGGTCGCCAAGGCGAGCTTGCCCCCCGCGTCGAGGAATGCGCGGCCCTTGCCGTAGCGGCTATCGAGATGGAACCCACAGGCGGGGAGCATGACCCCGAAGGTCTCCGACCGCGCGAGCGCCGCCAGCCCCTCGGGTGTGCTCGCCTCCAGATGATCGACCGAGCGTGCCCCAAGCCCGATGGCCACGTCGAGCATCCCGAGCGCGGTGAACTGGTCGGCGTGAACCCGCACGGGGTGGCCACGGTCCGAGGCGGCCTCGAGCAGGCGCGTCGTGTCGTCGACCGACCACGCACCCCTCTCGCAGTACGCATCGACCGCGACGCCCGGATGCGCGGCGCTGACGGCGGGAAGGGTTTCGTTGATCGTGCGGTCGACAAACGCCCGCTCGTCGCCATCGATCGCGTGCCCCAGCAGCGCGGTGGCGACGATGCCGCCGGGCGAGCACTCCCGGCTCTGCGTGATCGCTTCGAGCATCTTGAGCTCGTGCTCGGTTGTCAGGCCGTAGCCGCTCTTGACCTCGGCGGTCGTGGTGCCGTGGCCGACGAGTCGGCCGAGGCGCATGAGCAGGTCGCAGGCGAGCTCGCCGACGCTGGCTTCCCGCACGGCCCGGACTGTCGACATGATCCCGCCGCCGGAAGCCATGATCTCGAGATAGGTCGCGCCCTTGAGCTTGCGTTCCCACTCGTCGAGTCGAGAGCCGGCCCAGCACGCGTGGGTATGCGCATCGACGAAGCCGGGCATGACCACTGCGCGATGGGCGTCGATGAGCTTGCATCCGCTCATCGCCTCCCGGCGACGCTCGGAAGGCGCCGCGCCGGCGGGCGTGATCTCCGCGATCCGGCCGTCGAGCACGAGCAGGTCGTGATCGTCCTTGATCCCGAGCGTGCCGACGTCCGCTCCGCGCCGTCCCTTGAGGCCTGGCACAGAGCCGTCCGCCCCGCACATGGTCAGCAGGCGTGCGTTCTTGATGAGGATCGGCGGCGACATGACTGAGAGAGTGTACAGCCGCGTGCCCGCGCGGGCTCAGGGACGTTCCGCGAAGCCCCGGAGGAACCGCAAGAACATATGAGCCGCAAGGCGGGCCGTTCGCCCGTTCTCGTCGTGCGGCGGCGAGAGCTCCATGATGTCAAAGCCCCGCACGCCCGGGCAGCGACCCGCGGCCTCGATGTACGCACCGGCCTGCGCTGGCGTCAGGCCGCAGGGGTTCATGGCGCTTACTCCGGGGGCATACGCCATGTCCAGCACGTCCAGATCGAGGCTGACAAACTGGTGCGGATCCGCGGGCCACCCGGCCGGGTCGAACTGCGCAGGCGTGAGGGACTGGCCGCCCGCTGCGTGGAAATAGTCCATATGCTCCCGCGTGTTGGCGAGCGGGTCGAGCCCGATACAGATCAGGCGGCGTGCGAAGCCGCCCTTGGTTAGCGCGTGGAACGACATGCCGCTTCCCGGCTCCGGGCGGACGTCGAGGTGGGCGTCGAGGTACACGCCGGTCATCGGGCCGAACGCTCGGGCGAGCGCGCGGACGAACGCGAACGTGCAGTCGTGCCCGCCGCCGATCGCGATGGGGAACAGCCCGAGTTCCAGCAGCCCCGTCGCGGCTGCGGTGATCCGGTCGTGGGTCTCGGCGAGCGTCCTGGCGGGGACGACGTCGCCCGCGTCGAAGACGCGCGGGTAGGCCGGGCGGGGATCGTCGAGCGCGTGGTCGGCGGGCGAGGCGGCACCATAGCGGACAAGGGCCTGGCGGAAGGCCGCGGGGCCCTGCACGGCGCCGGGGCGGCCATGGTTGAGCTCAATGCCCGTGTCGTCGGGGATCCCCAGCAGCGCGATGCGGCACTTGCGGACCAGCGCAAACTCCGGGGCCATCTTGTTCAGCTCGGCCGCGTTCCGCACGATCGTGGCGGCGAAGCGCCCCTGCCTGACGGCATCGGGATAGACGGGCGGGGCAACATGGGGGATCATGAGCAAGAGTATCGGGGCCGCGGCGGACGGCTCAGCCCCGCGGAAGCTCGAACCTGACCTCGCCCCCCACCACCGTCGCGATCGCGCGGCCCTTCACCCGCCAGCCATCGAACGGCGTGTTCCGGCACTGGGAGCGGAACGTAGAGGCGTTGATCGTCCACTCGTGCCCCGGGTCGATGATCGTGATATCGCCCGCGCCGCCCACATGCAGCCGCCCCAGCCCGAGCCCGGCGCGGTGCCTGGTGCCGCTGCGTGCCGATGAGGGCCCGTCGGCCGCATCCAGCCGATCAAGCGCGCACAGCCGGGCGGGCTCGATGGTGAGCATGGCGATCAGTCGAGGCCAGCCGATCACCCCGGGTTCTATGAGCGCCTTGATGTACAGCGCGAGCGCCGTCTCCAGCCCGACGATGCCGAACGGGGCCGACTCGAACTCGAGCGCCTTGCGGTCGGCCGTGTGCGGCGCGTGGTCGGTGGCCAGCACGGTGATGGTGCCATCGGCCACGCCCTCGAGGATCGTCGCGATGTCCGACCGCTCCCGCAGCGGAGGGTTCATCTTCGCGTTGGTCCAGTACGCCGGACCCGCCCCCGGCTCGGCCCGCGGCCCCTCCTGGATCCGCTCGTGCGTCAACAGCAGGTGATGGGGCGAAACCTCGGCCGTCACGGGAACACCGTCGGCGCGGGCCCGGCGGACGATCTCCACGCTGCCGCCCGACGACAGGTGCTGCACGTGGTACGGGCAGCCGATCCCGCGGTTGAGCCGCGCGTCCCGCTCGATGATCATCTCTTCGGCCACCCGCGGCCATCCCGACAGGCCCAGCCGCGTCGAGACGCTCCCGGCGTGCATGCTCGCGCCGCGCGTCAGGCTCGCCTCCTGACAGTGCTGCATGAACGCCAAGCCCGTGGGCTTGATGTATGTCAGGGCCCGGCTCATCAGCGCCGGGCTCTCTACGCAGTCGCCGTCGTCGGAGAAGCCGACCGCCCCGGCCCGGGCCATGAGCATGATCTCGGCCAGTTCGTGGCCCTTGCGCCCCTTGCTCGCGGCTCCGACGGGGAACACGCGGCAGTGGCCGGTCCGCTCGGCCTGCGTGAAGACAAACTCCATCATCGCATCGTCGTCGAGCGCGGGTGTGGTGTTAGGCATGCAGCAGACGGTCGTGAATCCCCCCGCGACGGCGGCCGCCGTCCCGCTCTGGATCGTCTCGGCCTCTTCCATCCCCGGCTCGCGCAGGTGCACGTGCGGGTCGATCAGGCCGGGCGTGACGATGCAGCCCCCCGCGTCGATCACCCGCCCGGCGTGACTCCGGTTCAAACGCGGGCCGACGGCGGCGACGATCCCGTCGGCGATCGCCACATCGGCCACCTCGTCCATGCCGCTAGCGGGGTCGATGACACGTCCGTTAACAATGAGCAGGCTTGACATCGCGTCGAGTGTACCGGCCCCGGCGAGTCGGGCGATCCGCTCCGCGCACCCCCGCCCCGCGCCCCCCGCCCCCCGCCCCCCGCCCGCCGCTGGGCTCAGGGCTTCTTCTTTGGCTTGGCCCGCACCAGCCGCCAGTCGGCCACCGCCTTA
>Ga0105044_10011148_pt1 | contig 12264 bp, 8 predicted proteins | sample MAT01_FD_78092 | JGI IMG/M metagenome (GOLD analysis project Ga0105044, IMG submission 78092) | Freshwater microbial communities from Lake Fryxell liftoff mats and glacier meltwater in Antarctica - MAT-01 | ecosystem: Environmental > Aquatic > Freshwater > Ice > Liftoff microbial mat | place...
CGCGTCGCCGGGGCAACCCGACCGCGTCCAGAATGAAGTCAGCCACCGCCGGCACGTCGTCCCGCGCCAGCACCGGGAGCGCTTCGGCGGGCAACGGGGTATCGCTGACAATTGCCCGCACCCCGGACCCGGCACTGGCGATGGCCGGCAACCCGGCCCCGTTCCGGCGGAGCTCCAGACGGGGGTGATCGCCGGACTTCCAGCCTTCCACCAGCACGAGATCCACCCGCACCAGGCGCGTGAGAAGTTCGTCCAGGTCAGGCTGGTTCTGGTCGTCGAGTTCGCGGAGGTGGGCAACACGGCGCGCCGACGCCACGATGACTTCCGTGGCGCCGGCGGTCCTGTGCAGATAGCTGTCCTTGCCCGGGTGGTCGATGTCGAAGTCGTGGTGCGCGTGCTTGATGGTCCCCACGCGCCACCCCCGGGATGACAGCTCACCCAGCAGCGCCACGATCAGCGTGGTCTTGCCCGAGTTCTTGTACCCGGCAATGCCGAAGGCGGGCGGCGGAGACAAGGCGCCGGGTCAGACGATCTTGGCCCAGACACTGCACCAGCCTTTGGCGGCCACCAGCTTGCCGGGGAAGATGGCGCAGGGCCGGTAGGCATCGCCCACCTTGCCCTGCATCAGGGAGCACTTGTCGCACTCCTGGCCCGGGGCGAAGCGCGCCGCCAGCGGGCTCTTGCGATCAACCCTGGAAATATCGTCCACGTAGCCCAGGGCCTTGGCAGAGGGGTCTGACTCTTCGAGCCTGGGCAGCTTGGCAGGTGCAGCCGGGGCGGCAGCCTGGGCCGAGGCCTGATTGACGACGACATCCAGCAGCACGGCGCCGGCCGGGACGGCCATGGCGACCTGGGCCAAAAAACGACGCCGGCTTACTTCGGGCTTGTTCACGCGCAATTCCTTTTGTCAGTGACAGGGTCGGATGAAGTGGTAAGCGACTGTGGAAGTTTAGCAATCACCTGCCTGTATCGCACCTGAAGAAGGACCGGATCCCTCGCCCACCCGGTGACCGCGGTTACAAAAAGTTACAACGGCGACGCCGCAGGCCAGCAGCCCGGGTGTCGAGGCAGGTTACTATCTTTACTGAAATCAAAGGACTCTGCATGCGCCCCCTTGGGACACTGACCCGCCGCCCGTGGACGCTCGCCGTTGCCCTCACGCTGATCGTGCTGCTCTGGCTGGCTTCCGGAACACTCCGGCGCGAAACCTCAGGCGCCGCAGACGCCAAGGCACCCACGCCGGCGACCGCTGCCGTGGCCCGGGTCCAGATCCGGGCACAGCAAGCCGAGTCAGTCACCCGGACGATCAGCGTCTATGGCCGGACCGCCCCGGCGCGGACCGTGCAGATCAAGGCTGAAACCAGCGGCCGGGTGGCGGCGGTCGGCATCCGTCGCGGCGAGCCCGCCCGGGCTGGCCAGACGTTGCTTAAGCTCGACCTGCGCGACCGGCAGGCTCGCCTCGAACAGGCCAGGGCCAGTGTCAGCGAGTACCAGTCTGCCTGGGAGGGCCAGCAGGCTCTGAAGCCCCAGGGCTATGTGTCTGATACCCAGCTCGCCGAGACCCGCGCCAAGCTGGAAGGCGCGCGGGCAGAACTACTCCGGGCCGAGCTGGATCTCGCGTACATGACGCTGCGGGCACCCTTTGACGGGACCGTCCAGGAACGCTCGGTGGAAGTGGGCGACTTCGTCCGGCCGGGGGACCCGGTGGCCACCTTTGTGGACAACACGCGCCTGATCGTCACCGGCAGCATCGCCGAGCAGGACGCCGGCTTCGTCCGCGTCGGCAGTGCGGCCACCGCCGCCCTGGTCACCGGGCAGAACGTCAACGGCAGGATCCGCTACCTGGCCCCCGTGGCCGAAGCATCCACCCGCACCTTCACCGTGGAGCTGGAGATTCCCAACCCGGGCGGCAAGCTGCCGGCCGGCGTCACCGCGGAACTGCGCATCCCCGGTGCTGAGGTGCTCGCCTATCGCCTCGCGCCCTCACTCCTCACCCTGGATACCGACGGCGAGCTGGGCGTCAAGACGGTGGACGCCAACAGTCGGGTCGAATTCCACCGGGTACAGATTGCCCGCTCCGAGGCCAACGGCGTGTGGGTCACGGGCCTGCCGGAGCGCGCCAGCATCATCGTGGTGGGTCAGGGGTACGTCTCGGCGGGCCAGCGCGTGCAGGCCCTGGAGGCCCCGGCGGAGACGGCGCTGGCCGCCGGCAGCGCCAGGCCATGAACGCCCTGATTGACCTCTGCGTCAGTCGGAGCCGGGCCGTCCTCGTGGCCCTGGCGGTGCTGCTATTCGCTGGCGCCAGTGCCTATCGGGGGCTGCCGAAGGAGGCCCAGCCCGACGTGGACTTTCCCTATATCAGTGTCGAGGTCCTGCTGGAGGGCGTGGCTGCCGAGGACGCCGAACGCCTGCTCGTGCGCCCCCTGGAGCAGCAGCTGCGCAATATTGAGGGGCTGAAGGAGATGGTCTCCTCGGCGACCGAGAACCGGGCGTCGGTCACGCTGGAGTTCGGGCCAGAGGTCGACGTGGACCAGGCGCTGACCGACGTGCGTGAGCGGGTCGACCAGGCCAGGGCGGAGTTGCCCGAGGACGCCCGGGAGCCCACCGTGAACGAAGTGAAGTTCTCCCGGTTCGATCCGATGCTGGTGATCAACCTGGGCGGCAGCGTCCCCGAACGCACCATGAACACGATTGCCACCACCCTTCAGGACCGCCTCCAGTCCATCGACGGCGTGCTCGAAGTAAACATGGTGGGTATCCGCAAGGAAATTCTGGAGATCGTCGTCAATCCGCTCAACCTTGAGAGCTATGGTCTCTCCCCGGCGGATGTCCTGAATTTTGTCCAGCGTAACAACCGGCTGGTCGCGGCCGGGTCCATGCAGTCGGAGCAGGGCCGCTTCGCGGTCAAGGTGCCCGGCGTGATTGAGTCACCGGAAGACGTGCTGGCGCTGCCGATGAAGGTGGACGGTGAACGCGTCGTGCGCTTCCGGGATATCGCCGAAGTCCGCCGCACCTTCAAGGACCCGGAGAGCTACGCGCGCCTGAATGGCGAACCCGCGGTGGGCATCCGTGTCGTCCAGCGGAACGGCTCCAACATCCTGAGAACGGTCGATGCCGTGAAGATCGCCGTGGCAGAAGTCCAGAAGAGCTGGCCAACCGGCATCTCCGTCACCTACAGCCGGGACAAGTCGGTGCGGGTGCGCGAGGACATCAACCAGCTGGTCAACGACGTGGTGATTGCGGTGTTGCTGGTGGTGATCTGCCTGATCGGCATCCTCGGCCTGCAAAACGCGCTCCTCGCGGGCATCTCGATTCCCGGCTCCTTTGCCGCCGCCTTCGTGTTGCTGGCAGTCACCGGGATGTCCATGAATCTGGTGGTGTTCTTCGGCCTCATCATGTCCGTGGGCCTCGTGGTCGACGGCGCCATCGTGGTGGTCGAACTCGCCGACCGGCGCATGGCCGAGGGTCTTGACCGCCGCGTCGCCTATGCCGAGGCGGCCAAGCGCATGGCGTGGCCGATCTTCGCGTCCATTGCCGCCACCATCGTCGCGTTCCTGCCGCTGGTCTTCTGGCCGGGCATCATCGGCAGTTTTCTCCGTTACATGCCGATTGTGCTGATCTACACGCTGGCTGCATCCCTCGTGATTGCGATGTTCGTCGTCCCCGCCCTCGGGGCCATTTTTGGCCGGAGCGGGCACCTCACGCCGGAGGCGCGGGAGCAGCTCGGCCTCGCCGAAAGCGGGGACCTGGGCAAGATCAGCGGCTGGACGGGCCGCTACCTGCGCGTCGTCACGGCGGCCATCAACCGGCCCTTCCTGACGGCGGGCGGCGTCACTGCCCTGCTGGTCGCCGTGTTCGTGACCTACGGCTCGCTCGGCCGCGGCATTACGCTGTTCCCCAACGTGGATCCGGAACAGGGCAGCGTCGACATCCGGGCCCGGGGCGACCTCTCCACCCAGGAGAAGGACCGGCTGGTGCGCAGCGTGGAGGAACGGGTTTACGGCGTCGCGGGCATCAAGAACGTCTACGTGACCTCCGGTGCCGGCAACAAGGGGACTGCACCGGACCAGATCGGCTCGATCAGCCTGAACTTCGACAACTGGCGCGAGCGGCGGCCGGTGGCCCAGATCATCGGCGAGATCCGGGAGCGCACCGCGGGCATCGCCGGCCTCGTGATCGAGCCCCGCTTGCCTCAGGACGGTCCCATTCAGGGCAAGCCCCTGAACATCGAAGCGTCGGCCCAGTCCCTGGATGCCCTGCGTGACGCGGTCAACAAGCTGCGGGAATTCGTCGCCACGATTCCCGGCGTGATCAACGCCGAAGACACGCGGCCCCTGCCCGGCATTGAGTGGCGCATGGAGGTTGATCGCGCCCAGGCGGCCAAGTTCGGTGCAGACGTGGCCCTGGTGGGCAATATCATTCAGCTGGTGACCAACGGCATCAAGCTGGGCACTTTCAGGCCCGATGACTCGGACGAGGAAATCGATATCCGCGTCCGCTTCCCCTCTGACGACCGCAGCCTCGACACGCTGGCCGCCCTGCGCATCCCCACGAAGTCCGGCAACGTGCCGATGGGCAGTTTCGTCTCGCGCAAGCCCGCCGAGGCCACCCGGACGATCATGCGCACCGACATGCGCCGGACCATGCTCGTCCAGGCTGACCTCGAAAAGGGGGTACTGATCGAGCCCGTCCTCGATCAGGTCAGGGCCGCCCTGCCCGCCCTCGGGCTGGATCCGGAGGTGCAACTGCGCTTCAAGGGCGGCGCCAGGGACCAGCAGGAGACGGCAGCCTTCCTGGGCAAGGCCTTCCTGGTAGGCCTGGGCCTGATCGCCCTGATTCTGGTTGCCGAGTTCAACAGCCTCTTCCAGCCGCTGCTGGTGCTGACGGCGGTCGTGTTCTCCACGGGCGGCGTGCTGCTCGGCCTCATGGTCACGGGCCGGCCCTTCAGCCTGGTGAACTGCGGCATCGGCACGATCGCGCTCGCGGGCATCATTGTGAACAACAACATCGTGCTGATCGACACCTTCAACAAGCTGCGGGATGCCGGGATGGCCGCCCGGGAAGCAATCCTGCGCACCTGCGCGCAGCGGTTGCGGCCGGTTCTGCTCACCAAGGTCGTCATGATCCTGGGCCTGCTGCCGATGGCCCTGAAACTCAATATCGATATCCTCGAGCGCAAGGTGTACTTCGGCGGGCCCAGCGGCCAGTGGTGGGCAGAAATGGCCACCGTCATCATCGGCGGCCTGATTTTCGCGTCCATCCTCACCCTCATCCTCACGCCGAGCAGCCTGATGATCGAGGCGCGCGTGGGCGCCTGGTTCGCTGCGCGACGCAGAGCGCCAGCAGGAGCGCCCGTAGGAGCGCCTTCAGGCGCGATCGGCGCGATTCCTCCTGATCACCCCGGTCGCCCCGATCGCGCCTGAAGGCGCTCCTACGTGGCAGCCATCATCACCCTCACGACGGACTTCGGGCTCAAAGGGCCCTTTGTCGGTGTGCTGAAGGGCGCGATCCTGGCGCGACTGCCGGTGGCACAGATCGTCGACCTGACCCACGACATCCCGGTGCACTGGCCTATCGAGGCCGGCTTCTGGCTGGCCCGCTCCTACCACTATTTTCCGGCCGGGACCGTGCACGTGGCCATCGTCGATCCCGGTGTCGGCACGGACCGAAGCATCATCGCCGGGGAGCATGACGGGCATTTCTTCCTGGGCCCGGACAATGGCCTGCTCCCGCCGGTGCTGGGCACCACGCCAGCCCGGTGTTACCGCCTGAGCGAAACCTGGCGCCAGCAGCAGGGCTGGCCCAGTCCCAGCCACACGTTCCATGGCCGGGACATTTTTGCGCCCCTCGCTGCCGAGCTGGCCGCGGGGCGACTGGTCATTGGTGACATCGGCCCGCCCGCCGGGGAGCTGATTCCCTCCCTGCAGGAGGAGCCCCAGGCCGGGCCCCATGAGATCCGCGGCACCGTGATCGCGATCGATAACTTTGGCAATCTGATCACCAACATCGATGCCGCGCTCCTGGCGGGCTTCCGCAAACCGGAGGTGCTGGCCGCCGGGCACCGCCTCGACCTGCGGAAGACCTACGGCAACGTGCCGCCGGGTGAGTTCCTGGCACTGATCAATTCCTTTGGCGTGCTGGAGATCGCCCGGGCCGAAGGCAGCGCGGCGGAGTCCCTGGGCCTGGGCCGGGGCGCGCCGGTAATCGTGCTGAACGCCACGCGGTAGGAGCGCCTTCAGGCGCGATTGATCGTGATCGCGCCTGAAGGCGCTCCTACCCGCGCTCCTACGGGCGCTCTTCCAGCTTGGCCCAGGAGTCCCGCAGGGTGACCACCCGGTTGAACACCGCCTGGCCCGGGCGATGCTCCACCCGGTCGGCCACGAAGTAGCCCAGGCGCTCGAACTGCAGAATGGCACCCGGCGGAACCGCCAGCAGCGACGGTTCCAGCCAGGCCCTGGTCTCGATGCGCAGTGACTCGGGATTGAGGAAGGTCTTGAAGTCAGCGTCCTGACCATCGGGCCGCGCCACACTGAAGAGCCGGTCGTAGAGGCGGACCTCCGCCCGCACCGCCTGGGCCGCGCTGACCCAGTGAATGGTGCCCTTCACCTTGCGCTCGGCGCCACTCATTCCGCTTCGCGTCTCGGGATCGTAGGTGCAGTGCACCTCGGTCACGTGGCCGTCTGCGTCCTTGACCAGCGCATGGCACCGGATGATGTAGCCATAGCGCAGCCGCACCTCACCACCCGGCCGCAGGCGGAAGAACTTTTTCGGCGCATCCTCCAGGAAATCATCCTGTTCGATCCACAATTCCCGCCCGAACGGCAGCTGCCGCTCACCCCGGTCGGGGCGATCGGGGTGGTTGGCCGCGGCGAGCAGCTCGGTCCGCTCTGCCGGATAGTTGGTCAGGACGACCTTGAGAGGGTTGAGTACCGCCATGGCCCGGCTCGCCCGCCCATTGAGATCCTCCCGCACGCAGTTCTCCAGCAGACTCATCTGGATCAGGTGTTCCTTCTTGGTGACGCCCGTGCGGCCGACGAAATCCCGCAGCGCCTCCGGCGGGTAACCGCGCCGGCGCATGCCGGCGATGGTCGGCAGGCGCGGATCGTCCCAGCCCGCCACGTGCTTCAGCTCGATCAGCTCGGCAAGCCTGCGCTTGCTGGTGATGGTGAAGGCCAGATTGAGCCGGGAGAACTCGATCTGGCGCGGGCGGGCGGCCAACTGCAGGTTTGCGAGAAACCACTCGTACAGTGGCCGGTGATCCTCGAATTCGAGCGTACACAGTGAGTGCGTGATGCCCTCGAGCGCGTCGGAAATCGTGTGGGCAAAGTCATACAGCGGGTAGATGCACCAGGCATCCCCCGTCCGCTGGTGGGTGGCCCGGCGAATCCGGTAGAGCACCGGATCCCGGAGATTGATGTTGGGCGAGGCCATGTCGATCTTCGCCCGCAGCACGTGCTCCCCGTCGGCAAACGCGCCGGCCCGCATCCCCGTGAAGAGCTCCAGGTTCTCGGCGACCGTGCGGCTGCGGTGCGGGCTCTCCCGGCCCGGCGCCGTCAGCGTCCCCCGGTACTCCCGCATCTGCTCCGGGGTCAGGCTGTCCACATAGGCCTTGCCAGCCCGGATCAGCGCCACCGCACAGTCGTGAATCTGCACAAAGTAGTCCGAGGCGTGGGTCAGCCGGTCTGCCCAGTCGAAGCCGAGCCACCGGACCTGATCGATGATGGCGTCCACGAAGGCCTGGTCCTCCTTCAGCGGATTCGTGTCGTCGAGCCGGAGGAAACACCGCCCGGCCGTCTCTTCGGCCACGCCGAAATTCAGGCAGATGGACTTGGCATGGCCCACGTGGAGGTAACCGTTCGGCTCCGGCGGAAAGCGCGTGACGATGACGCGGTGCCGGCCCGTGGCCAGGTCGTCCGCAATAATCTGACGGATGAAATCCCGGCTGTCGGGTGCAGCGTCGTTCCCAATTTCGTTCAGAGGGTCATGCATGGCGTCGCTCACTGACTCAGCGCACCGTCAGATTCGTGCGCGCCTCGAGCTCGGAGAGGATGTCGCGCTTGCGGAAGAAGGAGGTGGCAAAACGGCCGACCGCCTTGCCGGGGGTCATCCAGGCGATACGGGCGCCCTGTTTCGTGCTGGCCAGCGCTGCCCGGGCGAGAAACGGCGTCACGGTTTCGACGGTATCACCGAGAATATTCAGCGTGCGCTTGGCCCGCTCCCAGTCTGCCGCATCCTGACCCTTCGAACTGTAGAGCAGCAGGTCCGTGGCCACGATCCCCGGGCTCAGCGAACCCACGAGCACGTTGGTCCCGGCGCATTCCTTGGCCAGCGAGGCTGTCAGGTAGCGAATGGCGCGCTTGGTGGCGCCGTAGACGGACAACCCGGGCCGGGAAAGACCGTCACTGCCGAAGCCCTCGAACGTGAAAACCTTGCCCCCGGCCGGCTGGCCGCGCATCCCGGCAATGGCAACCTGGCAGCCATACAGAGTCCCCAGGAGGTTGGTGTCCACCGTGGTCTGAACCTGATCCCCCGGCAGGTCGGCCAGCAACACCCGGTCCGTCGCCACGGCAGCGTTGTTGATCCAGATGTCGATCCGCCCGAACCGGGCAACCCCCGCCGCCCAGGCCGCCTGCACCGAAGCCAGCTGCCGCACGTCGCAGACCACCCCCAGCACCTCGCCCAGCGGGCTGAGGTCCCGGGTGGCGTCGGTCACAGCGGCGTCACTGCGGCCAGTCACGACGACCCGATGCTTAAGCCGGAGGAATTCCCTTGCGAGGCCCTTGCCGATACCGCGGGTGCTGCCCGTAATCAGGATGGTCTGCATGCGCTGGGTCCTTGGGGTGAGGGCGCGACCTTAAGGTATCGCCGCCCGACCTGTCCATGCCGCCAGCGCCCCCTGGCCAGCGGCGCATTCAGTTTGTCGCGGGCACGCCACGCGTTGACTGTAGTGGTTGAAAGCTATAGTTTCGGCGCTTGACCTGCGCGCCACGCTGGGTTTGCGGCAGGCACCATCTCTGGGGTGAGGAGGCTTCCGATGTCCAACGCAAAAACTGTAGTCATGACCCGTACTGGCCTGTTGCTGGCCACTGTGGCGACGACCCTCCTGACCGGCCAGCCGGCCATGGCCCAGGAGGAAATCACGGAAATCATTGTGACGGTTCGGCAACGGGCGGAGTCGATCCAGGACGTCCCGGGATCCGTGTCCGCGTTTACCGCGGCTGACATCGAGGCCACGGGCATCCAGAGGGCCGAGGACTTCATCTACCAGACGCCGGGGGTATCCCTCGTCGCCAACACCGCCGAAGTCGGCGACACCCAGGTGAACATCCGGGGCATCAACGGCACGCGGGACGCGGAAGCCAACTACGCGCTGATCATCGACGGGATCCTGATGACCAATCCCGCCGCCCTGAACCGGGAATACATCAACCTCCAGCAGATCGAAGTTTTCAAGGGCCCGCAGGGCGCCATTTATGGCCGCAACGCGGCCGCGGGTGCCTTCATCATTACGACCGAGAAGCCCGGCAACGAGTGGGGCGGACAGGTCCGGGGCAGCTTTGCAGAAGACTCCACCCAGGTCTTCTCCGGCGTTGTGGATGGCCCGGTCAGCGACACCCTGGGGGTCAGCGTTTCCGGCAGCTTCCGGGACAGCGACGGCTACTTCAATAATGCTTACTACAGCTCGGATCGCTTCCTCGGCCCGCCGGGGTCAGCGCCCGACTCGGCCAGCGTGGACCAGTTCAAGAGCTGGGACCTGGCCACCCGCGCCATCTGGGAGCCGTCCGAAAACCTGACCGTGGATGGCAAGCTGCGCTTCGGCCAGGTTGATGCCAGCTCCATCGCCTTCAATTCCGTCTTCCAGATTCCGAGCCTCGTCCCGACGCTGGAATTCATCGGCCAGAGCCCTGAAATGGCAGCTTTCGGCAACGAGGACGTCAACGGGCACAAGTTCCAGTTCGACAACAACATCAAACCTTTCAACAACCAGGACTCCCTGGAAGCCTCCCTGAAGGTTGACTACGACCTGGGCTGGGCGGACCTGACCGGCTGGGGCCTGTACAGCGACATCGAGAACAACCTGGGAGCGGATGGCACCAGCGGCGCCTTTGGCTTCTTCTTTGCGGAACAGCAGTGCATCGATACCACCAATGCCCTGGGCTTTTACCCGGTGGTCCCGCCCCAGCTGATCGTTCCCGCGGGCGCCTTCGGTCCGGGTACCGGCGGGCCTGCGGGCTCGCTGTTCGGTGCCTACACCCCCACGGCCTGCGACGGCACCCAGTTCCAGGAGCGCAACCAGACGGACTACTCCTTCGAGATCCGGCTGGCGTCGAAGGGCGACCAGCGGCTGCGCTGGCTCGGCGGTCTCTATTACCTGAACATCGACCGGGAAGTCGGCGTGAACACCGGTATTGACCGGGGCTTCGGCGTCATCGCCAACCTCTACACCACCGATCCGCGCAATCCCACCGAACAGCTGGCCCGGGACCAGTTCACGACCAACGTTTACGCGGTCTTTGGCCAGCTGGCCTATGACCTGACCGACACCATTGAGACGTCGTTCGCCCTGCGCTACGACCTGGAAGACCGGAAGGTCAGGAACCGGGTACCGGTGGACGCCACCACCCAGTACATCAACACCTGCGATGCGACGGCACCCCCCGGCACCGGCGGCGCCTTCATCAACCCGGGCCTCTGCGCCACCGGCAACATCCCCAGCCAGAGCACGGACTTTGACGCCCTGGAGCCCAAGTTCTCGATCACCTGGGACGCGACAGACAACGTCACGGCCTACGCCACGGCGGGCGTCGGCTTCAAGAGCGGCGGCTTCAACAACTCCGGGTCTGCCGTCACGATCAACAACTTCATCAACAATCCCCTCCTGGGCCCCGGCGCGCCTTTCGAGGGTGAGTTTGCCCCGGTCCTGCTGGGTGGCTGCGCGTCGCTGACGTCCTGCGATGACACCTACAAGCAAGAGACCTCCTGGGCTTACGAGATTGGCGCCAAGTCCGAGTGGCTTGATAACCGGCTCCGGGCGGAAGCGGCTGTCTACTACGTCGACGTGGAGGACATGCAGTTCTTCGAGTTCTTCGTGGGCGGCTTCGGCCTCCTGCGGGTGGTGGAGAACATCGACCAGGTCGACATCTGGGGCCAGGAAGTCTCCCTGCACTTCGACGCCACCGACTGGCTGACCCTCTATGCCGGGGCCAACTTCAACCAGACTGACATCAAGAAGAACACCGTTCGCCCGGACAGCGAGGGCAACGACTCGCCCTACACCCCGGACTACACCTGGAGCGCGGGCGCCCAGGTGCAATACCCCCTGTCAGGCGACTACGACTTCGTCGGCAGTGTGGACGTCTCGGGGGTTGGCGATACCTGGTTCCACGTGATCCAGAACAACGATCGGCCCACGATCTTTACGCTGAACATTCCCACCCTGGGCCCCGGCAACGCCTCCGTCGCCAAGCGTGACGCCTACTCGCTGGTCAATCTGCGGGCCGGCATTTCCGGCGACCGCTGGTCCGTGGTGGGCTTCATCCGGAATGCGCTGGGCGAGGACTATCTGAACGAGGTGATTCCGGCACCGGAGTTCGGTGGTTCGTTCATCAGCCCGGGAACCGAGCGGCGCCTGGGCGTGGAGGCCACGCTGAAGTTCTGACCCGCAGGAGCGCGTGGCAGGCGCGCCTTAAGGCGCGACCGGCACTGACATCCAGGACCAAAGCGCCGGCTCTCGCCGGCGCTTTTTTTTGTTCGCGGCTAAAGCCGCTCCTACCGTCGTCCAGTCATCTCTACCGCGCCAGGAAGCTGGGCACCCGCAGGTTGGCGTCGACCCGGCTGAAGACGGGGGCTTTCGTGATAACCCCACTCTCAAGGCGCTCGCCGGTGCTCTTGGCCCGCACCAGCTCGGCAAAGACCGCCAGGATGGATCGGGACAGGCGGGCCGCTTCCGCCGGGGACATCTTCCGGACCGAGACCTGCACCGCCGTTTCCTTCTCCGTCGGCGGCACCGCCGTCAGGGCCTGCCGCAGGGCTTCAAAGCGGGGCTGGACGGCCGGGGGGACATCGTCCTCGGCCAGTGCCTCCAGATGGTCCACATAAGCACTGATGAGCCGCTGTTTCAGCGGCCCGTCCGTGCTGAGCGTCCGGACGGCAGCGTAGAACTTGTCGGCAATGTGACACATGGAACCCTCGTTTCTTTTTTTATGAGCGTCGTACGTCGGTCTTGTTCCGCCCGCCCCACCCCGCATACCGGGGTGAAAAATC
>Ga0105044_10011149_pt1 | contig 12264 bp, 10 predicted proteins | sample MAT01_FD_78092 | JGI IMG/M metagenome (GOLD analysis project Ga0105044, IMG submission 78092) | Freshwater microbial communities from Lake Fryxell liftoff mats and glacier meltwater in Antarctica - MAT-01 | ecosystem: Environmental > Aquatic > Freshwater > Ice > Liftoff microbial mat | place...
AGTCAAAGAATTGGCGAAACAGACCGCGGCTGCAACCGATGACATCCGAACTCGGATTGAGGCGATGCAAGCGTCGACAGCAGAAGCCGTTGACTCCATTCGCGAAATAAGCAAAGTCATTACCAACGTGAATGAAGTCTCTCGGACGATCGCTTCAGCGGTGGAAGAGCAAAGTATCACGACCCGCCAAATCTCGGACAACGTCAGCACTACAGCCTCGGCCGCCGAATTGGTTGCACGCGGTGTTTCGGAGACAGCGGCGGCGAGTTGCGAAATTACTGAGAACATCACCCGAGTGGACGGAGTCCTAATGCAAACGGCCGAGGGCGCTCAAGAGTCGCAGGATGCAGGCGACCGACTGAACCAGCTCGCGTCCGAAATGACTGGCTTGATCGGAAAATTCCGCATCAAACCCACCAAAGAGTTTTCACACGTGAAATTGGGCATCTAGTTCAATACACGTTCGAGAAAACAGGTTCGGGACAGTGGCAGCCCGCAAACGAAGATCGAAGCAGAAGGAATAATTCGAATGTCTACCGCTCCCCAAAAGCAGGTCACAACTCTGCGAGCACTGGTTACCGACGATAGCGCTCTCTATCGTCGAATGCTCTCTGATATCCTCAAGGCGATCCCGGGAGTAGAAGTCGTAGGATGTGCGTTTGATGGCGAAGACTGTTTGACGCAAGCCGAAAAGTTTAGGCCGGACTTTATCACGTTGGACATGCAGATGCCGAGACGCGATGGGCTCTCGACTCTGGAAGAGATCAAGCGACGTAAGCTGCCTGCCGAAGTCATTATGGTCTGTTCGCCCACCACCGAAAGCGCCGAACAGACTTTGCGTGCGCTGCGAATGGGCGCGCTCGACATGATTCTAAAGCCAAGCGCCAACGACTTGAGTGAAAACAAAAGGAACCTTGAGTCTCAATTGCTGAATCAAGTTCAAACCGTGCGGGCTAGGAGTGGCAGAAAATCGCTAGGCACCGTTTCCGAATCGAGTTCAGTTCGAATCACTCCCCCCGTTTCTGTCGCGAAATCCTCATCTGGAAACGCACGGTTCCCTACTCCTAAATGCGTTTGCATAGGCGTATCGACTGGTGGTCCAGCAGCGTTAGGGAGTGTTCTAGCTGGTTTGCCTGGAGATCTGCCAGTGCCAATCTTCATCGTTCAGCACATGCCACCGGTTTTTACCAAAAGCCTAGCCGAGCATTTGAATCGAAGCGGCCAGATCCGTGTGAGCGAAGCTATCAACCATGAGATAGCGGAGAACGGACACGTCTATATCGCTCCGGGTGGAAAGCAAATGCGAGTGGAGCGCAAGCCGATTGGCTTTCAGATCCAGGTCACCGATGACCCACCTGTCGGGGCCTGCAAACCCAGCGTGGACTACCTATTCGATTCCGTCCATCGAGCGGTAGGTGGCGAAGCCTTGGCGATCATTCTCACGGGAATGGGGAGCGATGGACTCGCTGGTTGCAAAAAACTGCACGCCAGCGGGGCCCGTATCCTAGCTCAAGATGCAGATAGCTGCGTAGTCTACGGTATGCCACGGCAAATTGTAGAACACAAATTGGCCCATGAGGTATTGTCTCTTTCCGCGTTTGCCGGACGCATCACCCATCTGTTCTCGAAACAGAAAGTACTATGCAGCTAACATCCGCAAACGTTGAATTCATATTCGATTACGTAGAACAGCTTTGTGGCATCGCATTGGACGAGACCAAGAGCTATCTCATTGAAGCGAGGCTAACGTCACTAGTCAAACTGCACGCGCTGCAGTCCCCCGTAGAATTGGTGGAACGTGCGAAATCGCCATCTGGCGAGCCGATTCGTAAGGCGCTTATCGAAGCCATGACTACCCGAGAAACCTTCTTCTTTCGAGACAATAGTCCCTTCGAAGCATTGCAGTTCAAGGCGCTTCCGGAACTGCTCGATGTTAAACTCAAACAGAATAACAAAAAGCTTCGTATCTGGTCGGCGGCCGCAAGTACGGGGCAAGAAGCCTGTTCGATCGGCATGGTGTTAAGCGAGATGATTCCTGACATGCATCGTTGGGATATCCAGATTCTAGCCACCGATATCTCCGAAGATGCGCTGGCCAAGGGACGGACCGGATGTTACACGAAACTCGAAGTCGATCGCGGGCTTCCACCCAATTTCGTGAACAAGTACTTCACCCCCGCGCAAGATGGATACAAGGTCATCGACTCGATCCATAGGATGATCCGTTTCCAACAACTCAACCTATTGGCACCCTTCCAGTTTCCCCAACCATTCGACATTATTTTCTGTCGAAATGTCGCGATCTACTTCGAAAAGAAGGTCAAAATTGATTTGTTTCGTCGCATGATTCCGCTGCTACCCAGCCACGGATTGCTTTTTGTGGGTGTCTCCGAATCCCTATTCGACTGTGGACCAGAGTTCAAGCCGATGCACCATTGCAAAAGCACATTCTACCAACCCAACGCGACCTCCGTTCTCGCCCCTGCGGGTCCGGTCACGCCCCAAAAACCTATCCAGACGACATTCGCTTCTCAAAACCAGAGATAGACAATCCCATGAAGACTACTTGTTTGTCGGCAGCATGGATATTGGCAGCCTTCACATCCCTCATTATCGTTGGGGGACGCGCATCACTATCGACCGCCCAAGAGAACGAACGCTTCCCCCAGACATCCCAGGACGCGATGTGGGGATACCGATCGCCAGCCCTGTACAGGATTATTCCCCGTCCTGCGACACATGCCAACAAAGACGAATCGAACACCGCCACGGTTCAACCGGTTGTTATTGAATCGAAACCGGCGGCCCCTTACGCATATGGCTGGTTCGGAACCAAACCATCGCCCCAATGGTATCGCCAATTCGGACACCAAAAAGCATACACCCAGTGGACGCTGCGTTAGTCATCGTCATTCCCGACTTCGATCACAGATGAGATTAGGTAGTGATCGGAGAATCTCTTCTTGAAGTTTTTGATTTCATCGTCGGACCCGTTCTTGGTTCGATGTATTTTCTGGACAGCGTTCTTGAACTCTGGTTGATTGGCCATCACAAAGATACGATCGAAGGGGGCACTGGAGTAACCGGCTCCCCACGCTGCAGTTGTTCCCTCGTCGGCGCTATTCAAGTCTCGAAAGCCTGCGTCGGTTAACGTCTTGGGAGTCGAATCCTCGGGAGCAAGGATGTTTGTGTCTCCCAAGAGGACGATGTCATCGTCATGCATTTCCTGTCTCAGTAGCTTGAGTTGCCCGACAAACGCTTCTGCCTCGGCCTGGCGTTGTTTTTGAGTAAAGGTCGCATCGTCTGGATTTGCATCGTTGCGATTGGACTTCAAATGCACTGGGATAAAAACGACGTCTGTCTTTCCAGCCCCGAAAGAAAGTTTTACGGCGTGCGCACGTCGCTCCCAAAATTTGTTCCCAAACGCCTCATTCGAACCGACGGGAATCACAAAGGGTTTGCCGACCAAGGTCGCTCGATCGGTTCGCCACGCCAGTCCAACATGTTGTCCTCGTTGGATAAAGTCCTCGGTTCCTGCGGGGTAGTCCGCCTTGGGGAACAACACGTAGGTCCAAGTTTGCCCGTGCGAGTTCTTCAGTTCGTCGAAGACTGCTTGCAGTACTTTGCTCGTCCATGGTCCCACGTGGCTGTCGACACCGATCTCCTCGACAGCCAAAATATCGACATTTGCATCCGCTATGTAGCTAGCCAAATCCGACGGCTTCTGTTCGACATCTTTGCCAGGCCGACCTCGCTTGTCTGGAAAACCAAGCCATTCAATGTTCCAAGCCCCAATCCGGACCTCCTCTGCCTGAAGTCTTGGCTGATTCATTGGCGACAGTACCGCCGATGTTGAGAGGAATATAGCAAAGGCAAAAAGTCGTATCACTGGATTAACTCCAAAGGAAATGTTTCGAAAAGGACAGAATATGCGAGAATTGCCTTTTTGACTATGTTTCAATAGTCGAGCGCGGCCCCGCCGTCGACTTCGAGTCCTTGGCCGGTGATGAAACTGCTATCCTCGGTGGCTAGAAACAAGCAGACTCGCCCGATTTCCTGCGGAGTGCCCATTCTGCCCAACGGCTGTATGGCCGCGATTCGCTCCAAGGCTGCGTCCGGATCGGAAAGGGTCGCAGCCCAACGTCGCATGAGCGGCGTATCAATGTTGCTCGGCAAAATCGCATTGACCCGGATGCCATCTGGAGCGCCCTCCAGTGCCAACGCTTTGGTAAAAGCCAGCTGCGCACCTTTGCTGGCAGCATATGCGGTCGAATTCTTTTGCCCCAAAACAGCAGTCATGGAACTGATGTTGATGATGGTGCCTCGGGTTGCTCGCAAGTGCTTCAGGGCATAATAGCAACAGCTGTAGGTGCTCATGAAATTGACCTGCATCACTCCGAGTGCCTCCTCGGGCGTCATCTGTTCGATCGGAGTATCGGGTGGATGGATGCCGGCATTATTGATAAGGCAGTCGATTCGACCCAACCAAAGGAACACGTTGTCGATGGCGAGGCGGATCTGATCTGTCGAACTCACGTCGACCTCGATGGCGATCGCTCGCTCTTTATATTGGTCTGCCAGCGAACGGGCAGCCTGCAGATTCTTGTCGAGGATCGCAATGCGGGCCCCCTCGTTGGCAAACACCTCTACACATCCAGCTCCAATGCCCAATGCACCGCCGGTAACTACGACAACTCGCTCTGCGAAACGCACTGATTTTGGCTTTCTAGTTACCGGTTGCCTGAACCATCAAAACGCCAAGTCGGAGTCCCGGGCGGGTCCTGCATCTTCGGCGTCTTACCGAGGCCAAAATCGTCCGGTTTCATGTTAGCGTTCTTCCAATAGTTCGTGTCCTGGATGAACCCATAGAAGCTGGGATGGAATGGGTCCACAAAATTCACGTCGGCCATAGCTGGAACCTCTCGGTCCGTTAGGAAAAAGGAGGCATTCACAACTAGCCGTCGCATTCCCTCGTTCAAAAAGTCGACAGAACCTCCACCGGTTGTGCAAAACGCACGTCCCATTCCGTTGCCGTCGGGTTTCGAATAATTGTGGAGCCAAGCAAAAGCCTGTGGCGATTCGTTCTTGGGACCAGTCACGTTTTCTGACTTTGGGTCCAGCGACTTGGTGACGGCAGCACGCATCAAAACCGTGTCTGAGTCAGTGAGATGCTTCACCCCATAAACATCCGTCGGCACAAACAAATCTCGGACCCCTCGCAGGATAGGATGGGATGCTTGATTGGATTCGATGACTCCTCGACAGCCCTCTACCTTGTGACCCCCATGATGGCTCACCCAGGTTTCGCCGAGCACCTTCAATCCGAAATCATCGTACGCTATGCTTCCAAAGCTCCCCTTCCCCTTAAAGGCATGGGTCGCAGTGCGAATCCCGATGACGGGTTTCCCAGCATTCAAAAACTTCGTAATGTAAGCCCCCTGTGCCGCGTCGGGATTGCGAAATCGAGTTCCGATGATCATCAAATCCGCTTGATCGAGCGAATCGAGCCCTCTCAAGCCAGCAGAATTGTTCGAGTCGATATAGTCTGCGCCGTCCGGTCCCAGCGAAAAGAGAACCGTGCATCGGAAGCCATGTTTCTGACTAAGAATCTTGCCCAGCATAGGCATCGACTCTTCGGTGCGGTACTCCTCGTCGCCAGAGATCAAGACAATATGTTTGTTCGCAAGTGGTGCGACGGGTTCGAACATCAATCGATCGGCTGACAGAGCGCGAGACGCGATAAGACATAGAGTCAATAGCGATAGGGTTCGAACTATCAAGCCGGATCGAATCGTAGGGAATTGCATCATGAAGGGCGCCTAAAGTTTACCGGGGGAGAGAAACCAGCTCACGCGAGCTACCAAACGCATTGGCTGCCGACGGTGAATCCCTATCGTAACGGATGGAAAATGCCATGTCGACAACATTCGAGTACCTACTATTGCAGCGCCTCAGCAAACGGACGACAATTCGCACAGATTCCGTAGCTCAGGCTCTCAGCCGGTTGCTACGTTTAGAGCTTCCAACTATCCAGCACCGTTTGAGGACATCAGTATGGCGTCGAAGTCGGAAACCGTTAGCGCGGTCCAACCTTACATTTCCCCCGACGATCACTCGGTTCCGGAGTTTACGTTGAGGGCTATTACCCTCGGTGGTCTATTCGGGATTCTCTTTGGCGCATCTACGGTGTATCTGGCGTTGAAAGCGGGTCTCACGGTCTCCGCTTCGATTCCGATCGCTGTCCTCGCCATTTCGATCGGAAAACGATTCCTTGGTACGAGCATTCTGGAAAACAATATCATTCAAACATGTGGCTCCGCTGGCGAGAGCGTGGCGGCGGGAGTCGTGTTTACGTTACCCGCTTTCATTTTCCTGAGCGGTGGGGTCGGCGCGGATTACTTCAATATAGGGCCGATCATGATGATCGCCATATTGGGCGGTATATTGGGGACCTTGATGATGATCCCGCTTCGCCGGCCTCTGATCGTCAAAGAACATGAGACTTTGCCTTATCCCGAGGGGACCGCTTGCGCCCAGGTGCTGATCGCGGGTGAAAAGGGAGGAAGTCTAGCGGCGACAGCCTTCTTCGGTTTAGGCTTCGCCATCGTTTACGCGTTCTTGCAAAAAGTGATCCACCTGATTGCGGAGAGCCCGCGCTACGTGACCAGTTTGACGAACAGGTACATGCCCTCAGCATCGGTGGCAGGCGAAATAACGCCAGAGTATTTGGGGGTCGGCTACATCATCGGGCCAAAGATTGGCGGGATTCTCGTTGCCGGAGGGGTTTTTGCTGCTTTTGCGTTGACACCTCTATTGGCTACTTTAGTACCTCAAGAAACGATCGCAGCTCAACTGACAAAACTCGGAATCGGCTATGAAGCGACGGATATGCGTCCCGCCAAGTTTGGCTGGGATGCGACCACCAAACAGTTCGGCGACTCGGCCGATGCGATCTACCGTGCGTACATCCGGCAGATTGGCGCCGGGGCTGTTGCGGCCGCTGGCTTCATCACCCTTCTCAAAACCTTCCCAACGATCGTCTCCTCGTTCTTGGAAGCCTTTCGATCGCTTCGAGGTGGCAGCGGCACTTCGATGTCCCGGACCGATCGGGACCTTTCGATCGTATTTGTCATTTTCGGGAGTCTGGGCTTGGTGGCTTTGATGGCGATTCTGCCTGGTATACCCGGAGACACGGTTCTGAATAAACTAGCCATCGGGGGGCTGGTGATCATCTTCGGCTTCTTCTTTGTCACCGTTGCCAGTCGCATCGTGGGTATTATCGGTTCCTCGAATAGCCCCATCTCGGGCATGACGATCGCTACCATCATGGGTACTGCGTTGGTCTTTATCGGAGTAGGTTGGACAGGTACTCTGTATGAACCCATGGCGTTGGTTGTAGGCAGCATTGTCTGCATCGCGGCCGCCAATGCCGGAGCGACTAGCCAAGATCTCAAAACAGGCTACTTGGTTGGTGCGACCCCCATGTACCAGCAAATCGCCTTGTTCATCGGCGTCATTGTTTCGTCCCTCGTCATCGGTTTTACCGTCAAGTACCTGGACACACCGACCCCTGAAATGCTGGCCAATGGTATCCAGCATGCGATCGGAGAAAAGTACAATGCTCCGCAAGCCACGTTGATGGCGACGCTGATCAAGGGCCTTCTTTCCTTCAACCTGGATTGGCAGTTTGTGTTGGCTGGATGTTTCATTTCGGTAACGATGGAGCTCTGCGGAATCAAATCTTTGTCGTTCGCGGTCGGTTTATATCTTCCGCTGGCTACCACGCTACCCATCTGGATCGGTGGGTTGATTCGAGGTCTGGCTGACTATCTGAAGGGTCGCAGCGCGAAGAAATCAGGTGAAGCCACAGCGGCGCACGGGTCTGCGGACGAAGAGCTTGGCAAGGGTAACTTGTTCGCAACCGGCCTGGTGGCTGGAGGCGCTCTGGCCGGGGTAGTTATTGCGCTCTTGAGTGTGAACGAAGGAGTGACCAAATTCCTCGCGAATTGGAGCGCAGAGAAGAGCCTCAGCGGTATGCTCGCCGGGGTGACTCAATCGCTGGGAGTCGCGCCCGAACACGCTGGCGAAGTAGGCTATCAACTCTTCGGAGTCATGTGCTTTGCCTTGATGGGTGGGGTTCTATTTGTGCTTGCTAGACGAAAGTAACCACCCGTCGATCGCTTGGACAGCTTCAGAATCCAATGGAATCTGCATCGCGTATGCAGATTCCAGGATCTGTTCGGGCCGTCTGGCCCCACACAGTGCCACGTCAACCCCAGGCTGGGCTAACGACCACGCAAGTACCAATTGTGCGACCGTGTACTCCCTTTCGTGGGCCATCCGGCGCAAAAGGTCGAGAATGTTTTGCGAGTGCTGCCAAGCCTTCCCTTGAAAAATCGGGTAACTCAACCTTCGATCGCTGGGGTCGAAGACATGATCCCGCTTTAAATGCCCAGACAACAGACCCTTCATCAAGATCCAGTAGCAAACCATGGCGACGTTCTGGGATCGCGCGAAGGGGAGCAGCTCATGGACCGCTTCTTGTTGAAACATATTGAAGTGGGGCTGAATCGCTACGATGGGACAAACCTGTGCGAATCGAGCCGCTTGTTCTGAATCTACGTTGGAGACAGCGGCATAACGTGCCCAGCCACGTTTGCAGATTTCGGCAATCGCTCCGGCCGATTCCTCAATGGGGACATTGGGGTCTGGCGTGTGTAGATACATGATGTCGACGAAGTCTGTGTCGAGGCGTTTCAAAGCTTCCTGGGCATTCAAAAGAAGGGTTTGGGGACGACCGTCGACTTCCTTTTTTTGATGGGAATCCCACGAACAACCCACCTTATGCGCGATGATGGCTCGGTCTCGTTTTCCCTGAAGCGCTCGAGCCAACACGCGGTCGCTGCGTCCATCGTATCCGTACGAATAGGCGGTATCGAAAAAATTGATCCCATGGTCCAGAGCTGCGTGTATAGTCGCAATGGATTGCGAGTCGGTGATTCCAAGCGAGCTGATACCTGACATGGGCCAGCAACCCAGCGCTATGCGGCTGACGAACAGTTCCGAGTTTCCCAAACGTGTCCATTGGGTCGAGTCTGTCTGATTGGTCATTGGCTGAGGCTTGCGCGGATTGGAATCGGAAAAACGGTCAGACTCATAAAGCTATGGTTTCATCGGAAACGTGAGAATCCGCGATTGTACTCGTAGGGTGGCGGATGACACCGAGCCAAGGTTGCGATATGCTCTTAAGTGCAAGATTCGACCCGATGTTTTCGCCGATTGTTTCCTCATTTATCAATAGTTCCCATGACCGAGATCACCGTTCCGTCCGTTGGCGAGAGTATAACCGAAGTTCAAATTGGACAATGGCTCAAGAATGAGGGGGACTGGGTGGCGTCCGGTACCGATTTGGTCGATCTGGAGACGGAAAAAGCTTCGGTCCAGATCTCTGCCCCCGAAGACGGATTCTTGACCAAGATCCTTAAAAAGAGCGAGGAATTCGCCGCCGTGGGAGACGTGATTGCATCGTTCCAACCCTCGCCGAAGGCTTCAGAAACGGCTCCAGCAGCTGCTTCGGCTTCTGCTCCCGCGGCTTCTGTCGCTCCTGCTCCCGCGGCTTCTGTCGCTCCTGCCCCAGCGGTTCCCAACTCCGAATCGGCTCGCGTCATGCCTGCCGCAAAGCGGATGCTAGAAGCTAATCAGTTATCGGCTGCGGAAGTGCCAGCCACAGGACCAGGAGGCCGATTGCTCAAGGAAGATGTTTCACGATTTGTCGCCCAAGTGGCCAGTACCGCCGGCACATTGGCGGCGGGCGCGGGAGCTGCGGCAGCAACCGCTGCTACCGCGGTGGGAAGAGTCGTCGCGAACGCAACCGATTCCAACACCTCGGTCAATCCAGCCCCTTCCCCCCAACCTTCAACAAAACAACCTGCAACAACACAACCTGCACCGACACAACCTATACCGACGCATGGGCTGATGCAACGTGGCGACTCCAATCGCAGCGAAGAGGTCAAGCCGATGAGCATGATCCGACGCACCATTGCGAGCCGTCTTGTTCAAGCTCAACAGAATGCGGCTCTCTTGACCACGTTTAACGAAGTCGATATGCAGCCGGTCATGCAGTTGCGTACCAAATACAAAGACGCCTTCAATGAAAAGCACGGTGTCAAGCTGGGCTTTATGTCCTTCTTCGCGAAAGCGTCATGCGAAGCACTTCGCCGCTTCCAGTCTGTGAACGCGGAAGTACGCGGCAACAACATCGTTTATCGCAACTACTGCGACATTGGGATCGCGATCGGTGGCGGAAAAGGGCTCGTCGTGCCGGTCCTGCGCAATGTAGAGAAAATGGGTTTCGCGGAAATCGAGCGAACCATCGGTGAGTTCGCCGCTCGAGCGTTGGCTAACAAACTTATGCCGGACGATCTAGAAGGTGGGACGTTCACCATCAGCAACGGCGGCATCTACGGTTCCCTCCTCTCAACGCCCATCGTCAATCCTCCTCAGAGCGGCATCCTAGGATTGCATTCCATCCAGGAACGTCCGATCGCCCTGAACGGTCAGGTCGTAATCCGTCCAATGATGTACTTGGCCCTAACCTATGACCATCGAATCGTCGATGGACGAGAAGCGGTTTCGTTCTTGAAAACGATTAAAGACATCATCGAAGATCCATCCCGTTTGTTCTTGGAGATATAGGCCATGATGCAATTGGGATTCGTAAGCGCCATACTTCCTGACTTGACCCTCGAGCAACTGTTTGAGACAGCATCCGCTATTGGCTATCGCTATATCGAAGTGATGTGCTGGCCGCCCAGCAAGGCCGAACGCAGATACGCTGGTGTGACACACATTGATGTCTCAAAACTCCAAGCCGAATCGATTGCGGAAATTGGTTTGCTAAGCAAAAAAACCGGAGTGAAAATTAGCGCTCTGGGCTACTACCCCAATTGTCTTTCACCCGATCTGGCCGAAGCCGAACGCTCCGTAGAGCATCTCAAACTGGTCATCCAAGCAGCACCCAAACTGGGCTTAAACACGGTCAATACCTTTATTGGTCGCGACTTCACGAAAAGTGTTGACGACAACTGGCCTCGGTTGCTGGCCACCTGGAAGCCGATCTTGGATCTCGCCGAAAGCTGTGGAGTCCGCATCGGCATCGAAAACTGCCCGATGCTGTTTACCAAAGACGAATGGCCTGGTGGGAAAAACATCGCCACCTCCCCTGCGATTTGGCGTCGACTCTTTAGCGATTTGGGCAGCCCCAACCTGGGCCTTAACTACGACCCCTCTCATATGGTTTGGCAATGCATGGACTACTTGAGTCCGATGCGAGAATTCATCGATCGCATTTTTCACGTGCATGCCAAAGACGTGCGTGTCGATCGACATTTGCTGAACGAAGTTGGCGTGTTTGCCCATCCCAATCTATACCATTCTCCCAAGCTTCCGGGATTGGGAGAAATTGACTGGGGACAGTTCTTCTCGGTGCTCGGTGGTGCTGGCTACGTGGGCCCGGTCTGCGTCGAAGTCGAGGATCGTGCCTACGAGGGGTCGGTTGAGAATCGCCGAGAATCGCTGGCTCAAAGCTACCGTTATTTGAGTCAGTTCGTAGCAAGCTAGGCTTGTGTGAATCCCATGAGCCCGAGAACCCATTGATTCTACATGGGTGACAGATCGATGCTCCAAAGATTCTTGCCGGCGGTATTGTAGTGCGTGACTGTCATGGCTCGCGACTCTGCATCGATTTTGACCATGCCGAAGAATAGAAAACCGTCCGAAGGGGGGGCGATTGCCTTTCATGCCGTCGGGGATGCCTGTGAACTTGAGTTGAGGGCCAAAGGTGTTATCGAACTGGCCGGGACCGAAGATTCCTGCGTTCAAGGGGCCGATCACTAATTCCCAAAACGGATCGAAGATCTATGAAGAACACCTCCAGCAGCGGGCCGTACGGAACTCGTCCAGCGATTCAGCCACTTTGGCCTTACCCTCGGTGGTGACATTTTTCGAAACGGTTCCGTTGCTCAACCGCAATTCGCTGGCGATCGGATTGTCCGCATAAATGACATCGCCCGAGTTCACAAAAAAATCTGGGGAGAGGCTTCGTATCGCTTCGAAGGTGGTCATGCCACCTTGGGCTAGATCGATTCCGTAGCCTGGGCCAGCAGTATCGCCCGACTAAGCGAATTTCAGATCGCGAATTTCAGATCGCGAGGTTCAGTCGACGGGGTCGCGAACTGACCTGTGACCGGGGCGCTGATCTTC
>Ga0105044_10011150_pt1 | contig 12263 bp, 8 predicted proteins | sample MAT01_FD_78092 | JGI IMG/M metagenome (GOLD analysis project Ga0105044, IMG submission 78092) | Freshwater microbial communities from Lake Fryxell liftoff mats and glacier meltwater in Antarctica - MAT-01 | ecosystem: Environmental > Aquatic > Freshwater > Ice > Liftoff microbial mat | place...
GCGCCAACATGGCGGCCGACCCGAAGACCGAGAAAACAATCATCCGCTGGCCCAACGGCGGGCACAACGGCGGCTGTCTGCGATTCGGGCCGGATGGCATGCTCTACATCTGCACGGGCGACGGCAGCGGCATTGCGGACAGTCTGCAGACCGGGCAGGACCTCAGCGATGTCCTGGGCGCGATCCTTCGCATTGATGTCGATGGCGCGAAGGAGGGCCATGGCTACCGCATCCCGGCGGACAATCCGTTCGTCGGCACGAAGGGCGCTCGCGGCGAGAACTGGGCCTACGGTATCCGCCAGACCTGGAAGATCAGCTTCGACACCGCCACGGGTACGCTGTGGGCCGGCGAAGTCGGCCAGGACCTGTGGGAGATGATCTACAAGATCGAAAAAGGCGGCAACTACGGCTGGAGCATCAACGAAGGCGACCACCCGTTCCGGCCCGAACGGCCGAAGGGGCCGACGCCGATCCTGAAGCCCGTCGTCGAGCATAACCATGCCGAGTTCCGCTCGATCACCGGCGGTTACGTCTACCACGGCAGCAAACTGCCGGAGTTGAAGAACGCCTATATCTACGGCGACTACGACACCGGCCGGGTCTGGATTTACAGGGATGACGGGATCAACCGGCTTCCCGATCACAAGGAGCTATGCGACACCACGCTGCGCATCGTCGCCTTCGCGCAGGATCATCAGGGCGAAGTCTACGCGCTGGACTTCGTGAGCGGCGGCATATACGAACTGCGGAAGGCACCGCCGGTGGCCAAGGTGGCCGCGCCGTTCCCGCGCAAGCTCAGCGAGACGGGGCTGTTCGCTTCCACGAAGGACAACAAAGTCGCTTCGGGCTTGATTCCCTACTCGGTGAACTCCGAACTCTGGTCCGACGGCGCTACAAAGGAACGCTTCATCGCCGTACCGGGCGAAGCGAAGATCGAGTACGAAACGGTGACCTACCCGCAACCCGCGCCGGGCTCCCTGCCCGGCTGGCGCTTCCCCAATGGCACCGTGCTCGTGAAGACGTTCCACCTCGAAACGGAGCCGGGCGTCAAGCGGCGGCTCGAGACCCGCATCATGGTTGTCGAACGTGTCGGCGGCACCGAGGAGTACGGCGACCAGGTCTGGAACGGCTACACATACATCTGGAACGACGAACAGACCGACGCGGAACTGGCCGACATCAAGGGGGTCGACCGGGTGTTCAAGGTGAAGACCGACGCCGGTGAGCGCGAGCAGAAGTGGCACTTCCCCAGCCGGGCTGAATGCACCATGTGCCATACCGTGACGGCCAAGTACGCCCTGGGCGTCAACACGATGCAGATGAACCGCGACCACGACTACGGCGGCCGGGTCGCCAATCAGTTGGCCACGCTGGAACATATCGGCCTGTTCGACCGCAAGCTGCCCGCACCGCCGGAGAAGCTTGTAAAAATCGTTGACTACAAGGACCCCAAAGCCAGCGTCGAAGAACGAGCCCGGGCTTACCTGCACTCCAACTGCAGCCACTGCCACCGCAAGTGGGGCGGCGGCAACGCGGAGTTCCAGTTGCTCGCCAACCTGCCGATTGCCGAAACCGGCACCATCGGCATCAAGCCGGGACAGGGCACGTTCGATCTGAAAGACCCGCGCATTCTTGTGCCCGGCGAACCGGACCGTTCGATGCTGTATCACCGCATGACGCGCCTGGGCCTGGGGCGGATGCCGCATATCGCGTCGAACGTCGTCGATGACCCCGCGGTGAAACTGGTGAGGGAGTGGATCGAGAAGATGCCCAAACAGTAGTCGTTCGTGGCGTCGCCAAGATTGCCATTCCGTCATGGCGACGCCGCAAGCAGCGGAACGGCTCGAAAGTCGTCTAGCCAACATCCGCAAGATGGGTTAGATTCCGCGCGTCGGGATCAATCATGTCGATGAATCTGCCGGCACGGAGGCCTGCCATGAGCACAATCGCAACGCAGCGGACCCAAGTCGATACTTTCATCCGCGAGCTCAATGCCCACAACTGGGATGCAGCTGTAGGTGCGTTTGAAGGCGAGTCGCCCACCTTCGAGGATATGGCCGCCAACATCCGCCTGACGGGCCTGTCGGGCATCACCAGCGGGCTGGAAGCGTTTTCGTCCGCCCTGCCTGATATTCAAATGCGCGTGATGCACGCCGTCGACGTGCCAGGTACCAGCACCCGCGAAGTCGTCATCACCGGCACGCACGAAGGCACCTACCAGGGCCTCGATGCCACTAGCCAGCGTGTCCGCTTCGCCTGTGCATGCATCTTCGAATTCGACACTTCAGGCCGGCTGAAGACCGAACGCCTCTACTTCGACAACGAAACGCTGCTGCTGCAGATGCACGGCCGGGTACTGCCGTACTTGCCGAGCACACTGCGGATTGCGGCGTGAATGCGGGGCAGGCATGTGGTAATCGTCCCACGATTACCGCAGCCGCACTTGCGGGACCGGCGTCGGGGCTGTAGCTTTTCTGCACGGCCCTGATCACTCATCGACCGGTACCGCCATGACTCCTGTCGCCACTTTCGAGAACGTCGGCAAGTTCTACGCGACCGGCATGCTCGGCCGAACGGGCGTGCAGGCCGTCAAAGGGATCCATCTGAAGATCCCTTCCGGCAGCGTCTTCGGCCTGCTCGGCCCCAATCGTGCCGGCAAAACCACACTCGTCAAACTGCTGCTGACTCTGGCACGCCCATCCGAGGGCACCATCACGCGGCTGGGGAAACCGGTCCGCGACAAGTCGACGCTCGCCCGCATCGGCTACATGCATGAGAATCAGCACTTCCCCCGCTACCTGACGGCCACCGAGCTGCTGCACTTCTACGGCGGCCTGACACTGGTCCCCGGCGAGACGTTGCGGCCGCGCGTGCAGTTGCTGCTGGAACAGGTGGGCCTGGCCGACCGCAAGAATGAGCCGATCTCCCAGTTCAGCAAAGGGATGGTGCAACGCCTGGGCCTGGCGCAGGCGCTGCTGAATCAGCCGGAACTCTTGATTCTTGATGAACCGACCGAAGGGCTGGACCTCCTGGGCCGCAAGACGTTGCGCGACGTGATCACGCAGCAGAAGGCACGCGGGGCGACGGTGATCCTGGTATCGCATGTGCTTTCCGAAGTCGAGCAGTTGTGCGACCGGGTGGCCGTCATCGTGGGCGGCAAGGTGTCGCGCGAATCGAACATGCCCGACCTGCTGAAAGACCCGAAGACCGGCAAGCCGATCCCGCTTGAGCAGGTGCTGCAACCGCTGTACGAAAGGGGCGTGTCATGAACCTGCCGGTCGCATTGCTGACGATCGTCTGGATGGTCCGCGACACGTTTCGGCAGTCGCTGTCCACACGGCTGTTCTGGGTGCTGCTGGGGCTGTCCGGCATTTGCATCGCCTTCTGCCTGAGCGTCAGTGTCACGGGCGATGACAAGCTGCCGTTGTCCCCCGGCGAAATCCCGCAGGGCCTGCCGGCCGACGACGAGCGCGTGAAGGAGATGGGCAAGGAAGGCGTGCTCAAAGAAGGCGTCGATATCCTTGGCAGCAAACTTCACCTCGGTTTCGGCGTCTTCGAGATCACCACCGCCCGCGACCGGCTCGATGCCGTGCGCTTCCTGCAGATCTGGATGGCCGGCGTGGCAGCTGACACCGCGGGCATCTTCCTGGTGCTGATCTGGACGGCCGGGTTCCTGCCGACGTTTCTCGACCCGAACCAGATTACTGTGCTGCTGGCCAAGCCGGTGCCGCGCTGGAGCCTGCTGGTCGGCAAGTACCTGGGGGTGCTGGCGTTCGTCTTTGTACATGCGACGGTCTTCGTTGTCGGTACGTGGCTGGCGCTCGGGGTAAAGACCGGCGTCTACGACTCCCTGTATCTGCTGGCGATTCCGCTGCTGGTGATCCATTTCGGAATCTTCTACAGCTTCTCCGTGTTGCTGGCGGTATGGACGCGCAGCACGGTCGTCTGCGTCTTCGGTTCATTGCTGTTCTGGGTGATCTGCTGGGGAATGAACTTCGGCCGACATGCGATCGAAGTGCACGATCTGCCGGGACTCAGCCCCGTCGGCAGGACGATGCTCGAAGTCAGCTACTGGACGCTGCCCAAGCCGGGCGACATGAATCTGAACCTCTACTACGCGCTGAAGGCGAAGGGGTTCGCTCCCGGCGTCAAGGAGTTCGAGAAGTTGAAAGATGCCGGCAAGTTCCAGCCGGAGTTATCGCTGCTGGCGTCGATCGCCTTTGCATTGGTGATGCTGGCGATCGCCGCACGGGAACTGGAGTCGACGGATTATTGATGTGGCGAACCACTGTCATTGCGCCCAGCGCTTTGCCAGTTCCACCAGACCCGACACCGCCGTTTGCATCTCTTCGAGGCAGGTCCATTCCAGTGGGGAATGCGGGTTGTGCTCGCCGGTCGAGAGGTTGGGCGTCGGCAGGCCTTTCGCCGTCAACATTGAACCATCCGTCCCACCACGGATGCTGCCGAGCTTCGGCTCGATGCCGACGGCCCGCATCGCGTCCACGGCATATGGCACTGCTCGCGGTTCCTTCGCCATCCCCTCGGCCATGTTGCGATACTGTTGCTTGATATCGACTTCGATTCTACCGCCGGGGAACTGCTGTTCCACTTCGCGCGCGGTGCGATTCAACAGGGCTGCCTGTTCTTCGAGCTTCGCGGTGATGAAGTCCCGCAGCAGCATGCCGACGACGACCTTCGCGACACCGCCCTCGATCTGGTACGGGTGAACGAACCCGTCCCGCCCGTCGGTGCGCTCGGGCGACAGTTCGCGCGGTAGCCGATCCAGGAATGCCGAGGCCGTGCGCAGCGCGTTGACCATCTTACCTTTGCCGATTGACGGGTGAATGTTCACACCATGGAACGTGATGGTCGCCTTATCCGCGGAGAATGTCTCGGCTTCAATCTCGCCCTGACCGGCCCCATCGAGAGTGTAGCCCGCCACGGCACCCATCGCGGCCAGGTCGATATGATCGGTCCCATGGCCAATCTCTTCATCACAGGTGAAGCAGACTTTGATCGGCCCGTGCGGGATCTCCGGATGTCGCAGCAAATGTGCCGCGGCTTCCATGATGACGGCGATGCCCGACTTGTTGTCCGAGCCCAGCAGCGTCGTGCCGTCCGTCGTGATCACGGTCTTGCCGATACATTTCAGCAACTCGGGTGAATCTGCGGGCTTCAGCACTTTCGTCGGATCGCCCGGCAGCACCAGGTCTGACCCGTTGTAGTCGCGATGCACGATCGGCTTGACGTTCAACCCCGTTGTTTCCGGTGAAGTGTCCAAGTGCGCCAGCCAGGCGATCACGGGAGCGTCCACATTGCCCTGGATGGTGGCTGTCACGATGCCGAACTCAGACTGTCGGATGTCGGTCAGGTCCAGGTCTTCCAGTTCACCCACCAGCATTCGGCCCAGGTCCAATTGCCCCGGCGAACTCGGATAAGTCGGTGCGCCTTCCACCGCTTCGGTATGCACCCGGCAATAACGGCAGAAGCGTTCCAGCAGCGATTCGGCATTGTCGATCATCGGCTACACTCCCACCTTCGGGCAGAATTTGTTCATCGTGCATTCATCACAGTTCGGCTTACGCGAATGGCAGACCTGCCGGCCGTGGAAGATCGTGCGATGGCTGAACAGCGTCCATTCCTTCTTTGGAATGATCTCCATCAGGTCGAACTCGGCTTTGACAGGGTCTTCGTTCACGGTCAGCGCCCAGCGCCGGCTCAATCGGCCGACGTGTGTATCGACCGTAATGCCCGGGATGTCGAAGCAGTCGCCCAGTACCACATTGGCCGTCTTGCGGCCCACGCCCGGCAACTGCACCAGTTCATCCAGCGCGGTCGGCACTTCGCCGGCGTGCTTCTCGACCAGCAGCCGGCAGCACTCGCGAATGTTGTTAGCTTTGTTGCGGAAAAAGCCCGTTGACTGAACCAGCCGTTCGATCTCGGCAAGGTCGGCCTCGGCAAAGTCAGCCGCGGTCGGGAACCGCGCGAACAGCGTTGGCGTCACCATGTTCACGCGCGCATCGGTGCATTGCGCGGAGAGGATCGTCGCAACCAGAAGCTGAAGCGCGTTCGCATGATGCAGCGCGCAGTGTGCATCGGGGTAGAGTGTCGCCAAGGCTTGGCGCACCTTGCGGGCAATCCGTTTAACTTCATCCGTCGGCATGATGAAGGAAGCATATGGGGCGCGGGAACGCGCGGCCTCATTGGTGGGTTTTGTGGGAGTATGTTTAACTGTGGAGGGTGGTGAGCAACTCAGCGCGAGCAAAGAGCCTTTCCGGTGCCGCCGGAAAGTAGCAGAACAAAGCCGGGCAAAGCCAGCGTTCATCGCCGGTTGAGTCGGCGCGGTACCGGTTGCCCTCAACCGGGTCGGCCCGCACCCAACTGAACGATTCGTGCTGGCCTTCAAGTGCGTGTACCGAAAAGCGAAGGCGGAACCCCCGCGGCGCATCAGGTATGTCAGCTGTCAAGCGGTTCAGCATCTCGTCCACTTCGCTGACAAACGGTTCGCGATGCAGGCCGTTGTCAGGATCATCAAACAGCCAAGTTCAGTCTTCGCGGTACGGTTTAAGTACCGGCACACCGCCTGGCATGTCTGATCGCGGCGATCGGACCGGGAAGAGAGGATCATCCATATTACGCATTTCCGCGAAGGAGAATAACTGGTCATCACGGTAAATCAGCCAATTCGATGATGAACGGGAGCGTCGGCTGAAGATTGCGAATCAGCCGTTGATCGGCAGTGACGAGTTCGCAGCCTTCCTGCTCGGCAAGGGCGACGTAGACACAGTCGTAGAAACCGATGCGATACGACGACGAAATCTCGTAGGCTCGTGCCACCAGCGGATAGTAGTCGATGTGTACTCGTGCGTCAGAGATTATCGTCAAGTAGTGACTCCATCCGTCGCCTTGCTGAATTCGCTTCTGCCGTTCCGCCTTGGTTGGCGAGTTCATGATCTCGCTCGGGAAGATCGTCGGAACGAACAAGTTGTGAACCCCGGCGCGGGCAGAGTCGCGCAGCCGCCGTGATTCGTCGCTGTCTGCCTCTTCAATCACCCATTTCAGCGCGACACACGCGTCAAGGATGTATCTCATTCTTCATCTCGCACGCTGCGGATAAGCTCGACAGCAATATCCTGCACCCCGTGAATGCGAGCGTTCTCTGCCGCAAGTCGATCTGATCGTTCACGGATACGAAGACACAGTTCCGGGTCGAGCGGCTTGCCCGTCTTTGTACTGAGCATCACGGCATCGAATTCTTCTTTCATTTCATCCGTCAACACGAACGGTGTATTTTGCAGCGAAGTTGTCATCTGCACATTCCTCTTTCTCCGGATCGGTCTCGACAGAACTCACAGCTATCAGGATCGTACTCACACCTGAATCATCCAGCATCCGTCCCGACCGGTCAAGCGGACTAACCCGCAGTGTTCCCCGTTTGCACGGCTCGGTCCCCGACCGCTCTCGTTCGCTTCGCCGATAACTGCGTGATCGCATGGCATACTTGTTGTCAGCAAGGCCGGGGCCTGCCATGATGGCGGGAGGGGTTCGCGCTGTTCGCATCGAGAGCATGTCATGCGTTTTGCAATCGGCATCGTTGTTGTCATCGCCGGGTTCGGCGTCGTCGCTACGTCCGTCGCAACCGCGCAGTCGCGGCAACCAAAGCCGCCGGACACGTATGAAGTCGAGTTCCGCTATCGGATCAAGGCCGGCCGTAACGACCGGATCGTGCAGTTCACCGCGCTGGCCAAGCACCTGGCCAGCCTTGGCTTCAAGCGCGTCGAGAATGATGACTCGGATCTCGACATTTTCGACCCCACTGCCGAACGCATGAACGGAACCATCCCCGCGGCCAACGCGCGCAAGCTGCTGGCCGAACCGCACATTGAAACCGTGCTGATTGCCCCGGCCGGCTTCAAGCCACCGGCCGACGAGAACGAAGCGGTCAAGGTACTGATCGACCTGTCGGGCGGCTTCATGCCCGAACAGCAACAAGAATTCTCGCGCCAAGTCAAGCAGGTGCTGGCCGGGTTCGGCTTCAAGGAAGCGACTTCCTACGACCACCGCGGCTACTCGCGCCTGCGCGGCACCATGCCCTGGGTGAAAACAACACTACTTTTGCAGGATCTGCGTACACTGCCGACCGGTTGGTTCCTTCCGTTGATCCACGAAGATGATCGGCCCGCACTGTTGAAGAGCAAATTGCCTATCCGTCTGATCGAACTACTGCCGGAGAACGAAGTCCCCGCGCCCGTGATCGGCCAGGAACCGCTTCCGCCCGTGCCGCCGGAACAATCCTACGTGCACAAGCTGGCCGCCGACCTGCAACGCTACTTCCTGACGGCGAAAGAAGGAACGCCTGTTCGCGTCGAAGCGACGTTCGCGTTCCCTCCGACTGAATCGGACAACTCCTGGCGCGAGCGTGTCCGCCTCGCGTTACCGACGACCACGTTCGAAGGATTGAATGGCAGCGTCGTCACATTGACTGTCACTTCACTGGAACAGGCAAAAGACCTTGCCCGGTTGCCCTTCATCCTGTCAATGCGCTTGCCGCGCGCTGCAACGCTGCCGAAGCTGCCTGTCGGCCCGGTGGAAGAAAAGAAGGAAGAACCCAAGGCAACGACGTCCCTGCCGATCGTGCAGGCCCAGGGAGCGGACGCATTTGATGTGCTGAAGGCCACCGCACTTGATCGGCTGCATGCGACCGGCGGCCGGGGGACCGGCCTGCGGGTCGCGATCATCGACACCGACTTCAGCGGATGGGAGAAGTACCGCGGCAAGGAACTCCCGCAGTCGACGTTCTATATCGACCTGACTGCCGAGCGAAACAGCGAGATTCAGCCCGAACAATTGACGACGCCCGAAGGGACGATGGGCCATGGCGCCCATTGCGCCTTAGCCGTCCGCCTGGCGGCGCCGGATGCGGATATCGCAATGGTGCGCATCGCTCCCGATGCCCCCTATCAGGTGTTGACTGCATACCGGGCCATACTCGGCGAGTACTTTCAGCCGGTCAGCTTTCGCAGTCGGCGTGAGGAGCTGGAAGCGGATACCGCAATCATGCGCGGCGAGCGCGGGGCCGCCAATGCGGAGTATCGCAAGGCGTTTGACGACTTTGAAGACGACGAACCGGCCCGCGACCGCAAGCGTGCCGCCAAGGCCGCCATTGCGGCAGTGGAAGTGAAAGAACGTGCCCTGGCAACCCGCGCGAATCGACTGGTCACGCTCGAGCGCGAACTGGTCTCGCTGGGCGGGTGCAAGGTGATTCTCAACCTCGTCGGCTGGAACTCGGGGCAACCGCTCGATGCGACCAGTGCGATGGCCCGCTTTCTCGATGACAAGATGGGTGTCGGCCGGCCGAACCCGCTGGTCGATGCCGCGAAGCAACCGCAGCCGACGCTCTGGTTCCAACCGGCAGGCGACACACGCGGTCAGTCATGGCTGGGCACATTCCGCGATGCGGACGGCAACGGTATCATGGAGTTCGCAGCGGCCGATGAGCCATTGCGGAAAAACCGGTGGACACGCGAGTTGAACTTCGTGAAGCTGCGCACCGATGCCGGGGCGGACGAAGCCGACCTGCCGGCTGGCATGCGCCTGCGGGTCAGCGTGCAGTGGCGCGAGCCGCACGACCCGAAGGTTTCCGAAGTCGAGTACCGTCGGCCGTTGGCCCCGTTGAGCCTGATGCTGGTACGCCAGCGCGACCCGGATGCCGACAAACTGGCGGATGATGAAGTCGAGATCATGGCCCGCAGTGGGACTGCACCGGAACGGCTGGTCAGCGAGCCCGACTTCGGCATCTACGAGCAATCAATTGAACTGGTACTGCCCGCGGCCGGTCGCTATGCCGTGCGCGTCGACGGCCGGCAGCCGAACACCCTGCTGCCCGGCGGTGCGCTCGGCATCCGCGAGCAGGAGATTCACTGGGAATTCCGGCCACGGCTTTTCCTTGAGGTGGTCGATCCGGCCACGCGTGCCAAGGGCCGACCGATCTTCGGCGACTACGAATCGTTCCTCGGCGGCGTGGCTGTGCCAGGCGACGCCCGCACCGTCGTCGGTGTCGGGGCGATGCACGCGAACAGACAGCCCGAGCCGTTCAGTGCGATCGGTGCCGGCCCGGTGTCCGATTTGCTCATCAAACCGAACGTGATGACCTACGACCAACTTCCGAAGCTTGGCGACGGCACCGGGCCTGCCCGCGGCACCGCATTGTCGGCGGCATTCGCCGCTGGCACAGGGACCAGCCTGCTCAGCGCGGGGGCGGAGTCAGCCAACTTCCTGCGCTACCTGCGGCTGACACCGGGCAGCATCCTCGATGTACCGAAGGACTGGCGGAAGTAGCAGAACTGAACGAAAGCGTTCGCGCTGCGATCAGAGCCCGAGCTCCAGCGAGGATTGATCGCAGCTTCCCAGTTCACGGCACCAGAAGCAAGGTCCCATCCGAGAGCGGAACCAGTGTCCGTTTTGCGTCAAGCGGGATGGCGGCGGCTGCGGGGGCGGCATTGCCGGGTAACTGCTTTGCCGGGCCGACGGTTGATCCATCGAGATTGTTAAATGTGTAGATGCGACTCTTGCGAGTCGTCACCATAAGCCGATCGCCAGACAACATCGGCCGGCCAACGATGGCGCTATGTTCAACGCGGATCGTGTCCTGATATTCCCAGCCCATCACGTCAACAGGTCTTAACCGCACGATCCTCGTCCCATCAACGATGTAGCTGATCCGTCCGTCACCCTCTCGCATCGGTCCCGCCGTCAGCTTCCCAGGCAGGATCGGGCCCTTCTCATTCGTTCGCCAACTTTGCAGCGGCTGCGCGGTCGGGCTCAATCGGTCGGCATCCCACAGCGTCACGTTCCCTTTCACATCGGCAAGCATCACCCGCCGCTTGTTGGCATCGCCAACTACAAGAGCCGGCGCACCCAGCTTCTCGCTCAAACTCATCCCAGCCACGCGCGAGAACTCTTCGCTGTCGACAGCCCAGCGCCAGCGCACCAGACCCTTGCCGCCATCGCCGGCGATGAACTCACTGTCAGAGAGTGCCGACAGCCAGCCCTGTTCATTCGCATTCACTTTGTCGCCGCGCCAGGTCGGGCCGGCTTCGACCGGCTTGCCGGGCTCGTCCAGCAACAGCCGATAGAGCATCCCGTTCATCAGCGGCAGCATCACCGATCGGCCGACGACGATCGGGTTGCCCGCCATCATCGCGGGAACCGCGCCGCTACGTTCACGCACGCCCTTCGCAGGATCGTACTCGCGCACCACCACGTTCAGTTTGCCATCGCTGTTCGTCAATCCGATCGTCGTCGCGCCGGTTCCGGTTGGCAGCAGCCATGTCGGGCCGACAGTGTCGGCAAACGGCGGGGCGATCAGCCAGCGTTCGTCGATCAACCACTCGGCCGAGTTGGCCGTCGCCAGTGATTCCGCATTGAGCCGATAAAGCCCGCCCGCCTGATCGATCAGGACGACCGAATCGCTCAGTCGCAGCGGGTCACGCTCGGCCACCAGGCCGATCTGCCGCTGCCAGCGAACGCTGCCGGTCCGCAGATCGATCGCGGTCGCCCGACATGAGGGCCCCACCTGAGTGACAACAAACGCAAGGTTGCCGATCACCTGCGCCGGCTGCAGCGGTTCGCCCAGCGTGAGTGAGTTGCCGCGCGGCACCAGCCGCAGGCCTCGCTCGAAATCCAGCGACAACTGAAGTTGCCGCAGTTGGCCCTGTGCAAGGAGCCAGAACGAGTTCTCATCCGCATGCACGATCTGTCCGCGACCCGATCGATGTGCGTCGCCGGCAGAATGTGATTCCGCGGGCAGCACGAACAACGGCGAATCGAGATTGCCCGCCTGGCGGATACCGAACAGGCCAAAAACACCGCGATCGGTGACGACCGCAAGCTTCTCCGCGTCGACGTAAGGCGGAAACGACAACCAGCCCGGCAATGCGATGGCGGGGGGCAGCGCGCCAGCCACGGCCGGCACCTGATCGGCCGGCGGAAGCGGGAACGCCTGCAGTTTCATCGCATCCAGTCCGTCGCTGAGCGACAGCAGCATAAAGCTGCCAGAATCGCCTTCATTTGTGGTGATCAGCGGTTGGCCGTGCAGTTGCCCTGGCGCGTGGCCAGTGTTGATCATGCCGAGAAACGTCGGGTCGGCACGCTGACCGTCATGGCCGATCTTGTCGACATCGAAGACATAGATGCCGCGCGCCTGCGCGGCGAAGTAGAGGTGCCCGCTGCCCGGTCGGCGGATGCCCGCACTGCCCAGCGAC
>Ga0105044_10011156_pt1 | contig 12259 bp, 10 predicted proteins | sample MAT01_FD_78092 | JGI IMG/M metagenome (GOLD analysis project Ga0105044, IMG submission 78092) | Freshwater microbial communities from Lake Fryxell liftoff mats and glacier meltwater in Antarctica - MAT-01 | ecosystem: Environmental > Aquatic > Freshwater > Ice > Liftoff microbial mat | place...
CACACTCTACACACTCTACACACTCTACACACTCAACACACTCAACACACTCAACACACTCAGCACACTCAACACACTCTACACACTCAACACACTCAACACACTATTTCGTCTTCGTCAGATCATCATCACTTGCATTCTTCGATCTTTGCAGTGCTCTCATATAATGAATGATCGCCCATCGGTCATCTCTTGAAATTTGCTCTGAATAGCTTGGCATTACATTCTGTCCGTTTGTGATAACGTGATAAATATTTCCGTCGGGCCAGTTTGTAACCTTTACTGAATGAATTGTCGGCGGTTTCGGAAATTGTCCTTTCAATCTTCCGTCACCTTCACCAAAATATCCGTGACAAGGACTGCAATATATATTGTATCTGTCCTGACCTCTTTCGAGAACTTCCTTGCTGACAGCTAATGGATTTGATAAATTTTTAACAAGCGAGTCGGGCATTCCCTGAAATTCATAAGGCATAAATCCACGTGCAACGGTACCGTTAACAGGTTGGCGCATTCCGGATTTATTCGAAAAAAATGTGCTCGGACTCTGCGAATCTATTCTTGCCTGATTCCACATCCAGTCAAACGGCACAACATCATAAAGCACAACGTTAAGTGTAAAGTATGAAACGATCGCAGTCAGTACAACTGTTCCGATGACCGCGCCTATAAACTTCTTGTCAAATAGCGGTGTCTTGGTCGTAAGATTTGATTCCCTGTAATAAATATTCTGGACTTCATACGCGCCCGTGGAGAGATAAAGATTCTTCACATCGGTTTCAACAAATTTATCATCATCCGCTTTGATCACCAAACCATATTTATCCGAAGTAACATTTTTCATGAACGGTGTATCATTCAATGGACTGTTTATCTTCGGGATTTTATTGAAAAGGATAAGCATTCCGAAAACAGTTGCAAGTCCTGTAAGCAGGATCGTTGCTTCAAATGTAATTGGTATCGATGGTGGCAGAGAGAAAAATGGTTTTCCGCCGATGATGTTTGGATAATCAACTTCCGACATCCACCATATCATTAAAAGAGCAAGGCAGGTACCGGTTACTCCGAAGATAAAGGATACCACACCAACCTTTGATTCCTTCATTCCCATAGCATCGTCCATACCGTGAAGAGGATACGGTGTATAGACATCAAACTTTTCATAACCTTTTCCGGCTACGACTGATGCTGCTTCAATGATCTCATTCGGAGTATTATAAAGAGCGGCAAGCCCGAAAAGTTTTTTACTTCTCGGCTCTGTGTCATCTTTTGTATCGAACTCTTTTATTTTATTTAAAAGCTTTTTTATCATATTTATTTATGATCATTACTGTGCGGATGCGGGTGAATTGTTGGTTGCGCCCCTTCCGTTACAGCTTTTATTTCTGAAATTGAAACAAGTGGCAGTGTCTTCAGGAACAATAAAAGGAAAGTAAAGAAAAATCCGAAACTTCCCAGCAATAAACCAAGATCCACAAGTGTCGGCGTGAACATTGCCCAGCTTGACGGAAGAAAATCCCTGTGAAGCGAGGTTACGATAATTACAAATCTTTCAAACCACATACCGACATTGACAAGGATCACCAGAACCATTGTTATCGGAATTGATCTTCTTACTTTTTTGAACCAGAATAGCTGTGGAAAGAAAACGTTGCAGCTTACCATTATCCAGTAAGCCCACGCATAAGGTCCGAATGCCCTGTTTATAAATATGAACTGCTCAAAAGTATTACCGCTGTACCATGCTATGAAAAATTCCAGCCCGTATGCAAATCCAACCATCATACTTGTTGCAAGAAGGATCTTGTTCATTGTCTCAAGATGATTCAGCGTGATGATATGCTGCATGTGGAAAACTTTTCTTACAATTATAAGAACCGTGGACACCATACCGAATCCCGAGAATATAGCTCCGGCAACAAAGTATGGAGGGAAGATCGTTGTATGCCATCCCGGTATTACAGAGACTGCAAAGTCAAAGCTAACTATCGTGTGAACCGACAGCACAAGCGGTGTTGAGATACCGGCTAATATAAGGTAAGCTCTTTCATAATTACTCCAGTTACGATTTGAATTAGTCCATCCCAGACTCATTACCGAATAGATCGTCTTCTTAATCTTGCTGGTAGTCCTATCCCGTAATGTTGCAAGATCAGGAATAAGTCCTATTCCCCAGAACAGGAATGAAACAGTAAAGTATGTTGAAACAGCGAACACGTCCCAAACCAATGGCGACATAAAGTTTACCCAGACACCGTTCTGATTCGGAAGCGGAAGCAGATAGCCTGCGAGCCATGGTCTGCCTGTATGAATGATAGGGAAAATTCCCGCAGTCATAACAGCAAATATAGTCATAGCTTCAGCGAACCTTGCGATTCCTGTTCTCCATCTCTGTCTGAACAAATAAAGAATAGCGGAGATAAGCGTTCCTGCGTGACCAATACCGATCCAGAATACAAAATTAATGATACCAAACGCCCAGCCGACCGGCTGATTGTTTCCCCACAATCCAATACCATAATAGAAAGTAAGACCAAGGCAGACTGCCCCGATAAGCAAAGCAACATTGGAAATTCCGAAAGCTATCCACCAGCCCTTAGTAGGCTTGGTTTCAGTGGGATTGGCAATTACATCATCAAGATCTTTTAAAGTAGGGGAGTTCTCTACTAAAGGTATCTCACGTGTAAATGTGGCGTCAAGACTCAATGATTTTTTTCGTTAAATAGTTTAAACAAAAATATTTGTTTTATTTTATTAATACCATTCTCTTTGTTTGGGTAAAATCTGAACTTTCTAATCGGTAAAAATAAACACCGCTTGAAAAATTATTACCATCAAAATCAAATTTATGAAATCCTGCCTGCTTTAATTCCTTTAAAGAATAAATTTCTTTACCAAGTACATTATAAATTTTTAATGTAACCATACTCTCTCTTGGTAAATCAAATTTTATTGTTGTATTTGGATTAAATGGGTTAGGATAATTTTGGTACAATTTATATTCCATAGGAATATTATTGTTATTTTGTGTCTGATTCAATAATTGATTATCATTTTCTCTTTCATTTTCATATCTGCCATTTGTAATTAAAACATATTCTCTGACAAATCCAGGTGGCGTATCTCCGAATGTATTTTTAAATTTTAAAGTTATGTTTGTAGTAGAATCCATGTTAGCGTAACTTTCATCAACATCGGTTAATAATGATAATATATTTCCATTTAAAGAATCTGTAGCTTCAATTAACTCTAAGCTGTTTTCCGCATAACCACCATAATATACCGGCATTATTGCAAGGTAACTTAACATGAAGTCAGAATTCCAATTCGCCACCAAACTATCAATATTGATATCCTTTCCAACTGTAACAAGAACGGGTGATGTATTTTGCCTTTTGGCAAATTCTGTTTCCTGGGATGTGTATTTGCTTTCAGTATCAAATGCTGTAATATTACCCGCTGGTTTCTTCGCCGGATTACCAATTGGAACAAGTTGATCTGACGTTGAGGGGTCCATAAAAACTGCAATGCTATCCTGCAATATATTATCCGTGATATTTTTTTGTTTTTTACTAAAACTGTTTTTTAATACCAAAGCCGAGTTTAATTAAATCTTTGAATACAATTTAATTTTGATAATTTGAGTTATGATTACTTAGCCTTAAGCAAATAATAAAAATTTTATCCTATATATATATAACTTAACGTAAATGAAATTTATTTTTTAAACCATAGTTTATCAAATTTGACATTTTGCTTTATGTATCTGTTTATCATTCCATTCAATTTTACATTGTTTCCGTAAACAATTTTCAATTCCTCAAGTTTGATTTCTATTTGTTTTATATCATTCATATAATTCATTAAATTTGCTTTATACAAATGAACAATATTTTGTGTGCTAGAAAAATTTAAATATGTTTTCATGTATTGGTGAAAATAAGTATTGAAATATGCTGAATCCAAATAAAAAGCTCCTATACTGGATAATAATTGTTCGTATAAAATTGGTAGGTAACGTGAATTGGGATATGTCTCAATAAGTCTAATCAATTTATTATCCAAACTTTTTCCATTTGTATCAAGTTTAAATCTCTCTTTATCGTAAAGTTTAATAAAATCGAATATTTCCTTTTCGTCTCCAATTGGTTCTGTTATTGTAAATTCAACTTTGTTTGATTTTAAGTTATTGTATTCAGCAATAATATAAAATTTATTTGTTCTGTTTTGTAAATTTAATCTAAACCAATTTAATGTTTGATCATTTTCTAAAGTATCGCCCGGAGAAAGAAGAATAGAGTCATCAATAGCTGTGGAAAAATTTAAAAAAATTCTATCAACTAATTCATCATTAGAATTGAAAACTTTAAAGTTTAGATTAGAACCTAAAATTAGTTCACCGTTAAAATAGAAATCCATTTCAGAATTGTTAATAACTTTAACATTAACCCATATAGCTTCTCCACTTAAGTATTCAGAGTCTTCACAAGAAATAGTAAAAATAATATTTTCCGGATTTTGATCCCCCTTTGTTTTAGATTGAATAAGGAAAAACCAAAATGTTGAAGTTAATACAATTAAGGCTGTGAAAAATATAGATATATTCTTTTTCATTTAAAAATTTAAAAAATTTATTTAAGGACACTGATTGCGCAACATCAACCCTGTTGTTATAATATTTCTTAAACTATCTTGAATTATTTTTCTATGAACAAAACAAAGTCGTGGAGGATAATATCTTTCAGGGTATGTAAAAAATAAATAAGCATTTTCCATTACACAATTTTGAAAAACATTATTTTCATTAAGGTGACAGTTATGAGTATGATCATAACTACCCAACGAAATAAGACCTCTTGAGTGAATTATCTCATGAACAGTTGTCGCTTCAATATATTTTTGTACCAAATCTATAGGTTGACTTACAAACATGGATTGCATTTTAGCTACAAGGACGAAATTCATAGATGGATATCCAAGTAAAATTGAATCTTCAAATTCATTATAATAATAGGCGGTAGCCAATCCCACCGTATTGGAAGAAGTATTTGACACATTCGCAACACCAAAAGAATGTATTAAGGATAATATTTCATTATTATTCAAACTTAAGTCATTTCTTTCTAGATAATTGCTAAAAAAATTTAAAAAACTTCTAAAACTATTTACATTTAATTGATTTTCAATTGCTGAAGTCGCAGATGTTTTAAGATACATATTAACTTTGGGACTTTGCCATAGACTGTCACTTATAAATACATTCTTTATAGGCTGTGTTCCTAATGGGGTATGATTGTAATTGAATGCATAATTTATATTCATTTTATCGGCAAATACACTATATCTAGGTTTAGAACTTGGGCCAAAAACTGTTTGATTTTGCTCACACGAAGATACGGCACAAAATAAAAGTAATAAATAGGAGTATTTGAAGATATTATTTTTTAAAAATAGTCTTATAAATTTCATCATTACTAGAAAATTTTTATTTACTTTTCATTCATAGCAAAATCTTTAGCTATCCATCAATGATGACTTTCAGCTTCCGGCATTTCATAAACATTTCTTAATTTCGCAAGATAAGTTACGTTCGGTTTCACTTTGATCTCTTCAAGTACAGTGTAGCCAAGCTTGCTGTTATTCAGCTTGTAAAATTCAGACTCTACATCATTTTGGTCGCCAAATGAGATCGCACTCGTATTGCAGGCGTCCTGACACGCTGTTGTTACATTAGAACCCTTGACCTGTCTGTTTTCCTGTATCGCTTTCTGTCTTTCATCCATTATTCTCTGCAGGCAGAATGTGCATTTCTCCATCACTCCTCTTGATCTCACCGTTACTTCAGGATTCTGCATTAACGAATATGATTCTTTTTCCTGAATTGAATCACGGAATCTGTCTCTGAAATTAAAGTAATTGAATCTTCTGACTTTGTAAGGACAATTGTTGGAACAGTATCTTGTTCCGACACATCTGTTGTAAGCCATACCGTTGATACCATCGGCGCTATGAGTAGTCGCTGCGACCGGGCATACATTTTCGCACGGAGCAAAGTCGCAATGCTGACAAAGCATCGGCTGGAAACTCGACTTTGGAACTTCCGGAGTTCCGGAATAATACCTGTCAATCCTCAACCAGTGCATCGCACGGTGCTTTCCGATCTGATCTTTACCAACTATTGGAATATTATTTTCTACATTACATGCAGCTACACATTCATTGCATCCTGTGCATTTATTAAGGTCAATGACCATTCCCCACTTGACGCCGGTGTGCTTGTATTGCTCATTGATACTTCCGACCTTAAGCTTTGCTTCTTCTTCGGCGGTATACTTATTATGTCTGTCATGCAGAAAATTCGGATTCTCCTGATACTGAAGGAATGTTCCTTCCTGAATAATTTCTCTTCTGTACTGAATGTCTTTATACAATGGCTCTTCAAAAGCATAATAATCCTGAACAGTTACAACTTCATACGTACCTGCTAATTTCTCGATCTTCGCGTCATTATACATCCATGGAGACAGTGATGCATTCTTTGTCATTAATTTATTCGCATAAAATCCGACATCCTTTCCGACCACTCCGCAGACGCTTCTTCCGTAACCCAGCTCGATCACAATTACACCTTCGGCAAGTCCCGGCTGTACGAACACCGGTATCTCAAGCTTTCCTGCTGAGGTTGTGATAGTTACATTATCATTTTGTTCTAGTCCGAGCGCCTTCGATGTCTGCACTGATATCGCTGCATAATTATCCCAGCTGACTCTCGATAATGATGTCGGCAATTCCTGAAGCCATCCGTTGTTAGCAAATCTTCCGTCACCGAGTTTGCCGCTTTTTGTAAGCAGTAAAACAAAATCGTTACTCTGTTCGGTTTTTGAATTTAAATTTGAAAATGATTCCGGTTTGAATGCTGAAGGGGAAGTTGAAGCTGAGTTTGTAGTTAATGCAGAACCTGTACTGTCTGCTGTTGCAATTACCGTTGACTTCGTTGTTGCTTTAGCGCTTACAACACCGTCATTAAGCGCTGCGAACCATGCCTGTGCGAACTTCGTTTCATCCGTGAATTGCGACAAAGCTCCGGCTTTCCAGTTATCTCTTACATATTGCTGATACATTTCAGTATTGAATGCATCCTTCGTTCCCTTTATCCATGTTAATAATATCTCTTCCTTCTGTCTGGTATTATAGAGTGGTGCGATAACAGGCTGCTGCAGACTGTAGAAGTTGCTTCTTGTCTGATAATCACCCCATGACTCGAACATTGTGTTTACCGGCAATACAAAGTTGCTCACATCCGAAGATTCTGTATCGCCTTCGGTCATTGTAATTACATTCGGAACATTCTTGATTGCATCTGCATATCCGTAATCACCGGATAGAATATAAACAGGGTTTGAATCAAGATGAATTACTACCGCGGTCTTGCCTGACTTCATGTCAGATACAAGATTTTCAATATCAACTTTTGTACTTAAAGGTATTTGTGTTACTGAAGACTCTTCAGTTGAATATAATTTTGAGCTGCCAAGAACTTCATTAAGAAGATTCACAGCAATCTGAGTTGACTCCGGAAGCATTGAACCCGCGCTCACGTATGAACTGCCCTGATTCTTCTTAAGATCCGAGACCAGATGTTCGATTACTTCTTTTGTTAAATTATGTTTTACAGAAAACTCTTCTAAATTATACTTTGATAATTTCGAACCTACTGATGCATCCGAAGCAAAGGCAGAAATTTTTTGTTTCGATACAAATTCATTCAGAAGACACATTACGAATTCTTCGATAGCATCTGTTCTGAGTATCATCCTGTAATCCGCATTCATACCTGTGGCGCTTGCGTTTCCTTCTACTGCATATAATCTGTTGAATTCTTTTCCGTTGAATGCATCTCTTCTTTGTGAATACAACCTTGATGTTTCAACTTTATTACCTTCGGCTCCAAGGAAGTCGGACTCAAGCGCAAGAATTATGTTTGCTTTATCCCACTGAACTATCGGGAGAGTTTTTGTTCCGTAACATTTTTCCCAGGCAGATGTTTTGGGGGACTCATCGAATAATTCAAACGAGTAAACTTTACTTGTCGGATATACAGTCTTAAATTCGTCGAGCAGTTTCTTTTGTGAAGGCGAGTTTATGGTATTTGTTAAAATTGAAATTTCTTTTCCTGATGAAACTGCAGATTTCAATATCGGAATGATCTTATCATCAACTTCAGCCCAGCTTATGTCATTACGACCTGTCTTGTTCGGTCGTTCGTGTGGCTGCTGTAGACGTTCCGGATCATAAAGGTTCATAACACTTGCCAGTGCGATCGCGCAGACCTTTCCTTTGCTGACAGGATGGTCGGGATTTCCGTCCACTTTTATGGGACGCCCTTCAATTGTTTTAATTAAAATCCCGCAGGCACTTGAGCAGCCGGTGCAGGTAGATGCAAAGTAAGTAGGATTGCCAATAGTTACCGATTCAGGTTTATTATTATAAGGTATGATCACTCCCTTATCCCTGAAATTAGAGCATCCTGAAGCTGCAACAGCAGCGGATGCGCTAAGTAAGGCGAGGAATTTTCTCCGGTTAACTTTTAAAAATGAAGTTCCTGAAGGGCTTTCAAGCTCATCCTTTGAAAATTCATTTTTCTTTTCTTTTAAAAATTCGGGATCATTATGCAGTTCACGAAAACTTCGCCAGTAATTCATTTCCTGCTTCGGCGGCTCCGGAACAACCGTCGCTGCATTATCTAAAACATTTTCACTGATATCAAAGATCTTTTTATCCATTTAATTCTTTTGAATTTCTGCTGACAGATTTGGGATGACGCGCGACACTTAGCGGGGTATGCTTTGATTTTTCCGGAGAAGATCCTTTTTCAAATATCTTCAGGGGATTTTTTAATAAAGCCGTCATTCCAAAAACCATCGCTCCTGAAAACAGGAAAAACTTTGTCCGCTTGATTTTGCGGTTACTTGCGGTCTGATCTTTTATGATAGTTGTATTCATTCTCAATTTTATCTGTGACAGGATGAACAATTCGTCGGACCATTGTTGATCTGAATATTTTGCTTTCCCTGAATTATGTTTTTAATATTCTCGTGAGGATTTCTGTGACAATCAATACAAGCCTTCATAGAAAAGTCCTTAACCTGCTCGACTTTTTCCATATCTGCAACATTTCCGTGACAATTAGAGCAATCTATACCTTTATTAACATGAACACTGTGGTTAAAATATGCAAAGTCCGGAACACGGTGAACGCGTTTCCATTCTATGGGAGTGCCTTTATTATAATAATCTGTAAGTCTTTGAATTTCGGGAGACTCTTTTTTTACCTGTGAGTGGCAGTTCATGCAGACTTTCGCGGAAGGAACGTTGGCTTGTCTGGATTTTTCGACGTCGCTGTGGCAATACCGGCAGTCAATTTTCATATCGCCGGCATGAAGCTTATGTGAAAATGCTATCGGCTGATCGGGCTGATATCCAACACCGTTTCTCTCAGCATAAGATGCATAATATGTTATTACAAATACTGCTAAAACAACAAAAACTAAAATAGGAATACGAACTTTGAGGTTGTAATCGAGTAAAAAATTTTTCATTAGGTGTGTTGAATTGTTATGAATAAATATATAGAAATTCTTTTTTGAATTCTATGAATTAATTCAACTCTTTGCACACTTTTACCAAAAGAGTTTAAGAAAAATTATTTCTATTGCAATTAATGTAAAATATCTGGTGCGCGGAATGTCCGGCTGGAAAAGTTTGAGAACTCATGCGTTAGAAGTGAGAATAAAACATTGAACATTGATAATTAATAATTGAACATTGATAATTAATAATTGATAATTGAATCAGTGTCCTCCTCCTACCTTACAACATGCTTCAAGATTATCATAAGCCTTCTTGTCTCCGGGCTTTTCGTTTGCCTGATATCCTGCCATTACAATTGCGCCTTCAATCTTAGTGAGATCAGTTTTGTTTTTATCAAAATTAACTTTCGCGACCTTGTCTTTGACAACTACATTCACAGAGTTAATCCCGTCGAGCTTCTTCACTGCAGTTTCAATATTCTTCTTGCAAGTTCCGCACTGCATTGTCGGGAGCTTAACTTCAATGGATTCGCCGGTTGCATTGGTTTGATTGACCTGTTCTCGGTTTCCTGAAGACACTTCTGTCTTTTGTTCGGTAGATTTATTTTCTGAATTATTACTCTCATTTTTTGAACAACCAAAAATTAATATAAGAGACAAAAATATTAATCCCAAAAAATGGTTTCTTAAAAATCTCATTATTAGTTTGTTTTAAGTTATTTAATTCGTCACTTCAAAATAATTTTAATAAATTCAAAAAGTAATTTCAAAAATTATTCTATGAAGTGCGAACAAACATTTAAAGCAAAAGTATCAGCCACGAATTGCACAAATTCACACGAATAATTTTTTATGTTTGATAAGAAAAATTATTTTGAAATTCGTGATCATTCGTGTAATTAGTGGCAAAAGCTTTTTGATGAACGGCAAAGAGCAAGAGCATCGTGTAATTAGTGGCAAAGCTTTTGGACGATCGGGCAAAAGCTTATATTTTAGCAATAGTTATTTTTATTCAATTCAATAGCAATCTCTGCCGCAAGCTTTGCATTACTGCAAACAAGTTCGATATTTGATTCCAGACTTTTACCTTTTGTAAGGTTTTTGATCTCTGAAAGTAAAAAAGGTGTAATGTCCTTACCTTTAATGTTGAGAGTATCAGCTTTTTTTAATGCTTCATAAATAACTTGGTCAATAACCACTTTGTCCATGGAAAATTCTTCAGGGATTGGATTTGCGATCAGCGCACCGCCGTTAAGTCCGAGCTTCCATTTTGAATTCAATGCTTCTGCGATTTCTTTTGCAGTGTCAAGCTTGTAATTAACTTTGAAACCTGACTGCCTCGTGTAGAATGCGGGAAATTCATCAGTCTTATAGCCAATGACAGGAACACCCATTGTTTCGAGATACTCCAGTGTAAGTCCGATATCGAGAATTGATTTTACCCCGGCGGAAACGACAGCGACATTTGTATTTGCAAGCTCGGTAAGATCCGCAGAAATATCAAATGTCTGTTGAGCATTTCGATGAACGCCTCCTATGCCACCGGTAGCGAACATTTTTATTCCTGCAAGCGAAGCACATATCATTGTTGCTGAAACTGTTGTAGCGGCGTTAAGCTTTTTTGATATGATAACAGGAAGATCACGTCTTGATGCTTTAAGAATTTCTTTGTCACTCGTGTCCGACAGAAACTCGAGATCATTTTGGTTCAGTCCTATCCTGATTACTCCTTTAATGATCGCCATCGTTGCGGGAGTTGCATTATTATCTCTTACTATTTTTTCCACCCGCAAAGCAGTTTCTAAATTCTGCGGATAAGGCATACCGTGTGAAATGATAGTTGACTCCAAAGCTACAATTGGCTTATGTCCGGCAATAGCTTCCCGCACTTCGTCAGAAAATTCTATAAGATCATTTAGCATATATTTTCATAAATTATTAATGAGATCAAACTTCAGTTTTGTTTCATTCCATTTCACATCAAGAAATTTTTGTATTTCCAAAACATATCCATCCGGATCTTCAACGAAGCAATTATAAATTCTGAATTCTTTATTAACTCCGGGTTCTTTGATTACGATTACATTTTCATTCCGCAGCTTAATGTAAATTTCATCAACTTCATCAGTCACAAAAGTAAGGACAACATTTTTATCGACTTCTTTTGTTCTGCCCTGACAAAACCCAATGCAGGATTTACCGGGAGCTCTGAAAATTCTGCATTTACCCTGATCTAAAACCAACTCAAATCCGAAATTCTTAATGTAAAAATCCGAAGATACATTAAGGTCATTTACTTTAAGAAAGATTATTTGTGAATCAAAGCCCAATTGAAAAATATTTAATTTTAACAAATAAAAAGAGCGAAGTATAACTTCGCTCAATGGCAAATTTTGGATCTTAATTATTTCAATTCCAAATGAACATTAACAAATGAACATTACTAATTGAACATTAATAATTGATAATTGAATTTGTGGACAGAGCCGGGCTTGAACCGGCGACACACGGCTTTTCAGGCCGTTGCTCTACCAACTGAGCTACCTGTCCTTTGAATAATTACAATTTACCACTTTTTGCTTTTACATTCAATCTAAGAAAATAAATTATGATAATCGTATGATCTGATAAAATCACAATAATCCCGAAGGGATGTAATTATTATAGAA
>Ga0105044_10011162_pt1 | contig 12258 bp, 9 predicted proteins | sample MAT01_FD_78092 | JGI IMG/M metagenome (GOLD analysis project Ga0105044, IMG submission 78092) | Freshwater microbial communities from Lake Fryxell liftoff mats and glacier meltwater in Antarctica - MAT-01 | ecosystem: Environmental > Aquatic > Freshwater > Ice > Liftoff microbial mat | place...
GAGATTTTGCGCAAGAACGTCCAAAACCCGCACTGGACCGGTGCCTGGCGGACCACACCTGAAATTGGAGGGGCGTTCTTGGTGCGTGATGACTTGGCGGGCGGACTGCGTGATCAACGGTGGGAGCAGAAGATCGATCCCACAAATCAGGTCATTGAGTGGTTGGTGAGCGGCAAGGGCGACCCTGCGGCGCAGCCATCGGGCGCGGGTGCGGTGCCCCTTTACCTGAGCGACCGTCAGCCTGTGGTGACGGCTCCCAAAGTCCGCGTGGCGGATCAATCCGGAATGTTAGCCGGCCATTTGGCGTGGTGGACCGGTGATTTGGGGGTTCGCGCGAATCTCCAGACCACTGACCCACGGGCTGGACTGTTAGCCAGCCAACAGGATCCCGCGGGTGGTGGGATTTTCCGAGTGATGGCAAGCCAAGCCGCGGACATGAAGATGATGGCAGGGGGAGTGGATCTGGCAAATTCCACACGCGCGAAATTGGTGAGTGCGGGGATGGTTGATCTGGCAGGAGTGGACCGGGCCTGGAGGCGGAAACATGCCTTCGACTACACCACGGATTCCAGAGGAGTGCTTGCGGATGTGGCAAAAGGTGGACTCAAGCAGGATCTAACTGCCTACTTCCAATCGGGACCTGTGCTCCCGTTTGAAAATCTAGCGGGCTTGGCCGACGCGGACGATTTGGTGGGAGAGGAGACGGATTCTCGTTATGGGCTGGCGGGTCCGCGATTTGGACTTCTGCGTGACTGGGCGCAACTTGGGCTGCCTTTTTCAGGGAAAAATGTCGAGGGCCGCCTGCCCGAACTGGATCCAGCAGCCGGATCGGCAAGTCGCGGGAAAGCCTTGGCAAATGAACAACCGGTGAAGCTCGCAGGCAATCAGCGCGCTGGCTTGCAACCGATTCTGGTAGAAGCCACGAACTATACCCAGATGAGTTGTTATATGGATCGAGTGACTCCGTTGAAAATGTTTCAACTCAGACAGTTGATGTATCCGCGGGTGGTTTTATGGAATCCATACAACGCCGAGATCAAGTTTGGAAAATCCATCGTCATGATGCAGGGGAATGGCCGGCAGGAAATGTGGACGAAGAACTCGCTCGTCAATCATCCTTATGGGTGGTTGTATGCTAGTTTCAGCCAGTGGTTGAACTTCGAGGGAGGCAGAAATACCCGGTTTTTAGGACCCGGTGGGATTCTTAACTCGGAAGGTTACAATGATCCCTACATGGGGTCTTACTATTTTTCGATCCCTGAGACGACGTTTGGCCCCGGCGAGTGCTTGGTTTTCTCGCCACCCAAGTCTGCGGAGTATGATGGCCTAAGCACCTACCGCACGGGCGATTATGATTTAGGTGCCAATGTGTTGAGTTGCGAGGTATCGCCCGATCCTGGAAGAAGCTATTATGTTTCAGCCACGGATATTGGTGGGGGAATCGACTTTCAACCCACTGAATTCTGGTATGCACCGACGCCGTATTGGTCCACGGGCGGGCGCTGGGGCGTCGAGAATCAAAGCGATGACACGCGCGTGATCATCAAGGAGATCGGGAGTCGGAGTCGCCTTAGTTTTGAAGATTTCGATGCGCTTCCTCAAGTGGCGGTGATTTCGGCATCGCTCCAGTATGGAGCCGGTCGGGAGCCGCGAATCCAGTGGGCGAAAGGAGAACGGATGCCGATCCAGTTGTTGAGCAAGACCGCGCCCACTCCGACGGTGATTCCCAATGTGAGGACGCGAGAGGGAATCCGGATGCGCTGGTTCCAAGAGCATCCCTCGAATGTGGGGGCAGGGGCCTTGGCAAATACAGCCTATTTTGATGAGGCGCTGTTGGCAAACTGGAATCCGCGGGCATCGTTCGTGGTTCGTTCTCCATGGGAAAACATCGGTGGCGGAGGTCCGTGGTTTTTCGGTGCCTACACGCGCGACTTGTTCGATCAAGCGGTGAGCTGGGATGAGCAAATGCCGGTCCCAAGAGGCGGTCGTTTCCATGGGAATCCATTCGGGCCGCCGCAAGAGGGAAACGGAAGGTATATCTTGTTTGATGTGCCGCGGCGCGAGACCGGCTTGGTGTCCCTGGGCCAACTCCAACATGCCAAGCTGTCCGAATTGATCTGGCATCCATCCTACGCGGTTGGGAATTCACTGGCAGACCCGCGGCTTGGGACCGGCGGATTTTTGGGATTGAATCGAACCTCGGCGATTTCATCGAAGAAGGAGTCCGCCAAGTTGGGCGGCTTCGGCAGCAGCGAGCTGGGTTGGTCCAATGACAGTCAACGCTCTAACGGCAAAGAGGAATGGGCGTCCACGGCGCGGTCGATTCTGGGTGAGGTTCCCGAGCAGGACAACCTCGTTTACGACCTATCCTTCGAGGTGAACCAAAAGCTGTGGGACCGGTTCTATCTGTCGAGTGGTAGCGTTGCGGAGAAGAAGAAATTTCTGGAGAATCCAGACAAGAATCCGTTACCCAACGGGAGAATGCAACTGGCATCAGGAGTGGGAAAAGCTGCGCTCGTGGAAGATCTCACGGATTTCCACCATGCGGCTTCCCGCTTGATGGTGGATGGTGCTTTTAATGTGAATTCGACACGGGTTGAAGCGTGGAAGGCATTGCTGGGCTCGACCCGCCCGGCTGGATTCGGAAATGGCAATGGAGTGCCATTTCCACGCGTCCTGGCCCCGCAAGAGGGTGCTTGGCGGAATGGCGACTCGCCTAACAGCGATTCCGTATGGGCGGGCTACCGCGAGTTGGACGAGTCGGAGGTAGATCGGTTGGCGACCGCCATCGTGGTAGAAGTGAAAAAACGCGGCCCCTTTCTATCACTCGCGGATTTTGTGAACCGTCGTCTCGCGGAAGATGAGACGGGGCGGATGGGTGCCTTGCAAGCCGCCATCGAAAAAGCGGGACTGAACTCCACGCTTGTCACCGGGTTTCCGCTGGACAATCGCTCTTCTTTACCAAACTACACTCATCCAGATAATCTGCCGGATGCGACGCGCATGGAACAAACCCTCAAGCCCGGGTCCAAGGCCTGGGGGGCGGCGGCTTACCTGACCCAAGCGGATGTTTTACAAGTTATAGGTCCTGTTTTGACGGCGCGTTCTGATAGTTTTGTCATTCGTGCTTACGGTGACAAGGTCGATTCGGGAGGGAATGTGCAGGCTCGTGCTTGGTGTGAAGCGGTGGTCCAGCGCACGCCTGAACCATTGGTCCCTGATGAAAGTGGCTTGAATCCGGTCCTTGCGGGCCAGTCTGGCGACTTCGGGCGTCGTTTCATCATCCAGTCGTTCCGTTGGCTCTCGCCGGATGAAATTTAATGCCCAAGCAAAGATGAAACGTCTCTATTTTTCCGCCATCTGGATCAGCGCTTTGGCAGTGCTCGGAGCTGAGGAAGAAACGCCCCGGCAGGTTCGTTTTCTGGCCGTGGGTGAGCTACCTCCGTTTCGGCAGGAAATCCGGGACAACGTCCGCTACGAACTGGAGCCACCCGAGGGAAGTATCCCGCCGCGTGAGGTGGTGCTGGGCTCCGGTGAAGAAAAATCAGCAGCCACGCCCTTGCGACTGGGACAGATCAGTGCGGCTTTGAAGATCCCACCAGGAAGCGGATCGCTCGTTTTGCGCCGGCGTGACGCGGCGGATGATTCAGATCCATGGTTACGGCTGACTCGCCCGGAAAATGGCGATTTCCTGGTGCTTCTGTGGCGTGATGCCAAGCAAGGAACCTGGCGGCAGGTGAATTCCCTGGTGCTGCCTGAAGATCCTGTCACCGCCGCGTCTGGCAGCGTGCGGTTCGTCAACTGTGCCGACGTGGCAGTAGGTATCAAATGGGGTGCCGAAAAATTGATTCTGGAGCCGCGAAACGTTTTCAAGCGTGAACTTGTGGGGGGAGTAGAACAGGCATTCCAAGTGCTTCTCCCGGATTCAGCGGGGCCTCCCAAGGCGATCCATTCGGGCGTCGTGACGCAGAACCCGAGTGAACGCAGTCTGGTTCTGATTTATCGTGCCGACGGTGCTTCTCCCCGCCGACCCGTGAAGGTGTCTGTACAGCGTGAACCGGTGCCGAGTCCGCCAAAGAAAGAGGTTCTTCGCTGAAAAGGCTCTGCCGGAATTTTTTTTCTAAACCGCTCTTGTCCGCCGACGTATCCCTGTTCTACGCTTGCCCAACCTTTGGCAATCGTGTCCTACTCAACTACTTCCACCTATATTCTCGGTGTTTTGCCGTCTCGTTGGGGGTCCACGCGCTTTCCGGGCAAGCCGCTTCATTTGATCGCTGGAAAACCCTTGATTCAACATGTTTGGGAGCGTTGTCAGGCTTGCACACGCTTGGATGAAGTCATCGTTGCCACCGATGACGAGCGGATTCGGGAGGCGGTGATCGCTTTCGGTGGCACGGCAGTGATGACCTCGCCGGATCACCCCACTGGCACCGACCGGATTGCGGAGGCCGCGCAGGCGGTGCCCAAGGCGACCCACATCGTGAATATCCAAGGCGATGAGCCGCTTATCGACCCTGCATTGATCGATGAGCTTGCCGCCACCATGGCTGCGGATGCCTCGCTCGACATGGCCACGGCCGCCAATCCCATGGCCCCCCAAGACCCGGCCGTCACCGATCCGAATGTGGTGAAAGTGGTGATCACCCGCGATGGCCGGGCTCTCTATTTTTCCCGCTCTCCCTTGCCGTTTTTCAGAAACGCCGTCGAAGGTCTGCCAGTTCTCCGCCACAAGGGAATCTACGCCTACACGCGTGGTTTTCTGGAGCGTTTTGTCACATGGCCTCCGTCGCCGTTGGAAATGGCCGAGTCCCTTGAGCAACTGCGCGCCTTGGAAAACGGTGCCACCATTCAAGTCCTGCTAACTGCCGATACCTCGCCCGGGGTGGATACGTTAGAACAAGCCCACGAAATCGAACTCCTTCTCAGCACCACGCACGCCACACTTTTATGAAATACATTTTTGTCACCGGAGGCGTTGTCTCCTCACTGGGTAAAGGTCTTGCCGCCGCTTCAATTGGAACTCTGCTGGAGCATCGTGGATTATCCACCCTGATGCAGAAATTTGATCCCTATCTGAATGTCGATCCCGGCACGATGTCGCCCTATCAACATGGCGAGGTATATGTGCTCGATGACGGCGCGGAGACGGATCTGGACCTCGGTCACTACGAGCGCTTTACCTCCGGGGTGCTCTCACGGATGAACAATCTGACGTCCGGTCAGGTTTTCGACTCGGTGATCAAAAAGGAACGCCGCGGTGAATACCTGGGGAAAACCGTTCAATTCATTCCACACGTCACGGATGAGATCAAATCCCGCATGCATCAAGTCACCTTGGATAATCCTCATACGGATGTCCTGATCACCGAAATCGGCGGAACGGTAGGAGACATGGAAGGGTTGTTATTCATCGAAGCGCTGCGCCAATTCGCGCTGGAGGTGGGCAAGGAAAACGTCTGCTTCATTCACGTCACCCTGTTGCCTTACATCAAGGCCGCAGGCGAAGTGAAGACGAAGCCAACCCAGCAATCCGTGGCAAAACTCCGCGAACTCGGCATCCAGCCCGACATCATCATTTGCCGCACCGAGGCGGATTTGGACGAGGACAATCGCAAGAAAATCGCCATGTTTTGCAATGTCGAGCGCAAGAACGTCGTCGCCTTCCGCGATGTGGCGCACACCATTTACGAATGTCCGTTAGATCTTCGGCGCGATAAGATTGACCGGCTCGTGGTCGATAAATTGGGCTTGGGGCACACGCCATCTCCTGCGCTTGAGGACTGGGAACGGTTTGTGCAGCGGGTCATCCATCCGAAGCACAAGGTCACCATCGCTGTCGCGGGAAAATACATCGAACTCCAGGACGCCTATAAGTCCATTTATGAATCCTTGATCCATGCCGGGGCGCACCATGATACGAAAGTACAGATCGTCCGCGTCGAAGCCGAGGCCATCGAAGACCATGGAGCGAAGTCTGTCATCGGCGATGTCGATGGCATTCTGGTTCCCGGAGGTTTTGGAGACCGCGGCACGGAGGGGAAAATTCTGGCAGCCAAGTATGCGCGTGAATGTAAGATTCCCTATTTCGGGATCTGTTTGGGAATGCAAATCGCTACCATCGAGTTCGCCCGCAACGTGTGCGGCTTGAAGGGTGCCAATTCGACCGAGTTCGACAAGATGACAAAGCATCCGGTGATATGCCTTCAGGAAGAGCAGAAAGGTATCGAAGACATGGGTGCCACCATGCGCCTGGGCTCTTGCGAATCCATCCTTTTTACGGGCACCAAGGCCGCGGATCTTTACGACAACGTGGATCGCATCCATGAGCGCCACCGCCACCGGTATGAGTTCAACTCGGACTATCAGGAGCGTTTGCAGGAAGCGGGCTTGGTCATTTCCTCGGTCTCGGCGGACGATGGCCTGGTAGAAATCATTGAGCTGCCTGAGCATCCGTTTTACATTGGGGCGCAGTTCCACCCGGAGTTCCAATCGAAGCCGAACCACCCGCATCCGCTGTTCTCGGGATTCGTGGCTGCGGCGCTGGAGAGATCCCAACTCAAGTGATTCGTCAGTCCGCTGGGTTTATCCCTACTCAAGCTTCACGGTCACCGTTGGCTTGGTTTCCATTTTCACGCCCTCAATGCCTTTGAGCACCTCGAAGGCGGCGGTGGGGTTGCTTTGATCTGCGGCGGAGAGCTTTTTGAGGGTCTCCGGGTTTTCCAGCAGCTTGGCCATTTCCATGCTCATGAGGGTGATGGTGTTGCCATCGCGGTGGGTGGCATTGGTTTCGGCGATGCCGGACGCGATCACCAGCTTGACGGAGACGTTCATGTCACTGAGCATCTGCTTCATCATGGCCTCCATCTGCGGGTTTCCGGCGGGATCGGGCGCGGCTGGGGCAGCTGCCGGCGGCGCAGCAGGTTTTTCGGGAATCGGCATGGTGATCGACAGGGTGCCATCCGCGAAATGGAATTTCACGGGTTCCTTCTCGGCTGCGGCGGCCGCTTGACCTGCCAAGGGCGAGAGGTCTTTCACGCCCTCGCCGGGGGAGATTTGGAGTTGGTTGATATCGGTAAAACGATAGGTGGTGCGTGCGCCTTTGTTAGCCCCGATGGTGATGGGTTCGGATTTCTCAAAGGTCACACCGTTGCCCATGGTTTTCGCTTTGGCTTTGGCCTTTTCCTCGGAGAACATCTCCGCGACGGGATCCTTGGCGGCAGCACCTCCGCCGAGGGCGGAGAATTGGTCGAGCATGCCCACCATCTGGGCACCGAGGGTGGTTTGTTCCACCAGAGTCCCGCTGCCGTCTTTGTTAAGCTGGATGGTTGTTTCATTTTGCAGGCAGCTGGGAAGCGCGAGAGCGGCGATGAGAATGAGGATTTTTTGTTTCATAACTGACCGAGACTCGATTCAAATGGGGGACGAATTCAAGTTTTTAAAATTTGCCCGTTGCCAGTCAAGCTGGGTTGCACAAGACTAACGCCGCAAATGGATAGCCCGATCCCAGCTGTTGAAATCAAAAACTTGGTCAAGGACTTCAAGACCTCATTTCGCAAGCAAATGTTGCGTGCGGTGGACGGCGTTTCGATCCGGATCATGCCCGGTGAAGTTTACGGGCTGATCGGGCCGAATGGCTCTGGAAAGTCCACGACGATGAAGGCGCTGCTCGGGCTTGTGGCCCCGACTGCCGGGCAGTGCGCGATTTTCGGCAAGGACTCGCTGAAGGTGGACTCGCGCAATGATGTGGGTTTCCTGCCGGAAAATCCTTACTTTTACAAACACCTCAGTGGTGCGGAAACCTTGCGGTTTTATGGCAAGCTGTGCGGTCTCAAAGGGAAGACCCTCGATGCGCGGGTGAGTGAGTTGCTCGCGCTGGTGGATCTGGAAGGTGCCCGGGATCGGCGGCTTGGAGGCTATTCGAAAGGGATGCTGCAGCGCATCGGGCTGGCTCAGGCGCTGGTGCAGGAGCCTCGATTGGTGATCTTGGACGAGCCGACAGCCGGGGTGGATCCGATCGGGTCACGGCAGATCCGGGACTTGATTCTCAAACTGAAGGAGCAGGGGATCACGGTTTTTTTGTGTTCACATTTGCTGGAGCAGGTTCAGGAAGTGTGTGACCATGTCGGTATCATTTTCCGGGGAAGGATGGTGAAGGAAGGTAAGCTGGACGACCTCATCGCCATTGAGGATCAAACGGAAATCGTGTTGAAAGATGCCAGCCCTGAATTGCTTTCCCAGATCACCGCGCTGATTGAGAATTCCAAAGGAACCACTTTGATTCGAACTGGCAAGCCCCGCACCACGCTGGAGAGGCTTTTCCTCCGTGAAACCACCAACCGGGAGGATCAACCATGACTGCTAAAACTGACCACACCACCCATGGCTCGCACCTTGGTCGCATTCTCGTAATCGCTTTCCACGCATTTACGCAGCTGGTGCGGATGAAGGTGTTTTACTTTCTAGCAGTGTTTGCGGTGATCGCGATTGCCAGCAACTTTTTTGACCTGCCTCAACATGAAGGACCGGAGGCCGAGGGGATCAACGTGCTGCGCTCGATCAAGAGTTGGTCGCTGGGAACGATGACATTGTTTTCGGTGGTTCTCTCCATCGTTGCGACCGCTCTTCTGCTTCCAAAAGATGTGGAGGACCGGACGCTCTACACGATTTTGGCTAAGCCGGTGCCGCGGATCGACTATCTGGCAGGAAAACTGCTGGGGGTCTTGTTGTTGGTTTTCGTGTCCTTGGCATTGATGGATGTGCTGATGACGGGGGTATTGCAAATCCGTTCCTCGATGGTGTTAGATCAGCAGCTGGCGATGGCCCATTCTCTGGGATGGCCACCTGCTGCGATTGAATCGCTGCGGGCCGAGACGGCTCTCCATGGCCCGAGCTGGTCGCTGCAAGGTGCGGTTTTCGCGGTGTTTTTGCGGGCTTCGATCATGGCTTCGCTGGCACTTTTGATTTCCACATTCTCATCGAGCACCCTATTTACCACGATCATCAGCTTCCTGATCTATTTCATCGGGCATTTCCAAGCGGACGCGCGTGATGCCTACCTGCAAGCCGGTCAGGCAGGTGAGGGTATCTTCGCGCGCATGGCCACCCTGGTGATCTCGCTGGTGATGCCGGATTTCCAGAATTTCAACGTGATTGATGCTGTGATTGAAGGTCAGGCGATGCCGATACTGATTCTTGGGAAGCTGACCTTGATCGGACTTTATTACGCGCTATTTTTCACAGTCGCCTCATGGTTCGTGTTTGCGGAAAAAGAGTTCTAATCGCGTGAAGACTTGGCAACGAAATGGAATTCTCGCGGTAGCGGTGCTGCTCTTCGGTGCGGCGCGGCTGCCGTTTGAAGCAGGTTTGTCCAAAGAGCTGCGGGATGCGGGACTCACATCACTGCCCATGCAAATCGGAACGCGGGAGAAAATCGGCCAGACCAGCTCTGCCGTGGCTCTCGGCGGGCTGCGCACGTTGGTGGCGACTTTTCTGAACTTACGGGCATTCACGTTTTTTCAGGAGCAGCGTTGGGCCGATGTGGCGGATACTTTTGACACCATCGTTGATCTAGCACCTCGGACGCGCTATTACTGGGAAACCGGATCCTGGCACTCCGCTTACAATGCAGCGTCTTACTTCATCAATGATTCCAAGCTGCCTCCCCTGCGGCGGAGGGAGGCCTGGCGCGATTCGATCTTGCGGGGCCGGGCATTCCTGGAGCGCGGGATCAAGAATAATCCTAACGACTGGAGTCTGCTTGCAAATCTCGGTTTTCTTCTTTCCGACACGAACAAAATTTCTGCATTTCGCTCGCCAGAGAAAACTTTTGCGGCGGCGGCAGACGCCTACACACGATCTGCGGCCACCGGCAAGGCTCTGCCCTATGTGAAGCGTTCCGCGCTCTACAGTTTGGCCAGAGTCACCGGCGAAGAAAAAAATGCGCTTGCCCTCGCCCGCTCGCTTTACGCCGAGCAGAGCAACCGCACCCCTACGCTCACCATTTTGCTTTTGGTATTGGAAGCGTTTGAAAACCCAAACCTGGACACTGCCGCCCGAGCCAACGAATTGTTTAAAACGCCCGAAAAAGCATATGATGCTCTTTCAGGTCATTGGCAGCGGACGCGGGAACGGTTTCCCGTCTATGGAATCGCAAAAGGGCTCGAAGCGCTCGAAAAAACGCTCAATATTACCGCGGAAAAAAGTATTTTCACCCAACCCCCGCCGCCCCAGTTCGATGAGGATCGTTGGTTTAGTCAATAGCCTGCGGGTTTCCTCTCGACAGACGAGGCTCTAGCGCCAAACTCTCCCTCCACTCCCTGTTTTCTCTATGCGGATCGCTCTCTTCGGTGACATACATGCCAATCTTGAGGCTCTCGAAGCAGTTCTCGCCGACGCTTCTGGACAAGGAGTGACCGATTACGTCTGCATGGGCGACGTCGTCGGATACAATGCTGACCCCGCAGCCTGCCTCGAAGTCGTGCGAGCCATGAATTGCCCTACGGTTAAGTGAAACCACGATGAAGACGCCTCGGGAAGTCACTCGCTCGAGACCATGAATCCCATTGCGGCCACTGCGTTGGAATGGACGCGCCAGCAACTCACCACGGATCAACGCCAGTGGCTTGCGCGTCTCCGCATGGTCCGCCAGGTTTCAGATTTTACGGTCGTGCATAGTACCCTCGACCAACCTGCGAACTGGAACTATGTGACCAATCGTTTCGATGCGATGTCGAATTTTTCCTACCAATTCACGCAAATTTGCTTTCACGGCCACACCCACGTCCCCCGGGTGTATATGAAATCCGACAAGGTGCTGGAAGTGCCTGCGGAGTCTGTCGTGATCGAGCCCGGTGCGAAATATTTCATCAATGTGGGTTCCGTCGGGCAGCCGCGCGATGGGGATTGGAGGGCGTGTTACGCGATCTTTGACTTGGAAAACAACCTGATCGTGTTCCGCCGCGTCGAGTATGATATTGCGAAAACACAGGCAAAAATCATTTCAGCCGGACTCCCACCAATGCTGGCCGAGCGAATTCAAGAAGGCCGCTGAGTAGGGTTCAATCCTTGGATTTCATCCTTGGATAGGCTGATTGAAAAAACGACCGGAGCAACAAGCGATAGACAGCACTCCTCGGCACTTTGATCCGCGTTTGAAGGGTTTCCCAAGTCGCGCTTCTTATCGCAAAAAGAGTCTTTTGTGCAATCAATGCGGGCAAGACCGTAGCTGCACGGAGCCGCCGTGAACCTAACAACTCAGCATATTCCACTCCCGAGGAAATCCATTCTTCCGCCCGCCCGCTCCAATGCCTGTGGGTGGCAAGCAACTCCTCCGCATCATGGGGATTTCCAACAGGAATATAACAACGACCCACATGAAGATCATCCGCCAGATCCCGTAAAATATTAACGAGCTGGAGTCCTTTCCCATAAGCAATGCCTTTCTCTAGCAGTAGATCTTCCGGCATGGTCGAAAATCGATTTCCCATCGTTAGAAAACCCAACCGGGTCCAAAAGGCACCTACGCAACCGGCGACCCGCCATGCATAATCTTCAAGGGTTCCATCATCGCACAAGGTCACCACATGGTCCCGATCGGCATTTCCGAAACGCTCCAAATCGAGAGTTTGCCCACTGATGATCGTCGCCACCACTTCCCGCACAAGCCGCGCCTCAGCCTCAGGGAGACATTTCAGCCAGTCCAAAATCTCACCGGCGCATTCAAGCAGACGACGCTCCGATCTGTTGGGCAGCGAATTCAGCAGATAAATCGGCCACCGAGGAACCCCCGCCCCGCCCGCGACGGCTTGGGCAAACTGGCCCAAGCACTGGCGCCGGACATCGTGAGAGACGCCAGCTGCGTCTGCAAGCGTGTCACTGGTTCGTGCGAGCAGATAGCCGAGACTTGCGCCAGCGCGCATCGGCTTGGGAAGCAGGCGCAGGGTGAGATAGAATGATCGAGAAACTTCCCTTAATACTGAATTTTCCAAGTCTGACTTCACCTGAAACAACCAAAGTCCCCGCACGGGTATTGTCAACACAGCCTTTTGTTTTTTCAAATTAAGCCACCTTGGGAATCGCGATTTCGACGGTGATTTGAAATCAGTGATTATTAACGATCGCGACAAATGAAATTTTGGGAAAAACCGGGTTGCACATGCTTCCGAGTTCATCTACTTTCACAGGTGGCAAACGACCCACTCTGAAACGATGAAATCACCTCTTGAAGACAGTCCGCTGCTTGCAGCAAAAATCCTGGAA
>Ga0105044_10011163_pt1 | contig 12257 bp, 9 predicted proteins | sample MAT01_FD_78092 | JGI IMG/M metagenome (GOLD analysis project Ga0105044, IMG submission 78092) | Freshwater microbial communities from Lake Fryxell liftoff mats and glacier meltwater in Antarctica - MAT-01 | ecosystem: Environmental > Aquatic > Freshwater > Ice > Liftoff microbial mat | place...
TCAGCCGCGCTTTACGCCCCGCTAGAAACCATCCCATACCCAGATTATCCGGCCTTCAGCCCCGATGGGACGCGGCTGGCTTTACGCAGTGGGTATCGGGTCGGGATTGTTGACTCCGACGGCAGTTTGACCTATTTTAAGGATTTAGAGGGAAATATGCCCATCTATTGGTCGCCCAATTCCCTTATATCGTCAGAGGATTGTGTGGATTAGCGGGTTTAATTGTTTTAGACTTGCACAGATAACAAAAAACCGATGTATCATCAAAAAATATGGTTCATCTGCTCTTAAACACCCCAGAGGTGTCCGTGTTAGACAATGTTCTTGTTAGTGCCGGTCGTCATAACCTCACAGAAGTTCTCGCCCTTGCTGCTCAAAACGGCCTCGGCGTCGAACTGATGTCCTTCGCATACCCAGATATCCTCGATAACGATTTCAAAGGCACAATTACGCGACTGCGAACGTTGCTTGAGGATATACGCGGCCCCATCACGCTACACGGCCCCTTCTTTGACATGAGTCCCGGCAGTATTGATGAGCGTATCAACACGTTAGTGCGCCATCGATTCACACAGGGACTAGAGGCGGCGGCAGCATTGGGCGCAAAACGGATGGTCGTCCACGCCAATTTCCTCTCCTCGATCCGCAACGATTTCTACCGTGTCGGTTGGCACGAGCGTAATGTGCGCTTCTGGGCAGATTTCGCACAGATCGCTCGTACTTTCAACGTGACCATCTGCCTCGAAAATATGTGGGAATTCGATCCGGGCATCCTCGCCCAGCTTCTGGCCGAGGTTAATCACAGTTCATTTGCGTGCTGCCTTGATGTCGGCCATGCCTACCTGTTCAGCGATGAGAAGGTCGTCCTTAACGATTGGGTAACAACTCTCCAACCGTGGCTGATTCATGTCCATCTCAACAATAACAATGGGCGGATTGATGAGCATCACGGCTTCAATTACCCCAAAGGGGCGCTGAACTACAAAAAGATTTTGCCCATCCTACGCGCACTCCCCAACCCGCCACTGATGGTGCTGGAGATGGATAAAGTAGACGATATGGGCGACAGCCTCCCCTACTTCCAACTCCAGCCCACCCCGTCAAGCGATTAGCTACTCATTTTCGCCCCGTGCCAGTTCAACGCCGCTCAAGCGACGATAAGTGGCTTGGAAAGTCAGCGCGTCGGCCACATGAAACGGGTCAGGGGCTTCGACGCCCGCTGTCCCTTCAACCCCAAAATCAACGAATGCCTGCAACAAATCTCGATAGCGCAAATCGGCCTCGTTGAGCGGTAAGTGAAGTTTTTCGCCCTTGCTGGTGTATTCGATGCCGCTCAGGTGAAAATGGACGTGCTTCAAGGCATCCTCACCCAGAACATCGCGCACATGCGTCAGCGCCGCCGCAAATTCCGCATAGGTATTAAACGTGCCGTCGCCGGGTCGGGCGTGGAGATGCGCCCAGTCGATACACGGCAACACGCCCGGTATGTCTTTGCTCAACTGCACGCACTCCTCCAAGCTGCCGAACATGGCCGACTTGCCCATCGTCTCTGGGCGGATAGTGGCTGTCACGCCCTCTGAGTGAAGTTTATCGACCAGCATCCCCAGTTGGTCGCGCACCCGTGAATAGACTTCTGCCGGATTCTGGGCGTGATAGCTGGCTGGGTGAAAAATAATATCCCGCGCCCCGGCCAAAAAACCTTTGCGCGCAGCCTTAAGCAAACGCTCATCGCTCGCAACCATTTTTTCTGGGGTTTGGCTGTTCAGGTTGATAAAATACGGCGCGTGAACGCTCAGGCTGATGCCGTGGGCTTTGGCGGCAGCGTGAATATCCTCACAGGTTTTATCGGTCACACTTACGCTGTGAGTCCACGCAATTTCAAGATGCTGTAATCCCAACATTTTGGTATGCTCTATCGCGGCGATTGTTCCCGACCCCGGCGTGGTGGTCGGCGCGCCAACTGTGCCGAAACGTAGCTTATCCGTCATGCGTATATTCCTTATCAAGATTCAAACGAAACGCTATTTCAAGTCTACATGATGTCAACGTATGTGTGCGCCCATCGTCTAAAGGACATTCCCTGTGACACAACTTAGCCCGACCTCTCACGCTGTCCACCGCAGAGCTTTGACCGTTTCAGGACTGGCGCTGCTAGTCGTCATCATCTTGTGGAATGTGCCGCTGTTTTCAACCGTGCTATATCCGCTGCGGCTTTTCGTCACCTTCATTCACGAGGCCGGTCACGTCGTCGCATCTGTCCTGACCGGCGGTGAGGTGCGCGGGTTTATCGTCTATCCCAATGGCGCGGGCGTGACCTATACCATCGGCGGCATCCGCGCCATTATCTTACCAGCGGGCTATATCGGGACAGCGCTGTTCGGTGCATCGTTGTTTTACATCGCTAACACATGGGGGCGTACTCGCCTAATTACCACCGTCTTAGGCTATGGCTTAATCGCCTTCAGTATCTTTTTCACCTTCTCAGACCTCTTGAACGGCTTGCTTGCGCTGACGATTGGCTGTGTCATGGGCGGGCTTTTGGTCTCGCTCGCCCGGCGCGGCTCTGAAGATTTTAACCTGCTCATCCTGAATGTCTTAGCCATGATTACCGGCCTCAATGCAGTGTTAGATGTGTTTTATATCGTCGAAAACCCCGGCGTGCGCGGCGTGGTCGTTAATGACGCCGCCGCCTTCTCAGAACAATTCGCGCCGTGGATTCCGGCCTCAGTTTGGGCGTTAATTTGGGCGATTGCCGCCGCAGCGCTGCTGGCGGGAGCGGTCTATTATTCGGTCATCCGCCCAGCGCGCCGCTAATGGATACTCGCCAGCCATTCGCTGATGGCGCTTGCCGCCTCCGCCGGGGCAGATTGCGGGAAAAGATGGCCGTGGCCGGGGATTTCGAGGTGGGTCGCGTCCGGTAATAACTCACGGACTCGTTCGGCAGCATCCGGCATGTAGGTGTCGCTCGTCCCACCCCGCAAGATGAGGATGGGAAGCTTCAACGCGGCCAACTTGGGGATCATCTCCCATGTCTGCAAATAACCGGTCTTGAAGTAATAGGCCTCCCATTCTGGTGACCATCTCAGCGTCACACCCTCCTCATTTTGGCGCAGACCGTGATAGACATAAGCGCGAGTCGCCTCATCCGTCCAATCCCTGAACGCGCCGCGCCCGTTGAAATAAGCATAGGCGGCTTCATACGATGCAAATGTCCGCTGGCGTTTGGCCGCCCGCGCCGCCAAATGAAATCCCTCGCCTATCGTCCCGCTTTCGCGCATCTGGTGTAGCGCACCCAGCACATGCGGCGGCAACAGGGTCGGGTCAAGCAATACCAATGCTTTAAAGCGTTCGGGTTGCTCAATTGCCGCAATCATTGAGGCCACCGCGCCGAAAGAGTGTCCCATCCCAATCACATCGCTTAGACCCCGCTCGCCCAAGCCAGCCAACAAATCGTGCGCCAATTCATCCCAAGAGCCTAGCTCCACGGGGACGGGTTCATCCTCCCACAACGCACGCGGCGGTAGACACACCACTTGATAAGCCTTCATCAACGGATTCAGCATCGGCAGATAGGTTTCCGGCGTAATCCCATTCGCCAATGCAAGGTTTATCTGCGCCCCGCTACCGCCCATTACTAACATCGGTTGTGTCATCGACGCGATCATCCTTCAGTGATTTAAGTTATCATCGCACACTAACCCACAACGCAAACCTTTGCAACACGCCAAGCCATGCCGCTGATATACTAAAGGCAAATCGGGCGGGGACTGAGGTTTCTATGACTTGGGTGCGGCGTTTATGGATTGTGCAAGACCCGGTAGCCATTTGGGTACAAGCTCCACCGAAAATCTGCCTAAAGACCATTGAGCAAGCCGTTCACCCCAGCGTCAAGCGGCTGCACATGCGCGAGGTGTTCACCAATGGTCGCCGCTATGATTTGTTCCCCGACTCCAACGGTTTCCGGCTAACCACCTCGGTCAAGTCCATGTGGAAGTCGCGCCAGCGCATCAATGCCGCCTGTGTCATGAACGTCCGGGTCGATTCAGACGCCGAAACCGAACAAACCACCCTCACCCTAACGGCTCATCTGCGGGTTTTTTCGGTGTTTAACGCGCTATGGATGCCGTCTGGGATGATTTATCTCATCAGCAGCAATCCGTGGCCGCGGGTGGTCATCTGGCTCATCCTGATCAGTTTATTCGCCTTATCATGGGCGGCCATGCGTTTCAGCGCCGCTGTAGACGCTGCCGAGATGACTTATTTCATCCAAAAAACTTTTGAAGACTTCCAGCGAGTCCAACCCGTGAAATTGCCCGCGCCCGCCGACGCCGATGTCATCCGAGGGGGCGATTTCGAGTTGATGTGGCAGCGATTCATCCAAACGCATCAAAATGAACACGCCGATTAGCGCATCCACAAAGCCGACGTTTAGGGGTATCGTAAGGGGATAAGCACCAAAGGAATCGCAACATGGCTCAAGCACTCACCGAATCGATTCAAATCAGCCTTCCCATCACAGGCATGACCTGTGCCTCATGCGTCAAAACCATCGAGCGCACCTTGAAAAAAGTCCCCGGCGTAACCGAGGTCAATGTGAATCTCGCCACCGAACACGCCGCTGTCACCTTCACCCCCGGCACAGCCCGCCGCGCCGATTTCGTCAGCGCAGTTGAACGTGCGGGCTACGGCGTCCTCGAGATTGACGAGTCTGCAAAAGCCGCCGATGCTGCCGATGCTGAACTGGCCGCTCGTGAGGAAGAAATCAGCCGTCAATGGCGGATGGTCGTATTCGGCGCATTCTTCACGATTCCGCTGGTCATCGTGAGCATGACGCGCCATTTCATGCACGACATCCCGGTCTTGATGGATGCCTTCCCGTGGCTGATGGAAAATTATTGGCCGTTCGTGTTCGGTGGATTGGCGACGCCAGTTTATATCGTGCTGGGGCGGCAATATCTGACCGGCGCATGGAAAGCCGCGCTTAATCGCTCAACCAATATGGATACGCTGATTGCGATGGGCGCAACCGCTGCCTACGGTTGGAGCGTGGTCGTTCTGGCAGGGATGCTGTTCAAATTTAGCGAGGCCGTCGGCACGGCGGAATATTTCGAGGCGTCCGCCGCCATCCTGACCCTGATTACATTGGGCAAATATCTGGAAGCCCGCGCCAAAGGGCGCACAGGGGCGGCCATCCGAAAATTGCTGAGTCTCGCGCCCAACACCGCGACATTACTCCGTGACGGGCAAGAACAAGTCATCCCCGCTGACGAATTGACTGTTGGCGATGTGGTGGTCGTTAGGCCGGGTGAACGTATTCCGGTGGACGGCATCATCGTCAGCGGCGAGTCGAACGTAGACGAGTCGATGCTGACCGGCGAACCCCTACCCGTCCGCAAATCCGCCGGAGACAGCGTGACCGGCGCGACCATCAACGCCGAAGGCCGCTTAATGGTCGCCGCCGCCAAAGTCGGGTCAGATACCGCACTGGCGCAAATCATCCGCATGGTGCAGCAGGCGCAGGGGTCAAAAGCCCCGATTCAGCGCGTCGCCGATACGGTCAGCGGGGTATTCGTCCCGATAGTGATTGGGTTGGCCGCCTTGACTTTCCTCGGATGGATGCTGATTGGACAAGTCCCGTTCACTCAAGCCTTGATGAACGCCGTCGCCGTGCTGGTAATTGCCTGTCCGTGCGCGCTGGGTCTGGCGACGCCTACTGCCGTCATGGTTGGGGCGGGGCGCGGCGCAGAACTGGGAATCCTATTCAAAAACAGCGAGGCGTTGGAGCAAACCCGCGCCGTGACCGTGATTGCGCTCGACAAGACCGGCACAATCACTAAGGGTCAGCCCGCTGTGGTTGATGTGTCGGCAATTGGGGACATCACAGAAGCCAAACTCTTGTATTACGCCGCCAGCGCCGAACGCGCCAGCGAACACCCTATCGCCCGCAGCATCACCGCTTACGCCGAATCAAGCGGCGTCGCGCTGACACAGCCGACGACTTTCAAAGCCGAGTCCGGGCGCGGTTTGTCCGCTGAAATCGACGCCATGCCGGTCTTGGTCGGCAGCCCCCGCCTGATGCGCGACTCCGGCATTGATCTGATCCCCGGTCAAGCGGCGCTCAATCGCGTACAGGCCAACGCCCAAACTGCCGTATTGGTCGCTGTGGACGGCGTATTAATCGGCGTCCTCGGAATCGCCGACACAGTGAAGGAATCCTCGGCGGAGGCGATTCGCCAACTTAACGCGATGGGGATTAAAACCGTCATGTTGACCGGTGACAATCGTCAGACCGCCGAGGCCATCGCCCGTGAGGTCGGCGTACAAGAAGTCATCGCCGATGTCCTCCCCGCTGATAAAGCCGCCGTCATCGAAAAATTACGCGCTGGCGGGGTCAAAGTGGCGATGGTCGGCGATGGAATCAACGACGCCCCTGCCCTCGCCCGCGCCGATGTCGGCATCGCCATTGGTACGGGGACGGATGTCGCCATCGAAGCCGCAGATATCACGCTCATGCGCGGAGATTTACGGAGCGTCGCACAAGCCGTTTACCTCAGCCGCGCCACGATGAACACAATTTATCAAAACCTGTTCTGGGCGTTCATCTACAACCTGATCCTCGTCCCGGTGGCGATGCTCGGCCTGCTCGTCCCGATGTTGGCAGCCGGAGCGATGGCGTTCTCGTCCGTGTTCGTCGTGACAAATAGTTTAAGACTTCGCGGTAAACGCCTGTAAAGGGTGCATTTCACGTTAGTGCAAAATGTCGTGTTTAGCGGGCGCACACACGGGTGCGCCACTACGAACCACACGGTTTTCGTAGGGGCGGGGTCATGTCCCCGCCCGCCATGCAAAAATATGAAATGCACCCCCTGTAAACTACGATTCGGGGCATATCTCAATATAAGATATACGTAATTACTCAGCCATCATTTCTTCCCTTAATTTGATGATATAGAGCGTCAAATTGGCTGAGGCGTGGGGGAATCCTCCCCTCAGATGATTGTGCTAAATACCGATTAAAATCCCGTTTCCCCTTCAAATAGGGGCTGAGTAGTTCTGGATCTGTAATAAATGACCAATGCCGTTCAAACACCGCTCGTGCGACAATTAGAGGCGCGAGAATGTGGAGCCGCTGCCCTAGGGATTATTCTAGCTTACTACGGAAAGTATCTCTCACTTGAAGAACTGCGTCATGCCTGTGCTGTCACCCGTGAAGGCGTTAAAGTGCTGGATATCGTGCGCGCCGCACAGCGTTACGGTTTAAAGGCACAAGTTTTTAAACGTGAGTCGCTACACGGATTAAAACCGCCTTTCGTGATTTATTGGGGATTCAACCACTTTCTGGTGGTCGAAGCGGTAACGCCAGAAGGGATACAGGTCAACGACCCTGCCTATGGGCGTGCTTATCTCTCTAATCATCTGGTCAGCCGTTACTACAGTGGAATTACGCTGACATTTGAACCAACAGAGGCGTTTACAGTATCGGGAAGCCTAGCAACAGCGTTTCCTCCATTGTTTTTTAATCGGCGTGCTTTGGTTTATGTGGGTATCGAGATAGGGCGCGCACTGCTTGACGTTCTGTGTGCAGTAGTCATCGTATATAATTTCAATCGCGTAAGTTTGGGATTTGGAATTGTCTATCTTGTGTTGCGCGAATGGACACTGCACCGCTTAGACATGATCTATCGTCAAGACACTTTTTTTGATCATGTCCTACATTTGCCACTGAAGGTTTTCTCACGGTATTACGCGGGTGAAATCGTCTCTCGTGTTCTTCTACGACTTGGAAACCTTCATGCACGTACATTACAGCCCGTAATTTATCTCGTGCGATCATTGATCTATGTCGTAACTTTGATGCTTGTTTCTCCATTGTTCATTATTTCACTGGCACTGGCAATAATCCATCTGGCGATCAATTGGTATATAGACACACAGGAAGAACAGTTTGAGGCGGCCTTCTACCACTCGCGTACCCGTTTAGATCAAGTCGCTTTCAACGGCATTCAGAATATCAAATCGATCAAACTGCAAGGGAACGAGCAACAGTTTCTGCAACAATTACGGAGAGCTCAGAATGAAGCATACAGCGAACCCTTTCATTACTGGCAGATGCTAAAACTGATATTTCAGTTTACCATCATCCCATTGTTGATTATTTTGACTGCGGCAGCGATTGAACTGCGATTACTTTCCCCTATCCGCGCTGTTCTGGGATTTTGTTTGTCCCTCTTTCTGATTCAACCTTCATTTGAACGTTTCTGGGGTGATTGGCGTGGATTTAAACATAACGTCGATAGGATACGGGACTTACAGACTCAAACGATTGAAACGCCTGTGCTTGATCCAGAAGTGGAGGGTATAGTCTTCGAAAATGTGTCGTTCGGGTATGGGGATACTCCGGTGCTTGAGAACATCAATTTACACATTCCCAAAGGCAAACACATCGGACTTGTCGGGCGTTCTGGCAGTGGGAAATCAACCTTAGTAAATTTAATCGCCGGACTGTATGTACCCTCTACAGGAATAGTAACTATAAAACGGACACAATTTGCGCTGGTTGATGGACAGTCGCTTTTAATCAATTCGACGATCACCGAAAACATCCGGTTGTTTCACCCCCGTATTTCGGTAGAACAAATCGAACTTGCAGCACAGACCTCCACTTTACACGATACGGTGTTAAGGCTACCTGAACAATACGACACCATTATTCATCCAACCCGGCATCCTTTCAGTAAAGGACAATTACAGTGTCTGGAGATCGCACGAGCGGTAGTACATAAACCCGAAACCATTTTACTGGACGAATCGACAGGTGCATTAGATGCTGTTACCGAGAGCCAGATTCTGAAAAACCTTGCCAGTAAAACCCTTGTGATTGTCTCTCACCGCTTAAGTGCGATTCGTGATTGTGATGAAATTCTGGTGATGGAAAATGGAAAAATTGCCGAACGGGGTACACACGAAACGTTGATCAGTCTGAACGGGATCTACACTCGTCTCATCGCCAATGGAGACATCAAATAAGCTGGCGTTCGATGAGGTTGGTAAAAACGCTGGACTGTGCCATGAGTTCGCTGTAAGCTCCGTGTTCCGCCACAACGCCATCTTGCAGTAGATAGATTTTGTCAGCCAATTGCATCGTACTTAACCGATGTGCGACGAAAATCACCGTATATTGCCGGAGATTATTAAAGATAATAGCCTGTGTCTCATCATCCAGCGCACTGGTTGCGTCATCAAAAAACAAGATACGTGGTTGATGCACCAGTGCCCTTGCGATCAACAAACGTTGTGCTTGACCTCTAGATAGAATAGACGCATGTTCATCTACTAACGTGTGCATGTTCATCGCCAGAGAAGCGATAACCTCATCAATATTCGCCAGTTTTGCCGCTTTCCATGCCGCTTCTATCGGATAACGTGTAAAACTGTTGATGTTCGACCAGATGCTGCCCACAGCAATTTTGCTATCCTGCAAGACCATACCAATCTGACGCTCAAATCCCGTTAACGCGCACAGATCATAACCATCATAAAATACGCTACCGGACTCCGGTCTCTCAAGCCCTGCAAGGATTTTCAGCAGCGTGGATTTGCCAGCACCGGACATCCCGACAATGGCAACGTGCTGCCCCGCTTCAATATGCAGCGAAACGCCCTTCAAAATAGGGTCTGCACGGTAACTATAGGTGACGTTTCGGACTTCAATCATACCTGTGAGTAATGGTGACGGAGTGCTTGCTGATGGCAATTCTGCGCTTAATACCGTTTCCATCTCAAAATACCGGCTCAAGGTAGGGATAAAATTAGTGATTAAGATCAACAATTGCGCCAGATGGGTCAGATAGAACCAGACACCTAAGGCAGTACCAACCCCTTTGTCTAGCACCCCGAACATCAGCAGCACCGGGACGAACGACAGCACCGTGATGATCATTTTTTGGTCATCACGCATCCTGTCAAACTGCTGGAGGTTTCGATCCCAGACGCGAAAAATCGTCTCTACTGCCCCCAGCACACGAAGTTTCGCAATCCCCTGAATGATCTGGTAGGTCAGGTTATAAAAGTTCCTCTCAGCCTCCAATCTGTGCCGTGTCTGCAAATAGAGTAGAAGCCAGATAACGATCATCCCACCCCAAAAAACCAACAGCATAACGGGCATCCACCAAAAAAACGCAATAAGCAGCGGGAGTAGTTGGGCAGTTTTACAAATCAGTTGCAATAGAAAGGCAACCAGCACGTGGTTTAAATGGTAAACATCCTGCGCCAGAAATCGTGTATCCTGTGAACGATAAACCGACAACGGCAGACCCATCAGGTGTTGATAGAGGACACTCTGTATATTGAGGGTAAGTTTCATCTTAAGGCGGTGAAGCGTGATCTGCCGACCCGTTTCAATAAAGGAATAACCTGCTACACAAATCATAAGCAGCACCGCCCCTTCAACGGCAACCGGATTTCCCAGCAGTAAATTCTGTGTCAACCAGTCAACAATGACGGCAAGCAAAAAAAAGAGAGCGCCGATGACCAAGGAGGTCACCAGCGCCATCAATAATCCAATTCTAGAGTCTTGCAGACCTGATTTTAGTAACGCCAATAGCGTCATTTATCCGTCGCTACCCTCATCACCGCCGCTGCCGTCATCACCGCCGCTGCCGTCATTACCGCCGCTACCGTCATCACCGCCGCTACCGTCATCACCGCCGCTACCGTCATCACTGCCGCTCCCGTCATCACTGCCGCTGCCGTCATCACTGCCGCTGCCGTCATCACCGCCGCTGCCGTCATCACTGCCGCTGCCGTCATTACCGCCGCTGCCGTCATTACCGCCACTGAGGAAGTCATCTATCGAGAAATCGTCACCTAAAGAAAAGACCTCACCTTTTTCAATAGAGTCGATTGCTTCAGTGATGTACGCTTCTAACTCTGGATCAATAACCCCGAGAACTTCTGAAAATATCGCTCCTTCGAATTCAGATGCGAACAACTCAGATTCTTCATCGGTTAAACCATATTCATCCATTAAAACCTGCCGCAGTTCGTCAGGGTCTTCAACATGCTGGCTGAGATAGAACAGGTCTTCATTTGCTAATCCCCATTCCAGCGCAAACTCACCGGCATCGATTAGAGCCGCTTCAAAAATTTGTTCGGCATCTAACAGCGCTTCTTCTGCATCATTTCCAAATAGATAGATATCCAGCGACAAAAGCGCACTATCAATCATGGATGGATCGAAGCCTGCTTCCATCAAACAATCTGATACGGCTTCGGAATCGCCCTGTGCCGCGAGGTTAATCGCCACACCGGAAGGAATACCGTAGTACTCTAGGATATAAGTCAGGTTTTCGGTTTCCCATGCGGTTACATAACCTGAGGTCAGTCCGCGTTCATCGCGCAGTGTTTCAAAATCACTGACCATTTGATCGACATCGGCTCCGATTACCCCTTCAAAGAGTAGTTCCTGCCGCAGTGCGTCCGAGTCATTCAATTGACTGGCGACTTCATTCAACCCGATATTCGTGTATCCATAGCGATCCAACAGATCTTGTCCATCGAGCGTAGCGGTATACTCAAAAACACCCAGTGCTTGTGCTTCTTGTGCCAATCCAAGACTGGCGGCAGCAAGACTATCTGCCTGTTCAGGGGACAACCCGCGTGCCAGAATATTATCATAGAAGGCTTGGTAATCAGAAGTCAGCGGATAAAGCTCAACCAGCGCACCGGACGCCAATCCATAACTTTCCAGCAGCGCATAAGCTCTGTTCAAAATGTCGGATGAAGGGGAAGGGCGAACCGCGCGATCAAGCGCTGCTGCATTTTCTGGATTATCCAAAAATGCATCAATGGTCGCCGCATCGTACCCCTTTTTTAACAGTTCTTCGCGTATATCCACATCGGTTGTGGTACGGGCTATTGCTGATAGATTCTTTACATCTTCAACCGCAATCCCCGCGCCGGAAATCACGGCAAGATCATCAAAGGCGGTTGCGTTTTGCTGTACTTCAAAATTACAAACGCCTTCGTCTTGTGCCTGTACGATAGGGGTCTTTAAAAAGACCCCTAGAAATAAAGCGGACAGCATCCAAACCGCAGTTTTTAACATTAGGAAACTTCCGGTATAATTTTGTTTATCGTGCCGCCGGCAATTAACGCCATCTCGGCTTCATCAAGTTCGATCTCGGCTTGATCGATCAAGGTCTGCAACTGCGCTACCAGTTCCGGCGACTGGTTCAGCGCGCTATTGAGTTCGTCAA
>Ga0105044_10011166_pt1 | contig 12255 bp, 8 predicted proteins | sample MAT01_FD_78092 | JGI IMG/M metagenome (GOLD analysis project Ga0105044, IMG submission 78092) | Freshwater microbial communities from Lake Fryxell liftoff mats and glacier meltwater in Antarctica - MAT-01 | ecosystem: Environmental > Aquatic > Freshwater > Ice > Liftoff microbial mat | place...
GGCTGCCGGTGTTGCCGGCGAGCGCCAAATTAACGCCCTGCGTCTTCGTCTGAGCGCTCGGGGCGGCGCCGCCGGTGTTGGAATTACCGTTGTAGGTGATGGTATAGGTGGGGATGGCGGCGGCCGCAGCGACCGCGACGGTGGCGGTAACGGGCAGCATCGACGGGCCGGCGCCGTCAACCACAGCGAAACTAATGATTCGGCTGTTCGTGGTGCCGCCGCTCGTCGGGTCGACGACGGAAGAACTGAAAGTGATTGACTGCAGCGCTGTAGCGTATTGCAGCGCTGTCCCGTTGCCCGTGAGCGTCAAGATACCAGTCGCAGGAACAAAGGAGCCGGAGATGGGAAGTTGGTCCGTAAAATTGAGGCTATCCCCGATCAAAAAATTCGTCGGGTCTATCGAGAGCGACGCACTGGCGATGGGCGGACTGCTGCTCGTGATCAAAACAACACTGGCGATAACTGCCGCAGAGCCGCCGGCTGTGAAGGTGGCCGCCGCACTGCCAGCTAAACTCAGAACCGGCCCGCCACCACCGCCGCCACCGCCACCGCCGCCGCCGCCGCCCGAAGCGGTCCACTGTGCATACAATATAATGTCGGCAGTAAGCGGAGACGTATTAGCACCCGGCGAATACTGGGTGCCGGTTCCACCTGACACCGTGTTCCAACCTTGGAAAACGAAGCCGGCCCTGGTGAAGCCGCTGTTGTTAGAAAGAACGGCGGGCGTGGAGTTAGCCGCATACGGGCTGTTGAAGTCCGTCGGGGTTAAACCGCCATCAGCGCCATTACCGGTATAGGTGACCGAAAACGGTTGGGCGTGTGCACGCGAATGGCCGAGCATGCACGCCAACACCAGCAACATGGCGAGCCACGGCAGGCGCGGCACTAACCCGGTGATTTTGGTGGCTAACACAGCGGCGGGGGGAACCTCGCGCGCGATTTCAACAGGGTTAGACATAAATTTGAAGAGCTCCATGCGTCGCTGGGAAAGCCAACCGCGAAGCCGGGTTGCCTGGCCTCGCATCGCTCGCCTGCGGGGCGACGACACCCATCTGGGCGGCTTTTGTAATGGCCTCGAAAACTTGCTTGGCCGTCATGCCCGTGATCAAACCACGCGAACCAACCGCAGAGGCGCAGACGCGGAAAAAGCAGGCGAAAAACCGAGGCGCTTGATCCATCAAAAGTTGTTGGCCGAACAAAAGCACAAGATTGGCAAAAGAGAGCCCCTGACTATCCTGCGTGGCGAGCACTTTTCCCATCCTTTGGACGATGGCAGCGCATGGGCACTACCCGGGCGGGATAGAAGCCGGTTTTTCCGGATGCACGAACGTGGCGGCGCATCTGAAATTCCGGCCGGTCGGGCGCTTCGGCGGGGCTTCGGCGATCTTCGCCCTGCATTGTCTCCGAAGCGTCTTTCGGCCGGTGAATCCGCGTTAAGCCTCGGCCAAAAATAAAGCGGCGCACGGTGCACGCCCGTCGGCAGCGAAAGCGTGCCGCGGCGATTTGTTCCCCACGCACGGTGCGACTCCCATCGATCGCTGCGGTTCAAGAAACCGGACGATGCCCTGTTCCGCCCCGGATTTGCTGAAGACGCCGCTCCATCCAAGCCGACAGCCTGCGGCCCGCAGGCAACCGCGGCAACACCTGCCACTTGAAACCGGACCACGCGATGCGCAGGAGGGTGTAGCCCGGAGAGGAGCTGACGCCCACGGCGCGCCGGAAGGCACCCAGCGCCATGCGGATCTTGCCGTGCCCCAGCCAGAGGAGCCCGTTCGACGTGTGCAGGTTGCTGAAAACGAGCCCCTTCATCGCGGCAATTTCCGGCGGAAGCCCGGGAGAGGCGAACAGCTTCTCGAAGACGAGGCCGCGCCGCCCCATCTGCTCGTCGCGTTCGGCCGAGATGCCGCCGGTGATACTGCCGCCGTGGAGCCGGATGCGCGCCAGCACCCGGTCGGTAAACGCAAAATCAAACTGCCGCGCCACGCGCAACCACATGTCCAGATCCTCGCTAGTCTGCAGCGACTCGTCGTAAATCCCGACCCGCTCGAAACACTCGCGGCGGCAGACGACGGTGATGTTGCAGGTGCTGTCGTTGTAGACCATCGAGCGAAACGTCTGCCCGGGATAGCGGAGCGGATAACCCCACGCCATGGACAGGGGCTTCCAATCGGCGTCGGTGCACTCGCCCTTGGCGTAGACCAAGCCCACGTCCGGCCGCGCCTCCAGAACCGCCACTTGGGTGGCCAGCATATCGGGCAACCAGAAATCATCGCTGTCGAGGCGGGCGATCAACCGGCCCCGGGCGGCGGCCAAGCCCGCGTTCATGGCGGCGCTGATGCCACGGTGTTCGCAGGGCAGGCAGCGCAGCCGCGGATCGGCGAAGGACGCCACAACCGCACGCGAGCCATCGGTCGAGCCATCATCGACGACAATGAGTTCAAAGTCGGTGAACGTCTGCGCCAAGATGCTCCGGATCGCATCGGCAATGAAGCGCTCGCGATTCCAGCACGGCACGATGACGCTGACGGTCGGGTTCGCAGACAGGGGGGCCGAGTCGGTGATCATGGCGGCGGTGCCGACCGGGCCAAGGCGAGTTCGGCCTGCGCGGCGAACTCGGCGGAGAATCGATCCATACCGAACTCGGCGGCCGCGCGCGCGCGGCCGGCGGCACCCAGCGCCGCGGCGTGCGCCGGCGCGCGTGCCCACGCGGCGAGCACATCCGCAAATTCCGCGGCGCGGGCCGGGCGCAGGGCCCCGGTGATCCCGTCGGCCACGATTTCGCGGGGGCCGCCATGGTCGACCGCCAGCACCGGCAGGCCGCGGGCCATGGCCTCGATCAGGACGATGCCAAAGTGCTCCGCCGGAGCGGGGTGGATCAGGGCGAATGCTTCGCGCCACAGCGCCTCCAGCGCCCCGTCCGACGGATCGAACCGCAGGTCAACTTGGGCGTCGATTCCCAGCGCGGATGCTTGCGAGCGCAACCGCTCCACGAGCGCCCGCACCTCCGGCAGCCGCCGGTCGAATCCGCCCGCCAGCACCAGCCGCCAACGGGCAAATTCCGCAGCGCCGACCCGGGCCCGCAATCCGGCAAAAGCCTCGACCGCCAGGTCCAACCCCTTGCGCGGATCGAAGCGGGCCACGGACAAAAGCATCCGCTTCGCATCGGCGGCAGCTTCAGGGCGGGATTCTTCCTCGCCCGCCTTGGCACGAGGCAGCCGCACCCCGGGCTGGACGATCGCGAGACGATCCGCGGTCAGAAACGGAAACGTTCGCCGCACCGCTTCCGCCGTGTAGTGAGAGTTGGCCACGATGCGGTGAGCAGCCCGCATCGCGCGGTCCTCCCGACGGCCGATCGCCTCGCGATACAGGCCGTAGAGGCCGTGCGCCGTCACTCCCAGCCGATCCGGGAAATGACAATAATACAGCACCGCCGAAGTCGGAAAATTCCGCCGGATCGCGGTCAACGCCTGCGGCACGATGTCGCCGACGAACAAATCGGGCACCGAGCCCCGGCGGCGAATCCGCCGCAGCAGAATCCACTGGTTAACCAGAGAAAGAACCGCGCGCAGCCGATTGCCCGTGCACCAAAGCGGGATGCCGCCGAATACGGTCACGGTCACCTGGCCGCCCGCCACCTCGGGCAGAGTCCAGGCGGGATTATGGAAATTCACCACGATTTCGACGTGCCAGCCCCGGGCTTGTAAGGCGATGGCGGCGTCGACGGCCCACCGATCCGCACCGCTTACGCTGAGCGACGGGCGCACAAAGATGGCGCGGCGCCTTGGATTCATGTCCCTTCTGCCTCCGCTTCCAAAGCCGCAGCCCAATCGCCGAGCTCCCGATCCCACTCCGCCTCCCAAGTATCGTCGGCCCGGGGGTGCGCGGTCCGCTCGGCCTGCGTCATCAGGGCCACCCGTTGCAGCCCCGCCGCCAGTGCGGCGTCGTCGCGAAAGGTCCAGCCGTCGCTTTCCGGGCGAAAGACCTCGGCCAGCACCGGGCCGTAATCCAAGACCAGCGCTTTTCGCCCGGCACCCCGAAAATCAGCGAGCTTCATCGGCAGATCGAGGCCCGAGGACGAACGGTGCAGGCAAAGGCCCGCATCGGCGTGAGCCAGCAGCGCCGGATATTCGGCAGCGGGCACCCACGCCGTGTGCAGCGTGACCGGACCTTCGGCGAACGACGCGGCGGCGCGGGCGAACTCGGGCTGCAGCGGCCCCTGCCCCGTCGCGATAATCGCGACTCCCGGCGCATCGCCCCAATCGCCGCTTTTTTTTCGCAACGCCCCGGCAACCCGCAGCATCGCGCCGACATCCTCGTCCGGCCCCCAGCTCGAAGGTGCGACGACCCAACACGCCGCTGAGGGCGGGGCCGTGCGGGGCAGGACCCGGTGCCACCACGCAAGACGCTCGGCGGCCGGCTCGGCGCCCATGTCAGAGATTGCCGAAAGCTTCTGCGCCGCCGCTGACGCCCGAAAAATTCGGGAAGGCCGGTCGTGCACGACCACGGCGCGGATTCCGGGAAGCTTCTGCGCCAAGGCCGCGGAAACCGCCCAGTGGTCGTCGGCGATTCGCGCCGACCACCGTTCGCACCATCCGTAAACCTTGGCGGCGAAACGCCGGGGAGATGGGCGCAACGCGAGGAGCGAACTCCCGAGATTATGCCAGTCCAAGACCCGGCGCTCCCCGCGCCGCGAAGCCAACCACAAGACGAAGAGGACCGGAAACCCGGGTGGATTTTGCACCAACACCGCAGTCCAGCGCTCGCGGCGAACCTCGGCCGCGAGCCGCCAAAGAACCCCACCGGTCTCCTCGCCGCGCGCGTCGAGTGCGGCCACCCGCACCCCGGGGTCCTCCGCCAGATCGGGCGGGGGCGGATTTTTTCCGTAGCCGGCCAAAGTCACCGCCCAACCCCGGGCGCGCAACGCGCGGGCGTGGTTGAGCATGCGCGGACTACGGCCGAGGTCGCCCATCACGATGATGAGGGCGCGGGCGCGTTCGGTGGCGTTCGGCATGGGGAGCAAATTGGAATTGTGGTTTGGCCTCGTCGTCCAATTACTCAATCCGGATTGGATACGACGTATGTAATTGCCGGAGGCTACACTGCGGGCCACCTCACGCCGGGACTCGCGGTCGCGGAGGAATTCCACCGGCGGCATCCCCACGTAAAAATTCTTATCGCGGGCTGGACCGATCCCGCCGAGGAGGCATTCGTCCGCCACTCCGGCTTGTCCTTCCTCCCCCTCCCCGCTTCCCCTTGGGCCAGCCAAGGCTCAAGGATGCGCGGTCGCTCGCTGACGATGATGCTACCGGCGATCTGGGTCGCGCGCCGGAGATTCCGTGCCGCCGGCGCGGTGGGATTGCTCAGCTTGGGCAGCTTCGCGGCCTTCGCCCCGGCGTTGGCAGCGCGCTCAATGGGCCTGCCGTTGACGGTTTTCGAACCGAATTTCCGTTTCGGCCTCGCCAACCGGATGCTTGTGCCGCTCGCCGAACAGGTGCTGGTGAGCAAGTTATTCGACGCGGCGACGCGGCCTCGTCCGGAGCGGTGCGAGATCGTCGGCGTGCCGTTGCGCTCCGCGTTTCAGGCCCTCGCCGGACGCAGGCCGAATCCGCCGGCAGGCCCGGCGCACTTGCTCGTCTTGGGCGGATCGCTGGGCAATCCGTTCTTCAACGCGCGTGCCCCTGGATTGGCCCGCAGGCTGGCCGGACACGGGCTCGACTTGCACGTTACCCACCAATGCGGGCGCAACACCGAGGCTGCGCCCGTGCGCGCGGCATACACGCGGGCCGGAGTCCGCGCGGTGGTCGAACCGTTCTTCGATCCGATCAACCCGGTCCTGGCATCGGCAGATTTCGTCCTCACATCGGCCGGCGCGATCACGCTGCATGAGATCGCGGCGGCCGGCATTCCGCTCTTGGTCACACCGCTTCGCGCCGGGGCCGCCGCGCATCAGTATGCCAACGCCGAGACCTTCGGGCAAGCCACCGGCTGTCTCGTCCGAACCGAGGAAGCTTGGGCGGAGGCCGACGTCGCGCAGCAAATTGCCTCCGTCCTCGGCGAGCCGGAGAGGTGGCGGCAGCAAAGCGTAGCCCTCCAAGCCTTCGCCGAGGGCGATGCCCGCGTGGAGGTTGTGAACCGGATCGTCGCCTCCGTCCCCGCCCTTTCCCGCTGCCTGTGAATCCGACAGTTTCCACCGCATCAAGCCGCACGCCCTGTTGGCCTTGGATGGTCTTGGCCGGGCTGATGCTGCTGATGATCGGAGCGCGGATTTTCCCCGGCTGGTTTTATGTTGTCCAACCCGACCGGGAGATCCGGCTGCCGGATCCCGACGCGCACTACCACTTCCGCCAAGCGACCTACGCGCTCCAGCACTTTCCCCAGGTCTCGCGGGTAGATGACTTCAGCTTTTATCCGGCCGTGATGCGCGACGACGCGGCCGGCCTTTACGACCTGACTCTCGCCGGCTTGGCCAAGCTTCTGGCGCTCTCTGGCATGGAGCCGTTGCGGGCGCTCTGGTGGGTGTGCCTGTGGTTCCCTCCTCTCTGTGCGACGGCGATCATGGCCTTCGTCTATCTGCTGGTGCGCCGCCAAGGGGGCGTCGCGATCGGTCTAACGATGGCGCTGTGGTATGTGCTGCTGCCCGGTCTCACCCTCGCCAACATGACCATCGGCATCTGCGACCATCATGTCGTCGAGATGCTGTTCGGAGTGTTGTGCATTCTTCTGCTGCAACGGCTCGTCGTGCGCGAGCGGGAGCGGCCTTCGGCTTGGTGGCGGCCGGCTTGGGGAGCGGCGCTGCCGCTGGCTCTCCTGCAATTCACGTGGCTGGGCGGCCCCATATTCCTCGTCATTTTCGGCCTCGCCGGTCTCGGGCAACTCGTCGCCGACGTAGTGGCAGGAGCCGGCGCCCGCTCCTTGGTCCGGGCCTCCATCCGTTTCTGGCTGGCATTCTTGATCCTCACGGGCGGGATCGGGTTTATTTTCCCCAACCTGGTTTTTCTACCGCATCTATGGAAGGCGACCTTGGCCGGCACGGCGGGCGTCATGGGGGCGATGGGAGCGGCCGGTTGGTTTCTCGAAACTCGACGGTTGAACCTGCGACCGTCCGTCCGGCTCGTTATCGGTGCCGTTTGCGTCGCCGCGCTCGCGCGGCTCGCGCTCGTCTTCTCGCCGACGGTCCAAGCGTATCTGTGGACGGGGTTGGGGCAAAAATCTCTCACGGTGGCGGAGAACCAGATCGTGACGGCGGGATTTTATTTCGGGGTCACCGGTCTGGCCGGAATTCTCGGTCTCCTTGCGCCGGTTGCCGGAATCATTTTCGGCGTGTGGCGCCGGCCGGCCTGGTGGATCGGGGTGCTCCCGAGCATTTTTTTCATCGTCCTGTGGCATCGGACCTACGACTACGGGTATCAGGGGGCGCTGCATGCCATTCTCCTTACCGGATATTTTTTCGGAGCCGTCGGCGTTTATCTCGGCCTCAGAGACAGACCGCCGCGCTGGCTCCAGATCAACGCGCTCTTGGCCGCCTGCACGGTCGCGGTTGTGCTCTGCCGCTGGCCGGCGCGGTGGACGGCTCCGTGGTGGCTGGAAGGCAAATGGTATGTGACCGAATCCGGAATGCCAAACGAGGGCTGGATCGAAGCCATGCGCTGGTTGCGCACGGCAACGCCCGCTCCGCCCCCGCTGCCGGCCCATCCCGCGCCCGGGCAACCGCCGCGCGGGCGCGTCGGCGTGCTCACGGATTGGGGTGTGGGTCAATTTGTCAATACGCTCGGGCAGCGCCCCGCCACGAGTTCACGCTACCCGGTCGCGGAAGGAATGGTGCCATTTTTCCTCCCAACCGAGGAGTCGGTCAGAAGTGCCAGCCTGCGTGGGTCCACGGTCGCCGCCGCGGTGCGCTATGTCGCCATCGATCCACGGACCATGGGGGATTCGTTCTTTGCCCACCGCGAGATCCTCGGATTGAAGGCCAAAGATTTTTACGGGCGCACCACCTTTACCAACGGTGCCGGGCGCGCCGTCGGGGTGCCCACGCTGGGCAAGGCCTACGATACCGCTTTCGCCACGCGACTCTTGCTGGGGGATGGCAACGGCCTTTCCCACTTCCGGCTGGTCTTTGAAAGCCAGCAGCAGAGCTTCCTGCGTTTTACCTGCGATACCCAGGCCAAGGTGATTATCCCTCGGACCACTTTGGTGCGCTCTGCCGAGGATCGTGCGATGGCGCTGGACCAAATGCGTATCGGCCTCTGGAAGGAAGGCGAATGGGACGCCTACCTCGGTCACCTTGTGGCGACCGTAAAGCTATTCGAACAGGTCGAAGGCGCCAGGGTGGACGGCATCGCAACTCCCGGCTCCACCGTGGCCTTGACCGTGCCCCTGCGGCTGCGCACCAGCGGACGCACCTGGCTCCACCGCGTATCCCGCCAGACCGGATCGGACGGGCGCTTTTCCTTGATAGTGCCCTATCCCACCGAGGCGGCTGCGGGCACAGATCTCGAGCCGGCCGGGCTGGCCTCTCTGATTTTGGAGGGACTGCCCGCCGACGTCGGGATGCTTCCGACCAGCCGGGAAGTCGCCCTCACCATCCCCGAGTCAGCCGTGCAACGCGGTGAACAGATCGCTTGGCGAGGCTGGCTGGGCACGCCGCCGAAAGAAAATTGATCTCCGCGCAGTCTGGAAAATAATTCACATGCAAACCGAGCTTCCCTTCGTGGTGATCACATCGATCGCCCACCCCACCGCGGCGGTCCGGCTTTTCGCAGAGCGGGCACCTGGCCGGCTAATCGTCGTGGGTGACAAGAAGACGCCGGCGGATTGGGCCTTGGCGGAGACCGAATATCTGGCCCCCGCCGCGCAGGCCGCGAGCTGCGGAGCGCTCGCGGTGATGCTGCCGTGGAATCACTATTGCCGGAAGATGCTGGGCTATTTGCGCGCGGTTCAACGCGGCGCAGAAGTCATCTTCGACACGGACGACGACAATTTCCCCAAGCCCGACTGGCAGGTGCCTGCGTTCGACGGCACGTATGCGGCGACCGGCGAAGACCTTGGTTTCGTGAACATCTACCGCTCTTTCAGCGATGCGCATCTCTGGCCGAGGGGATTCCCTCTACGCTCGATCCTCGATCCAAAAACGGTGCTCGCGCCGGAAAGCCTCGCGACGGCCGCGTTGAACGTCGGCGTCTGGCAGATGCTCGCGGACGGTGATCCCGATGTCGACGCGATCTACCGGCTCGTGGACAGCCGACCGCAATTCTTCCGGGATCGTGAGCCGCTGGTCTTGGGCCGCGGGACCCTTTGCCCGTTCAATTCGCAAGCGACCGCGTTCCGGAAAGCGCTGTTTCCCCTCCTCTACCTTCCGTCCAGCGTGACGTTTCGGTTCACCGACATTCTGCGCGGCCTAGTCGCCCAGCCCATCATGTGGGCTGCGGGATACTCGCTCGGTTTCACCAAGGCGATGGTCGTGCAGGAGCGTAATCCTCATGATCTCCTCAAGGATTTCGAGTCCGAGTTGCCCTGCTACCTTCAGGCGGAGCGGGTCCCGGAATTGGTGGCGTCGGTCATTCAGCCCGGGGCTTCCGTATCGGAAAATATGATCGCGGCGTATGCCGCGTTACAGCGTGCGGGCATCGTCGGCGCGGACGAGGCGGAGATTCTCGCAGCGTGGCTTGAGGATCTTGATGCCGCCGCCAACGTGAGTGCGTAGGCCGCCGAAGGCTGGCCTGAACTTTGGCTGGAGGCGTGAATCGCCCAACCGCCGGTCACCACAAGATTCGCGCGTTTCAGAGGGCACCCGAGCCGGCCCAGTGCGGAAGCAGCTTTCTAAAAAGCTTCAGGTTGACGAAGATCACGTCGGCCTCGGGCGTGACGCCGAAACGGGCGACGTTGAAAATCCGGAACCCCGCCGCCTCGATCACCTCGCGGTCTTCGGCGAATGTCGTCTGCCCTTCGTAAAGGGTCACGCCCGGTGCGTTTCCCTCCGGATAAACCGTCTCGATCTGGAGGAACAGGCAGTTCTCGGTGAATTCGCCCAGACTGCGAAAGACATCAAGATCGCTGCCTTGGGCGTCGATCTTCACAAAGTGCAGCACGTCGTGGGCGAGTCCGTATTGCCGGATGATGGTGGAGAGTTTGAAGGCCGGGACCCGCAGTGTTTCCTCCAGTCGCTCGATCTCAATCGGAGCGAAGTATTTTTGAGATCCTCCCTCGGCCCGGTCATGGGTGACTTTCGTCGGGTCCATGCGCTTCAGGGAGCTGCAATCGGAGGATGAATAGCGGAAGAACTCCGTGGGGCCTTCCGGACCGTTCGTGATCGCGCCGAGCACGAAGCCGGTGTAGCTCCGGTGACCCCGCGCGTCGATGGGGTCGATGCCGATGGAGAAGAGTGGCTTTGAAAGCCGGGAACGAAAGTTCAGGTGGCCGAGGATGCCGCCGCAACCCGCGCCAACGTCGACGAACACGACGCTCTTGTCTGGGATCTCGTTTAGAGCCATCGCGAGGGCTTGGAACACTTCGAGCTGACGGCCTTCGGGAATCTCGTAGAAGAGCCGGGGTTGCCGCGCCCACGTCCGCCACATGGTCCGGGATCGGATCCAGGATTTGATCCAAGCGTGGATTCGGGATGGCAGACGCAGAAGATGCTGCACACCGAAGCCACCTTTCGGCCCACTCGTCAATTTGAAGGCGAGCCGCACGAGAAGATTTGATCGAACCGCGGGAACCCGGGCCAGTTTGTGTTCTAGCCGCGCGAGTAAATTCGGTGGGACAATAGGCACTGGGATTGGTTCGCGGGCGGAACGCTTGCTGCGCCACCGTCGGGCACGCGGAGAGTCGTCGGCCGCCGAATAAAAGTCGTCGTCCGCCGGCAAAGCCAGCAGCTCCCGTTTTCGCACCCAAAGGGCGTGGTTCAGATAATAGTGCTGGGACAGCTCCGTTTCGGGGATGGTGTAGGACCCGGATTTCTGTCGGGGCGGTCCCAAGGTCGGATGGCGAGCCGACGGCCACACCGATTGCCGCAGGAAGCGGCGCGCCCGCTCCGGGTCTCGCAGCAATTCCAAGAAGAGGTGCTCCGGTCTCGACAACAGGAACTCGGGGTCGCTGCGCCGCGACCGGGTATTGAAGACCCGAACGCGGTTGGTCTGCATCACCCGGCCGGGGTAGATGTCGGAGGCGAGACTGCATACCAAGTTTTGGGAGTAGCACTCCGACCCTTCGTCCAGCAGGTCGTAATACGGCAGGAGCGTCAGCAGCGCTTCCCTATGAAAGGCGTTCAATAATGCATCGAAGAACCGCAGCGTTTGGCAGTCCTGCGTCTCGTCAAGGGCGCCGCCGGTGAGGTGCCAGTTGTAGGCCGTGCAGCCGATGGCGGGCTCGCGGGCCACGAGGAATTCCTCGAACACGCGCCACGGGTTGGCCTCCGCGCCCACCGCGCTGGCACCAAGCTGCGTGAGTTCGACCCGGATGTCGTCATCGGCGAAGACGAAATAAAGATAATCCCTGCCCAGCACTTCCTTCAGAAGGCGATTTCGGCCCTGCGTCCAAGAACTCGATGGATAGTAAATACTGCGGGGGTCCGATGACTTCGCGCGCCACGACAGGAAAACGATGTCACTGTCGGGACCGGCCACCGCATTCAGCGAAGGCGGCAAGTCCTGCTCCACCTGAAAGAGATACAGGAACCGTGGCATCCGGACCTCATAGCAGCGGAGGTAAGCCGGTCGAGACGGAATGGACAACGCCCGCGAACTGATGCTCGATCGCCCCGACTCATTCGATGAAGATCAGTCTGCTCCATCCTTCCAGAAATCGCGCGGTAACCGCGGAAGCCGCCGTTGCCGAATGGCTGGGGAACCTTAGCGGACTTCACGCGATCGAATACATCCTCAGCATCGATGACAACGACAACCAGATTACCGAGTATCGGCAGGTCGCTTCGCGGCATGGCGCGAGGCTGATCATCCACCCCAACGGCAACTCGGTGAAAGCCTGCAATCAGGCGGCGCTCGTCGCGACGGGGGATCTGTTGATCATGGTATCGGATGACTTCGGTTGTCCGAAAGGTTGGGACGACGCGCTGGTTTCGGCGATCGGGGATCGGCGCGACGTAGCCGTTTTCGTCGATGACGGCATCGGGGCGAAGACCATGACGCTGCCGATCGTTGATCGGGCCTTCTACCAGCGCACGGGCTACGTCCTGTTTCCGGGATATCGCCATATGTTTTGCGACAATGACTTGGAGGAAGTATCCCGCCGTCTCGGAAA
>Ga0105044_10011167_pt1 | contig 12255 bp, 12 predicted proteins | sample MAT01_FD_78092 | JGI IMG/M metagenome (GOLD analysis project Ga0105044, IMG submission 78092) | Freshwater microbial communities from Lake Fryxell liftoff mats and glacier meltwater in Antarctica - MAT-01 | ecosystem: Environmental > Aquatic > Freshwater > Ice > Liftoff microbial mat | place...
TATCTTCTCCGTCCTTCACTGGCACATCTAAACTGACTAACTTCCGGTTTTGTTGGGCTAATTTAATATCTTGCCACTCTTGGTTGGAAATCCCCAGAGCCTCGGCAATTTCCGTATCTGTGGGCTGGCGTCGAAGTTGACTGCGCAATTGATTCACGATCCCTAGGGATTGTTGTTGGAGGGTAAGCCAACGGCGGGGAATGCGGACAGTATTACTTCGATCGCGCAGGTAGTGTTGAATTTCTCCCCGAATGTAGGGCATGGCAAAAGAACTAAAGGCATTTCCCTTAGTTGCATCAAATCTTTCAATAGCGTTGATTAACCCAATACACCCGACTTGGAGTAAGTCTTCATAGTTCTCCTGTGCTTGGTAAGTATAGTGATGAGCCTCCTTCCGGACTAAGCCAATGTTCATTTGGACTATTTGGTTCCGCATCTCTAGGCTTTGGGATTGGCGGTAGAGAGATAGCAAGCGGAGGTTCTCATATTTGATGTCTTGATTAGAAGTAATGCCCATAGAAAACCCTAGTGGTAGATAAATTAATCTGCCGTTGATGCAATAGTTGCTGAAATAAAATAATTCTCAAAAAATAGCCAGAAAGTTGACGCGATAGCTGAGATAGTAGATCCACGGAGAAGTACAGAGAAGATCGATCGAGGCATGATTTCTCTCGATCGGGGCTATTCTTTTGCACCTCTAGTCTATGTCTAAGTAGACCATTTTTTCAACAGTATTTTCTAGGATTTTTTTATCTAGGGGCTGGCCTCCTAATTTTGGAGTAATTTCATGTTGGTTATATTAGCTGCTTCATCATTATTGTGGGAACTCCTGCTAGTTTCATCCTCTAACAATCTTAATTTTAACTACAGGTTGACTTAAGCATTTGACATAATCGCCATGGTTAAATCAGCTCCAGTCAAGTTGGCTTGGGTTAGGTCTGCATCTAGGAGTACAGCTTCTACAAGATTAGCTTTACTTAGATTTGCCCAACAAAGCTTTGCCCGGTAGAGTTTGGCTCGATAGAAATTTGCCTCCCGCAGGGTTGTCCAAGTTAGATTAGCTTCCCGGAGATTAGCATCGCTAAAGTTTGCTGCGGACATATCGGCTTTATTAATTCTGGCTCGGCTCAGGTCTGCCCGTTGAAAATTGGCTCCTAGGGTCTTACTATTGTTAAACAAACTTCTCGCCAAATTTGCTTCTGTCAAATCCACATTAATCAGCGTCGCTCCTGTAAAGTTAGCTCCTTCCAAATTTGCTTGATAAAACTTACAGTCAAGAAGTTTAACTCGAGTCAGGGTAGCTTCCGACAGTTTGGCTTGGGTAAAGTCTGTACTACTGATAATGGCATCACTAAGAATTGTAAAACTGAGATTTGCAGCGGTAAAATTAGCTTTACTTAGGTCTGAAGCTCGGAGACTAGAATCCGCAAAATTAGCTTGAAAACAACAGCTGTCTGTGAGATTTGCCTCAATCAGATTTGTCCGATGGAGTTGTGCTTCGGTTAGATTTGCACCCGTGAGATCTGCCTCCCGGAGATTGCTATCACTCAAATTTGCCCCAGCGAGGTCTGCGTCCCGAAAGTTCGCTCCCCGGAGATCAACTTCCCTTAAATCTAAGCCTCCTAGTAGTTGGTTTGATAGATCAATATCACGAAAGTCTGTTTCTCCATCGGCATAGCGACGTTGTATTTCTTCTAAGATCATGGTTATAGGGTAATTATTTTTTGTAGTTGCACTGGGGGTGATATTGGAGATGTTACGGTCAAGAGGTTTGCTGGGGGTAGTATTCGGGATAAGATCAGAAAAAACCATTGTAACTCCTTGTACTTTCGTTAAATTGCTTATAGATATTTTGGGATTGATTTGAAAATTAATTTGGGGATTGATTTGGGGACAGTGATGTCTGGGGGAGGTGAGTAGATATAAACTTTTTCAATGAATTAGGAGTAAAATCAGGTAACTATTATTTTAAAACTTAAGGAATTTAAGTTGTAGCAGAAAATATATTGGAAAATTTGCGGAGTAGAGCGATTACTCAAAGTAGTGCAAAATCTCCTAACCGTGCCCTGCTCCGGGCGGTAGGTTTTGGTGATGCTGACTTTAATAAGCCAATTATTGGCACTGCTAACGGGTATAGCACGATTACTCCTTGCAATATGGGTATTAATGAGCTTGCTCTCAGGGCTGAGGTGGCAACACGTCAAGCAGGAGCTATACCCCAGATATTCGGAACGATCACCGTTATTGATGGCATTTCTATAGGTACGGGGGGAATGAAGTATTCTTTGGTGTTCCGGGATGTCATTGCTGATTCGATCGAAACTGCCTGTAGCGCCCAGAGTATGGACGGGGTACTGGCGATCAGTGGCTGTGACAAAAATATGCCGGGAGCCATGATGGTGATCGCTCGCATGAACATTCCAGCGGTTTTTGTCTACGGTGGGACGATCGAGCCCGGTCATCACAATGGCAAAGACTTAACCATCGTCAGTGTCTTTGAAGCCGTGGGAGAATACAGTTCAGGAAAGATAGATGCCGATGAATTGTTAGAAGTAGAGCGCAAAGCCTGTCCGGGGGCTGGTTCCTGTGGGGGCGTGTACACAGCCATGTCCTCAGTAATTGAAGCTATGGGTATGAGTCTGCCCTATTCCTCAACCATGGCTGCTGAAGATCAGGAAAAGAGTGACAGCACTGCTAAGTCAGCCGCAGTATTAGTAGATTCTATTCGTAAACAAATTCTCCCTACAGAGATTATAGCTAGGAAAGCGATCGAGAATGCAATTTCTATGATCATGGCTGTTGGTGGCTCTACCAATGCGGTGTTACATTTACTAGTCGATCGCCCTCGTGGAGGAAGGGAACATCATCACCATTGATGCTCACCAAAGACTATTGGAACTCCAAGTTTCTAAAGAAGAAATAATTCTCTGCTAAGTCCCTCAATTAAAGGATTGGGCGGATGAAGTCAATATTAGCCCTAACCAAGCAAATTTGGCTCTCTGCCCCAACTCTCACTTTTAGCCAAGGTTTATCATCTTCGTCTCTTATGGTAGCAAACCCCGCCGGCTCAGTGTTGGCAACTAGAACAGTATCTTGGGAAAATCTACGGACTACACTCCATTCTTGGATATTCATCCGGGGTAGGCGAGCGCTCGGATCAAACCAGTTTGCGGGCATTGACCTCGACCAACGACAATTTAAGCCATTAGTATCTGTATCACTGACCACCCATAATTGATGATCTGTGCGCCGATAGTTACCGTTACGATCGGGAGTAGGCAAGGGAGAAGGCTGGGCAAGGGTGGATATTGTTGCCCAACCCATAATCAAACTAGAAGCTAAACTAAAAACTAAAAAGTACGATCGTCTTTTCATAAAACTAATTGACAGGCGAGTTAATCCCTAATTACTAATCATTAATGGCATTCATTAAGATTTCAGTCAGGGTAAAACCTTCCATGTCTTCTAAAGTAACTGTGTCTACAATATCAAATTTTGCCCCTGCCCCTTCTAGGTCATTATCTAGAGCCTTGAGAAATTGAGTTGCGAGGCTATCATTACCTACTTGAATTAGAGAGATTGCTAGTTCTTCATCCCGTTCCATTTTCCGGGAAGCCTCAATAATGACTTTCATCACGGCTTTGCGATCGTCCGGCTCTCCATCAGTAATTACGAGAATTGTTTCTCCCGATGGCTTAGTTTCTCCCTTAGCTTTGCGGGCAAAATAATCATCCGTAGCACTCTTGAGAACTCCCGCCAGATCCGTAGTCCCCGAAGGATCATTTTCTTGAAATATTTGCGCAACTTTATCAGTAGTAACGTTATCAAAGCGTCTAAAGCGTCCAGAGAATAAATAAACCGTAATCCCGTCAGGATCAAACTGCTCACACTTTCTGGCGAGGGCGAGGGTCGATTCTTGGGCAGTAAACCAACGGCTTTTGCCCCCAGCTTGATCGGGGGTAGACATACTGCCGCTCTTGTCAATAATTAGGGTGTAGTCACGATTTTCCAATGCTTTTTCCTCCGGGGTTGTTTAAGTTTTAACTTAAGTTATAGTTTAATTTCTCACTTGATCTGTGATTAAAATTGGAGTTTAAAATTAGGGATGAGCTTTGGTTTCCTTGAGGGCTGCGAGATAATCGATCGCCGCCTCTAGTTTAGAAGGATAGTTGTAGGAAAATTCCTCAAACCAACGTCCCTCTTCTGTATTGGGGTGAAGTTTTTTCAGCCAGACATCTGCCTCTTGTTTCAGAGCTTGGCGTTTGCGCTCCTGTTTTTGCTGCTCCCGGAGTTGAGATTCCCGGCTTTGCTGCTCTTGCCGATTGCGCTCTTGCTGTTCCCGGAGTTGAGCCTCCCGGCGTTGTCGTTCCAGAAGTTGCTGCTCCTCTTGAAGTTGTTGCTGATGGCGGGCCGCCTCCTGTTGCTCCTGCTCTGTAAATTCCGCTTTCAGTTGATTCAACAAATCATCGGTGGGTTTATGGCTTGCAAAACTCCCACTAGAATTAGAGTAGGTAGAACTAGAACTAGAACTAGTTGGATTAGGCACAGTAGGCACCTTGAGATCTGCCTCCGTCACGAAGTAGGCAGGCTTTGGGGGCTGTTTCTGGTCTGGCTCTAATTCAGCTTTGACCTGGGCTAAGAGATCGTCGATCGATTCCATAGGTTTATTAGGGAGTTAATCTGTAATCGCATTCATCAAAACTTCACTGAGGGTCAGGTCTTCCATATCATCAATGGTGATGGTATCAACCAGATCAAACTTAGCTCCGGCTCCTTGGAGTTCATCATCAAGCACCTTAAGAAATTTGGTGGCTTCCGCATCCCGACCCACTTGGATAAAAGAAATCGCCAACTCTTCATCCCGATCCATCTTCCGGGAGGCTTCGATAATTACCTTCATCACTGCCTTGCGATCGTCTGGTTCCCCATCGGTGACCACTAAAATCATCTCGCCATTAGCCTTAGTATTCCCTGTGTTTTTCCTTTGAAAATAATTAGCCAAAGCATCTTGTAACACTGCCGCTAAATCTGTACGTCCTGAAGGATCATTTTCTTGGAAAATCTTTAACACTTTGTCTGCCGTTACATTGTCGTAGCGTTTGAATCTGCCAGAAAACACATAGACAGTCATGCCATCCGGGTCTAGTTCTTCGCATTTAGAGGCTAGGGCAAAAGCTGATTCCTGCATCACTGCCCAGCGACTCTTATTGCCAATCTGATCCCGTGTGGACATACTGCCACTTTTATCAATAATCAGGGTATAGTCACGGTTGTCTAACATAGTTTTTTGGAGTTTTTTGGTTTTGTTGGTAATTATCTTGCTGCCAAAACTGCGTCCCTTGACTGGTTAACAATCTCCCGGAATTGATCGCCCTCAATAGTTTCTTCTTCAATCAACAATTCTACCAACTGGTCTACCACTTCTCGGTTTTCCCGGAGGATTCGTTTAGAATCTTCATGACATTTGCTGACAATCAGGCGGACTTCTTGATCAATCTGGGCAGCAATTTCTTCGGAATATTCGTTTTTGCTTCCCATCCAGTCTCCTCCTAAAAATACATCACTAGATTGAGATTCTAAAGAAAAAGATCCAAGAGCTGACATCCCATATTTAGTCACCATCTGTCGGGCAAGGGAAGTTACTTTTTGCAAATCACTCCCCGCTCTGGTGGTGATTTCCCCCGCTCTGGTAGTGACTTCGGAATCCCCAAAAACCTCTTCTTCAGCAGCTCTTCCCCCCAAAATAACGGTAATTCTTGCCAAAATTTGATTGCGGTTGACTAGTCCTTGGTCTTCATTGGGAGTGAACCAAGTTAAGCCCATGTCTTGTCCTCGAGGGATCAGAGTGACTTTCTGCAAGGGGTCATGATCCTTAAGCATCGTGCCGACGATCGCATGACCAATTTCGTGGTAGGCAATCAGGCGCTTGTTCTTGCTATCAATTAAGGGTGTGCCTTCCATCCCCGCAACTACTCGATCTATGGCATCGTTTACTTCGGCCATGGTCATTGCTTCTTTGCGCCGCCGGGCAGTGAGGATAGCGCCTTCATTGAGGAGGTTGGCTAGATCTGCCCCTGTAAAACCGGGAGTCCGCCGGGCGATCGCTTCTAGGGAAATATCTGGAGCGAGTTTCTTATTCCGGGCATGGACTTCGAGGATTCCCTGTCTGCCCTTGAGGTCTGGATAATCCACCGTGACTTGGCGATCGAATCTCCCCGGTCTTAATAAGGCTGTATCCAGTACATCAGGGCGGTTGGTAGCCGCAATCACAATAATCCCTGTATTCCCCTCAAAGCCATCCATTTCTGTGAGTAATTGATTGAGGGTTTGTTCCCGTTCATCATTACCACCGCCGATCCCCGTCCCCCGTTGTCTGCCCACAGCATCAATTTCATCAATGAAGATCAAACAAGGGGCATTATCCTTGGCTTTCTTGAATAAATCTCTGACCCGTGAAGCCCCTACGCCGACAAACATCTCCACAAATTCAGAACCCGAAATACTAAAAAATGGTACTCCCGCTTCCCCAGCGATCGCCTTCGCCAATAAAGTCTTCCCTGTCCCCGGTGGCCCCACGAGTAACACGCCCTTGGGAATCTTCGCCCCGATCGCCGTGAATTTCTCTGGCTGCTTCAGGAACGTCACCACTTCCCCCAGTTCTTCCTTGGCTTCTTCAATCCCCGCCACATCACTAAATAAAATCCCGGTTTTTGCTTCCATCTGGAATCTAGCCCGGGACTTGCCAAAATTCATCGCATTGCCCGAACCGCCGCTCGATCGCTTGAGAAGAATCGTAATCGCAAAGACAAATACTAATATCCAGAAAATATTTAAGATTAATCCCAGGGCAGCAGCATTACTAGGAGCGGGTTGGACATCAAATTCTACATTGTTATTGCGGAGCTTTTCGATCAATTCTGGATTTTGATCTAGCAAAGTAATTTCTGGTACGGGATCACCAGCTTTCTTATCCTTGAGATAAACCCGAGCCAACTTATTGACAGGATCAATTTCTACTCGCTGTACCTGCCCCTCATCTATACTCTGCAACACTTTTCCATAGCTCAACTCTGGTTTTTTTGAGCCACTATTTTGACTAGTTTGAGCCATGACCTCTAGGCTAGGAGTTGCCAACATGACTCCGGGGAGCAGCAAGAAACTAGCCAACAAATGCCATCCTACAGGCAGCTTGCGAGACCTCGGTGATTTAGAAGAAGACTTAGAGCGGGATTTGGATAGCAATGATAAGCCCTTTTGTAGAGGTGTTTGTGGTTTCTGTAAATTTGGTTGTGGGAAAATTGGGGAGCCGAGGGAATTACGCTTCATGGATTTTATGTTTAAGCTTTACAAACTGAACTTGATAAACTTTGCTGCGGATGTTGCTGGAGAAACCTGCTTTTATTCTATTTTTACGTACTTTTTTTAAATTATAGCAAAGGTCATCGGAACTTCAGGTTGCCCAAGTTTTTGCCCAAGCAAGATTTTGTTTGACTTGCTCCATGGTCGGGGCTTCGGAGTAGAGGCGGAGGACTGGTTCAGTGCCAGAGAAGCGGATGATTAACCAGCTATGGTTGGCTAACCGGAATTTGTAGCCATCGATCGAGAGCACATCAATCACCTCGGCTCCCGCAATTTCGGTGGGGGGTTGGGTTTTTAGTTGTTGCTCTAGCTTTGCCCTCGTGTCCATGCTGTCTAGGTGCAGATCAATACGATCGTACACGGCAGTAAATCCGGTTTTGGCTTGGAGGCTTTGATAAATTTCACTTAAATCTAGGTCATACTGGACGATCGCCTCTAAAAGATATAACGCTGCTAACAGGGCATCCCGTTCGGGAATATGGGAACCGTAGCCAATCCCCCCCGATTCCTCACCACCTAATAAAACTTTGTGAGAGAGCATTCGATCGGCGATGTATTTGTAGCCAATGGGAGTTTCATAAACTGGCAGATTGTGTAGAGCCGCGACCTTGGGGATCAGATCAGAGCCACTGATAGTTTTCACCACTTCCCCTGTCAGACCTCGATGGGCGGCTAGATGGTCGATGAGAATCGGGATCAAAATTTGAGAGCTAAGAAAATTCCCCTCACTGTCTACGGCAGCAATGCGATCGCTATCCCCATCAAACACAAAACCCACAGCAACTCCCTTATTTTCGGCGTGTTTGTGGCTACGAATCACTCGAAACAGTTGAGATAGATACCGGGGCAGAGGTTCCGGCGCACCACCCCCAAAGAGCGGGTCTCGATCGGTGTTTAATTCTCGTACTGTCACATCCAAAACTTGGGTTAAGCCTCCGGCAGCGGCTCCGTGCATCACATCTGCAAACACCGTCACCTTTCCCTCTCGGACTGCGGCTTGGATCAGGGGTAGATTCACCTTAGCGGCAATACCTTCACAATAGCTCTGCCAAGGATCAAACATCTGAATGGGAGTCACCTGCTCCGGCTGGGGATAGGTTGGGGATTGTTGAATTAGGGCTTCGATTTCTTGGGTGACTTCACTGGGGACGGATCCACCAAAAGCTCCCTTCACTTTCAAGCCAGAGTAACTGCCGGGGTTGTGACTAGCGGTGATCACCAAGGCTCCGAGGGCGTTTTCCTGTTTTGCGACCCAACTGAAGGCTGGAGTGGGGGCAAAGGTCTCTGTGAGCAGGACTTCAAAGCCGATCGATTGTAGACTTTCTGCTGTCTTTTGGGCAAACTCTTCTGACAAAAACCGTCGATCGTGTCCCACAATAATTTTGTTGCTGCCCGTACTCTCTCCGTAAAATTTCTTCAGGATCATGGCGGCGGCAGGAGCAGCGATCGCTAACCGAGCAAAGGTAAAGTCATCAGCAATCAAACCCCGCCATCCATCTGTCCCAAATTTGATAGGTATCGTTGGCGTAGCCTCTCCTTTGGAGAATCGTAAATTATTTTCCATGATTACCTTTTGTGTTGTCCATACTAATTTATTGGTTTTCTAGATCAAGGTTTCTAGAGACAAAATTTCCAGAGCCAGAATTTTTAGATCAAAAGTTTCCCAGAGTTGCCAAAATTTAAGTTCCTGTTTAGGCTTGATTAATTTAATTAGGTTGCCTGATTTTTGCTTGATTATTCCTTGATCTGGGGAGAGAAATAGGGATGAGAAAAACTACTTACAAGATTATGTGTAAATTCATTTTTAAGGCTATTTATAAAGCTATGTAAAGTTATTTGTAGAGTTATTTGTAGAGTTACTAGTTAATTCTGGGAGTTTATGGATCAACTGGACTTTCCGGCTGTTCACTAAATCGGCAGAGGAGCGATCGCACAGTTCCCCGCTCAATGTAGGGCCAGCCCCCAGACTCCTCAATATCTCTTAATAAACTGTAGAGAACCTGCCGATTACTTGGTAGAGCCTGCTGAAAATGTCCTTCTCGGATTTGCCGATGACACCGTTCCAGCGATCGGAGAATCGCCAATAAATCAATAATTTCACCCTGATGCTCCGCTGCCAAAGCTGATATCTCCCTAGACAAAGACTCTAACTTAGCTGCCAACTCCTTTGATCCGACCTTTCTCTGATAGTTCATTAATTAGTTCAGCAATAGTTCATCGATTGAGAATAGGACAACGCCTTGTACAATATATACCTGATCCCCTGCAATCAATTTGCCCCAAAATATAAAATGGGTATCTAAAAAATATGAACGATCGAGGTAAAAAATGAAGTATCGAGCTATTGTAGTAGCTTTTTTAATATTTTGCTTTGGTTTCCTGTCTGCCTGTAGTGAAGCCCCAGCCAATGCCACCGAGCCTCTAACCTATGACCAAATTCGCGGCACCGGGTTAGCCAACAACTGCCCCCAACTCGATGAAGGTCGGGGTTCTATCACCCTAGACTCTGGCAAATCTTACCAACTAGTTGAGTTATGCTTGCAACCAACTTCTTTCTTTGTCAAGGAAGAACCCGTGAACAAGCGGCAAGAAGCTGAATATATTCGCGGAAAACTGCTAACCAGATACACTTCTAGTCTTGACCAAATTAGTGGCGATTTGAAGTTTCAACCCGATGGTAGTTTAACTTTTACAGAAAAAGCAGGTATCGACTTCCAAGCCATTACCGTTCAACTTCCCGGCGGCGAAAGAGTCCCTTTCCTATTTACAATCAAAAGTTTAGTTGCCAGCACTCCCAACGCAATTACAAAAATCAATACCTCCACAGATTTTGAAGGCACTTTCAGTGTTCCTTCCTACCGAGGTTCTGTATTTCTTGATCCCAAGGGTCGGGGCGTGGCGGCTGGCTATGACAACGCTGTAGCTTTGCCTTCCCAAGCAGATAGCGAAGAATTGGCTAGAGCTAATGGTAAAAGAGTGGAACTAATTCCGGGCAAAATTTCCCTACAAGTTGCCAAAGTCAACAACGAAACAGGAGAAATAGCTGGAGTATTTGAAAGTGAGCAGCCTTCTGATACTGACCTTGGAGCCACAGATCCCAAGGAAGTCAAAATCCGGGGAGTATTCTACGGGAGAATCGAATCTTTATAGACTAAAGTTTAAATCTCATTTTTTTAGGGATTGCCCACAGAGTAAGTTCTATTCTGAGGCAATCTTTTTGTTTTGGGTGTTGCTGATTAAGCGATCGCTTCACAATTTATTATTGTTTCCCACGGGACTACTGCGACTAATTGAAGTTAACTACGGCTAACTGCGGAAGAGACGGCTGTACTGGTGAGCATGAGCCATGCTGGCGATCGCCAAACCCCAACCACTAGTTCCCAACTCCTCATCTTCTAAATTCATCACCACCTCCACCGCAGCGATCAGAGGGGGATGCAGAGACCAGAGGAGTTGCTGCCCTGCCGTTTGTCCTAGGGGAATTAATTTAAGACCAGAGCTAATCAAATTAGTTGCCCAACTTTGCAGATATGCCAAAACTGCCGAAGCTAGGGGAATTTCCCAAGTAGCTGCCGCTATACCAAAGGCGATCGCTAAGTTCCAAGATTCCTGCTCCATCAAGGGAGGTTTTACTTCCGGCGATATTTCCCCCAACAACAACAGCAGGGAACCGCCCATTTGCCAACTCTGCTCCCGGAGTTCTTCAGTTTCCTTCGTTGCCGTCAACCATTGATTCCAGTAAACAAGTTTAGGAAAATCTCCTTGAGCAAAACTTTGATAAGCCCGCACCATCACCGCTGCTTCTAGCCTCGCCACCCCGTGGGTTAATTCTTGAGTCAACCAATGCTCTAGGGTCGCCACATTTTTAATTATTCCCGTCTCCACCAACGTTTCCAAGCCCTCGGAATAGCTATAGGCACCGATCGGCAGCGTCGGACTGGCTAATTGCAGCAGAGATAGCAGGGCAGTTTCATGCATGGGCCTGATGATGATGGGAACCGTGAGAATTAGAATGATCACCGTAGGCTCCGGCTTCTGGTTGAAAGGGGAGCATTTCTTGCTTGGCTTCTACTCCGAGGTGTTCGAGCAGGTGGGCAAGGACGGGATCAAAGGTCAGACGGAGATAGGCGGGGGTAATTTCTAGGGGAACGTGGCGATTGCCTAGATGATAGGCAGCTTGGAGGAGCTTCAAAGGGTCGGAAGTTGTCACGGTTAACACGGGTTCTGGTTTGGCAGTAATTTGCGCCAGATGTTGCCCAGTGGTCGATCGCAACACATCCCCATCCTGAAGCACTGTTCCCCTAGGTAACTGCAAAAAGACTATGAGAGAATTTTCCAACTCCAAACGTTGACGGCTCCGGGTACGATCGTCCGCAGTCAAAGGAATCTTCAAATCTATTTTTTCTGGAGATAGGTTTTGGAGAGAGCTAGAATCAATCTTTTCAGTCAAGACAATATCCATAGGTTAGCGATCGAGTAGTATCTGGTAAATATTAGGTAAATATTAGATAAATATCAATCCCGTCGTAGTTTTAACTTTTAACTTTTAACTTTTAACTTGTACTGTTACTTCCGCAAGGAAATTAATTCTTGATCAATTCTTTTTTTTAAGTCAGGATTGTTCCGAGCATTAATAGTAATTGCATTAAACCTAGGGATAATTAAACTATTTTCCTCACTAATATCTCTGACCTTAGTACAAAAATTAATGGCTAGTTCTTGCATCTGGGGAGTTAGTTCATTGATGGTTTTTGGTTGGGTACAGGAAATATTTTCAAAGCTGTTATCCCCGGATATTTGTCTCATTTCTTGGGCTGTAGTTTGCCGGAGTTGCTCGATCGCCATCACTGCCTTAGCATAATTGATCACCTCTTCATCGGGAATGCTCTTTGCCAA
>Ga0105044_10011168_pt1 | contig 12255 bp, 5 predicted proteins | sample MAT01_FD_78092 | JGI IMG/M metagenome (GOLD analysis project Ga0105044, IMG submission 78092) | Freshwater microbial communities from Lake Fryxell liftoff mats and glacier meltwater in Antarctica - MAT-01 | ecosystem: Environmental > Aquatic > Freshwater > Ice > Liftoff microbial mat | place...
CGACATAATACCCCAAACGGAGTTTACGGAAATACAGAATTCCGGAAAACCAAATCACCATGCCGAGTAAGCCACTGAAGTAATGGTTATAAACACTGAGCGAGATTAAAACGGCAAAAAAGAAATGGTCCCGGATGCTGTTTTTTTGAAGAAATATCAATTTGTACCAGACCCATGCCAACAGGCTGCAAAGGAGCAAACCTACGGCGTAAGGCCGTACCCATATAGAATAGCCCAACATAGTTTGGCTAGTAGCCAGAATAGCAAGGCTCATATTGGCTGCTGCAACACCGAATATGTGAAACGAAAGGCGATAAACTAAGAGAAGCGCACCCAAACTCATCAGCACAAAAGGCAATCGCACCGCCCATGTCTCTACACCAAACAAGCCTGTCCACATCCAAAGAAAAACATGGGTAAGTGCCGGGTGATTGTCTACTTGGACACCTTCGCGAATAAGTGATGAGAAATCTTTGAAATTCAGCCGACTAAGGGCGCTCAGCTCATCGTTCCAGTAAGGAATGTTTCCATAATCCCAAAACCTGAGCACCGCCGCCAGCAGAATAAAAGGACTAGCTTGGATGTACCATTTCGAAGCTTTGACATCAGGCTTCCACATTTTGCATGCGCTGTAATTTGTTGTACAAGCCGTTGTTTTGCAAGAGCAATTCAGCATGTGTGCCGGACTCTACAATGGCCCCGTTTTCAATCACCACAATTTTATCGGCCTGGCGAATGGTGCTCAGTCGGTGGGCAATTACGACACTCGTCCGGTTTTTCATCAGATCGTCCAAAGCCAGTTGCACGAGATGTTCAGATTCTGAATCGAGTGATGAGGTGGCCTCATCGAGGATGAGGATGGCCGGATCGCGCAGTACAGCCCGCGCGATGGCAATCCTTTGACGTTGACCACCGCTCAGTTGCACCCCGCGCTCTCCCACGAGGGTTTCAAACCCTTCCGGAAAAGAAGTGATGAAGTTGAGGGCATTCGCTTTTCGCGCTGCTTCCTCGATTTCTGTATGGTTTGCCCCAGGCCGGCCGTAGCCAATGTTTTCCAGAATGGTGCCATTGAAGAGCAAAACTTCCTGCGGTACAATGGCAAATTGAGAGCGGTAATGGTGGAGGTCGTAGGTCGAAATGTTTTTGCCATCCACTTCAATCGCTCCACCGGTAGGTTCGTAAAAACGCAGGAGAAGGGAAGTGAGGGTCGATTTGCCTGCGCCGGAGGGTCCTACAATGGCGAGTTGTTCGCCCGCTTCTATTTCGAGATTCAGCTTTTTCAAAACAGGCATATTCATGCGGTTTTCATAGTGAAAATCGACATTTCGGAATACGATATTTCCGCGAAAGCGCTTTTTGCCTGTACTGGATTCGGTGAGAATGAGCTCCGATTTCTGATCCACAATTTCCATCAGATTTTCTGTGGCTCCGATGGCTTTCTGAATACCTGCGTACAGGTCGGGCAAACTACCTATCGATGCGCCGAGAAAAATGGTGTACATGATGAATGAGATAAAAGAGGATTGCAGCATTTCGCCTTCCTGCGTAAGCAGAACGCCTTGCCAGATCACAAAAACGATGGATCCAAAAAGACACAGGATGATAAATGAAACGAACAAACCGCGCCAAACGGAACCTCTTATCGCGAGGGTTTTGATTTCGGTGACGGCCTTGCTGAAACGCGCGATTTCAAAAAATTCGTTGGTAAAAGCTTTTACATTTTGAATTCCCTGGAGCGCTTCTTCAAGTATATTGTTTGATTGGGCGGCGGCATCCTGGGTTTTTTTGGAGAGTTTGCGGATGTATCTCCCAAAAAACACAGCGGCAATGGCCACGGCAGGGATGATGCTGAGCATAATCAGCGACAATTTTGGCGAAAGCCACACCAGCGCTGCAATACCCACCACGATGGTGATAATCTGCCGCACAAACTCGGCGATGGTGGTATTGAAAGTTGTTTGCAGTTGGGTGATGTCAGCTGCAATCCTGCTGGTTAGTTCGCCTACTTTGTTTTGATTGAAAAAAGTGAGCGGGGCCATCACCAGTTTTGAGAAAGCATCTTTGCGAATATCCATCAGGGTATATTCTGTGACGCGGGCAAAAAGCAAAATTCTGAAAAATGAAAAAATTGCCTGGGCGGTAAACACGATGAAAAGCGCCGCGATAATGGTGTCTACGGAAGTGAATTGCAAGCCGCTCATTGAGCCTCCCGGCGTCACTTCATCCTGCCCGATGAGCTGTCCGATAAAGTACGGAAAGAGCATGGCAGTAAGGCTGCTGAGGATGAGGAACACAAAACCGAGACTGAAAATTCCGGTATAGGGCTTCAGGTAAACAAATATGCGAATGGCTTTGCGAAATGATTCACGTTTGTCTTCCTTGCTCTTTTTTCTCTCTGACATGCTCAATAATTCATTTTGTGCAAAGTTAGTCAGGTACATGGAATGTGATCGTCACAGATTTGTCTTAAATCTTTGAGGGTGGAAAAAAACAGTCTTGTCACTCCCACAGCAGCGGAGCGAGTGCTTTGCTTCGCTCTATATGACAAAACTCCGAGCTTTGTTACTCCGACCGTAGGAGGAGTCTGTCCAATCAATGCAAAGATGCTTCCTGACCACCGGCAGGCGGGCGCTTTGCTCTGCATGACAAAACTCCATGCCTTGTCACTCCGACTGCAGGAGGACGGGCTCCGCAGCATTTGCAATGCTGCGGAATCGTCGAAAGAAAATAAATTCCGTGAAGCGAAGACCCTACGGCCGCAGCATTGCAAATGCAGCGGAGCGATTGCTTTGCTTCGCTCTGCATGACAAAACTCCGAGCTTTGTCACTCCGACCGCAGGAGGAGTCTGTCTATCCAATGCAAAGATGCTTCCTGCCGCCGGCAGGCGGGCGCTTTGCCTGCATGACAAAACTCCGAGCTTTGTCACTCCGACCACAGGAGGAGTCTGTCCATCCAATGCAAAGATGCTTCCTGACCGCCGGCAGGCGGGCGCTTTGCTCTGCATGACAAATCTCTGAGCTTTGTCACTCCAACCGCAGGAGGAGTCTGTATATTCAAAGTTAAAAATGCTTCCTGACCGCCGGCAGGCGGGCGCATTGCTCTGCAAGACAATGGTGTGGAGCGATAGAAACAAAAGCAAAGAGAAAAAACAAAACCCAACATAAAATTATTTTCCCATTTCCGAAAAGCAACTATCTTTGCAGTCCGATTTTGGCGACCTAAAACCGGATTTATATTTGAAAAGATGAAAAGAACTTTCCAGCCTTCCAATAGAAAACGCAGAAACAAACATGGATTTCGCGAGCGCATGGCTTCTGCCAATGGCCGCAAAGTATTGGCTTCGCGTCGCGCCAAGGGCCGCAAAAAACTGACCGTCTCTGACGTGAAGTTGCACAAGCGCTAGTCAACAACGATCCGTATAAAGCATTGATTTGCCGCCCTGCATTTGCAGGGCGGTTTTTTTATTTAGGGCCACTTCCGTGAAAAATAGCTTCTCACACAGTCCCGCTCAATCACAATCATCCGGCAGTTGCATCCATCCTTTGCGCAGGATTTCCGAAGCAATCTGAGCAGTGAGCAGCCGATGCGCGGCATTCAATACGTACAATTTCACCTCGGGGTGGAGTCTGATGAGGTTCTCAGCGCTTTTCGCGGGTATGATCTGGTCGTTTTTTCCAAAGAAAAGATCCACCGGGATGTGATGCCCGGAGAGTGATTTACTCAGTTTTTCCAGATTTGGCGTCAGCTTCCGCAAAAAGGTCAAGGTGTTGTATACCAGATCGTGCATCGCTTCATTTTGCGCGAAGTACGCCACAAATTCTCCGGTTCGGTCGTTGACGGCTCCGGTGCGCCTCATGACGCGAAGCAGACGCATAAATTTCAAATTGTTTCTGCGGAAATACCTGAATGCAGCACGTCCGGCGGGGTAATGGCTGAGCGCCGAATACCACCAGTTTAAAATTAACCCGTCGGGTGCAAATAAATACATCCCGCTGATGCGGTGGGGCAGGAGCTCAGCCATTTTTAGCGAAAGCCGGCCACCAAGGCTGTGACCCATGAGCCACACCTTTTCCGCGCCGATGTGCACGAGGAAATCAGTCATCAATTCGGCAAATTCAGTTTCAGAAAGGGGGTTTTTATCCGGACTCCGGTCGCCGATGTGGCTTCGGCCATGAAAAAATATATCCACAGCCACCACGGTGAAACAATCCTGCATGGCGTGTGTGAAAGGAATGAAAACTTCGTGCGTCCTGCTAAAACCGTGAAATGCAAGTAGAAAGTTTTTACCCTTGCCCCACTTGACGTAGTGCAAGGCCAGTTCGCCTTTGTTAAAAAATTCATGCGATCTATCTCTGGTTTGCTCCATTCGAATCCCGAAAATTCAGTTAGTTTTGCACCTTAAATGAAGCGATTTTTCTGCACATCTGCTCTGCGCTTATTTATTCACGCGCTCCCCGCTTTCGCCAAACCTTTTTTTAAAATCTTTTACCATGCCACGAGATATTAGCATCCGTTCGGTTCTCATTATAGGTAGCGGTCCCATCGTGATCGGGCAAGCCTGCGAATTTGACTATGCCGGCAGTCAGGCTTCCAAATCGCTCAGGGACGAAGGCATCGAAGTTACCCTGATCAACTCGAATCCCGCCACCATCATGACCGACAAGGTCGTGGCAGACAATATTTATTTAAAACCGCTCGAACCCGAATCGATCATTGCCATCCTCGAAAAGCACAACATCGATGCGGTATTGCCCACCATGGGCGGGCAAACAGCCCTCAATCTCTGCATCAAATGCGATGAAATGGGCATTTGGGAAAAGTATGGTGTGCGGCTGATCGGAGTGGACATCAATGCCATCAATATCACCGAAAATCGGGAATCTTTCCGGAAACTAATGGAAAAAATAGGGGTGCCTATGGCACCTCAGGCCACGGCAATTTCCTTTCTGGAAGGAAAGGAAATTGCGCAGAAATTTGGATTTCCACTCTGCATCCGGGCCAGTTATACTTTGGGAGGAGCAGGCGCCGGTATCGTACACGACCAGGCTAATTTTGACAAAATGCTCACCCGCGGTCTGCACGCTTCACCAATCAAGGAAGTCATGATCGACAAAGCGATGTTGGGCTGGAAGGAGTTTGAACTGGAACTTCTGCGCGATTCCAACGACAATGTCATCATTATATGCTCTGTAGAAAATATGGATCCCATGGGTATCCATACCGGCGACAGCATTACTGTGGCGCCAGCCATGACCCTTAGTGACCGCACCTATCAGCGCATGCGCGACATGGCCTTCCTTATGATGCGCTCCATTGGCAATTTTGCCGGTGGCTGCAACGTACAGTTTGCGGTGAGTCCCGATGCCATGGAAGATATTATTGCCATTGAGATCAATCCGCGCGTGTCGCGTTCATCCGCTTTGGCTTCAAAAGCCACCGGATATCCCATTGCAAAGATCGCCGCCAAACTCGCGATTGGTTACCATTTGGATGAACTGAAAAACCAGATTACAAAAACAACCTCTGCTTTTTTCGAACCGACCCTCGACTATGTGATCGTCAAAATTCCACGGTGGAATTTTGACAAATTTCAGGGCGCCGACCGGGAATTGGGCTTGCAGATGAAATCGGTGGGAGAGGTGATGGGCATTGGCCGCTCTTTTCAGGAAGCTTTGCAGAAAGCTTGTCAGTCGTTGGAGGTAAAACGCAATGGACTCGGCGCCGATGGCCGGGAACTCAAAGATCAGGAGCAGATTTTGCACAGCCTCGGCAAGCCAAGCTGGAACAGGCTTTTTCATATTTACGACGCGATCAAACTCGGAATTCCTTTCAAAACGATCCACGAAAAAACAAAAATCGACTACTGGTTTCTCAAACAAATCGAGGATCTGCTGACGTTGGAGGCCCACATTGAAAAACACACCCTCGACAACCTGCCCCGGGAAGTATTTTTCGAAGCCAAACAAAAAGGTTATGCCGACCGGCAAATCGCCCATCTGTTGCGCTGTTTGGAAAGTGAGGTTTTTGCCAAACGAAACGAACTGGGTATTAAGCGGGTTTACAAACTGGTAGATACCTGCGCTGCCGAATTTGAAGCCCAAACGCCTTATTATTACAGCACTTTCGAAGATGAAAACGAATCGGTGGTGAGCGATAAGAAAAAAGTGGTGGTTCTGGGCTCAGGTCCAAACCGCATCGGTCAGGGCATTGAGTTTGACTACTGCTGTGTGCACGGGGTGCTTGCTGCAAAAGAATGTGGTTACGAAACCATCATGATCAACTGCAATCCCGAAACGGTATCTACAGATTTTGACACAGCCGACAAACTTTATTTCGAACCGGTTTTTTGGGAGCACATCTACGACATTATTTTGCACGAAAATCCCGTGGGCGTCATTGTTCAGCTGGGTGGGCAAACAGCTCTGAAACTTGCTGAAAAGCTTAGCCGTTACGGCATCCGGATTATGGGTACCAGCTTCGAAGCACTCGACCTCGCCGAGGACCGCGGAAGTTTTTCGAATTTGCTCAAAGAAAATGACATTCCCTACCCCGAGTTTGGCGTGGTCAGCAATGCAGAGCAGTCGCTCGAACTCGCTGATAGGTTGGGTTTTCCGCTCCTTGTTCGTCCATCATACGTGCTCGGGGGTCAGCAGATGAAAATCGTGATCAACAAGGAAGACCTGGAAAAACATGTCGTGAATATTCTTCGCGACATGCCCGACAACAAGATTCTCCTCGACCATTTTCTAAGCGGCGCCATCGAGGCAGAAGCTGATGCGATTTGCGATGGAGAAAACGTCTACATCATCGGCGTGATGCAACACATCGAACCAGCCGGAATTCATTCCGGCGATAGTTATGCTGTGTTGCCACCATACAATCTCGGCGATCTCATTATCGCTCAAATCGAAGAATACACCAAACGCATCGCCCTCGCATTGCGCACGGTGGGCCTGATCAACATTCAGTTTGCGATCAAAGACGACGTCGTTTATATTATAGAAGCCAATCCGAGGGCATCGCGGACCGTGCCTTTTATCGCCAAAGCCTACGACGAGCCCTATGTGAATTACGCCACCAAAGTAATGTTGGGCGAAGCCAAAGTGACCGATTTTAACTTCAAACCCACCAAAAAAGGCTACGCGATCAAAATTCCTGTTTTCTCATATGAGAAATTTCCGGAAGTGAACAAGGAATTGGGTCCTGAAATGAAGTCGACAGGCGAAGCCATACAGTTTGTAGACAATCTGATGGATCCGTTTTTCAGGAAAATTTACAGTGAACGGAATCTTTACCTGAGCAGGTAATTTCTGTATCAGGCAATAATCAAAAAGGCTTTGACAAAATTAGTATGCCTGACGGTGTCGATTCACAGACGATAAGCCTATATTTGAACCCCTATGCAAACATATGCAGCTAGTGTAGACGGCGTGATAAGAATGATTCTCATAGTGTTACTGCTTTATTTCGCAGTTCGTTTTTTGGGCAAACTTTTCAATCCGCCCACGAAACAAAACAGCAGTGGGCCCCGAAGCGCCGCCGCTCCCCACAACCGACCCGAAGGTGATGTGCGCATCGAGTACACAGACAAAAATCGCGGTAAGCAAAAGACCAAAGATTCGAAAGAAGGTGACTATATAGATTTTGAAGAACTGGATAAACCCTGAATTATGAAGAACCAAATGCGTCGCTTTTTGCCGCATATTTTAGTGATTGTTTCTTTCGTGGCGCTCAGCGCTATTTTCTTTTATCCGGCATTTGGCGGGCAGCAACTCGTGCAGAGTGATATCACCATGTTTCGGGGTATGGCTCAAGAAATTGTTGCCTTTCGGAAAATGTTTGGCATAGAGCCACTTTGGACCAATTCCATGTTTAGCGGAATGCCGGCCTACCAAATATCTGTGATTTACCCCAACAACATTATCAGAATGCTCGATGGGGCTTTTTATCTTGGTCTGCCACGTCCTGCCAATTACTTTTTTCTTTATCTATTTGGGTTTTATTTGTTGCTGATTGCTTTTCGTGTGAAACCGGCTTTGGCAGCCGTCGGTGCTGTTGCTTTTGCTTTATCCACTTATTTCATCGTGATTCTGGAAGTTGGGCACAATTCCAAGGCCCACGCCATCTCCTATATGGCTCCGGCTTTGGCGGGTATGGTCTGGGCTTACCGGGGCAAAGTGTTGTTTGGCGGTGCTGTCACGGCTCTTTTTCTGGCACTTCAGCTTTCGGCCAATCACGTTCAAATTACGTATTATTTCGGATTTCTGGTCATTCTTTATGCTGTCGCAAAACTGGTGGAAGCGGTAAGGGCAGGTCAGCTTCCGCTTTTCGCGAAAGCGAGTGGAGTCCTGGCTCTCGCGGGTATCCTTGCTTTGCTTTGTAATGTGAACAATCTTTGGAATACTTACGAGTACGGAAAATACACTACACGGGGCGCCACTGAATTGACCATCAACTCCGGTGGTGAATCAAATGAAGCCATTGCTACAGGCGGGCTCGACAGAGACTATGTCACCTTTTACAGTTATGGCTTTGGAGAGAGTTTTTCTTTTCTGATTCCCAACGCCAAGGGTGGGGGATCGGGTGCTTTGATTGATGAAAACACGCAGCGCGAAGATCCGCAGTTTTACAATGAAATCGCACAAGGTTATCAGGCAACGAATATTTTCCCCAACTCCTATTGGGCTGATCAGCCGAGCACTTCGGGCAATGTGTATATGGGAGCACTGGTTTTTCTTTTGTTTTTACTGGGGACTTTTTATGTTTCCGGTCCTGTGAAATGGGCTTTCATTGCCACGGTTGTGCTCACGCTGGCGCTCGGTTGGGGGAAAAATCTGATTGGTCTTACCGATTTTTTTCTCGATTATATTCCCGGTTACGATAAATTCCGCGCCATCACCATCATTCTTGCGGTTACCGAATTGGTGGTGCCGTTGTTGGGGTTTCTTTTCCTGAAAAGGCTGTATGACACCCCGGAAATAATCACTTCAAACCAGAAGAAATTTTTTGCGGTAGGAGGCGGTCTCGCGGGGCTTTTGGTCCTGTTTCTCGCTTTACCGGATACATTCTTTGATTTTTTCGCAGCCCAGGAATCTTTGCAATTCCAGGCTGGTTTGCAAGGCGAAAAGGCCAATGATTTTCTGTTGTACGCAGAATCCCTGAAGTCTGCGCGAATCGACGTATTTCGGGCGGATGTGTTTAGATCACTACTCTTTGTTGTTTTGGGAATCGGGCTCGTATGGTTTTTTGCGAAAGCGAAAATAACCAAACCGGTATTTATTGTGATTTTGGCTGTTTTGGTAATTGCCGACATGTGGCCTGTCGCCAAACGCTTTCTATCCAATGAGAAGGTTCGCGGGCGGTATGTGCACTGGCAACCGGAGAACGAAGCCATGACCGCGTTTAAAATAACCCCTGCCGATCAGTTCATCCTGGGCACAGAAACCGGACGAAATCCGAGGGTGATGGATGCGGTAGATGTTGCAGTAAACGATTTTAGACTCTCTGTAAAAGACCGTAAAGGCTTACGCGCTTCTGAAGATGAAGTGAACGACATTCGGTTTGCCGCGCTTCGGTTTAACACAGATTACCGGGTGCTTGGATTGGCCAATCCATTCAATGATGGTCGTGTGCCTTATTTCCATAAATCGATCGGGGGTTATCACGGTGCCAAGTTGAAGCGCTATCAGGAGCTCATCGAATTTCACATTCAGCGCGATATGCAGGGTCTGATTGGTGTGATGCAAAATTCGCCTACCCGTGAGGCCATCGGAGTGCGGTTGCAGGGCAGCGAGATTCTTAACATGCTCAATACGAAATATATCATCTACAATGAAGAGGTGGCTCCTATTGTAAACAATGCGGCGTATGGCAGCGCTTGGTTTGTGGAAGATTTGATTTCGGTTGAAAATGCCAACGAGGAGATCACCAAACTCGGTGAGATCAGCACGCGATACGAAGCGGTAGTCGATCAGCGTTTTTCCGATCAGATTGGCGGTTTTGTATCATCCGATTCCTCCAATGCGGCCATTGCTGTGGAAACCCACCTGCCCAATTACATCAAATACATCTATGAATCTGATGTGCCGCAGGCCACCATATTTTCAGAAATATATTACGATGCGGGTTGGAAGGCATATCTGGATGGAGCGGAAGTACCGTATTTCAGGGCAAATTATCTCCTTCGCGGAATGATCGTTCCGGCAGGGGATCATGTAATTGAGTTTAAATTTGAGCCGGAGACGTTTGACACCGCGGCCACGGTGAGTACGGCTGCAGGACTGGTATTGGTGTTGGTGGTATTGCTCGCTGTTTACATGCATTTCAAGAAGAGGGAAGATGAGTTCGAGTATTGATTAATTTTACGACAGTTGGGACTAGAGCTTTTTTAACCATCAGCATTCAAATCGAATAATTTTATTAATTTTATAAGTTAGAAATTATATAGATCTTATTTTTAAAAGACTATGATTTTGTATGAGATATATTTTAAACCATTCTTTGGTGTAATTATCAAACCCTTTCTCATTCTATTCTTTAGTTTGGCTTTGATACCAGACGTATATACCCAATGCACAGGAGTAGATGGTGTCTTTCATTTTGGAATCGGGATGGAGCGTGGACATTCTATTGCGAGGGTCGCGGGTGGAGGCTATTTGTTGTCCGGAACCACTGAATCATTTGGATCTGGAATGAAAGACTGGTTGGTAGTAAAAACCGACGAAAATTTTACGCCTATCTGGGCAAGGGCAATAGGATACCCATCGACGGATGAGTCGGGTGTGAATGTTATAATTAATGAGTTTTCTACAGGTGACGTAATGTTATCTGGTTTTCAATTTATTGGTGGGCATAGAGGAAGAGCTGTACTACTCGACCAAAATGGCATTCCTCAATGGACGCTTGCCATTAATGGCAGTCAAACTACGCCCCGGGAGGCCGTAGAGACCCCAGATGGTAAAATTTTGATCAGCGGAACATGCAATGTACCTGCGGGTAGCTCTGATGACGCATTCATTTTGAAGGTTGACTTTGATGGGAATGTAGAATGGAGTACCCGATTTGATGGGGGAATTCAAAATGATCATTTTCAATCAGTTACTGTTGGTGTGAATGGGAATTATTTTGCAGTGGGCAATTCAATGGGATACAATGGAACCCATGCTGGCCATTTGGTGGAATTGGGCCCGGATGGAACAGTTATTAATCAACGTTTTTACAATAATAATACCCTCTTTGCATTTTTATCTATTGTAAACAATCCAGACGGAAGTTTTTTATTAACAGGCCATGAAAATTTAGGATCTACTATAAATGGGATTGTCATGAAAGTCAATCCCGATTTTTCCATTGAATGGGCGCGCAGAATTCGACAAGGAAGCAAAACGTATATCTCCTTTGCAGAACTGTGGAATGCAAATGAAGTAATGGTCGGTTTGTCAAACCTCGCCGGGTTAAGTACCGATAATATTGGCCTGGCAAGGTTAGATTATATGACAGGAGAAATCTTGGAAATTATAAATCCTGATGAAGAATTTGCGCATGCTCCTGAATTTACTACGAGAAATTTTGTTTTCTCTCCCGAGAATGGAGTAATTAGTGTAGGAACACATAATGGCTTGTTATCTGTGATCGGTTTCAATAATTGTCTGGATTTTGAATGTATTAACGCTTACGATTATATCACTTCGGATGCAGTTTTTGAAGTCGTTGATTTTTCAATTGCGTCTGCCGTGCTTGGCACTGAAATTATTCCTTCCCCTTCATCCGTTCTCGCTCCTGAAAATGGATTAGAAATTTCAACACCATGTGAATCGAATATATGCTCTTCTAATCCCACTGTTTCTAATCAGGATGGTTGCGTAAACGAATCTATTTCATATTCGATATTATTTGATGATATTAATCCCGAAGATGTTGAGGCTGTTGACTGGGATTTCGGTTCCGGGATTACTTCTGTTTCTCTTAATCCCGATATTACCTATTCTGAATCGGGTGTTTTTCCTTTTGTTCTAACAATTATAACTTCAGATGGATGTGAGTACGTAATAGAAGGAGAGACACAAATTTATGATTTACCTGGGATTCCGGTTTTGCCGGAAGACATAACTCTATGTGAAGGTGAGGTCGTCTTTATTGACTTTGATCAGTTCACTTCCTGGGATTCTATTGTCGGACCGAATGGTTTGCAAACAGGCGTGTATACATTTGATGCCACTGGTTCGTTTTCATTTGATTTTTATGACGTTTGTGGA